>OCTW013367965.1_pt1 | contig 79668 bp, 69 predicted proteins | sample 1539671 | NCBI WGS metagenome assembly OCTW01 (sample SAMN02144230, study PRJEB22623) | gut metagenome | biome: sheep rumen | host: Ovis aries | place: New Zealand | reverse complement strand
TCTGTTCGAGTTCGGCTTCCTCGTGGAGAGCGAGAAGCGCACCGTCGGCGGCAAGGAGAAGCGTGTGCAGAAGAAGACGCCCATCAGCTATCTGCTCGCGCCCACCACTGACGGCACCACTGGCGGCGAAGGCTAAGGAGAGATCTGTTTTTTTTGTCTAAGGAGAATAGGAGAAAAGGAGTTAAAAAATCTCCTAAACTCCTAAACTCCTTAGAATAAAAAATCCTTAGAAAAAAAACTCCTATAATCCTATAATCCGTAGAATAAAAAAACTCCGTAGAATGAAGAAGCAGAAGATAATCGAGATAGCGGTGAAGGTGATAGTATCCGCGCTCACGGCCTTCCTGACGGCGATTGGCACCACGAGCTGCATGGGCTACGGCCCGCTGTAAAGACAAGAGGCATGAAAAAAAAGAAAAAGGGATCCTTCGCAGGTTCCCTTTTTTTTAACCTTCAGCATTACAAATAATAAATAATTTGTACTGCTTAAGGAGTTCGAATAAAACTTATCTCTCGATAAGTAGAATCCTAAATTAACCTTAATAATCTAATACCATGAAAAACACGATGCAAATTTAGAACAAAATCTTGTTTCTTAGTTTATTCCGTACAAATATTTAACGATTGTTTAGTTTATCTTCGCTCCATTTAAGGATATTTTGCAAGTATAGACCTTCCAAGCGTTTTTTTTGTACATCGTTGAATGGCAAATCGCTCGTAACTGGCTGCCACTCAACGGAATATATTTTGCATAAACTTTCACCGTAAATGGTATCTGTAAGGAATGTCTCATTGAAGACGACCACCTGACGGATGCTGTCGACAGGCTGGTCGAGACTCATCAGGATCATGTCTACCCGCAGCGCCTCGTTCATGCGGATGGAGAGGCTGTCGTCTGTAAGGGCCGTCATCACGCTCTTACCGCCCGTGAGGTTGGTCACCTCGGCCTTCATGCCCGAATCCATGAAGTCGATGAAGTCGAGGCGGTTGTTGGCCGAGAGATAAGGCATCAGCGAGTCGGGCATCTGCTTGAAGACATCACGTATCTTCATGTCTTGAGCAGACGCCTGACCAATGATTGCGGCGAGGAGTGCCGTCAGAACCCAGTGCTTCATCCTTTGCGGCTGGGTCTGAGGTCTTTCACACGGACGGCCTTGCCCTCGCTCTGGGGCAGCGAGCCCTTCTTGACCAGCTTCACCTGCGGCGTGAGTAGGATCTCGTCCTTCAGGGCGCGCTGGATGTCCTTGGCCATCTTCTGGATCTCGGGATAGATATCGGTGTCGAGGCCTTCGAGTTCTACCTCTACGGTCATGATATCGTTGTCGTTGACGGTCTCGAGCGTGATGAGGTAGTTGCTGCCGAGGCCGGGATACTGCACGAGGATCTTCTCGACCTGCATGGGGAACACGTTGACGCCCTTGATGATGAACATATCGTCTGTGCGGCCCTTGATGCGGTCGATGCGGCGGTGGGTGCGGCCGCACTTGCAGGGCTCGGCGATGATGCGGGTGAGGTCGCGCGTGCGGTATCTCAGGATGGGCATCATCGTGCGGTCGAGGGTGGTGAGCACCATCTCGCCCATCTCGCCGTCGGGCACGGGCTCGAGCGTGTCGGGGTCTACGATCTCCACGATGTAGTTGTCCTCCCAGAGGTGCATGCCCTCCTGGTACTTGCACTCGAAGGCGACACCGGGGCCGTTCATCTCTGTCATGCCGAACGAGTTGTAGGCCTTCACGCCCAGCATGCGCTCGATGCGGCGGCGCTGCTCCTCGGTGTGGGGCTCGGCGCCGATGCAGAGTGTACGCAGCTTGGTGGTGGCGGGGTCGACACCCTCCTCCTTGAACACCTCTGCCAGGCGGATGGCGTAGGAGGGGATGGCGTGGAGACAGGTGGTACCGAAGTCCTTGATGAACTTGATCTGGCGCTTGGAGTTGCCTGCGGCGGCGGGGACGGTCATCGCCCCGAGCCACTCGGCACCGTACTGGAAGCCGAGTCCGCCAGTGAACATGCCGTAGCCGCTGGAGTTCTGGAAGACGTCGCTCTTGCGGCAGCCCACCATGTAGAGGTTGCGCGCAATCATATTGGCCCACGAACAGATGTCGTGCTCGGAATAGACGACGACGCAGGGGTTGCCAGTGGTGCCGCTGGTAGAGTGGATGCGCACGGCATTGTCGAGGTCGTCGCCAACGAGGCCGAAGGGGTAGTTGTCGCGCAGATCCTGCTTGGTGGTGAAGGGAATCTTGCGCAGGTCGGCCAGCGTGTTGACAGAGTCGGGCGTGATGCCCAGGTCGCCAAAGCGCTTCTTGTAGAAGGGCGACTTCAGGGCGATGGCGATCGACTCCTTGAGTTTCTTCACTTGCAGTGCTTCCAACTGCTCTCTTGGCATTGTTTCGATTTCCGGCTGCCAGTATTCGCCGTCAGGCTTAATCGTAGCCATGATTTTCTCGTCAGTCATTTTTGTATGTTGTTTAATATTTCACTTTTTCGCCAGTTGCATCATCATCACGGCGGCAAGACCGGCCGTCTCGGTACGCAGGCGGCTCTTGCCCAGGTGGACAGAGACAAAGCCTGCCTCGACAGCCTGGCGCACCTCGTCGATGGAGAAGTCACCCTCAGGGCCTATCAGTACGGTTGCGGCGCAAGGCGTGTGGAGCGCGGAGGAGGATAGGTCGGAGGGCTTCTGCAACTCGTCGAAGAGATAGGTCCGCGGAATCTCCTCATAGCAATGGGCGATGTACTTGCGGCCCTCGCGCGGCGCGCTGATGAACGACTTGAAGGGCACCATCCCCTCCAGCTGCGGTATCCACGCCTTATGGCTCTGCTTGACGGCAGAGACGGCTATCTTCTCCAGGCGCGGCAGCTTGACGACGTGACGCTCGGAGAACTGACAGTCGAGCAGCGTCAGTCTGTCGATGCCCACCTCCGTCACCTTCTCCAGCATCCACTCCATGCGGTCCATCATCTTCGTTGGGGCGATGGCCAGCTGGACGTCGCCCTCCCACTGTCGCTCCTGCGGCAGCGCCTCGAGGATAGTGTAGCCGCAATGGTGAGGGGCTGCCACCGTCACCTGCGCACGGTAGTAGTTCCCTACCCCATCCATCAGGTAGAGCTCGTCGCCCTCCTTCAGCCGCAAGACCCGTATGGCATGCTGACACTCGTCAGCAGGCAGCTCTGTGCGGTTCGCTGCATCAGGGACGTAGAAGAATCTTACCTCTTTCACACGCTCACTATAACTGTTTTACACGTTCTCTTTCAGGGTGGAAGACCAGTGCGAACGCGACGGCCACCACCAAGGCGAAGGCGGCAAAGATGAACCAGCAGGTGGTCCAGTCGCCCTGCAGATAGCCGTTGTTCCACTGGCAGTAGTGGTTCACGATCTCACCTGCCGCCAGGGTGCCTATCGTGGCGCCTATGCCGTTGGTCATCATCATGAACAGTCCCTGGGCCGAGGCTTTGACAGACGGCTCGCACTCCTGGTCGACGAAGATGCCGCCAGAGACATTGAAGAAGTCGAAGGCCACCCCGTAGACGATACACGAGAGGATGAACATGATGACGCCGGGCATAGCGGGATTGCCGATGCCGAAGAGGCCAAAGCGGAACACCCAGGCAAACATCGACATGAGCATCACCACCTTGATGCCGTAGCGCTTGAGGAAGAACGGGATCATCAGGATGCAGAGGGCCTCGCTGATCTGCGAGATGCTCGTCAGCAGCGTGGCGTTGTTGGCCGCAAACGAGGAGGCGACGGCAGCATCCGTGCTACCCTTGAAGCTCGTGATAAACGGGCCTGCATAGCCGTTGGTCACCTGCAGGCACATGCCCAAGAGGGCGGAGAAGATGAAGAACAGGGCCATCTTCCTGGTCTTGAACAACTTGAAGGCGTTGAGTCCGAAACTCTCGGCCAGCGACACCTTCTCGTTCTTCTTCGTCAGCTTGCACTCTGGCAGCGTAAAGCAGTAAAGGAACAGGATGAAACTCAGCAGCCCTGAGACGAAGAACTGCATATAGGTGTACTGGAACTTATGGGGATTGTCGGCGAAGGTCAGCGTGAAGGTGACACCGTCCCACGAAGAACTCTCGACAAACCAGACGGCACAGTTGACGAACCACATGGTGACGATGAAGCCGACAGTGCCAATGACGCGGATCGGGGGGAAGTCCTTCACCGTGTCGAGGCGGTTCTCCTTCAGGATCGTGAAGGCCGTCGTGTTGGCCAAGGCGATGGTAGGCATGTAGAAGGCCACACTCAGCGTGTAGAGCAGGATAAAGGTGGCCTTGTCTGTGATCTCCTGTCCGACACCGGCCTCCCTGCCCATCCACCAGCAGCCTATCATGAATCCGCCTGCCAGCAGGTGGCACAGACCGAGCACGCGCTGGGGCTGCATGTACCTGTCGGCCACAATACCCATCAGCGTAGGCATGAACAGGCTGACGATGCCCTGAATGGCGTAGAACCAGGAGATCTTGTCGCCAAGTCCGGCAGCACCTAAATAGTTGCCCATACAGGTGAGATAAGCTCCCCAGACGGCAAACTCCAGGAAGTTCATCACGGATAAACGGAATTTCAAATGTTTCATTGTATCTTTAATTATTGGTTTATTTGGATCGATCGAATGTCTTGTTTGCAGGAAGCGCAGGCTTGGTGACCTTCGGCAGCGGACGATCACCCAGGCGGTGGACGCGCGGCTTCAGCGAGTCGACGGTATCACGCCGCTCAGGCACAGCGACAGGGGCGCTGGGCTCTGCTGCCTTCACCACAGACTCCTTGTGATGGAAACGCATCAGCTGGATGCGGTCGAGCAAGAGGATGCTGACGTCGCTCTCATTGTCTGTCCGCTCACGACGCGCCATCATGATATACCCATCCAGCCGCTTGGCCTTCAGCGAACAGGGACTCAGGCGCAGCGTAGAGCCGGAAGAGACATTGACAGGCAGGGATACGGCTGCCACACTGTCGTTCTCGTAGGTCACAGCCAGATAGGCCGTAGCATTCCGCGAGCCGCTCTGCGCGAGGAAACGGCTACCAAACGTGAGCAGGAAGCTGTCGCCCTTATGGAAAGAGGTGTCGGCCTTCTGGGAGAACTGCATGAGATGATAGGGCGGTATGGGGATAAGTGCCAGCTGCCGCCTACCCTCCCACACATCAGTGGTATCGCCAGAGGCTGACTGGATGGTGAACCGCTCTACCTCACCCTCGGAGGCTCCCAGCTGGAGGGCCTCGTCGCCCAACCGCTTCTGGATGTTTGAGTAGATGTCGTTCATCAGCTCCATGTGGTTGTAGTAGTAGACCAGCGAAGAGTCGAACTCAGCATTCGTCAGACCATACTTCTTGAGGACAGCCTGGAAATTGTATCGCCGCTGATAGTCGGTGGAGCCGCTGCGCGTGTTTGTCAGTCCCTGCGACACATAGTAGTCGTACATCAGGTCTTCCATCGTGTCAGGTTGAAGATACTTTGACGGTATCTCCGGCTTACAGGCAAAGAGCATCACGACTGCTGCCACACCGATAACCAGATGTAAACTGTGACGCCTCATGCTTCCGGCCCTGATTGATCCTCCTGCTGAGCTACAGTCTTGCTTAAGGATATCTTGCTGATCTCCTCGCGATAGAACAGCAGCAGCCATACGACACTCACGCTGATACACGAGTCGGCGAAATTGAAGACGGGGCTGAAGAACACGAAATGCTCGCCACCCACGAAAGGCATCCACAACGGCCATTCGGTCTCGATCAGCGGGAAGTAGAACATGTCGACAACCTTTCCCATGAGGAAGGGTGCATAGCCCGTACCGAAAGGAACGAAATACGACGTGTAATAAGGCGACGACGCATTGAACACCAGTCCGTAGAACATACAGTCGATGAGGTTTCCCATCGCTCCGGCCAGCACCATCGACAGGCAGATGATGTAGCCCGTCTTTGCGCGCCGCTTCACCTGTAGCCAGATATAATAGCCCAGCAACGAGATGGCTGCGACCCTGAAGAGCGACAGGATGATCTTGCTGCCCAGCTGCATGCCGAAGGCCATACCGTTGTTCTCAATGAAGGTGATGTAGAACCAGTCGGTGATATGGATACTCTCATGGAGCGTCATCGACGTCTTTACCCAAATCTTGATAACCTGGTCTATCAGAAGGACAGCGAGTACTACCAGTACCGCTATCCTACCGCTTGTAAGTAATGGCTTCGTCTGGCTCACTTCTTACTCTGCATCATCTTCGACTCCACACTGAGCGTGGCGTGCGGAACGGCACGCAGGCGCTCCTTCGGGATCAGTTTGCCCGTGATGCGGTCGATGCCGTAGGTCTTGTTCTCAATACGTACCAGTGCGGCCTTCAGACCCTGTATGAACTTCTGCTGACGGGCAGCCATCGAGATCAGCTCCTCTTTCGACTGAGTGGCACTACCCTCTTCCAAGGCCTTATAGGTAGGCGATGTGTCGTCGACGTCGTTGGAATCTTGGTTAGTAAGCACGCGCATCATCTGATCATAGTCGCGCTTGGCCAATGCCATTTTCTCATTGATAATCTGACGGAACTCCTCGAGCTCTTCGTCAGTGTAGCGTGTTTTCTCTGTCATAATGATTGAGATGTTAAGTTGTTTTTTAGTGATCTTTATTGCTTGGTAATTTTGATATTCAGTGTAAAGCCGTCGAAATCAACCTCCTGTCCGTCGTTGGGCGCGATGGTGATGGTGTCAGCCAGAACCTGCGTCTTGATGTAGTCGGCAAACGATTCCAAAGACTTCTCCACATCATCCTGCGGAGCCAGCGTGATGCTGATGCGGTCGGTGATCTCAAGACCACTCTCCTTACGGATGTTCTGGATGCGGTTGATGAGCTCGCGGGCCATACCCTCGTTCTTGAGGTCGTCAGTCAACTCCACCTCGAGGGCGACAGTCAGGTTGCCGTCGTTGGCTACCAGCCAGCCAGGAATGTCCTCGGAGACAATCTCCAGGTCGACAGCTTCGACAGTGAGCTGCTGTCCGTCGACCTCTACGGCGATAGATCCTGCCTGCTCGAGCAGCGCAATCTGTTCCTGCGACAGCTGATCCATCGCAGCGGCGACGCCCTTCATGAGCTTGCCGAACTTCTTTCCCATCGTGCGGAAGTTGCACTTCACTTTCTTCACGAGCACACCAGCACCCTCCACAAAGCGAAGCTCCTTGACATTGACCTCACTCATGATCAAGTCCTTCACGGCCTCGATATGCTTCTTCTGGTCACTGTCTACAGCAGGAATCATGATAGCCTGCAGCGGCTGGCGCACCTTGATGTTCACCTTGCGGCGCAGGGCGAGCACCATCGAGGTGATCTTCTGGGCCATCTGCATGCGGGCCTCGAGATCCTTGTCGATCAGCGCCTCATCTGCCACAGGATACGTGTCGAGATGTACGGAGTCGAGCTCACCGCCGAGATCCTTATAGAGCTGGTCTGCATAGAAGGGTGCAAACGGTGCCAGCAGCTTAGAGACAGTCATCAGACAGGTATAGAGCGTCTGATAGGCCGAGAGCTTGTCCTCACTCATTTCCTTGCCCCAGAAACGCTTGCGGTTCAGACGGACGTACCAGTTGGAGAGGTCGTCGTTGACGAAGGTGTCAATCAGTCGGCCTGCACGCGTAGGATCATAGTTGTCGAGTTCTGTCTGCACACCCTTGATGAGCGTGTTCAGGCAGGACAGTATCCAGCGGTCAATCTCCGGGCGCTTCTCAAAGGCCACCTGTGCAGCCTCTGGGTCGAAGCCGTCGACATTGGCATAGAGAGCAAAGAAGCTATAGGTATTATATAAGGTGCCGAAGAACTTACGGCGCACCTCGTCGACACCCTCTGGGTCGAACTTCAGGTTGTCCCAGGGCTCTGAGTTGGTCATCATGTAGAGGCGTACGGCATCCGATCCGTATTTGCCGATCATATCGAAGGGGTTCACCACGTTGCCCACGTGCTTCGACATCTTGTTACCTTTTGCATCGAGCACAAGACCTGACGAAATCACATTCTTGAAGGCCACGGAGTCGAAGATCATCGTAGCAATAGCGTGGAGTGTGAAGAACCAGCCACGTGTCTGATCCACACCCTCGTTGATGAAGTCGCATGGGAAGGCGATGTTCTTGTCGATGAGATCCTTATTCTCGAAGGGATAGTGGATCTGTGCGTAAGGCATAGAGCCTGAGTCGAACCACACGTCGATGAGGTCGGTCTCGCGCTTCATCGGCTTGCCGCTCTCCGAGACGAGGATGATGTTGTCGACATACGGGCGATGGAGGTCGATCTTGTCATAGTTCTCCTGACTCCAGTCGCAGGGCACAAAGCCTTTATCCTTCAGCGGATTACTCTTCATGAAACCAGCCTTGACGGATTTCTCGATCTCGTTATAGAGTTCTTCCACGCTTCCGATGCAGATCTCCTTACCGTCTTCATCGCGCCAGATAGGAAGTGGCGTTCCCCAGAAACGGCTACGAGAGAGGTTCCAGTCGTTCAGGTTCTCCAGCCAGTTGCCAAAGCGGCCTGTGCCCGTAGATTCGGGCTGCCAGTTGATGGTTTTGTTCAACTCAAACATACGGTCCTTTTTGGCCGTTGAGCGGATAAACCAGGAGTCGAGCGGATAATAGAGCACAGGCTTGTCGGTACGCCAGCAGTGGGGATAGTTGTGCACGTGCTTCTCAATCTTCAGCGCCGTACCCTCCTGCTTCATCTCCATGCAGATCACGATGTTCAGGTCTTCAGCCTTCGAGGCGGCCTGCTCGTCGTATTTGCCGTCTTTATTGAATTCAGGAGCATAAGCGTTCTTAACGTAGTCGCCTGCATGATGACTATAACCATCTTTATCTACACACCTCATAATGAAGTTGTTATCAAGATCGTTCATCTCATAGTACTTACCCTGCAGGTCTACCATCGGGCGTGTTTCACCTTTTTTATTTATAAGGAAGAGGCTCGGGATATGGGCATCCTTGGCCACTTTGGCATCGTCGGCACCGAAGGTCGGGGCGATATGCACGATACCGGCACCGTCCTCAGTCGTCACATAGTCGCCTGGAATCACACGGAAAGCCTCGCTCTCCATCTCCACGAACTGATCCTTGCCGTTCTCGCCCGTGAAGACTTTCTCGGGATGAGCCTCGGCATAGGCCTTGACATAGTCGGCGGCATTCTGGTCGAGCTTGGCAGTGGGTTTCACCCAGGGCATCAGCTGCTGATACTTCAGGCCTACGAGCTCCTCACCCTTATAGTGGCCTACGATACGATAGGGCACGAACTTCTCACCTTTATTATATTCAGGCATCTCGCCATCATCGGTGATATGCCCTTCGGGGGCGAGATAGGCGTTCAGTCGGCTCTCTGCCAGGATGATGGTGATCTTCTCACCATTGTATGCATTGTAAGTCTCCACCGCCACGTAGTCGATCTTCGGGCCAACGCAGAGGGCCGTGTTGGAGGGCAATGTCCAGGGGGTCGTCGTCCAGGCCACGAAGTAAGGCGTGCCCCACTTGGTCCACTCCTCTTTCGGATCGACGGCCTTGAAGAGTGCTGTCACCGTAGTATCCTTCACGTCGCGGTAGCAGCCAGGCTGGTTCAGCTCGTGTGAACTCAGGCCCGTTCCTGCTGCAGGGGAATACGGCTGGATGGTGTATCCCTTATAGAGCAGACCCTTCTTGTAGAACTGCTGGAGCAGCCACCAGAGGGTCTCGATATATTTATTGTCGTAAGTGATATAAGGATGGTCGAGGTCTACAAAGTAGCCCATTTTCTCCGTCAGTTCGCGCCACTCCTGCGTAAACATCATCACATTCTCGCGGCACTTCTTATTGTAGTCCTCCGTCGAGATGTATTTCTCAGAATCCTTATTGTCGATATCGGCCTTCGTGATGCCGAGCTCCTTCTCGACACCAAGTTCCACAGGCAGTCCGTGGGTATCCCATCCCGCCTTACGCTTCACCTGATAGCCCTTCATCGTCTTATAGCGGTTGAAGGTATCCTTGATGGTACGTGCCAGCACGTGATGGATGCCAGGATGCCCGTTGGCAGAAGGAGGTCCCTCGAAGAATACAAACTGAGGACAGCCCTCACGCTCTTCGACAGAACGCCAGAACACATTCTTCTCGCGCCACATCTCCAGGATGTCGTCATTTACCTTTGTCAGGTTCAGACCGCTATGTTCAGCAAATTTCTTACTCATATCAATGCTAAATATTCTATTTATACATTACCTTTAATATTTGGGGCACAAAGGTACATAAAATATTCGACACGACAAAATAAATAAATAATTTTAAGATTTCTGCCCAAAATGTTCGATTAATCAGATATTTTTGTTACCTTTGCAGTCAAAATAACCTAATTATTTATAAATATCAAGATCCTAACATGGTAACATTTACAATGATTCTACAGTTGCTGATAGTTTTGTTGGCGCTGTATGTTGGTTCCCGATACGGATCATTGGCACTCGGTGCCATTTCCGGAATCGGTCTGGCTTTGTTGGTGTTTGGTTTCGGTATGAAGCCCGGATCCCCTCCCACCGACGTAATTTACATCATCATCGCAGCAGTGACCTGTGCGGGCATCATGCAAGCCTCAGGCGGTATGGACTGGCTGATCCAGATTGCAGAGAAGATGCTGCGCAAGCATCCCGACCGCATCACGTTTCTTGCACCGCTGTCTACGTTTATCCTGACAGTTCTGGTGGGAACAGGCCACGTGGTCTACACGCTGATGCCCATCATCTGCGACATCTCGCTCAAGCAGGGCATTCGTCCGGAGCGTCCTTGCGGTGTCGCGTCGATAGCCTCGCAGGTGGGTATTACCTGCTCACCCATTGCGGCAGCTGTGGTGGCTTTCGTGACCATTTCTAATGCCAACGGATTCGACATCTCTATCCCGCAGGTGCTGATGATCAGCTTCCCCGCATGCGTCTGCGGACTGATGGCGGCGGCTGTTGCCTCCTATCATCGTGGACTCGACCTCGACAAAGACCCCGAGTTCCAGGCCAAGCTGAAAGATCCCGTCCAGCGCGAATATATCTATGGCAGCAACGCCACAACGCTCGACAAGGAGATCCCGCAGTCGGCCAAGAATGCCGTATATGTGTTCCTGGGCGCCCTGTTGGTGATCGTGCTCTTTGCCATCTTCCAGGACATCCTGCCCTCATACTCTACCATCAAGGCTGTCAAGGGTGCTCCCGACTTCACGTTTGACGACGGTACCGTAGCTTCCGCAGCAGCGCTGGCCAAAGCGAAGGTCATCATTCCCGGCATTACTGAGGCCTCGACCGTTCAGTTGAAGATGAACGTGGTGATTCAGATAGTGATGATCTCTGCTGCAGCCATCATGATCCTCTTCTGTAAAGCCTCACCCGTAAAGGCCGTTCATGGAGCCGTCTGGCAGTCGGGAATGGTGGCCGTAGTTGCCATCTTCGGTATTGCCTGGCTGGCCGACACGTATTTCTCGAATTATACCGAGGAGATGCAGTCGATGCTGGGTGATATCGTAGCGAAGTACAACTGGTCGATAGCCTTTGTATTCTTCCTTGTATCTGTACTGATCAATTCACAGGGAGCCGTTGTCGTCTCGATGCTGCCACTGGCTTACTCACTTGGGATTCCCGGACCAGTGCTGCTTGGTGTCCTACCCTCTGTGTATGGCTACTTCTTCATTCCGAATTATCCTTCCGACATCGCTACCGTCAACTTCGACCGTTCGGGTACTACCGTTATCGGCAAGTATCTGCTGAACCACTCGTTCATGATGCCTGGACTGGTACACATTTTCGTCTCGACCATCGTGGCCTACGCATTGGCAATGATATTTTTCTAACCCCTAAACAGAAGAGATTATGCTTATCACAATTATAGAATTACTGATAGTGCTGCTGGCACTATACCTTGGTTCTAAATACGGTAGTCTGGCACTTGGTGCGATAGCAGGCCTGGGTCTTGCCATTCTGGTGTTCGATCACGGTCTTCGTCCCGGTACGCCTCCTACCGATGTTATCTACATCATCGTAGCAGCTGTCACCTGTGCGGGCATCCTGCAGGCCTCGGGCGGTATGGACTGGATGATACAGATTGCCGAGAAGATACTCCGCAAGAATCCCCAGTACATCACCTTCCTGGCTCCTCTGTCCACCTTCACACTGACCATCCTCGTAGGAACGGGCCACGTGATGTACACGCTGATGCCGATCATCACCGATGTAGCCATCAAGAAGGGCATCCGTCCTGAACGTCCTTGTGCCATCGCAAGCGTTGCCTCTATGATTGCCATCATCTGCTCACCGATCTCGGCCGCCGTCGTAGCCTTCTCCACGATCTCGGCGCTCAACGGCTTCAACATCTCAATCCCGCAGATTGTGGCTGTCACGATTCCCAGCTGTCTGATAGGTATCATGATCGCCGCAGCATGGAGCACGCGGCGAGGACTTGACCTCGACAAGGATCCCGAGTTCCAGGCACGCATCGCTGACCCTGTTCAGTATGATTTCATCTACGGAAACACCAACACCGTTCTCGACAAGCAGATCGACAAGAAGGCGAAGTATGCCGTCTATATCTTCCTCGCTGCTGTCGCCATCATCGTGATTCTGGCCTTCGCCCAGCAGATACTGCCTGCCTACGAGCAGGTGATTGCCGTTGAGGGAGCCAAGGATGTCGTGCTGCCAACAGGTAAGACCGTCTCTCCAGAGAATCTGGCAGCTGCAGGCATCGTGATGGAGGGCGTGACGGTCAAGTCGATGGTAACCATCAAGATGTACCTTGTCATTCAGATTATCCTCATCTCTGCTGCAGCCCTGATGATTATCATCTGCGGTGCCAAGCCAAAGAATGCTGTTGCCGACAACGTGTGGCAGTCGGGAATGGTGGCCGTCGTTGCAATCTACGGTATCGCCTGGTTGTCGAACACCTTCTTCAACGCCCACATGGACGATGTGAGGATGCTGCTCGGCTCAATGGTTGAGGAGTACAAGTGGACGATAGCCCTGATGTTCTTCGTGTTCTCCGTGCTCATCAATTCTCAGGGAGCCGTCATCGTTTCGCTTTTGCCCGTAGCCTACGCACTGGGTATACCGGGATGGGTGTTGCTCGGCGTACTGCCTTGTGCATACGGCTATTTCTTCATCCCGAACTATCCCACGGATATAGCCACAGTAAACATGGACCGTTCAGGAACCACGAAGATTGGCAAGTATGTATTCAACCATTCGTTCATGATTCCTGGTCTGATAAGTGTAGTTGTCTCTACGATCGTCTGCTACCTGCTGGCAGGTACATTCTTCTAAGCAACATTCGTAGGCTCAGCTTGCGCTTACCCGTTACGCATCTGCTGGAGCAAAGACTTCTGACGCTCCGACAAGTTTGTGGGCAGCTTCACCTGATAAGTGATAATCAGGTCGCCGAAAGTTCCGTCTCCGCGGTCATATCCCTTGCCGCGGAGACGTACTTTTGTGCCAGGCTGGGTCTCAGGCTTGATTTTCATCTTCACCTTGTTCCCATTCGACAGTGTCAACATCACCTCTCCGCCTAAAAGAGCCGTATAGAGATCGATAGTCACGTTGGCATTCATCTCTCCAGAGTGGGTGCGCCCCTGTTGTCCGAAGCCCGTGCTGCCAGAAGAGAATCCCTGGAATCCGCCAAAGCCGCCACCCTGCCGACTCTTTCGACCAAAGAGACTCTCAAAGAAATCGCTGAAGCCGCCACCAGAGCCTGATGAGAACTGCGAGAAGTCGAAACCGCCAAACGGGTTTCCACCACCGTTGGCGCCGAAGCCTCCAGCACCGAAGGCATCAGCCTGCTTCCATTGTTCTCCGTACTGGTCATACTTCTGACGTTTCTCTGGATCACCAATCACGTCATACGCTTCTTGCAACGCCTGAAACTTTGCCTGGGCCTTTGGGTCGTCGGGATGAAGGTCTGGATGAAACTGCTTGGCTCGTTTCAGGTAGGCCTTCTTCACATCTTTCTGAGGTATCGTCTTGTCGACGCCTAAAATCTTGTAATAATCAATAAATGCCATAATAATCCTCCATTTCTTTTAATCGTTCGTAAGAAATTCAGCAAAAAGTGTGCCTAAATCCCCAAAAACTCTTGGCATATTAAAAAAAATCAATTAATTTTGCAGAAAAATTAATTAAATATGAAGAAAATCATCCACTTAACCCTCTTATTTATCTATGTCATGGTGCCCATGCACGCACAACAGTCTAAAACCGTCCGCTTGAAAGTAATAGAAACCAGCGACGTTCATGGACATTTCTTCCCCTGGGACTTTATGAACAACCGCCCTATTAAAGGAACCCTTTCACGCGCTAATACCTATATTAAAAAAGAACGTGCAGCCTATGGCGACAACCTGCTGCTTATCGACAACGGCGATATCCTGCAGGGCCAGCCGTGTGTTTACTGGTCGAACTACGTGATGCCAGAGAGTGAGAACCTGGCAGCATCGGTTATCAACTATATGCAATACGATGCCGAGACCGTCGGCAACCACGATGTGGAGCCTGGACATAAGGTCTACGACAAATGGATCCGCGAGGTGCGCTGTCCACTGCTTGGTGCGAACATCGTTAAGGCAGGCTCTGATGGTACAGCTCATCCTAACAACATCTACACCGGACTTCGCCCCTACTCCATACACTATGTCGATGGCGTGAAGATTGCCATCATCGGCATGCTCACACCTGCCATCCCAAACTGGCTGACAGAGAGCGTGTGGAAAGGAATGGAGTTTGAGGAGATGACCGCCTGTGCCCGCAAATGGGTGAAATATCTGAAAAAGGTGGAGCGTCCCGACCTCATCTTCGGCCTCTTCCATTCAGGCAAGGATGGTGGCATCGTCACCGACAGCTACGAAGAGAATGCCACCGCTGCAGTGGCTCGCGAGGTGCCTGGTTTCGACATCATCTTCTTTGGTCACGACCATCAGGTACACAATGAATGGATCACCAACAGCGAAGGTCAGCAGGTGCTCATCATCGACCCGTCGTGCTACGTACGTAACGTGGCTGAGGCAACCATCGAACTTACCTACGAACGGGGCCATCTTGTGAAGAAAGACATCAAGGGCGAGATTGTCAGTGTGAACGACGAGGCAATCGACGAGGAGATGGTGCACCACTTCCAGCCGCAAATTGATGCCGTCAAAAACTACGTAGGACGGAAGATCGGAACGTTCGACTCGTCCATCTATACACGTGACAGCTTTTTCGGCAACTCCGCCTTCGTAGACCTCATCCACAATCTTCAGCTGAAGATCACGGGTGCCGACATCAGCATCACAGCCCCATTGTCGTTCAATGCCGTCATCAAAGCTGGCGATGTCACCGTCGCCGACATGTTCAAGCTGTACCGCTTTGAGAACCTCCTGCTCGTGTTACGCATGACGGGCGAAGAGATACGCAAGCACCTTGAGATGAGCTATGACATCTGGACCAACCAGATGACATCCCCCGACGACCACATCATGCTGCTTGACGACGAGATGAAAGAAGACCAGCAACGGGCGGGATTCAAGTACTACACCTTCAATTTTGACTCGGCTGCTGGAATCGACTACGAGGTTGATGTGACGAAACCCGAGGGTGAGAAGGTGCGCATCCTACAGATGTCTGACGGCACACCGTTCGACGAAAAGAAGTGGTATAAGGTTGCGATGAACAGCTATCGTGCCAATGGTGGTGGCGAACTGCTTACCCACGGTGCCGGTATCCCCAAGGATGCTCTGGCCAGTCGCGTGATATACTGCAGCGAGCTCGACCAGCGCCACTATCTGATGGAGGAGATAGAACGACAAGGCAGACTGAACCCTCAAGCCAACAGCAACTGGCGCTTCGTGCCTGAGGCTTGGGTGAAACCCGCCATAGAGCGCGACCGCAAAATGTTGTTTGGAATTACAACCGCAAAATAAAATCAATGATAGACAAATACTATTTCGTTTTCTGCAAGGACGATCTTCTGCTTGAGAAGACCGCCGACGGCAGCTACGCCATCCCTTTGGGACCTGAACCGCCTACGGAAGTAAAGCCCTGGACGAACATGATGACCATCACACCGATGGAAGACGGCCACGAGGTGAGAGCCTATCGCATCGACACACCTGTCGTCGACGACGAGCGCTTTGAGATGTGCGGCCTGCGACAGAGTTATTACAAGCTCGAACAGCCCTTCTACCTGAAAGCAGGCAAGTGCCAGGAACTGCTCTACTGGGATCAGAATACGAAATACTGTGGTGTCTGCGGCGGTCTGATGCGTATGGATACCGCTATCTCAAAGAAGTGTACGGAGTGTGGCAAAGAGATCTGGCCACAGTTGGCGACAGCCATCATTGTGCTCATCCATCGGGGCGACGAGGTGCTGCTGGTAAAAGCCAAGAACTTCAAGCGCGACTTCTATGGCCTTGTGGCAGGCTTCGTCGAGACAGGCGAGACCCTTGAGGAGGCTGTGGCCCGCGAGGCGCTTGAGGAGACAGGGGTCACCATCACAAACATTCGCTATTTCGGCAGCCAGCCTTGGCCTTATCCCTGCGGACTCATGATCGGCTTCAATGCCGACTATGTCAGCGGCGACATCCACCTACAGCGTTCAGAGATTGCTAAAGGCGGCTGGTTCAGCAGCGATCACCTGCCAAACATCCCTGAAAAGCTCTCCATCGCCCGCATGCTCATTGATGATTGGATAAAGAGTAGAGGTGAGAGGTAACAAAAGTTAGTATTCTAACAGTTTCATCGTCATAGCACCCTTGTAGGAGACGAGCGTCTCGACGAGATAACAACTGGCACCGTCGGGGATGCAGAGTGTAGCGTTGAAATGGAGTCCGGCAGCATCGGCCTTGTTGTACTCCATATTCGCAAGGATGGCCTCGTTGAGGAAATTTGCAGGCACAAGCTTCTGGAAATCTTTCTTGTGTATATCGCTGGAGTAGAGACATTGTGCGCCGCGATAGACGCTGATGTGCATGATATTATCGTAATACACGTTCTCCACCTCCATACCGTCGTCGTTGAAAGTACGACGAACGACCTTGTAGCGCGTCGGATTGATGGCGATATACCAGTGATAGCGCTCTCCGCCGTAGGTTATTATAGAGTCGGTCTTCACCTGATGTGTGTAGGTCATCACCGTGGGCTTACTCGCGGTGAACGACGACACGTCTTCTGCCTCTACGCTCTTCTCCAGTTTGATGAGGTCGCCGTTCTGATTGCGGAACCAGAACAGGTGCTCTGTCTGTTTCTCTATAGCATACGTCGTACCGCTTGACATCATCAGCGAGTCGCCCACGATTTTAAAGCAGGCAGGCATGCTCGTGGTGTCGGCATAGAAGATCGTGTCGCCCACAACGCGGAACGATACGTTCTCCGTCTCGGAGTCTATCCAGATGCCCTGCATAAGCTCTTTGGCAGCACGGTCTTCTGCTGCCTCCTGGTTGCTTGCATGCTGGCCTCCACAACCTACCATCAGCAGCACCGCCACAACTTTAAAAATCTCTCTGATCATATAGAAACAGTAATCTGTAAGCCGATATCGGATACTTGTCGAGTTACTTTCCGATGCAATGATACTCGAAATCGTTCTCTTCCAGCTCCTCGATGTCGAAGATGTTCCTGCCGTCGATGACCAACGGTCGTTTCATCGCTTTCTTGATGACGCCCCATCCTGGCAGACGGAACTCCTTCCACTCCGTGAGCAGCAGCAGGGCGTCGGCATCGAGCACGGCGTCGTACATATCGCGACAGTAGGTCACCGTCTCACCGATTCTGCGCTTGCATTCATCCATCGCGATGGGGTCGTAGACGCGCACGACGCAGCCGGCATCCAGCAACTTGGCAATCATCACAAGAGCCGTTGACTCACGCATGTCGTCAGTCTCGGGCTTGAACGACAGGCCCCACATGGCAATCGTCTTGCCCTTTAGAGCCTCTTCTGATCCGAAGGCCTTGACGAGTTTCTCAAAAAGTACACCCTTCTGACGCTCGTTCACGCGCTCCACAGCCTTGAGCACCTCCATCGAATAGCCGTTCTGGTCGGCCGTCTTGATGAGTGCCTTCACATCCTTGGGGAAGCACGAACCACCATAGCCGCAACCCGCATAGAGGAACTTGCGGCCGATACGGGTGTCGGAGCCTATTCCCGCGCGAACCATATTTACATCCGCGCCCACGCGCTCACACAGGTTGGCGATATCGTTCATAAACGAGATGCGCGTGGCGAGCATCGAGTTAGCGGCATATTTCGTCATTTCGGCAGAGGGGATGTCCATGAAGATCACACGGAAGTTGTTTATCAGGAAAGGCTTATACAGCTTCGTGAGCACCTTCTTGGCATGTTCGCTCTCCACACCGACAACCACACGGTCGGGCGACATGAAGTCCTTGATAGCGTTGCCCTCCTTGAGGAACTCGGGGTTCGAGGCGACATCAAACTCCACCTCTACGCCGCGTTTCTGCAACTCCTCCTCGATGGCCTGGCGCACCTTACGGGCGGTGCCCACAGGGACTGTCGACTTGGTGACCACCACCACATAGTGGTTCAGGTTCTGACCAATGGTGCGCGCCACCTGCAGCACGTACTTCAGGTCTGCCGACCCGTCCTCATCGGGAGGTGTACCTACCGCGGAGAACACTATCTGAACATCGTCGAGCACCGAGGCGAGGTCGGTGGTGAACTTCAGTCGGCCAGCGGCCACATTCTTTTTCACCAGTTCGTCGAGGCCGGGCTCGTAGATGGGAATCTCACCCTTCTGCAGTCGCTCTATCTTCTGTGCATCGACATCCACACAGGTTACATTGGCACCTGTGTCTGCAAAACATGTACCGGATACAAGACCCACATAGCCTGTTCCTACAATTGCAATATTCATATTCTTTTTGTTTACTGTTTACGGTTTACAGTTTACAGTTGATTACATTCTGCGGCAGAAGATGAGCATGTAAGCATATTTGCATTTGCGGATGAAGATGGGCATGCAAGCATATCATCTGTAAACCGTAAACTGTAAACTGTAAACAATTACTACTCAAACACTTCTGCGTCTTTCAGCAAGGGCTGCTTCAAGTCCTTCTCACTGGTCAGCACCACTGCGGGGTCTATGGGCCACTCAATACCCAGGGCAGGGTCGTTCCAGCGGATGCCGGCGTCCGACTGGGGCGCATAGGGGTTGTCGACCTTATACGTGAAGATGGCCTCGTCGCTCAGCACCAGAAATCCGTGGGCAAAGCCGCGCGGGATGAAGAACTGCCGCTTGTTGTCCTCGCTCAGCTCCACCATCACGTGACGGCCGAACGTAGGACTCGACCGCCGGATATCCACCGCCACATCGAGCACCTTGCCTTTAATCACGCGCACGAGCTTCGCCTGCGAGGCGTCGCCCTTCTGATAGTGAAGGCCGCGCAGCACGCCATACGACGACTTCGACTCGTTGTCTTGGATGAACACCGTCCGTCCGACGTGCTCATCAAACTCGGCCTGCTTCCAGGCCTCCATGAAATAGCCGCGAGCATCCTTAAACACCTTGGGCTCTATGATGAAAACACCTTTGATTTCTGTCTCCTTATATTCCATATTTTCGAAATTTGCTGCAAAGTTACATCAAAAAATCCATTTCCTCGACATTTTAAGTTTCTTTTATTTGTTTATATCAAAAAAATGCCGTAATTTTGCACTCGTGATTGAACTTGACAGACATATAGAGATACTCTTATTGAGCAACGACTGCGTCATCGTACCCCGTCTGGGAGGCTTCATGGCGCATGCCATCGAGGCGCGCTATGACGACCGCGACCAGCTCTTCCTGCCACCCTTGCGCACCCTCGGGTTCAATCCCCAGCTACTCATCAACGACTCGCTGCTCGTGCAGTCGTACATCGAAGCCTACGACATCAGCTATCCCGAAGCCCTCCAGCGTATCGAGGACGAGGTGGAGGAGCTCAAGCAGCACCTACAGAACGAAGGGACGTATGAGCTGAACGACATCGGCACGCTGTCGCTCAACGACGATGGCCATTACGTCTTCTCGCCCTGCGAGTCGGGCATCCTCACCCCCACCCTCTACGGCCTTAGTTCGGTAGAGATGAAGAGACTGGCTGCCAGTCGGCAGCCGCAGGCCGACAGCGAGACAGGCAACACGAGCGCCGATACCCGCAGCGTGGCCATCGACAGCGCGAAGGCCGAGCCGGCGCAGACCGTCGCAGAAGCAGAACAGCCTCTTGAAGAGACCTACGAAGAGGCCTACGAGGAAGAAGAGGCCGAGGCCGACGTCATCCACATCAAATATACATGGGTGCGCAACGCCGTTGCAGTGGCCGCCATCCTGCTGGCTGTCTTCATCCTCGCCCTGCCCACGGGCAAGACGGATATGATGACGCGCACCATCAGCAACATCAACAACGGTCTGCTCTTCGGCATGATGAGCGAAGACACGAACATGAGCAAGATACATATTTCGAGGAACGGACATAGTATTTCGAAGAGTGAGGAGATTATTTCAAGGAGTGAGGAGCGAGGAGCAAAGAATGAGAGCACTCAAAAAGCAGACGATGCCGCAAAATCTTTGGCAGATTCTGCGTCAACAACCAATCCCAATCCGCAATCCACAATCCCCGCTCCACAAAAGACCTTCTGCATCGTACTGGCCACCCAGGTATCCAAGCGCAATGCCGATGCCTTTATCGAGCGCCTTCAGAAGCAAGGGCTCGGCCAGGCAGAAATCTTCGTGCGCAAGAACATCACCCGTGTCATCTACGGCCGTTATCCTTCCGAGGAAGCCGCCCACGACGACCTCCGCCGTTTCCATCGCAATAGCGAAACAGCCGAGGCCTGGGTCATGCCCCTCTGACCGCCCTCCCAAAGTAATCATCTGTAAACCGCAAACTGCAATTATAATAAAGTAATGAAGCGCGTTCGCTGTCCCAAATGTGAGAACTACATCACCTTCGACGAGACCCGTTATGCCGACGGCCAGTCGCTCGTGTTCCAGTGCCCCGACTGCGGCAAGCAGTTCGCCATACGCATGGGCGTAAGCAAACTCCATAATCGCCAGAAAGACGAGAACCCCGACGACAGGCTGTCGTCAGCACAGTCGACCTCCGATCAGGACGGCGACGGCAACAGCTGCGGAGCTATCGTCGTCATCGAGAACATGTTTCATTACAAGCAGGTCATCCCCCTCCGCATGGGCGACAACGTCATCGGCCGCCACCAGAAGGGCAACGCCATCAACACCCCCTTCGAGACTGTCGACCCCAGCGTCGACCTGAACCACTGCACCATCACCGTCTCACGCGACAAGAAAGGCCAGCTGCGCTACACCCTGAAGGACAACAACAGCAACACCGGCACCTTTGTCGACAACGTGGAGCTCACTCCCCGCGAGCGCCGTGTCATCTGTGGCGGCACACTCTTCACCATCGGGGCCACCAGCATCATCCTCCGCACAGACGACAGCGAAGATTCCGAACATAGCGTATAGGGGTAAAGTCCATCCTCACAGGGAGTTTACCCTATCTTAACTATCATTCGCCTATACTCAAACAATCGTTTGCCTATACTCAAACGATCGATCGCCTATAGGCAAACGATAGCGCCAGAAATTTCAAGGGGTAAGACACAAGATGTTCGTTTATCCGCACCTCTGGCTGCGCCGAAAACACTCCCGTTCGAGAAAATCCAAATTTTATTTGGTATTCTGCTCACTTATTCGTACCTTTGCACCTTGAAATAGTAATTACAGACAATGGATACAACGGCAATTCTGCTTCTGCACTGCCCTGACCAGCAGGGAATCATTTCGGAAGTGACCAAATTTATAACGGATAACAAAGGCAACATCGTGTACCTCGACCAGTATGTGGACAAGGTTGACGGCATGTTCTTCATGCGTATCGAATGGGAGCTGGAGGGGTTCCTCATCCCGCGTGACAAGCTCTACGACTATATCACGACACTCTACGCCCAGCGCTACAAGATGAAGTTCTCGCTCTACTACAGCGACAAGCGCCCGAGGATGGCAATCTTCGTGTCGAAGATGAGCCACTGCCTCTACGACCTGCTGGCACGCTGGAAGGCAGGCGAATTCAACTGCGACATTCCCTGCATCATCAGCAACCACGAGGACCTGCGCTATGTGGCCGACCAGTTCGGCATACCATACTACGTGTGGAGCATCAAGAAAGACCACTCTAACAAGGCCGAGGTGGAGAAGGCGGAGATGGACCTGCTCAAGAAGGAGGACATCTCGTTTATCGTGCTCGCACGCTATATGCAGATCATCAGCGACGAGATGATCGCCGAATACCCCCACCACATCATCAATATCCACCACTCGTTCCTGCCCGCCTTCATCGGGGCCAAGCCCTACCACCAGGCTTACGAGCGCGGCGTGAAGATCATCGGAGCCACCAGTCACTACGTGACAGCAGAGCTCGACGCAGGACCCATCATCGAACAAGACGTGACGCGCATCACCCATAAGGACACCCCCGACAGTCTGGTACTCAAAGGCAAGGACCTGGAGAAGATCGTGCTGTCACACGCTGTGTCGAAGCACATCCAGCGCAAGATTCTGACTTATAAGAACAAAACGATCATCTTTAGTTAGATAGAATATTGAAAGATGAACGTAGCTATCGTAAAATATAATGCCGGAAACATCTACTCGGTGGTAAACGCACTGAGAAGGATGGGCATAGAGCCGGAGCTGACTGACGATGCCGAGGCGCTAAAGAGAGCAGACCGCGTGCTGTTTCCAGGACAGGGACATGCAGCCAAGGCGATGGACTACCTCAGGGCACGTAGGCTCGACGAGGTGATACGCGACCTGAGACAGCCCGTGCTCGGCATCTGCGTGGGGCAGCAACTGCTGTGCCGCCACTCTGAGGAGGGTGACGTAGACTGCATCGGCGTGTTTGATGCAGAGGTGAAGCGCTTCCAGCCTGTGCGCCACGAGGACAAGGTGCCTTGCATGGGGTGGAATCAGTTAGAGGTGAACGGTGAATGGCTACGGGCTGGTGAACTGAGCTCGGGAATGGAGAGAGCTGTAGACGACTACCAGCCAAATGCACTGATGGAGGGCTTGGGCGACAAGCCATACGTTTACTTCGTGCATAGCTACTATGTGCCTGTGTGCCAGGAGACTATCGCCACAGCCGACTACATACTTCCCTACTCCGCCTCGATGCATCGTGACAATTTCTATGCCTGCCAGTTCCATCCGGAAAAGAGCGGGAAGGTTGGCGAGCGCATCCTCAAGAACTTCTTGGAGATTGAAGGTTGAAAATAGAAGATTGAAATGAAGATAGAACTGATACCTGCCATAGACATCATCGACGGACAGTGCGTGAGACTGACCAAGGGTGATTACGACCAGAAGACAGTCTACCGCGATGCGCCCGCAGAGGTGGCACGCGAGTTTGAGGCCATCGGCTTCAGGCGCCTCCATGTGGTGGATCTCGACGGTGCGAAGTCGAAGCATATCGTCAACAGCGGTGTGCTCAGCAGCATTACGGCAGAGACGGCACTGACAGTAGACTTCGGCGGCGGCATCAAGACCAACGAGGATATCGAGACCGCCTTTGCCGCCGGAGCAGCGATGGTGACTGTAGGCTCGGTGGCGGTTACACAGCCCGAGCTGTTCATGGGCTGGCTGGACAAATACGGTGCCGACCGCATGATACTGGGTGCCGACGTGCGACAGGGAATGATCAGCATCAATGGCTGGAAAGAAGATTCCAGCGAAGGACTCCTTCCCTTCCTGAAGAAATATGTGGATGCGGGAGTGAAGAACGTGCTCTGTACAGAAATCTCTAAAGACGGCACCCTCGCCGGACCGGCCATCGACCTCTACAAGCAGGTGATGGACACCTACCCCGAGCTGCATCTCATCGCCAGCGGAGGCGTGTCGTCGAATGCGGATATCGAGGCCCTCGACGCTGCCGGCATCCCCGCCGTCGTGTTCGGAAAGGCCATCTACGAGGGAAGAATTGACTTGAAGAGGTTGCTGAATAAAGAAATTGAGGAGATATGAGTTTAGCAAAAAGAATAATCCCCTGCCTGGATGTAAAGGACGGTGAGACCGTGAAAGGGACAAACTTCGTGAACCTGCGCTCGGCCGGCGACCCCGTGGAACTGGGAAAGGCCTACTCCGAGCAGGGAGCTGACGAGTTGTGCTTCCTCGACATCACGGCCTCGTTCGAGGGACGAAAGACCTTTACCGAGATGGTAACCCGTGTGGCCCGTGAGATCAACATCCCCTTCACGGTAGGCGGCGGTGTCAACGAGCTGGCCGACGTAGAACGGCTGCTCTATGCCGGTGCCGACAAGGTGAGTGTGAACAGTGCCGCTATCCGCAACCCGCAGCTCATCGACGAGATCACCACCCGATTCGGATCACAGGTATGCGTCTGCGCCATCGATGCCCGGCTCGACGACGACGGCTGGCACTGTTATCTGAAGGGAGGCCGGGAGCGCACAGAACGGGGACTCTTCGAGTGGGCCCATGAGGCTCAGGAGCGCGGTGCGGGAGAGATACTATTCACGTCGATGAACCACGACGGCGTGAAGGAGGGCTACGCCAACGAGGCATTGCGTCATCTGGCCGACACGCTCTCCATACCCATCATCGCCAGCGGCGGAGCAGGCAGGAAGGAGCACTTTCGCGACGCCTTCACCGAAGGTCATGCCGATGCAGCCCTCGCTGCCAGCGTGTTCCACTTCGGCGAGATCCCCATCCCCGAACTCAAGCAGTATCTGCGCCAGGAAGGGATAAACGTAAGACTGTAATAAAGCGACACTATCACAATTATAGAAGATGAAAATAGATTTTGAGAAATGCGGCGGGTTGGTGCCGGCCATCATACAAGACGCAGAGACGAGAAGCGTGCTCATGCTCGGATACATGAACGAGACGGCACTACAGAAAACTCTCGACACGAAGAAGGTGACTTTCTGGAGCCGCACGCGTAAATGTCTGTGGACGAAGGGAGAGACCTCTGGCCACTTCCTCCACCTGGTGGATATCAAGGTAGACTGTGACAACGACACCCTGCTCGTGAAGGTGCATCCTGACGGACCTACTTGCCACACGGGTACCGACACCTGCTGGGGCGAGGAGAACCGCCCGATCGTCAACGGACAGCAGGCTCCCGACGAGGAGACTTCGCCGCTGATGTTCCTAAAGGAACTGCAGGACTTCATCGACCGCCGTCATGAGGAAATGCCCGAGGGCAGCTATACCACCAAACTCTTCAAGGACGGTGTGAAGCGCATTGCACAAAAGGTTGGCGAAGAGGCGCTGGAGACGGTCATCGAGAGCTGCACAGGCACCAACGAGCAGCTGACCTACGAGGCCTCCGACATGCTCTATCACCTTGTGGTGCTGCTTTCTGCCAAGGGCATGCGCATCGAGCAACTCGCCGAAGAGTTGCATCGCCGGCATGATCCTGAATGGGACAAGAAACGCCGCGAGGCAAAAGCCGCCGGAACAATGAAGTAATCACCTGTAAACCATAAACATAAGAAGGATATGGCCCTGATTAGTTACAAGAACGCAAACATTTATCAGCGACACGGTATCTGTGTGTTGAAGAACGTGAACTTCAAGGTTGACGAGGGACAGTTCATCTACCTCATCGGTAGAGTTGGCTCTGGTAAGACCACCCTGATGCGAACACTTTACTGCGAGCTGGAGATGGACGAGGCCGACGAGGCGATGGTGCTCGGGCGCGACCTGCTGACCATCCGCCAGAAAGAGATACCTGCCCTGAGGAGGGAGATGGGCGTCGTGTTCCAGGACTTCCAACTGCTTGCAGACCGCACGGTATACAAGAATCTGGAGTTTGTGCTGAAGGCAACCGGCTGGAAGAAGAACGACGGCATCAGCGAACGTATCACCGAGGTGCTGGAAGCTGTCGACATGGCCGACAAGGGTGATCGCATGCCCTTTGAACTCTCCGGCGGCGAGCAGCAGCGCGTGGCTATCGCAAGGGCTATCCTCAACCATCCGAAGCTCATCCTGGCCGACGAGCCCACAGGGAACCTCGACCCAGAGACGTCAGACACGATCATCAAGCTGCTCTTCTCTATCTCCGCTCAGGGAACGGCTGTGGTGATGTCGACCCACAACCTGCCGATGATCAAGGAGAATCCAAGCATCATCTACCGGTGTCAGGACGAACGGATGGAAGAGATCACCTCCGACTTCCACCAGCTGGTAATCGTCGACGACACGCCTGATACAGACGAGATCACCGTACGCTACTCGGAGAGGATGGAGATATAGGAAAGGAAAAAAAGTAGATAATAAAAACATATAGACTTATGAAAGTGATGAAATTCGGCGGTACTTCCGTCGGCACCCCAAAGAGAATGAAAGAAGTGGCCAAGCTGGTCACGAAGTCTGGCGAGCCTGTGTTCGTCGTCCTCTCAGCTATGTCGGGTACCACCAACTCGCTGGTGGAGATCTCTGACTATCTGTACAAGAAAAACCCCGATGGCGCCAACGAGGTGATAAACCGTCTGGAGCAGAAGTACGCCCAGCACGTAGAGGAGCTCTATAGCGCAGAGGAGACGAAAGCCGCCACCCGTGAGTTCCTGCGCAGCGAGTTCGACTTCCTTCGCTCATTCACCAAGGAGCTGTTCACCAGCTTCGAGGAGAAGAGCATCGTGGCTCAGGGAGAGATCATCTCTACCAACATGATGGTGAACTACATGAAGGAACAGGGCATCAATGCCGTGTTGCTCAACGCCCTCGACTTCATGCGTACCGACAAGAACGCAGAGCCCGACCCCATGTATATCCGCGAGAAGCTGAAGCCTATCCTCGCTGACAATGAAGGAGCACAGGTGTACCTCACGCAGGGATTCATCTGCCGTAATGCCTACGGAGAGATCGACAACCTGCAGCGCGGCGGATCAGACTACACAGCCTCACTCATCGGAGAGGCCATTAATGCCGAGGAGATACAGATATGGACAGACATTGACGGTATGCACAACAACGATCCCCGCGTGGTGGAGAAGACCGATCCCGTACACCAGCTACACTTCGAAGAAGCTGCCGAGCTGGCATACTTCGGTGCAAAGATCCTCCACCCCACCTGCATCCAGCCCGCCAAGTATGCAGGCATCCCCGTACGTCTGCTCAACACGATGGATCCCGACGCTGAAGGCACAACCATCTCCAACAAGACTGAGTATGGCAAGATCAAGGCCATCGCCGCCAAAGACAACATCACGGCCATCAAGATCAAGTCGAGCCGCATGCTCCTCGCTACCGGATTCCTGCGCAAGGTGTTCGAGATATTCGAGAGCTATCAGACGAGTATCGACATGATTTGCACTTCGGAGGTCGGCGTGTCGATGAGTATCGACAACTCTGCCCACCTGGGAGAAATCGTCGACGAGCTGAAGAAATACGGTACGGTGACAGTAGACACGAACATGTGTATCGTATGTGTTGTAGGCGATCTCGACTGGTCGAACATCGGCTTCGAGACCCTCGCGCTCGACGCACTCAAGGATATCCCTGTACGCATGGTCAGTTACGGAGGCTCCAACTACAACATCTCCTTCCTCATACGCGAGGAGGATAAGAAGCGTGCATTGCAGAATCTCAGCAACACAATCTTCTATAAGAAGTAAGTCGTAAACAGAGGAAAATAATAAAGAAGTAGAAGATAAGAGATACAACACAACTATGGCTAAAGGACAATTTCCTGTAGACAGGCTCCAACAGATTCAGACGCCTTTCTACTACTACGACACGGAGCTATTACGACAGACACTCCGTTGCATCAACGCAGAGGCACAAAAGCATGAGGGCTTCGTGGTTCACTATGCTGTCAAGGCAAATGCCAACCCGCGCATCCTCCGTATCATCCGCGAGGCTGGATTTGGTGCCGACTGTGTCAGTGGTGGTGAGATAGAGGCTTCTGTCAAGGCTGGCTTCCCTGCGGCAAAGATTGTCTATGCCGGTGTGGGGAAGGCTGACTGGGAGATAAACCTCGGCCTCGATAACGACATCTTCTGCTTCAACGTTGAGAGCATTCCAGAATTGGAGGTCATCAACGATTTGGCCGGACAGAAAGGAAAGGTGGCCCGGGTGGCATTCCGTCTGAATCCGAATGTCGGAGCACACACTCACGCAAACATCACCACAGGACTGGCAGAGAACAAGTTCGGCATCGCCATGAAAGACATGGAGACGGTCATTGCCGAGGCTGAGAAGCTGCCGAACGTAAAGTTCGTAGGTCTCCACTTCCACATCGGCTCACAGATTCTCGACATGGGCGACTTCGAAGCCCTCTGCAACAGGGTAAACGAGTTGCAGGATCAGCTCGACCGTCACCGTATCCGCGTGGAACATATCAACGTTGGCGGCGGACTCGGTATCGACTATGGTCACCCCAACCGTGTGCCTATACCCGACTTCAAGGCCTACTTCGATACCTATGCCCGGAAGCTGAAGCTCCGTCCCGGACAGACGCTGCACTTTGAACTCGGTCGTGCCGTCGTTGCACAGTGCGGCTCGCTCATCACGCGAACCTTATATATAAAAGAAGGCACCCAGAAGAAGTTCGCCATCGTCGACGCCGGATTCACAGACCTCATCCGCCCTGCCCTCTATCAGGCCTATCACAAGATAGAAAATATCACCAGCGAAGAGCCTATCGAGGCATACGACGTAGTAGGACCTATCTGTGAGTCTACCGACGTGTTTGCCAAACAGACCGATATCAACGGCTGCAGGCGAGGCGATCTGCTCGCCATACGATCGGCGGGGGCTTATGGGGAAATCATGGCATCGCAGTACAACCTACGCCGCCTTCCACAAGGCTATATGAGCGATGAAATCTAAGAAAACAGTTGAAATATGAACAACAAACAGCATCCATTTTCAGTCGTCATGACCGTCTTTGACCAAGCTCGTGAGCTGGAGGAACGGCTACCTGCCTTCCTCACACAGGAGTACGAGCCAGGCTATGAGGTCATCGTCGTTGACGAATCGTCTACCGACGAAACACCCGACGTACTGAAACTGCTGAAAGAGAAATACAAGCAACTCTATACCACCTTCCTGCCAAAGCCAAACGCACAGACATTCCGTCGAAAGCTTGCCTTTAACATCGGCATCAAAGCTGCTAAGTATGAGTATGTTATCATGACAAAGCTGAGCATTGCACCAACCGATACCGACGTTTTCAAGGCATTGGCAGAGGTGCTCGACACCAGGGCTGAACTCACGTTGGGATATGTGTCGAAGAAGCGAATACGCCTACAGCCTTTTGACACCATCGAACAGGCTGAAGGGCATATCACGAGAATGGAGCGTCGCATCAGCAAAGTATGCGAACGAAAGTATGGCAACTACGCCTGGGGCCGATATGACTTTATCATCGTAAGAAAGGAGCGTACCCTTGACCTGCTGAGACTCTTCGAACAGAAAATCTCCACTATGAAACTGATAGGCATCCGAATCGGTATTCTATGGGAAAACATCTTGCGACGGTCATCCACAACCGTTCTATACACTGAGTAGTTTGTAGCATCGCAACTGTAAACTGATCATGAAAGTCCTGTTTGTCTATCCGAAATCTGAATCTCTCATAAGCCAACATGTCAGCATGCTGACCGAAGGGCTGAGACAGAGTGTGACGATAGACACAGCCGACAGTTTGAGTGCTTTGCGGAAGGCAGTGAAGGAGCAAGTCCCAGATATCATCCATTGTCACGGATGCCCTTCCGCCTCGACCGTTCGCACGATCATAAATGTCGTAAACAAAGGGGCACGTCTGGTGCTCACTTTACACGGACAGTTGGAGCCGTGGGCTACGGACGCCAATAGAAAAATGTCGGCCATCATCTGGCAGAAGAAGCTCGTCCGTCGCGCATACGCCGTCATCCTGTTAGGAAGGCTCGAACAGACCAACTTCCAGGCGTTAGGCTGGAATCGCCGAACGGTGGAGATACATAATGCCGTCACCACCAACACCATCAGCCGTCAGGAGATGTGTACGGCAACCTTTGCCCTCTATCAGAAAGTGCTCGACTCTAATACCCTCGAGCGAATGGACGAGCCGACAGCTCGCATGCTGCGGGCTATCATCAAGGTTGGCATCATGGGCGACCGCCGCTGGACCGTAGCCCTGCCTTCGGAGGATATCGACTGGCGCGCCCTCCTACTCTACGCCGAACATGAGAATATTCGCAACTATGTCGACTATGGCATCAGCATCCTCGGGTTGAGCGTACCACCAATAGACACGACCCATATCGCTGCCTACTTCCCCGACGACTATGAGGTTCCCCACACCATCCGTGAGAAGGTGGGCGAATACAAGGGCAAGCAGACCGATTACCTCGTGCGCTTCATCAGTCAGATACGCCATCAGCCGCTGCTGCTGCATCTGATAGAACTGACTCGCGAGCTCTATCGCGACACCGTCGATGACGACCAGCTCGCCGAACGCCTCGAAGAGAAGAAGCTCACCGCTTTCACACGGTCACTCATGCAAGTACTCGAAGAGCAGACAGCTCTCGACGAGGGATACATGCCCCTGGCGCCTGTCGACAACCGACAGACACGACAGATACGGCAACAACTTGAAAACCACCTGAATATAAAAGATTAGATATATGGATACCGATATGCACTACCTGCAGCTGCTCTCGCAGTCGTTTCCCAACATCGCTGAGGCCTCAACAGAGATCATCAACCTTGAGGCTATCATGAACCTGCCTAAAGGCACCGAGCACTTCCTCGCCGACCTGCACGGAGAGAGCGAGGCCTTCCAGCATGTACTGAAAAATGCCTCGGGAAACATCAAGCGCAAGGTGAATGAGCTTTTCGGCAACGACATACGTGAGTCGGAGAAGAAAGAGCTCTGCACACTCATCTACTATCCAGAACAGAAACTCGAGCTCATCAAGGCACAGGAGACCGATCTCGACGACTGGTACCGCATCACCATCCACCAGCTGGTGAAAGTATGTCGTGATGTCTCGTCGAAGTACACCCGCTCAAAAGTGCGCAAGTCATTGCCCGAAGACTTCTCCTATATCATCGAGGAACTGCTCCACGAGAGCCTCAGCGATAGCGACAAGGCCGCCTATGTCAGCGTCATCGTCAATACGATCATCTCCACAGGCCGTGCCGACGACTTTATCGTTGCCATCTGTAACGTCATCCAGCGCCTGGCCATCGACCAGCTGCATATCCTCGGCGACATCTACGACCGTGGCCCCGGCGCCCATAAAATTATGGACACGCTGCGGCAGTACCATTCGTGGGATATCCAATGGGGCAATCACGACATTCTCTGGATGGGAGCCTCGGCAGGCAACAATGCCTGTATCTGCAACGTTCTCCGCCTCTGCCTGCGCTATGCCAACCTCGCCACTATCGAGGAGTACGGCATCAACCTCGTGCCACTGGCCACCTTCGCCCTCGACACCTATGGCGACGATCCTTGCGAGGAGTTCATGCCAAAGGTACTGGCCGACAACCAGCAGCTCGACGAGAAGACCAGCCTGCTCACTGCCCGTATGCATAAGGCTATCACCGTCATACAGCTGAAGGAAGAGGCTACGGTGTTCCACCGTCATCCCGAGTGGAAGATGGACGACCGCTGCCTGTTCGACTCTATCGACTACGAACGCGGCATCTGCCGCATCAATGGCAAGGACTACGAGATGAAGAGCTGTCACTTCCCCACTATCGACCCGGCATCACCCAATACCCTCACGGCCGAAGAGAAAGACCTCATGGACAAGCTCCACCACTCGTTCCGTATCTCCGAGAAACTTCACAAGCATATCCGTACACTGCTCTCCCACGGCTGCATGTACACCGTCACCAACTCCAACCTCCTTTTCCATGCCTCCATCCCCCTTTGTGACGATGGATCGCTCAAGGAAGTAGAGATATACCCAGGCCAGCGCTATAGCGGCAAGGCACTCATGCACAATATCGGCATGATGATACGCGCTGCCTTCGAGTCGGGCGTAGACAAGGAGCTGCAGGTGTTCCCGCGTGACTATGCCCGCGACTTTTTCCTCTATCTGTGGTGCGGCAAAGACTCACCCCTCTTCGACAAGTCGAAGATGGCCACCTTCGAGCGGTATTTCCTCAAGGACAAGGAGACGTATAAGGAGGAGAAGGGAAACTATTTCAAGTTGCGCGACTCTGCCGAGATCTGCGACCGCATCCTCGATGCCTTCGAGGTGAAGGGCAACGTGCGCCATATCATCAATGGCCATGTACCCGTTCATGCCTCCAAGGGCGAGAATCCCATCAAGGCCGGTGGCAGGCTGATGGTCATCGACGGCGGATTCTCAGAAGCCTATCACAGTGAGACTGGCATCGCTGGATACACCCTCGTCTACCACTCTCGCGGTTTCCAGCTCGTACAGCACGAGCCGTTCACCTCTGCCCGCGATGCCATCGTCCGCGAAACCGACATCAAGTCTACCACCCAGATCGTCGAGATGTCAGCCCACCGCATGCTTGTCGCTGATACCGACAAGGGCGAGGAACTGCGCACCCAGGTAGCCGACCTCAAGAAGTTGCTCTACGCTTACCGTCACGGCATCCTCAAGGAGAAGCGCAGCTGATGCCCGTCGATGCCGGACAGGTCTGCGGACTCTGACATATCGCTGCGCATAAGCCAATCAGGGAAAGTAAAACCTCAGTCCCGCCGTCACTCCAAGATTGACGAAACCGTTGAAGTCGTCAGACTCATGAGGTCTTGTGCTCCATCCTGTGGCCGTGGCGACATCAGGGGTATTCATAATTGTGATGAGGTCTACGATTTCGAGGCCAAGGCCGACATGAGGAGAGAGCAGAATGATTAACTTCTCAGCTCCCGCAAGCCGAAGTTAAAAGAGTGATAAGTCAAGGGACCTGCCCATTTGTGCTGGTCCCTTATTTATATGTCAGCCCCTCGCTCATGGCCAACTGCCTGTGAAGCATCGGTAGATGATATTTGCCATACGCATCTCTTACTCTGTTACAAGGCATCCTTTACTGTCGTGCAAGGCATCTCCAACACCCTTAACAGGCATCGTTATAAACACGCCCCTTATTTTGCCATCCCGAGATGGCAATTATGCGCTCATAGACAAACGAAGCACCAAGGTGATTACTCGCGTCCAGCTAGTAGCAAGCAAAGCCTCAGAATGGAAGAAGTCTGGGGGGTGACGCGGAAGCGGTGGTCGGTACGAAGGCCGACGAGCCAGACGATGGCACCCGAAGCATCGACGACGACACGCTGACGTCGCTTGGCCAGGAGATTGATCTTACGGTCGGTGAGGAAGTCGCTCACAAGTTTCCGTCCCTCCATGCCGAAAGGCTGGAAGCTGTCGCCGGACTCCACGGTGCGCAGGGTGAGTGGAAAACGGACGGTGGCAGCGTCGAGGGTGGCGATGGCAGGGTCGCGGCTGATGCCAGCCTCTACCCCAACCTCCTCGATGCGGATTTTGGCGGTTTCATCGATGCGGTAAGTACCAGACTCTGGGATAACGAGCGGTTTCAACGGGGCACAGACGGGCTCTACCACCACGCTTTCACGGTCGATGACAAGAATATGTGTCGGAGAAACAAATTCCCGGCCCGACTCGCCGTTAAGACTGGTAAGTATCTGGTCTATCTGTGAGCGGTTGAAGCCAAGCGGCGAGAGCCACTCGTGGAGCAGGCAAAGGGGCGATGGAGCCGAGAGAATTGATCTCTTTTCCCGAGGAGTTAGATTGGCCATCTCCGCGTTGTAGACCTTCTCGGCCTCGGAGAGATAATAGGCAGAACGCGCGATATTCTCTGAAGCACCGGGATACATTTGTTCGAGCAACGGCAGGAGATTGAGACGAACCTTATTACGCAGCACGTCGGGCTGCAGGTTAGTGGAGTCGATGACGTAGTCCTGTCCGATGGAATCGAGATACTGCAGGATCTCCTGACGACTGACACAAAGCAGTGGACGGACGATGTCACCGTTTCGGGGACGGATGCCCGTCAGTCCATGGATGCCGGCACCACGGAGGAGGTTCATGAGCAGCGTCTCTACGGCATCGTCACGATGGTGAGCCACACAGACCGTCTCAGCTCCGATGTCGTGGCGCAACTGACGGAAATAGCTATAGCGCAGTTCGCGTGCCGCCATCTCAATGCTTACTTGATGCAACGATGCGTATTCGGCTGTATCAAAGTGGATTAAGTGAAGTGGCACGTCTGAAGAATAACAGAGGTTCTTGGCAAACTGTTCATCGCGGTCACTCTCATCGCCACGCAGATGGAAATTACAATGGGCTGCCTCTACCCGATAGCCTAAAGCCATCATGACGCGTAACAATGCCACGCTGTCGGCACCACCACTCAGTGCCACCAGGTGCAGCCCCTCCTTCGTCAGCAGCCGGTTTTTCCCGATGAAATCTTTAACCTGGCCTAACAGGTAATGCTCATTCCACATACAAGACAAGTCCCTTGAGATATTCCCCCTCAGGATGGTAGATGTTAATGGGATGGTCGGCAGGCTGGTGCAACTGATGCAGGATGCGCACCTGTCGGCCAGCCTGAGCTGCAGCCGTAAAGACCGCATTACGGAAATGGTCTTTCGTGACCACCTGAGAACAACTGAACGTGAAGAGTATGCCACCTGGCTGAATCTTCTGGAACGCTTTATAGTTGAGTCGGGTGTACCCCTTTAAGGCATTGTGCAGAGCACCGCGATGCTTGGCAAAGGCCGGTGGGTCGAGGATAATCAGGTCGTACTGACTGCCAGCCTGTTCAAGATAGCAGAAGGCATCCTCGCAGAAAGCCTGATGGCGGGCATCGCCGGGGAAGTTCAGTTCGACGTTACGGTTGGTGAGCTCGATGGCCTTCGCACTGCTGTCGACGGAATGTACCAGTTCGGCCCCACCCCGCATGGCATAAAACGAGAATCCACCGGTATAGCAGAACATATTCAGCACCCGCTTACCCTTGGCGAATCGCTCAAGCAGCAGACGGTTGTCGCGCTGGTCGACGAAGAAGCCCGTCTTCTGTCCGCGCAGCCAGTCGACATAGAACAGCAGGCCATTCTCCATCGCGGTATTGTCGTCGCTTCCGCCGTAGATGAAATAACTCAGGGAACCGTCGGCAGCCAGTCCCGGCTCGTCGGCCCGCAACTTACCGGGCAGCGTGGTCTCACTCTTATAATAGACATGGGCAATCCGCCCGTCCATCACCTCAACCAACTGCCGTGCGATGGCTTCGCGGCTGACGTGCATCCCCACGCTGTGAGCCTGCATCACGGCCGTCTGGCCATAGACGTCGATGACCAGCCCCGGCAACAGGTCGCCTTCACCATGCACAAGGCGATAGGTATTGTTGCTCGGACTGTCGGCCAGGCCGATGGCCTGCCTCACTTGTAAGGCTGATGCCAATCGCCTGCCCCAAAACGGCTCGTCGATGTTTTCGTCATGAAAGGAGAGCACGCGCACGGCGATAGACCCCATCTGATAATGCCCTACAGCGATGAAATCGCCCTGATTGTTGACGACACGCACCACATCGCCCTCACTAATACCTTCGTCGGCATGCTGGATAGCTCCTGAAAATACCCAGGGATGGAATCGGAGCAGACTCTCCTCCTTACCGCGTTTAAGATAGACTTGTTTCATTATGACTATTCAAATTATCTTCATCAGACCTGACTACCAGTTCATAATCTCCAGTCGCCAGCAGTCGTTGCACCTCATTGTAAATACGAACACAGGCCCAGGCATCTATGGCGGCATAGAGCTGCTGACTCTCCTTCAGCTCACCGCGCTCCCAGTTGGAGAGCCGTTCAGCCTTACTGATGCGCTCACCGAAGAGGTTGGCATAGATTTTCACCAGACTCTGGTCCTCGATACCTAACTCGCGCACCATGTCCTGCAGGTCGATGAAACGGCCAGGATTAAAGCTGCCAAGTCGTTTCAGCGAGAGTATGTCATTATTCCAGGCAAGTCCCACCTTGGTCACCTCAACGTCGCCAAGGAGTCGCACGACGGCAGGACAAAGACCGATGGTATTCAGCCGGAAGAGGAAGCAGTCTGTGCGTGTCGAGACTTGCAGCAATGAACACTTGTAATTCACGCCCTTCACGAAAGCCGGACGCGTCTCGGTGTCGAAACCAAGCAAGGGCTGCGACAGGAGGAAATCGACTGCCCGTTCCGCCTCGTCGGCAGAAGTCACGACATGAATCTTGCCATAGAACTCCACCCGCTTGAGATGCGTAATCATGGTCTTATCGACCTTGTTATAAATCAACTTTTTCATTTCTTGGTGCAAAATTACAAAAAAAACATTATTTTATGATGAAATCTAAGTTTTTTCAACTAATTTTGCATCAAAATAGCGAAAAGAGATAGTATATGGCAAAGAAGAAGAAAGAAAAAAAGGCAGAAAAACGTTCCAGTCTGCTGAACGTGCTAAGCTTAGACAAGATATTCTACAACGAGACACTGAACTTCACCATAGGCATAGCATTGGCGCTCGTATCAATAGTGCTGATACTGGCATTCGTGTCGTTCCTGTCGACAGGGGCCGCCGACCAGAGCCTGATAGAAGACCCGCGTGAGGGTGAGATCCTCAACGAGCACCATGAGTTTATGAACACCTGCGGCAGCATTGGTGCCTGGAGTTCCTGGTATTTCATCAAGCGCTGCTTCGGACTGCCTGCTTTTCTCATCCCCCTTTTCCTGCTGCTGGTAGGCATACACATGACCAGAGCCTATAGGGTGAACCTGCTGAAGTGGTTCCTCTCACTGATGATCATGATGATCTGGGCATCTGTGGCATTCTCACTCCTGTTGGCACCCTTCTTTACCGACACCTGCTATAGTCCCGGCGGCGACCACGGCTTGTATATCTGCAACTATCTGGGCAACCTCGTAGGTACCCCCGGACTGACGGCCATCCTCGGGCTGACAGCCATCATCTTCCTCACCTATCTGAGTGCAGAGACCATCATTATCATCCGTAAGCTGCTGAATCCGAGCAAGTTCCTCGACAAGGTGAAATTCAAGATCACAAACAACGACCCTGACGAGCAGACAGAATCGTACGAAGATATGATTGCCGCATCGGATGATGATGACACGGACGAGCACGACGAGCCGACAGTATTTGATGATCCCGACGTGCAGATCGTCAATTTCAAGGAAGACGGCGAAGCCGAGGTGATTGACAACGGTTATAAGGACGGTAACAGTTCTGTTGAAAAAAGCAAGTCGGCAGAAATTTCAGACGTTGACTTTAACATAGAGACGACCCAAGGCGATGAGGCAGCAGACAAGAAGACCGTCGCCCCGTCGCTGGAGGATCTCGAGCCCTATGATCCCAAGCGCGATCTGGAGAACTACCACTATCCCACCCTCGACCTGTTGAAGAAATATGATAATGACGGTAAGCCCTATATAGACATGGCTGAGCAGACAGCCAACAAGAACAGGATTGTAGAGGTGCTACGCACTTTCGGCGTTGAGATCTCGAGCATCAAGGCTACCGTCGGTCCGACAATCACGCTGTATGAGATCACGCTGGCTCCAGGCGTGCGCATTTCAAAGGTGAAGAACCTGGAAGACGACATCGCCCTCTCGCTTGCGGCCCTCGGCATCCGTATCATCGCCCCGATCCCAGGCAAGGGTACCGTAGGTATCGAAGTGCCTAACGCCAAGCCCTCAATCGTATCGATGGAATCGATCCTTAACTCCAAGAAATTCCAGGAGACCACGATGGAACTGCCCTGCGCCATCGGTAAGACCATCACCAACGAGGTCTATATGTTTGACCTGGCCAAGGCGCCCCACCTGCTCGTAGCTGGTGCGACAGGTCAAGGAAAGTCGGTAGGACTGAATGCGATTGTCACCTCTTTATTATATAAGAAGCATCCCGCAGAGTTGAAGATTGTGCTCGTCGACCCCAAGAAGGTAGAGTTCTCCATTTACAACTCACTCATCAACCACTTCCTTGCGAAGGTGCCCGACGAGGATGCCGACCCCATCATCACCGACGTGACCAAGGTAGTGCGCACGCTCAACTCGCTCTGCAAGTTGATGGATACACGTTACGACCTGCTCAAAGAGGTGGGAGCACGCAATATCAAGGAATACAACAAGAAATTCATCGAGCGTCGCATACCACCACGCGGAGGTCACGGGTTCATGCCTTACATCGTCGTCATCATCGATGAGTTCGGCGACCTTATCATGACCGCAGGCAAAGAGATCGAGCTGCCCATTGCCCGTATCGCCCAGCTGGCACGCGCCGTTGGTATACACATGGTCATCGCCACCCAGCGACCCACCACCACCATCATCACGGGTAACATCAAGGCAAACTTCCCCGCACGTATCGCTTTCAAGGTGTCGGCAGGCATCGACTCGAAGACCATTCTCGACCGCACCGGCGCCCAGCAGCTCATAGGCCGAGGCGACCTGCTCGCACTCGTGGGAGGCGCAGAGCCCGTACGTGTGCAGTGTGCCTTTGTCGACACGCCCGAGGTGGAGCGTATCAACGACTTCATCGCCTCGCAACAGGGTTATGTCACACCGTTCGAGCTGCCTGAGCCCGACACCCCCGACGCAGACTTCAGCGACGGTGGCGACAAGGATGTGGATATGCAGCACCTCGACCCGCTGTTTGAGGATGCTGCACGTCTGATCGTTATCAACCAGAGTGGCTCTACCTCACTCATTCAGCGTAAGTTTGCCATCGGCTACAATCGCGCAGGCCGTTTGATGGATCAGTTGGAGAAAGCCGGAGTCGTAGGTGCAGCGATGGGATCGAAGCCACGTGAGGTCATGATACAGGACGAGAACAGCCTGAACAACCTGTTGGCAAACCTGAAGTAAGTTCATTATTTAGAGTTCATAATTCATAGTTTAGAGTTTAGCGATGATTACAATTAAAAACAGATGGATAAAGGTGGCAGGGATTTTATTCTTTCACCTTTTTACCTTTTTACCTTTAAATGCCCAAACGGCTACAAGCATACTCGACAAAGCAGCTGCCACCGTCACCATGAAGGAAGGCGTTAAGGCCGACTTCAAAATGACCGGCAGCATGGGGAGTACCAGCGGCAGCATCGTGATCAAAGGTAAAAAGTTTCATGCCACCACACCGCAGGCCAGCGTCTGGTTTGACGGCAAGACCCAGTGGACTTATATGAAGAACAATGACGAGGTGAATATCAGCACTCCCAATGAGTCGCAGTTGCAGGCTATCAATCCCTACAACTTCATCAACCTCTACAAGAAGGGCTATAAGGCAACCATGAACAGCGGCAGCAGCAGTCACGTAGTGCACCTGACCGCCACCTCTGCCAACCAGAAGATCAAAGAACTTTTCATCACCGTCAACAAGAAAACGTATCACCCCACACAGGTGAAACTGCTTCAGGGTAAGAAATGGACCATCTTCGACATCTCCAACCTAAAGAAGCAGACAGCCAGCGACAGTCAGTTCCGCTTCAATGCCAAGGACTTCCCCCACGCTGAGATCATCGACCTGAGATAGTTTACGGTTTACAGATGAATAGATTCAAACTGTATCGACTACTGCGGAAGAATACGACACTGAGTTACAAGCGCAGTCCGGTATTCGAGCAGAACAAGTGGGCAAAGGGTCTCACCTATTTCGGCGCTGGTCTGTTGGCACTCTATATGATCATGTATGGCTGTCTTATCGCCATGACCGCCGAGGGTGAGGCAGGACGGATGATCTCGTTGATACCAATCATCCTCGCCATCGACTTCTTGTTCCGATTTGTCATACAGACCACGCCCGGCATGATGGTGAAGCCCTATATCCTGCTACCTATCTCACGGTATTCTGCCATTGAGTGTTTCTTGCTGTCATCACATCTCAGCGGGTACAACTTCCTCTGGCTCTGCATGTTCGTGCCCTACTCTATCATCCTCATCTTTGCCGGGGCAGGCTTCTGGCCTATAGTGCTGGAACTCATCTGCTGCGTATTGCTCATCATACTGAATAGCCAGGTCTACCTGTTCTTCCGTACACTCATCAACAGGAAGGTTGTGTGGTTCCTGGCTGCCGTCGCAGTATATACCATTCCTTTCCTCCCCTGGATACTGCGGCTTGATCGAAAGGGATTCGAGCGGATGATCGATATGTATGCCGAGGCCGGACGTGCATGGTGGTTCCTTCTGGCCGTCATCATCGCCATCACCCTGCTCTTCTTCGTAAACCGGCACTTCCAGTTCAAATATGTGTACGAGGAAATCTCAAAAAAGAAGGAGCGCGCGCTGCGACATGTGTCACAGTTCACCTTCCTGAATCGTTTCGGACTTGTGGGTGAATATCTGAAGATCGAGCTGAAGTCAAATCTCCGGAACAAGACCATGCGCTCACGCTGCATCATGAGCATAGCCCTCATCGTCATGTTCTCGATGCTCGTGGCATACACACCCATATACGACAACCTGTTCATGCAGAACTTCTGGTGCCTGTACTGCTTTGCCATCTACAGTGTGACGACACTTATCAAGATCATGGGTCAGGAAGGCAATTACATCGACCTGCTGATGATGCACCGCGAGAATATCATCGCCCTGCTGGAAGCAAAGTTCTGGTTCTACAGTGCCGTCCTGTTCATTCCCTTCCTGGTGATGCTGCCAGCCGTGTTCACCGGGAAGTTTACGCTGCTGATGCTTGTGGCCTATATGCTGCTGACGGCCGGACTGCTTCATTTCGTCATCTTCCAGCTGGCTGTGTATAACAAGCAAACCCTGCCACTACAGCAGAAAATAACGGCAAAAGGAAACTTCGAGAACGGCATGCAACTGGTGATAGAACTCCTGTCGCTGTTTGCCCCCGGTGCCATTGCGGCTCTCGGGTTTATGCTGGTGGGCCCCACCTACACTTTTATAGCCATGTCTGCGATAGGACTGCTTTTCATCAGCACTCATCCGATATGGATCCGCAACATCTATAACCGCATGATGAAGCGTCGTTACGAGAATATTGATGGATTTCACGCCACCAGGCAATAAGGCAACAACTTTTTTGGAAGAAAATCACCAAAAAGTTTGGTGGTATGGAAAAAAGTATGTACCTTTGCACCCGCAAAACAAAAAGATGCACCCGTAGCTCAGTTGGTAGAGCACCTGACTCTTAATCAGGGTGTCCAGGGTTCGAACCCCTGCGGGTGTACAGAGGAGGCAAGCGACCCTCCTTTCTTTTTGAAAAATCGGATGCACCCGTAGCTCAGTTGGTAGAGCACCTGACTCTTAATCAGGGTGTCCAGGGTTCGAACCCCTGCGGGTGTACAAATAAAAGGTTGCCGATATGGCTCAGTTGGTAGAGCAACGCATTCGTAATGCGTGGGTCCCCGGTTCGAGTCCGGGTATCGGCTCAAAAGTAATCAGAAAACTTATTTTCATGCGGAATTAGCACATCGGTAGTGCACGGGCTTCCCAAGCCTGGGAGGCGGGTTCGATTCCCGTATTCCGCTCCAGAGGAAGAACACGGTTACACGAATCTCACCTATACTTTATCGCAGTCTTAAAGCATCTCCCACTCTGATCTGATAGTCGGGAGCCAGCTTATTCATCTTATACAGGTTCTTCAGACGAATGCCGTACTTCTGCGCAATGCTATACATAGACTCTCCGTTACGCACATAGTGCAACCGTCCCTTGTAGTCCTTTGGCGCCTTCTTCTGTTTCTTCTTCAACCAGATGATTTCTCCCTCTTCAAGAGCATCACGCCTGTCGCGTTCGTTGTATTTAGCCAACTTACGGGCACTGATACCGATTTCATCGGCAATCGAGCTGAAGGTATCTCCTCGCCGGACAATGACATAATAGTTCTTGTTGAAGATCTTGATGATGTGCAGCGACACACCATTAGCCGCATTCTTCAAGTGGTCGGCCATGAACTTGTCATAACCGTCGGCATTATCATAGCGATAGAGTTTGTAGAGCTGTATGATATCTATCAGCCGCTGCGCATATTGCGGGTTTGTGGCATAGCCTGCTGCCTTCAGACCGCGAGCCCAGCCCTTATAGTCGGTGACCTTCAGCTGGAACAAGGAACGGTATCGCTGACCGCCTGACAGGAACTTGGAATGGTCTTCAAACGATTCATACGCATTGCGATAAGCCCTGAAACACTCATTATTTGCGTCATCGTCATGATAGACTCGGGAGCCATTCCACTGACCACCACACTTGATTCCAAAATGATTATTGCCCTTGAGTGCCAACTCGCTCCTGCCGGCCCCACTCTCGAAGAGTCCCTGAGCCAGAGTGATAGAAGCAGGAATACGGTATCGCTTCATCTGCTCAATGGCGATATCCTTATATTGGTTGATATACTGCTGATAAGTCTGGTTCCACGATGACTGTGAATGAGCTGCAATAAACGACAGTTGGAATACAAAAAGTATCGTTAAGACTCTCTTCATGCTGTTTTCTTCAAATTTTTGTGCAAAAGTAATGAATTATCTCGAATAATTCGTATATTTGCAGAAAAATATTCAATCTATGAAAGAAATAGAACTTAAAACCGTCATCCAGGAATGCCAGATGGATGAACTCAGCGCCGAAGACCGCCAGTTGGTAGAGCAGGCCATCGAAGCCACCCGTCGCAGCTATGCCCCCTACTCCCACTTTCGTGTAGGAGCCGCAGTCAGGCTGGGAAATGGTGAGATCGTGATAGGCTGTAATCAGGAGAATGCCGCCTATCCATCGGGCCTCTGTGCAGAGCGGACGGCACTGTTTGCTGCCGGTGCCCTGTATCCTGACGTGCCAGTAAAGGTGCTTGCCGTCGCAGCCAGAGGCACTGACGGAGAGATGACAGAAGAGCCAACGGGGCCCTGCGGCAGTTGCCGTCAGGTGATCATCGAGTCTGAGACACGTGCTAAACATCCCATCCGAATCTTGCTTTACGGACGCAGATGTGTTTATATCATCGATGGAATCAGGCAACTGATGCCGCTCACCTTCTCAGAGTTCTAATAACAGCCCTTGCCCTGAGCCGTCGACAAGGAATCGAGGTGGAAATCATAGATGAGGTTATCCTCGTCGATGGTAACAAAATGTTTTGTACCCTGGATGGAGTCTTTGGGCGTTTCCCAAATGATATCCTCAAAACGGTTGGTTTCATCGGCAACCTCAGGTGTTCGCATCAGACAATTCTTAAATGTATAGTCGAAGGTAGCCGCGTCTTCGCCAAGCATCTCACCCATCACCACATCGTCGGCATAACCCGTAAGAATAGAACCGCTGCAATATAGATAAAGAGGTATAGTATCATTGCCATGATAGTTAGTGAAACGGAAGGCAGCACCACGGTCGGCAATGAAAGGATAGAACTGTGCAAATGTGCAGTGCTCTATCTCCGCCACTCCACCGTATAATGCAAAGCAGTCACCACCCGTATTGGTCAGCTGGCAGTGATCCAGTCGCACATACGCATTGACTCCAACAAGACCTGCACCTTCGCAATTATGAATCACGCAGTGCTCCATCTCCAAGCGATAGTGATCGACATCCAAGGCAGCCGAATCACAGCGTACGCCATAGAGAGGATTCCGTATCTCCGTCCTCAGCAATACATTGTCTTTCGATGTAGGACGGATATGGATGCCGTTCCACTGGCCACTGATACGATCGTAGGGCAGGTAGTCGAACATATCATCCAAGCGATCACCACGCATGACACAGTCCTCAGCCCGTAAGGTACCATAGACATCTATGCCGGCACCATCGTGGAAGAACAGCGTGGTGTTTCTTACCGTCAGCGTGGCTCCCTCCTCAACACGCATGTCACCAAAGACAACCAGTGGCACAGACGACTCGATGACTGTATCTTCGGAAATGACGGGAGAATAGAGCTTTCTGGCATCCCACACCCAAGCCTGCAGACAGACTTTCTGCTCATTGCCGCTTTCAAAGGTGAATACAAGATCATCCTCCAGTAACACAGGTTGCTGCTGACCAGTCTCTCCTGGTGTCAGTTCAACAAATACAAGGATACTATCGTTGCGCCGTATCTCCACATCAGCCGTCTGAGAACCATTGGCATTGTCGAGATAGATGCCGTCTACGTTCACCCGGAAGCCCGTCTGGTTACCTCTCTTGAGGCGTATCCGCTCCATACGGATGCCCGTATCATTCTGATTATGTACCCAGAAGCTGTAGGTAGAGGAAGGGGTACGACTGAACACGGTATCCATCTTCAGCGTGTCAGAGGGGAATGTCAGTTGCAGGCCGGTGCTTGCCGAGAACTTGTCATCATCCTGACAAGCCACCAGGCACCATGCTATAGCGAGAAAATAAAAAATCCGTTTCATCGTAATGATAAAACGGATTAATCGTCGGTTTATTGTGTTTTACTTACCGAAATAACGCTTCAGCAGTCCAGCGAAGCCGGCACCGTGACGGGCCTCGTCCTTGGCCATCTCGTGAACAGTGTCGTGGATAGCGTCAAAGCCGGCGGCCTTGGCGTTCTTGGCGATACGGAACTTATCCTCGCAGGCACCAGCCTCAGCAGCGGCACGCTTCTCCAGGTTCGTCTTCGTATCCCAGACACACTCACCCAGCAGTTCAGCGAAACGACTGGCGTGGTCAGCCTCCTCGAAAGCATAGCGCTTGAAGGCCTCGGCAATCTCGGGATAGCCCTCACGGTCAGCCTGACGGGCCATGGCCAGATACATACCGACCTCGCCGCACTCACCATTGAAGTGGTTACGCAGGTCCTGAATCATCTCCTCGCTGACACCTTCGGGCTTACCGTCACCAATCTTATGAACAGTGGCATAGGTCATGTCGGCATCATCCTTCAACTCAGAGAACTTTGAAGCAGGAGCCTTACAGATGGGGCACTTCTCGGGAGCAGCATCGCCTTCATAGATATATCCACAAACGGCGCAAATAAATTTTTTCTTCATAAATGTACTTGTTTATAATATTAATAATGTGAGTGAATAGTTCGTCAAAAACTTTCGTTTGCAAATATACGACAAATTTCCGATACCCACAAACAATTTCGATGTTTAGAATCTAATTTATACGACGTCTAAACTCCCACAGGCCACCCGCCTACCCTCTTTTCCACACCACCAGTTCCCTTGGCAGCCTTACCACCTTCAGCCGTTCGTACCAGATACGACTGGAGCCAACGACATGTTTCTGCGTATGACTGCTGATGATATAGTAACTTGCCGAGTACTCATCCATCAGTTCAAGAAACACCTTCTTGATACGTGAACATTTCTCGTTGATGGCATTGTCGAGCGGGTCTGTCAGATGGTCTACACTCTCTATCACCTTCTCCTTGTCCATCATCTTTGCAGTAGACATGTAATAGCCCAACAATTCATCACGATACTCCGCCAGGCGCTTGAACTCGATACCCTCCGGATGGGCCAGGAACAGCAGATAGACGGCCTTATGCACAGGCTGCAGTTCCACCTCCTTGTGATAGTCTTCCAATACGAATCGGTAGTCTTCAGTTATCACCAGTCGGCTCAACCGTCCCTTGGCAGCCTCTATTCTGAGTTCCTCCAAAAGAGGTACACCAAGTGCATGCAACAACAGGTCCTGCCTACCCGACTGTTGCAGTTGCATCGTCAGCCGCTTCACTTCCTGGGCCGCCTCTTCTGGTGAAAGGATCAACTCGCTCATTCTGTCACGTCTTTCACCAAGTTGTTCAACCAGCCCTTCCACTTGCTCACCATCGTAGACTCTTCAGGCTCCTCCTGTTCATCCTCATCACGCTCCTTTGTCCCCTCGGGCACAGGAGTTACAGACGGCGCAGACACAGGTTCAACAGTAGCCTCATGACTGTCAACAGGCTCGCTGACTACGGCAGGTTCTGGCTCTGCAGCAGGTTCCACAACGAATGGCAGTTCCTGGGTGATGACCTCTGCCACCTTCTTCTTGGCAGGCTTATAGAGTTTAGGTATCAGATCCTCATAATAGTCATCAGCATTGCGATGCACATCCTGGCCTGTTTCTTTGCACATATCGTCCTCCAAGCCTGTTGCCAGGATTGTCACCTTGGCATCTTCGCCCAAGGAGTCGTCAGTAGACGTACCCCAGATGACGCTGATATTGGGATCCAACTGATCGAAGAAATCGTCTATCTCCTGCATCTCCCTGACGAAGATGGGATGCTCATCGCTGGCATAGATATTAAACAGGATTCGCTTCGCCTTGCCGATATCGTTGCCATAGAGCAAGGGTGAGTTCAGGGCATCGATGATCGCCTTCTCCACACGATGCTCGCCGCTGGCACGTCCCATCGCCATGATGGCCCCACCACCGTCTTTCATCGTAGCCTCGACATCACGGAAGTCGAGGTTGATACTGCCTTCGCTATGCACGGTGATCAGTTCGGAGATGCCCTTCACGGCATCCTTCAGGATATTGTCTGCACGTCCGAACGCCTCTTTCAGCGAGATCTCCGAGTCAGAATACACGTCACAGAGCCGTTCGTTATTGATGATCAGCATCGCATCCACATACTTCCTCATCTCGTCAACACCCTTCAAAGCCTGGATAATTTTGGGCTTACGTTCGAAATAGAACGGTATGGTCACCACCCCCACCGTCAGCAGCCCCAGTTCCTGAGCCACCTGCGCCACCACGGGCGCAGAGCCAGTACCCGTGCCGCCCCCCATGCTGGCGGTGATAAACACCATCTTCGTGCCATCGCTCAGTATCTCCCTCAGCGTGTCAATGCTTTTCTCTGCCTCCGACCTGCCAATCTCAGGGTCACCGCCAGCACCAAGGCCCTCGCCCATCAGCACTTTCACTGGCACTGGCGATCCCTTCAGCGACTGGCTGTCCGTATTGCAGGCTGCAAAGGTGACGCCCGTCACTTGTTCATTATACATATTCCGCACGGCATTACAGCCACCACCACCAACGCCGATCACCTTGATGATGCCTTGCATCGTATCTCTGATGCCGTCAAACTCTATTATTTCCTCGCCCATATTCACTTTGCATTAAATCGTTTGCAAAGTTAGTAAACTTTTCCCACATACCCAAATCTTCACAAGGCTTGCGGTGAAATTCCCACTTCTATTTTTAAATATTGAACGAGTTGAATGAGTCTGGTGGCGGGAAGGGCATGCTATTCTCACCATTGATCTTCGAGCCAACGATTTCACCACCATCGCTGGGAACACCATTGCCAATCATATTATCCTCTGGATTCTCAAACCGCGTGTATTCCCCTCTGAACTTCAACAACTTGATACCAACTGCACCTTTACGATGCTTGGCTATTATCACTTCCGCCATCCCTCGATAGTCTTTCGTGCCGTCATCACTCATCATAATACCATAATACTCTGGGCGATGCAAGAACACCACCATATCCGCATCCTGCTCAATGGCACCAGACTCTCGAAGGTCAGAAAGCATGGGGCGTTTCCCCTCTGCCCCATCTCTTCCCTCTACCCCTCTGTTCAACTGACTTAATGCCAGAACAGGGATATCCAATTCCTTAGCGAGACCTTTCAGTGATCGGGAAATCAGCGACACCTCCTCTTGGCGACTGTTATATCTCATGCCACTGGCAGTCATCAGTTGAAGGTAATCCACCATGATCAACTGCACATGGTGTTCATTTACCAATCGACGAGCCTTAGTCCTCAGTTCCATCACCGAAAGTCCTTCCGTATCGTCAATATACAAAGGTGCGTCTACGAGATTATTCATACCCTTATCAAGCCTGTTCCAATCTTCACGATCCAACTGTCCGCTCATGAGTTTCTTACCGTCTATCTCAAAGGCATTAGCCATCAGACGGTTTGCCAGTTGTTCGCTTGACATCTCCAACGAGAAGAATGCCATCGGAATCTTCTGATCCGCAGCGATGTTCTTCGCCAATGAAAGGGCAAAGGCAGTCTTTCCCATAGCAGGTCTTCCGGCAATAATCACAAGATCAGACTTTTGCCATCCGCAAGTGATGTCGTCCAGTTTGTAAAAACCGGTGGGAATACCCGTCACACCTCCTGTATTAGAGTGGGCATCCTGAACAGACTTGACAGCCCTCTCCAGAATAGGAGCAAGCACGGAATAGTCCTTCTTCATATTCTTCTGAGACAGTTCAAAGAGTTTGGCCTGTGCATCATTAACCACATCCTTGATGGGATATGTCTCGTCAAAAGTCTTCTTTCCTACCTCTCCCACATAATGAATCATCTGGCGCGACAGATATTTCTCCGCCACCACATTGGCATGATACTCGATATTGGCCGAAGAAGCGACCCTTGAACTGAGTTCTGCTATATATCCAGGCCCTCCGACATCCTCGAGTTTCCCCATCTTGCCCAACTTGTCAGTCACCGTCAGCACATCCACGGGACTCTCCTCTATGCTGAGTTTCATAATAGCCTCATACACCATCTGGTTTCTTGGCTCATAGAAACTCTCTGGCCTCAACAGGTCGCACACCTCCAGATAGGCATCCTTGTCTATCATCAGCGCTCCCAGCACAGCCTTCTCCACCTCAGGAGCCTGAGGCATCACATGACCGTAAGCAAGTTCCAATGACTGCTGCGACGACTGTCTCCTATCACTTCTTGTCCCCATCCTTTGATTTCTTCTCCTGTTTGATAATCCACTGCTGGTCTTTCTTGTTCGAAGCAGTAAAAGCCTCAGCTATCAGATCCACATCACGCCCAGCCTCATAGCGAGCCTTCAGTTCTTCCCTGCAAAGTGACACATTTCCACCTTTCTTATCCTTAAACTCCGCAATCAGCGCCTCCGTATCAAGATTCCTGATACGCTCTTCTCGCAGTCCTATCTTATCAGCAAACATAATGTTGAAGATAGCCTCCTTAAACACAGCATACTCCTTCACCCATTTACCTAAATAGAGCGCTGTCAATTCCTGACGCGACAAGTTAGGCAACCTGTCAATACAATCCCTCATCACTTTGTCATCCCATCCAGAGAAATGACACTTCTTCAATTGTGTAATAATGTACTCGTAGTCTGTCATAAGAAATAAAATTAAATAGGTGGCAAAGATACTAACTAATATCTCTGCCGCCAAACTATTTTGCATCACAAGCCTTGCGAATTAGGCAATTTGCATTTCCAGACGACATTGGCCCGAACAAGATCTATCTTCTTGGCTTCGCCACGCTTACCAGAAATGGCATAATATTTGGCAACACTCTTGGGGAGCAGCGATGAGAACAGTTTCCGAATCCTGGCACACTTCTCATTGATTGAGTTCTGCATAGGATTGGTCACGCTTTCAATACTATTTTCTACTCTGTCAGTAAGTCCATATGGACGTAGAAGCAGATAGATACTAGTTAGTTCTTTACGATAATCTGGAAGACATTTGAGCACAATCCCCTCTGGATGGGACAAGAACAACAAATATATAGCCTTTATCAGGGGCTCCATCTCTACCTCTATGGACTTTTCTCCTGCCAAAACAACCTTGTAATCTTCTGTCACCACCAACTGAGGGAATAGTTCTTCCTCATTCATGGCAGCTACAATATCTGCTTCCTCCACACCATACGCTTTCAACTTACGTACTTTTTCTTTCACTTCGTCTAAAAGAATGGAGCAATGGAACTGCTCCATTTCTTTTGAGATCATTACTTTTAATTCCTTATCCATAGTCTAAACTTTATTAGAATCCCATAGCATCCATCATCGCATCATATTCCCAAGGGCTATTGGGCATTTCACCATACATTCCATCCGTAAGTGCATCCCAGGAATCTTCCTCTGTCCACAGATAACCACCACACTCGTAATTATCAGATTCTTCCCAATCATTATCTTCATCGACTAGATCTTCCAAATCTTCCTCATCCATATCCATTTTAACTTCAATGGGTAGTTCTTCAAACATCTCTTCGATGACATCACTAAATAAGTCGTCTCTTGTTTCCATAAACGTTTATATTTAAAGTGTTAATACTAAACTGCTATATTCACCATCATACTCTGTGCAGTCTGATCCATGAGGTTCTTTTTCAGTTTCAACTGGTTCTCCACTATCAAATCATAGTCACACTTACTTTCGCCCATTTTGATTGTTAGAACGAACAGTTCCAGAAATGTCAGGAAGCAGAAGAGAACTATATAAAATACCAATGATATCCAGCTGTTCGACACAACCTTCAGAGTCGCTTCCAATTCCTCAATAAATCCAACAGGACGAGAGTGTATTTCATCTGTCACCTTTCCAGCAATCTCTTTTTTGTCCTGACGAAGCTGCTCTAACTGATTTTGATATAACTGAATCTGTTCGTTATTTGCATTTAGCTGTCCAGTCAGAGGATTAGGAATATTCACAATCTCTGTAGAACGATTTCTCACTTTCTTTGGATTACCATTCTCATCAACTCCTATGGCCTGTTCTATTGTTGATACGTTAACGCTCTTTATAGTAGGATGTTTCGCCAATTCTTCACCCAAAGTAATTGTAGATTTGCTCAACGAATCCAAATCATGAGTAATCCTTTGTATATCACTATTAAAGACCATCAGACGTTTTGCTGTAGTTTCCTGAATTACGTCCTCACGGCGATCGTGTATTGTCTGCTGAATATCATTTTGGAAGATAATTTGGTCAAAGATACAAGCTCCCAGAAAAGCCATACATAAAGCAAGCATAACTCTCATCACAGTCATAAGGCGCGCTTTGCCAACCGTTAGAATGATCACTCGTTCTACGCATAAGACAATGAGCATGAACATCAAGGCAATACAAATCTTCAATACTAATGATTCAATATTTATGTATCTGTCGGCAAAACAGTAGCCGATGGTTCCCCAGAGTATCATCATGATACAAATGGCAGAGATCAGTTTTCTAAACTGGCGGTGACTTGCCTCACCACATTCTTTCAAGATATTCTTGTCCCATCCAATCAGGGCACATCCAATATTATTTAAAGTTTTCATAACTGATAATTCTTATTCGTGATTAATAAACTTAAGTGATACTGCTGTGATTCCTTTGAGAAATCCCCTGCGATATGACTCTATCATGGTCATCATTTTAGGATCGTCTGACTCAAACTGTTCACGCATCTCATCAATCTCTGTAAGATGCTCTTCATAGGTGGTACGCCGGGCTTCCAGGCTTGATGCAGCAGAAAGGGCGTATGCCTGACGGGCATTGTTAATCTGGACATCTATCTCACGGATATTCTTCTTGTAGCAGAGGATAATACGTTTGAAAAGCATCTCCAGGTCGTTACGGATAATTTTCTCTTTGGCATCGCGATAAGTAATGTCTGAATTAACCAACGCATCCTGGAATCCTTCTTCCTCGAAGTTCTTATGAATGTAGTTGAAAATGACGTCTATGGGCATTCCCGTTCCCCAGGTGATGGTGATCAGATGCTTTTTCTCTTCTTCGTTGTCTTCCTCTGAGTTCTTTACGTCCTCAGCATCTTGCTCGGTAGAATTCTCTGGAATGACAGGAACCATCTCTACCTTTTCCTTTGGCTTTGCGCCGAACAAACTTAATAGTGCCATATTATTTCTGTTTTTATAGGGTTATACATGTTTCTAATCTTAACTCCTAAGCTCGTTTGTTGTCAGAACAACATCTTCTATGGTGTTCTTCTGATAATTCCTGTAACGGAACACAAGATTTCTATTAGTAGCAATAATGCGCTGAATCTTATCGTTTTGTTTGTCAATCCTTGACAGGATCTGATTCTTCAGGTCATTCATATCCAAGAGACGATACATGTGTTTTTTGTCGTTAATCTCATAGTTATAGATGTATGCGTCCTTGGTCAATTCAGAACTCGTCCAGGTCGTTACAGGATCGACTTTCTTCGGGCAGTTGAAGGTCTGACATTTAGCCACCAGCGTCAGAAACTCCTCGTCATTCATGTCCTCGCCGGACTCCAATCTCTTCATTTCCTCATCTGTGAAATAATCATCAGGGTTCTTGGCATCATCAGGATCCTTGAAAAATACCATTGAGATAATGGTAAAGAGGATGAGGACACCTAAGGCTACGATTGGCGAAATCGTGCAAGCAAGGAGGATGATAAACCAGCACTTAGAAAACACTCTCGTGATGTGATAAAATACTTTTTTCATTTTGTTTGATGTTTAAATTGTTACTAATTTGTTGTTTATTTGCCTCTTTATACTGAAAAAAACAAAAAGGTAACCGCTATTTCGAAATATTTTTGTATATTTGCCGAAAATATTTTGGGCAATGAATTGGAAACTGCTGATATTAAGTCTGTTATGCTGTATTTCGTCTGTTGCATTTCCACAACGGAAAAGGGCTTTCATGGTGGGCATCTCTCATTATGACACGGCATTGACTGGCTACCAGTGGAATAATATCAATGGTACTGAAGACGTGAATCTTTTAACTCCCATCCTGAAAAAGCAAGGATTTGCTATCACCTCTCTCTTGGATGAACAGGCCACTTTCGAAAATATTATCACCCAACTATCTCAGTTCGCAGACAAGACGAAAAAAGGTGATATCGTCTATCTCCACTTCTCAGCACACGGCCAGCCTGTAGAAGACTTGAATGGTGATGAAGAAGATGGCTGGGATGAAGCCATCATCCCCATCGATGCCTATAAACTCTATAAGAAAGGCGTCTATGAAGGGAAAAAGCATCTTCTGGATGATCAGCTGAACACATACGTCAAAAAGTTACGCGACAAGATAGGTCCTACGGGATTCCTCTATGTGGTGATTGATGCCTGCCATGCCGGCACATCCTCACGCGCCAATGACGAAACAGTCAGAGGTACCAAGGTCGGCTTTACCTATCATAACAAGGTGTTCAAGCCTTCTGCTGACAAGAAGTCCCATTACAAGATTGAGCCATCAGCCAAACAGTCTCATGTCCTGTATCTTGAAGCCTGTCGCCCGGATCAGGTGAATATGGAGATAATGGTGGCAGATAAGCGCTATGGCCCGCTGTCTTACAACATCGCTCAGGCATTGCAAACAAGACCCTTATCCACCAATGCCGAGGAATTCTTGAATGGAGTCAAGGCTTCCATTATGAAGAATGGCCATTGGCCCAATAATCAGAACATGGTAACAGAAACGAGTTTCTAATATGGCAAAGGAGATATCATTGCAGAACCAGGATTTGAACCGCTTCCTTTCTGATGAGAGAGGAAGGGTATTGTCATATCTACGGAAACAGTTCTATGTCTCAGATGATGACCTTGATGATATCTTCCAGGAGTCATCAATGGCTCTTTTCCTGAATGTCCGTGACGGGAAGTTGTCTACTCTGACAAGTTCGTTAGGAACCTATTTCATGAGAGTCTGCATTAACCAGACCCTAAAGTTCCTGGGAAAGGACAGCAAGACGAAACCTTTCTTTGACGATAGAAGACTCACCAACTCCGACTTTGTACGTGATGACAAGATAGCAGAACTCTATGGCGCTTGTATAGATGCGGAGGAAGAAGAAAGGAAAACCCGTATGGAACTGCTGGTGAACAATATCATCGCCTCGATGACAGACACCTGCAAGAATATTCTTCATAGTTACTACTGGGATGACTTCTCGACATCAACCATTGCAGATATGTTCAACTTCTCTGATGCCAACTCCGTTAAGGCCCAGAAATATAAGTGCGTGAAGAAGTTCCGCGACAAGTATAACGAACTAAAGAATAAGATCTATGGATAAGTACAACGATATACAACAGCAGGCCATCGAAGAAAGAATCGATGCTTTCATACGTGGTGCCATGACAGAGGTTGAAGAACAAGCCTTTAAGCAAGAGATCAAGGCAGACCCAGAACTGCGTGCCCAAGTGTTGGCTACCGTATCTCTGATTAAAAGCATACGCTCACAGGAGGCTGCTAAGGAAAAGACACTTATCAGCAACAACACCAAAGAAAGACTACGCACGCTTGTTGCATGGGCCTGCTCTATCGCTGCCGTCATTGCCATCTTCTTCGGCTATCAGAAAGACAAGCGATTTAATGAACTCTCCGCACTTGTATCACCCTATTATTCTGAGTATAGCATGGATGATTATTCACGCGGTGATTTAGATTCTGTTACCGTCGCCCACCTCTACACCTTATTTAATAATATAAAGGAACAGCGCAACGTCAGTACCATCATAGCAGAATTGGAAACCATTTATTCCAATATGGACTCAGACTTCACCTATTCCGCTTATGCCAACGACATTGCCATTAATCTGGCCCTTGCCTATATTAAGAACGATCAGACAAATAAGGCTATTCCTGTTCTAAAGAAATTGGCAGAAGATAATCCTGATACACCCATTGCTGTCAAGGCTCTGGAAATACTTAATAAGTTGAGGAAATGAACTCTATCTCACTTTTTACTCAAATTATTTGGGAGTTTCAGGATTTATCCGTAACTTTGCCAGCGTATTAATAACATCTTAACTTTTTATCGATATGGAAACAAGAAAAACAAAAAGAACCCGTGAAGAGGTGAGAGCCGCATTCAGGGAGACGATGCGCAGGAAGAAGGAGCGCATGGAAGAAAATCTGAAGAGAATGGACGAGTTAGAACTTCAAGGCTTTTTTGCATAAAAACAGAGAAGCCTTTTAAACCTTTATTGACTATGAACACACTCAGATTGGAGAACATCAATCTGCATGCTCCTTATAAGGTGATGCAGGATCCTGTGAGACATAACAATTTCTACTTTGTCAGTGATAGTGGTGTCAGGTTCGACATCGACTTCACAATAAATGAGGCCATTATCCCCAGTGGAGCCTACGAGTTTGGTATTACCAACAGACACCATGAGCGTTCACCTCATGACAGCAAATTACGACTTACCATTTTTGCCATCATCGAAGAGTTCTTTGATGTAAACGGTGACGATACCATGCTTTATTTGGCAGAGACAGGCGACCGCAAGCAAGCATTCCGAAACAGACTCTTCGTGCGTTGGTTTAACATCTACGAAAGACGTGAATTATTTATCATGAAAACTGCTGAGGGCAAGATGGACGGAATCATGAATTTCATCGCCATTATATCAAAAAGGGATAACCCGAATCTGCCTCAGGTCATAGAGGAATTCAACGAGACCATTTCATTCCTGTTTGACCCTCCAGAGAAATCTACATAATTTTCCATAAAAAATTTGGAAGTTTAGTAATCTTGTTGTATCTTTGCTGCCGTGAACGAAACTCGCTCATCTTCTGGAGAGCCACAGAGCCGTGAAGTATTTATTCACCACAACTCCAGGAGCCTCGGAGCCACGGAGTATCAAAAAGAATTATTGTTATGATAATAATGTTAATTCAGAAGGTACACGTGGAGTGGCATAACTATAATGTCAGCAATTCAAAAAGGAGATCAGATGTTCTCACACAGATAGCTGCATTTTTGAGTATCATAGCGTCATTGCTCGGTATACTATGCCACTAACATGTCGAGGGCGCATTAATGCGCCCTCTTTTAGTTCAATCCATCCAACATGATAAATGAGGCCCAATACTCTGGTTTGTCATATTTCCCATCTTCAATCTGACGAAGATACTTTTGGGCATCTTTGCAACCCCATACTACTGCTGATATACTTGCATGAGTAGCTAAATGAAGTATATCTATTGGTCCTCCTGATAATGATAAGAATGAAGATTCTGCTCCTTTGTCACCTGTGAAAAATAAGCACGAAACTCAACTATCACGCAAGTTTGCACTCTTTCTACTCAATTATCTTGAAATAATGCCCAGTATCAAGAGGAAAAGGCAACAACATGGAAGGACATACCAATCAGATAGAGAAGTTCCTTAAGAGCAGATGAACCAGCAAGAAGAAAGAGCCTTCAAAGTGATATTTTCATCAAATGACCGTATTCGTTCAATAACACGTAAATGGCGTCTATTCTGAGAGTTTATCAAAAAAAATGGTGAGATTGTTTGGCGTTCTCAATTATTGTTTATACCTTTGCACATGGAAAAACTCCAGTTTCTGCTCCATACTCGAGTCTTGAACCAATGTTAGTAGCTTGATAACGCGGTGCATGGAGAACCGCATAATATTAACAAATAATTGATTCAATTATGGAAAATTGTTTCTTTTGTAAAAGCCAGATGGTCGAGATGAGGACAAGAACAGAAATCCGAAATGGTGTAGTTCGTCAACTAACAGAGTTTAAGTGCCCCAAGTGCGGAAACACAAAAATCCTTGATAGACCTTATGTGTGGTAGCGTTATTGGAGAGGGAATTCCCTCTCCAATATTAATTCAACCCATCCAACATAATAAAAGATGCCCAATACTCGGGCTTGTCATATTTCCCATTCTCAACCTTGCGAAGATGCTTCTGGGCATCCTTGAGGGATTGATGCTTTGTCTTTCCACTCATAAGATTGCGATAGAACTCTACCATCAGTATTCTTGTTGCTTCATCATCAACTTTGTCTATACTCATCAAAATGGTATTAGCTCCAGCAATTTTAAAGCCACGCTGTAAACCCATGATACTGTCATCTATCCCATATTCACCCAAAGCAGACTCACAGGCTGATAATGAAATGAGATCAAGATTACCAAAGACCATCTGCGATATATCGAGAGCTGTTACTATACCATCATCTTGTTCAAAACTAGATGTAGATCGTTTATTTACCCCAGAAAAAACAAGTATCGAATTCGTCAAAGCTTCATCACCATTATGATACACCCCAACGTCGTTATTGACTATATACTTACCATGAGTTGCTAAATGAAGGATATCAACGGAACTGCCGGAAAGAGACTTAAATAATTCTTCCGTCCCTTCATCACCAGAATAAACTTTGTAGTCGATATGTCTTTTCTCAAATACATTCGCAATCTCAGCGACCTCTTCTCCTGTATTTGGTAAAGGTTCAAATCCACTTCTTTCCATTCTATCTTCACCTTTCGCCTCTATAGCCTCATATTGCAAACCTCCGAATAGGATAGCTTTGTTAAAATGATTACGTTTTTTATTATTTGCAATTTCTTGAGTAGACGAAACCCTTATCATGCAATATCTGTCACTGTAGGTTTCCGTGTCAGTTATTGGCATATACTCAATAGGCATATTATTCAGCACATGCGTTGCAGAGAAATAGACATTCTCTATTCCAATGAGTTCATTATTAAGAGGATTCCAAACCATATTTCCGATCTTTTGGCCTTTTTCGACTTTTGAACTACAAGATTTTAATGAATCTTTAAACTGAAAGATATCAAAAAGCCTTGTCATCTTAGGACATCTATATCCCTTTTTTAGCGTCAACGCATAGAACACCATATTATCATTAGATGGCACTACTGGTGATATAAATTCGATAGCGATATCATTCTCACCAAGTGCGTTCTGTATTTCTTTCCAGCACATTGTATTTATGCCTCCGTCTCTTCTCCAGGTTATTCCTTTTGAAAATAGTATGATATTGTAAAGATCAGAGAGAATAGAATCATTGGGATTCTTCGCCACATAGCTCGGAAAGGTGCTGTCAAAAATAGTATTTACGTTCTGCCACAACTGATACCTTGAATTATAATCCAAACCTTTCATTTCAAAAAGGACCGTATCCTTTATAATGGCCATAGACTTCTTCGCATACTCTGTTGCGTAGATAAAGTCTGATGGATTGCATTCAATTTCACCCTCCATCCCTCGATCATAATAATACTTGGCGAGATTGAATGCCGACGTTGCATATTCCAAACTATGTATACCATAGAGTACACTCTTCATGTCAAGTGCTTTCTTTTCTTGCTCTATTGCCTTCTCATAATTATGGGCAGTATAATAGAAATCCGCCATCCTTGAAAGAGACATGGCTCTGTCAATACTAACTTCACTTTTCTGACCATTTGCCTTATGAACAAATAATCCTATAGTTAATAATATCCACAGCAGCCGTTTCATATCATTATTAATGATTATACAAGTGTTTGTACACCAAAAGATCCTTCAATTGTACTATAGTTATTTTCTCTTCAGGAAACTCTAACTGATGAAAGTATTCCTTTATTTTCTCTATGTCTTTCTGATTATAATAATTTACTACAATGGAGAGGTTTTTCTTATCCATCATAGAAAGAGCCTTGGTTATATAAGGTGTATCTATTGAGGAGAAGGAAAGACCGTATATGTAAAAATTTTGTGCATGAGTCATTTGATTCCATGCCTCATCATTATGAAATATTATTCTTTCCACTTCCTTCCTTTGATTACTAACAGCATCTATAGTAGCGTCTACAGTCCTATGAAATGAGTCATCCGTTATATTCTCATCAATCCATTCTTGCTGCTGCTCTTCTGTTAAGTTAGGTGGCATCAACGTAGGTTCGATTAACTGATCCTTTGTTTTACCATGGCCTAGAACTAATTCATCTCCCTTCCTTGCATTACCATGTATATAACAAATCTTATCCTGGGGGATTTTATAAAGTCTCCTCAGGGTATCTGTATAATTAAAGCAAATGAAATAAGAATCACTTATATCTAATACTACCTTTCTTAATACATTTGCTAAATGGAGTTGCTGAACCCATTTGTAAAACGAGTGTTTAATTTTATAATACAGATCATTCAGTTCCTCCTCTGCTTTCATTTCTGCAGTATAACGATCGGCCTCGCGAAAACTATCACTTCCAAAATCAGGGCCATAGTTTCTATATACCCAAGCAGAATAGGCTTCAACATCCAAATCTCCAATATGGTTCTCAAAATCCCCCCACCATTCATCTTCTCTGCCCAAAGCACCATATACCATATTGACCTTTAAATATAAACCATAGTCAAAGCACATTAACCAATCTGCGTAGTTCTTATAGCTGCTCTGTATGAGGTGATGTAGGTCGAAGCCATTCCCTATATAATATATATTCTTTGCCATTGCCTCTTTCAATTTAGACCATCCAACATAATAAACGAGGCCCAGTACTCAGGCTTGTCATATTTCCCATTCTCAACCTGACGAAGATACTTCTGGGCATCTTTGAGGGATTGATGCTTTGTCTTTCCACTCATAAGATTGCGATAAAACTCCACCATAAGTATTCGAGTTGCTTCATCATCAACGTTATCCAAACTCATCAGAATGCTTTTTGCGCCAGCTTTCTTAAAACCTCTTTGAAGGCCATATACCCCTTCTGAATCAACATCGCCTAAGGCTGTTTGACATGCAGATAACACAACAAGATCAAGATTAAGGAAATCAAGATGTGAGATCTCAAGCGCAGTCAATAACCCGTCATCTTTACCTTCAGGTATACTATCTCGACGAATCAGCAAATTGCCTCCGGACATTACCAAGAATGATCTTGACAATGACATTTCTTCTTCATCTATATCTTTATTTTCATCTGGCGTCAGAACCGGCAAATTGTTTTTTTGAAATACGCTATCATTATCTATAGAAATGCAGATACCATGAGTTGATATATGAAGTGCATTAACAATACTACCTGATAACTTCTTTATGGATTCCTCAGTACCCTTTTCTGCTGTGTAAACAGTACAATCTATATTGTTATTCTGTAATTCTTGAGAAACCTTAAGTATTTCATCTTTTGAACCTGCAAGATAATCAAATCCCCCTCTTTGCTTTAACGACCTAATAACAGACACACCCACTTTACTATCATTAATGATATTTCCATTCCCATCATTCTCGACAGAAGCATTATAATCTAGACCACCATAAATATATGCACACACTATATTATGAATATCGTCCATCATGCATAACTCTCTTGTAGATGAAAGTCTATACAAGTTATAAATATCATAGATATATTTTTCATCAGATATTGGTAAATATTCTATCCCTATTTGATTTAGTAATCCTGAAGTTGAGAAATAGATATTCTTTTTTCCCTTTAAAACTTCCTTCATATCCTCATTAGCCCATAATAATGAGGATATGCCCATATAATCAACTTTGCCATTAGAAACGTAATTTTTTAATTGATTCTCTTCAAACAGTGGTATAAGTATTGGTGCAGATATACCTTTTTTTAAGATATATGCATCATAATAAGTAATAGTATCAACTAATGTTTTATATGATACTATTTCAATAGCAACATCTTTATCGCTTAACTTCCCTCTAACATCTTGCCATGAAAAATTAGTACCTTTGAATTCTCTGTAGGACCTAGACACCTTTTGAGAAAGAAGATATTCTTGACTACTTATTACAGACTTCAAAGAGTCCACTAAAGATGTATTGCTATTTGTAGAATACAGATTTTCAATTAAAGCAAGATTATGTGAATAGGATTCATACAATTCTTTTAAAGTTTTATCTTCACTTGATAAAAGTACATTCTTAAATTCCAATTCTGAAGACAATAACATTCCTTTATAAAAAAGAGCGGCATCATAAGCCATAGAATAAGAAATGTCTGTTTTCAGTATTCTATTAATAATGGGTATCCACTCAGTAAATAGGAACTTATAGTGTTGCCAATAATTCTTTCTGTCTCTTTTAGAAAGGAAAGGAATTGAATTATTGAAATGGCGTTTAATAATATTGGCTGATTGATATAAATATGATTGTACCTTTTCTATTTCTTGACTCTTCTTTAATATAATAATAGGAGATAACCACTGAATATACTCAAAAAGAGAATTGCCATATGCAATAGACTCTTCGCCATTCCACTTTTTCTGAACTTCAATATACTTATCAAAATAGTGAATAGTAGAATCTATATCTTTCTTCATATAAACAATAGCCAGTTTATGGAGGATTTCTGAGTAATCTGGATAATTATATTTTCCGACACTGATACTATCTTCCAAAGTTTTAAGTATTGATTTGTATTCTTGAATAACTTTTGTCGTGTCTTTTCTACAATTCAACAATTGTTCCGCTAATAGCATTCTAATAGACATACGTCCATACTCCTGTTTTGTGTCTAGAAAACTTTCTAATATTTCGATAGATTTATCATTTTGGGCAATTTGAGAATATGCACAAGCCAACCCCGTACAAGTAGATGCGTATAAAATTTCTTGGCTCTTTTTATCCGGACATACATTACTATTTAAGAGAGCTAGCACCTTATTCCCATAATTAATGGACTCTTCATATTTACCAATCTTTTCAGCAAAGTTGCACAAGTAAGATAAAGTATTAAGATACAAGCAACCATAAAACAACTGATTTTCGTTATATTTCTTTTCATAAATATCTGAACTTTCTTTTGCATATAGATATGCTTGAGGGTATTTCTCTTCAAAAAACGAATTTCTTGCCATATGCATCAAATATTCTTCATAATCTAGGCCATTAACTTTGCCTAAATTTCTCCTGATATCTAAAGATTTATCCATATAATATGACGCTGAGTCACTTTGCCCAAGTTGTGTAAATGCAGTACTTGTATTTCCATACGCTCTCGCTAACACGTCTAAATTAATACTATCTAATCTTAAATTGTAGGCAGATACATTGTTTAGGATATCAATTGCTTTTTCTCCCCATTCTATCATTTTACGTGCAGCAAATTCTTGATTTTCTAATTGAGCATACTCCATTGTTAAATTGTACATAGACCATGCGCTTGGAAAAGAACGTTTTCCATAAACATAGTCAGAAGCTTCTAGTTGCTTTAAAGAATAATCTATTGACGCATCCCAATTACCAGAAGTATCTTCTTTAACTGCCAACTCCCTGAATTCATCAATGTCTCTATCGGTATATGTTGACTTGTATGATTCATTAATGTTTATACCATAGATATTGAATGCATATGAATTCTCATCCTCTATAAAATTAACTTTGCTTCCTGTAATTCGAGGGAAATACAATACCGCATTAATCAAAGAGTCACCTATAACCTCAATCTTGTCAGGACCAAAAGGCAAACCTTCGGATTTTATAATATTGTATCTGTTCATAGACTCAATATCTTCAATATATGTTGATTTTGAAATATTTACCCATGTGCCACTAATAAAGCATGTACAAAACAAGTAGGTGGTATCAGGTGATATGATAATCTTGTTAACTCGAAAGTTCGGAGAATGTGTCATGTCAAAAATGGGGTTCTCAATAACATGAGCCATAGCGACTATATGGCAAACAGCACACAATAGGACAGAAATAAGTCTTCTCATATATTCAATTTTTAGTTCCACTTGGGGCAAAGATACAAAAAAATATTGAATGCGAGAATGTTTTTACCACATATTATATATTTCACAAGGTTGTTATTGTGTTTTTTCTTGGATTGAGGCCCAAATCGACGTAACTTTGCGGAGTTATTTAAAATTTGTAGATTATGAAGAAGGAACTTTTGGCAACAGCAATGATGTGTTTTGTGATGATGTCGGCACAGGCACAGATCTATGGTTACGATGACTATGTGAGAATGCCGACGATGGATCTCTATGACCCAGGCATAATGAACATGGCCATAAGGGCCCAGGCTGAAGCGGCAGCAAGACAGCAGGAAATGGCCGCGAGGCGACAAGAGATGTTTAGGTTTTATGCTTCTCGGGCATTGGAAGCCCATAAGGCTCAGCGTTGGTATGATGTGATTGAAAACGCCACTCAAGCAATCAGTATTGAGCCAATAGGTCTCATATTTGTTACGCGAGGGGAAGCCTATGAGGCTTTAGGCTATTACAAGGAGGCCTTAAATGATTATAAAACAGGCAAGAAAGACAATTGCCCAGAGGCAGCAACTGCTTACAACGCCCTTAAGGCAAAAATGAAAGAAATGAAAAAAAAGAAATAATTTTTTTGTTTTAGTGGTTACCTTTTGAACTTTTTGGGTATAAAGAGGCAAAAGAACAACAAATTAGTAACAATTTAAACATTAGAATTATGAAAAAGTTAATGATGACATTGATGGCTGTCACATTCGCCATCGCAGCAAACGCACAGGGTTATAACGTTGGTTCGTCTTCAAGATATACCGACAGTTTCGGAAACAGCACAAGCACCCATCGGAATGCAAATGGGGGCATCACGGGTACATCATCGTCATATACGGATAGTTTTGGTAACACGACGACCACTCACAGAGATCGAAATGGTCGTGTTATTGGTACCTCTACTACCTCAACGGACTGCTTTGGTAACACGACAACGAGACACCAAAATGCCAATGGTGGTTACATCGGATCTTCAAACAGCTATACTGACAGTTTTGGGAATACCCATACAACGTATTCCAATGGCAATGGTGGATTTACAGGATCATCAAACAGCTACACAGATAGTTTTGGAAATACAACGACCACCTATAGCAATAACAATGGCCAGATTATAGGTTCATCGTCAAGTTATACAGATTCATTTGGAAATACTACCACCGAGCAGCGCAGCAACAATACGAATACCAGCATCTGGAGTTGGTAAAAGAATAGCAGTACCAACTATAATTTGAACTGTCGAGGATTCCTTGACAGTTTTTTTCTCTCATTTCGAAATCATGTTCTCTGTTTTTGCCAAACACCTACCTCAGATTCCTCGGAAATCCTTTATTTAAAGGGACTTTGACGTTCAAACACCTAACTGGACACCTACCTCAACACCTACCTTAACACCTACCTGGACACCTCATTCAAGACCTAACCTTAGGCTATACTCAAGACCATGTCTTGACCTCATTTTGAGGGCAAATGTTTAATCTGATAATTCTGATGAAAATAATTGGTCTTTTTCTTGCAAATCGCCTGAAAATTTTGTATCTTTGCAGATTGCAAGAACGAAGTTGCAGGAAGCGACTCGTAGGCTGAAAAACACGCTGTCAAAAGCGCGACCTAAAAACCTATTATTCAAACATTTTTAATTTAGTATTATGGACAGTAAAATGACTTTTACTGGCGAGACTCCAGGAGTCTGCCAGAAGGCAACGCTCGTCATCGAGCAGTTCCTCAATGAGAACTATCGCTTCCGCCGCAACATCCTGAACGGAAAGGTAGAATTTGCAACTTTGCCTTCGTCGGCTGATGCTGCCGAAGGCCTCTCGGATGGCTTCAATGAAGTTGATCTGAAATTCCGTACTCTGACTGTGGAGGCCCTCAACACCATCATCCGCAGAGCCAAGAAGGAACAGGTGCTGGAGAAGGGTAACCCGAAGACGGAGATCACGGAGTTTGCACACTCCGAGGATGTACCAACCTTCGATCCCATCGGCGACTATCTCAGCAATCTGCCAAAGTGGGACGGTCAGAATCACATCGCTCGTCTCTTCAGCCGTCTGCCTGGCATCACGACAGAACAGCAGGGCTTTTTAGCCACATGGCTGCTGTCGGCAGTGGCCCACTGGATGCAGATGGATCTGCTGCACGGTAACGAGTGCGTGCCGACGCTCATCGGGGCACAGGGCTGTGGCAAGACCACCTTCTTCAAGCGACTGCTGCCGCCAGAACTGCGAGAGTATTTCCTCGACCATCTGAACCTGTCGAACAAATTTGACAAGGAGATGGCGCTGACGAACAACCTAATCGTGAACCTCGACGAACTCGAGGCCATCCGTCCCAGCCAGCATGCAGCACTGAAGCAGACACTCTCGAAGAGTAAGGTAAATGGTCGCCCCATCTATGGTGCCTCGCAGGAAGACCGCCCCCGCTATGCCTCGTTTGTGGCTACGACGAACAATCTCCATCCGCTGACGGATGCGACGGGCAGCAGGCGATACATCTGTCTGACCATCCCGCAGGGGCAGTATATCGACAATACTGGCGAGATCGACTACGGACAACTCTATGCTCAGGTGGTACATGAACTGAAGGTGGCAGAGACACCTTATTGGTTTGACAACAACGAGGTGGAACGTATCCAGCAACTGAATCAGAACTATGTGACGCAGTTGGATATGGCTGATATCATCGCAGTCTGTTTCCGTAAGCCGGCAGAGGGTGAGAGTGTGAAGGCCCTGAACAGTGCTGAGATGCTGAAGGTGATACAGCGTGAGTACCCGTCCGTGAAGAGCGACCACAGTACGAAGGTGCATATCGGACTGGCGATGAAGGAACTGGGTTTCGAGCACACCAAACGAGGCTGCGTAGCCTACTACAAGGCGATTCCTATGAGAGCAGCATGAGCAGCGAGGTAGGTGTTCAGATAGGTGTTGAGGTAGGTGTTGAGGTAGATGTTGAGGTAGGTGTTTCCCTAACACCTACCTCTCTTCTTTCCCTTTGTACAAAGGGATTTTGGGAGATTCAGGTAGGTGTTGGCCTGATATTATGCACTTCTGGCCGCAAAAAATCACGGGGGTGCCATCTTATGTTGTTGGAGATGCCTTGCACGATGGTAAGAGATGCCTTCTAACGGAGTAAGGGATGCCTGTTATAGGGGTATAACAGGCATCCCTTACTGTCATGCAAGCCATCTCCAACAGTGTTAGAAGGCATCGGAATGAACGTTATCTCATGGTTGCACCCTGGCGGAGGATGAAACGGATGCGGGACTTCTTAGGCAGTTGGGGTCTCTCCCACTCGCCTCCGAGAATCTGGATGGTGGTCTCGGCCTTCGATGAAGCCTGTGCGGCAGCAACGGCCTCTTTCAGATCGAAGTACTGGCCACGTCCCAGTTTGTCGACGGTGAAATCGGCCTCCGTGCGATGGGCTTTGAGCAGAGGGATCTCCTCACAGAGGGCATCAGCCAACAACCTGGCGACGACGTGGGCACCATAGATATTATAATGTGTATTGTCCTGCTTGCCCTTCGGCTCCGTAGGCTCCGTATCAGGCAGGAACCACATGTGGAGTTTCTTCGAGCCCTCGGTGCCCAGGCCCTGTTCGAGGTCGTGGGTAATCTGGTTAGCATCGATGAAATGGCAGTTCATGCGACGGGCCACGTCACGCGGAGCCACACGATAGAGTCCATGCGTATCATTGAGCGAATCGCCCTCCACGAGGTTCTTCATATCATTGAAAGACATGTTACGCAACTGTTCATCATCGGCAATTTCTGGTGGCAGGCGCAGGAAATTGCGTCGCACCACCGCATTCATCAGCACAGGGATGCCACCATGCTCGCGCGTCTCCCTAACATACTTTGCCAGATTGTAATCGAAGGTAGAACCCGGATCGGTGTGACGGTTGGGCTGGGCCTTTTCATCGTTGTGTCCGAACTGGATGATGACGTAGTCGCCGGGCTTGATCTTCTCCAAGACCTTGTCCCAGCGGCCTTCATCCATGAAACTCTTGGAGGAGCGCCCGTTAACGGCATGATTGTCGACAATGATGTCGTCGTCGAAATAGCACTGCAGGGCCATCCCCCATCCACGCTCCAGTTTACCCTTGGAGAGATCCTTATTGGCAGCGGTGGAATCGCCGATGATAAAGATGGTCGTGGTCTTGTCTGGTGTTGCCGCTGTGAGCAGGAAGACTGCAACGAGCGACAGAAGCATCTTAGAGAGCTTGTTCATTCGATATGAATTTAGGATTGTATCGATGTGATAAGTTCTTGAATTGTAACGAGTTGCTGCTCTCCTGTCAACATATTCTTCAGGGTCAGTTTACCTTCCGCCATCTCGTTCTCGCCAGCCAGGGCGACGAACGGAATCTGCTTGGCATTGGCATACGACATCTGTTTCTTCATCTTCGCACTGTCGGGATAGATCTCCGTGCGGATGCCAGCCTGTCGGGCCTTCGCTACGGCGGGCAGGCAATAGGCCGTTTCCTTCTCACCGAAGTTGATGAAGAGCAGTTGTGTGCCTACCACCGCATCCTTGGGATAGCAGTCGAGGGCGTTGAGGACATCGAAGATACGGTCTACGCCGAAGGAGATGCCAACACCCGAGATGCCCGGCATGCCGAAGATGCCCGTGAGGTTGTCGTAGCGGCCACCGCCAGTGATAGAGCCGATCTGCACGTCGAGAGCCTTCACCTCGAAGATGGCACCTGTATAGTAGTTCAGGCCACGGGCGAGGGTGAGGTCGAGCTGGATCTCGTTGTGGAGGACTGCGGAAGTACCGCAGTCTACTGGACATAAGGCGGAAAGGATATAGCGGATTTCATCGACACCTTTGAGGCCAATCTCACTGTCTTTGAGCACGTCGGCGATGGTATCGAGTTTCTCGTCGTTGGTGCCTTCGAGGGTGATGATAGGCTGAAGTTTGGCGATCTGTTCCTCGGAGAGGCCATCCTCACGAAGTTCCTGGTTCACGTTGTCAAGGCCGATTTTATCGAGCTTATCGATGGCGACGGTGATATCCACAATCTTATCTGCAGCCCCGATGACTTCGGCTATTCCTGTGAGAATCTTGCGATTGTTGATCTTGATCTGCACACGGACGCCGAAACGGGTGAAGACGGTGTCGACAATCTGCATCAACTCCACCTCGTTTAACAATGAGTCGGAGCCCACGATGTCGCCGTCGAACTGCCAGAACTCACGATAGCGCCCCTTCTGCGGACGGTCGGCCCGCCATACGGGCTGCATCTGATAGCGTTTGAAAGGTAACTGCAGTTCGTCGCGGTGCATCACCACGTAACGGGCAAAGGGCACCGTCAGATCGTAACGCAGACCCTTCTCGCAGAGTTTGGCAGCGAGGTGGAGGGCATTGCGCTCCTGGAGTTCCTCATCAGAGACCTCTGAGATGAAATCGCCCGAGTTAAGCACTTTGAAGAGCAGTTTATCGCCCTCCTCGCCGTACTTGCCCATCAGCGTCTGGAGTGTTTCCATTGCCGGCGTCTCTATCTGCTGGAAGCCATAGAGTTGATACACCTGTTTGATGGTGTCGAAGATATAGTTGCGCTTAGCCATCTCCATCGGAGAGAAGTCGCGCGTTCCTTTGGGTATGCTAGGTTTCATGTTTCTTCGAGTTTTGAACTTATTGCCTAACGATTGTCTGATCACGGTCCGGACCTATAGAAATGATTTTAATAGGCGTCTCTAACTGCTTCTCTAAGAACGAGATATAATCCTTAAAGGCCTGCGGGAACTGATCCTCGCTGGTGAACTTGGTCATGTCGGTCTTCCAGCCAGGCAACTCCTGATAGACAGGCTCGATGCCCTCTTCTATATTATAGGGGAAATAATCGATTTCCACACCATTCTGCTTATAGGCCACACAAGCCTTGATGGTATCGAAGCCGTCGAGCACGTCGCTCTTCATCATGATGAGTTGGGTGACGCCGTTGACCATGATAGAGTATTTCAGGGCCACGAGGTCGATCCATCCACAACGGCGCTCACGACCCGTTACGGCACCGTATTCATGACCGAGATCACGAATCTTCTTGCCCGTTTCATCGAACAACTCCGTGGGGAAGGGTCCTGCTCCGACACGTGTGCAATAAGCCTTCATGATGCCATACACATCGCCGATCTTATTGGGGCCGATACCCAGACCTGTGCAGGCACCTGCACAAATAGTGTTTGACGAGGTGACGAAGGGGTAGCTGCCGAAGTCGATGTCGAGCATTGTACCCTGGGCACCCTCACAGAGCACACTCTTGCCGCTCTTAAGGATATTGTTGATCTCATGCTCTGAGTCCACGATGGGGAACTGACGGAGATACTCGATACCCTCCATCCACTTCTTCTCCACCTCCGTGATATCATACTCGAAGTTGAGCGACTTCAGGATAGCCTCATGACGAGCCTTGGCCTTGGCGTACTTCTCAGGGAAGTTCTCGAGGATATCGCCTACGCGCAGACCATTACGGCTGATTTTATCGGTATAGGTCGGGCCGATGCCCTTACCGGTGGTACCCACCTTGTTCTTTCCCTTCTGAGCCTCGTAGGCAGCATCGAGCACCCGATGGGTGGGCATAATCAGATGAGCCTTCTTAGAGATATGTAGCCGCGAGTGCAGGTCGTGGCCACTGGCCTCGAGTGCCTTTGCCTCGTCCATGAAGAGGTCCGGAGCGAGCACCACACCGTTGCCGATGATGTTCACCTTACCCCCCTGGAAGATGCCCGATGGAATCGAGCGCAACACATACTTCTGGCCTTCGAACTCCAAGGTATGACCAGCATTGGGACCACCCTGGAAACGAGCCACCACATCATACTTCGGGGTCAGCACATCAACGACTTTTCCCTTACCCTCATCGCCCCATTGTAAACCTAACAGGACATCAACTTTTCCTTTATTCATAATCTATCGTTTATTTTTATTGTTTTCTTTCCGATTTTTCCGCTTTGTAATCTTAGCCTGACAGGTGCTGCACACGCCATAGACATAGAGCGTGTAGCCATCCTTGCGGAACCGCCTTGTAGGCATATTCTCCACGGCCTCACTGATCTCTTGCGACCTGATCTCGTTCACCTTTCCACAGATGGTACATATCTGGTGGCAATGGCTGGTATTATCGTAACAGGCCTCGTACTTCGTAGCCCCCTGAAAGCGATGCCGGACTACCAGTCGGAGCTCTAAGAACAAGTTTAGGGTGTTATACATCGTGGCCCTGCTCACGTGGAAATTCATTTCCTTCAATAGCTTTGCGTTGAGCTCTTCCAGCGTGAAATGACCGTTGATGCTGTAGATAGCCCTGAGGATGGTATAGCGTTCCAAGGTCTTGCGATGATTGTTCATCTCAAGATAGTTGTCCAGGATGCGCTCCACGGCGCTGATCACATTCTCCTTGCTTGCAATGTCCATCTTAAATACTGTCGTTTCCTTGAAAACCGCACAAAGGTACACATTTTCAGAGAGACAGAAGATAGTTTATTTATAAAAAATCTAAATTAATCGTTTTTATTGCGTTTTTGGCCAGTCGCTGGTAGACCAGACCGAGGTTCGCAAAGCGTTGCATAGCCATCATGGCAGCCTTTCTGACGATCATGCTCTCACCCTGCAGTGCGGCCAGAGCCTGATCTACGAACTCGTTGATGCCGCGCTCGTTAGGCTCCTGACCGTTCATAAAAAGACGTGAGAGGATATGGAAGCCGCAGAGCTGATAGAGCTCCCTGTCTGAGGCTATCCAGGTATAGGCTTTCTCAGGTGCATACGGCAGATACTGATACAGATTGAAGGCCGCCTGCTCCGCGATCTCCGTGGTGGGCGTCTGTTCCATCCAGATGTCGATGACCTCGGGCAGCACCTTCTCGGCAGGCATTATCATCGTGGCCAGGATCTTACATTCGCGCACGTTCTCCTTCCAAAGGGCGATGGCGAGCTCGTAGTTTTTGCCGTATTCATCGGCCATTTCGCGCAATCGAGGCAGCGTGGCACCCCAGTTCAGATGATAGTCGAGTCCTTTCTGCCGCATCGATTGAGCCACGGCGCCATCCATCATCAGGCGGAATGCCTGCTTGATGGCCTTCACCTGGCTGTTGACATCCTGATTCATTTCCGCTTCAAATCAAAGTTCCATACTCGGCACTATAGCGCAGCATCTGGTGGGCATAGCTCTCACCATAATAGAGATGTACATCCGTCATCTGCCCGTTCTGATCGTAAACAGGCAGCATCATGGGGTTGATAAATCCCTTGTAGGGCGCCAGATTCAGTCGGCTATAACGTTCCAGCACCTCCTGATGGAGCATCGCATCGACCTTTACAGCATAGCGCTCTACCAACAGGCGTGCTGCCTCGAAGTCACCTTCGCTCTTGATGCGCTGCACCTCGGCCAGCAGACGTGCGAAGAGCTGACGGAGCTGCTCGTAATCGGTGATTTCAACGAACGTTTTCCCGTTGCGTTGCACCATTCTGACGGCATCGCCATGCTCCAGGCACCAATGGGCTATCAGAGCCCGATTACGCATGTGGGCTTCTTCGATCTGATTGCCGGGTGTGATACGGATGAGCTGAGTCATCAGCCCGTTCATCATATAGGTATAGTATTGCGACTTGAACGCCTCCATATCTGGTGTCAGTCCCAGTTCCACCAGCTTCGGGTCGGCGATATAATAGAGTCCGAACAGGTCGGCCCTTGCTTCTTCGATGGTGTTGCCGTAGGCTTTCAGTGCATCGGGATCAACCCCTGGCAGCAATCTGCCACTGCCGTGGCCGAGGCACTCATGCAAATCGGTATGCAGGTCATCGCACACATCCCCGTATTTGTCGATGAGTTCTAATGTTTCCTGGTCAATGACAAACTCCTCTCTGAATCCACTACCATGTGCAGCCTTATTGTAGGCATCCGTTATATTACTGATCGTGATGCTCTTTGAGCCGTATTCAGCACGTATCCAGTCGGCATTAGGCAGGTTGATGCCGATGGCCGTAGAGGGATATTCATCGCCACCGAGCATGGCCGCACAAATCACATTGGCAGAGACACCTTTGACCACCGGTTTCCTGAACCTCGGGTCAACGGGAGAGTGATCCTCAAACCACTGGGCGTTGCTGCTGATGGTCCGTGTGCGCTGAGTCGCCGTTTCATCAATAAACTCTACCAATCCCTCCCATGAACCTTTCAGTCCCAGCGGATCGCCATATACCTCAATAAAGCCGTTAATGAAATCGATGGCAGAATCGTGCTCTTTCAACCATTCAATACAATATTGATTGAATGTCTGCAAATCGCCTGATTCATAGTAACTTATAAGCAGCTCTATAACCTTCTTCTGCTGTGCGTTTTCAGCGACCTCGGCTGCTTTTCTGAGCCAAAAAACGATATGCCGGATAGCATTGGAATATCTCCCATTGGCCGACCATACGATCTCCTTCACCACGCCGTTGTCCTTTACAAGCGTTGAGTTCAGTCCGAATGACGGCGGGTTGGTCTTTGCCGCCTCACGCTTCTTCAACTGATCATAGAATGCTTCGGCTTCAGCCTGGGTGACACCCTCATAGAAATGACAGGCAGAAGACTGTATCAGGTCTTCGCCATCGGCCTTGTTCACACGCTTGGGGAGTACCTGGGGGTCGAAGATGACAGGGAAGAGCTCCTCACACATTTCCTCGAGTGTCTCCCCTGCCCTTAACGGCAGCCGACAGGCGTCGACCTTATGAAGCTGCTGGCGTAGATAGTCGGGCGAGAACCCCGGCATCATCTTCTCGCAGCCATAATGATGATAAATACCGTTAGAGAACCAGATGCGCTTCAGATAAACCTCCAGAGCCTGAAAATCCTCTGTATCGCGGCTTACATTCTGGTCTGTAAAAACAACCTCCATCATCTTGCGAATCCTGAGGTTGAACTTTCCAAACTGATCGAATGTAATATCCCTGCCGAACAGTGTTGCTTTCGATAGATAATAAATCAGTTCTTTTTGCTTTGGGGCAAGTTTATCAAAGCCCGTCAGTTGATACCTAAGCAGCTGCAGGTCGGCAAACCGCTCGTCCCGATAACAGAAATCGGGGTTTGCTGCAACATGCTTCATTCTTCCGTCTTAGCTTTCGGCTTCTGCCTCGATGCCCTCATGGTGGGGTGCTGTTTGAGGTGCTGCAGGCGATACTCTCTCGGGGTGATGCCCATCACTCTGTAGAATGATGCGTAGAACGACTGCCGATTAGAGAATCCCACCATGTCGCTCACCTCCTCCATCCGCAGATCCTGATAGCGCCTGTCCACGAGGATGGTCATGGCTTCATCGATACGATACTTGTTAACGAATGAAGTGTAATTCATGTGAAAACGCACATTGACGACAGCTGAGATATAACGGGTGTTTGTTCCTAATTCTTCAGCTAATTTCTTTGCTGAGTAGTCTTTGTCACGGTACTTCTTCTGCATGACGATAATGTCCATAATCTTCTCCTGCATGTCATCCATCATCTTCGGACTAACGAGTGTACGGTAGGCAGCTACTTTTTCCTTTTTTTCAATAATGTTATACTTTGCCATTTTAATTGTGGATTAGTTGATTAATGTGCAAATATAATAAATCTTTTTGAACTGCGCAACATTTTACGCAAATATTTCATGATTTTTCTATAAATAAACACATTTTTAACATTTTATAGTTTTTTCTACTTTTCTTTTCAATTATACCTAAAAGCCAAAAATAATCAAAAAAAGCCCTTTAAAATGTCACTTTTTGCTAAAAACCGCCCCGGAAAGTAAGTTTTGCGATTTATTTTTCGTACCTTTGCAGGGTAAAACCAACAGAAATGGCAAAAAAGAAGGTATTATTCATCAATCAGGAGATATCTCCGTACGTACCAGACAACGAATTATCCGTGATGGGGCGTGTGCTTCCCCAGACCATTCAGGAGCGTAATCACGAGATTCGCACGTTCATGCCCAAGTGGGGCACTATCAACGAGCGCCGCGGTCAGCTGCATGAGGTGATCCGTCTGTCGGGCATGAATCTGATCATCAACGATACAGACCATCCCCTGATCATCAAGGTGGCATCAATCCAGTCAGCAAAGGTACAAGTGTATTTCATCGACAACGATGACTACTTCGGCAAGCGCCTGATGGAGAAAGATGAGCAAGGTGAAGACTATCCTGACAACGGTGAGCGAGCCATCTTCTTTGCCCGTGGCGTGCTGGAGACGGTGAAGAAGCTCCGCTGGGTGCCCGATGTCATCCACTGCCAGGGCTGGATGAGTGCCGTTGTGCCTCTCTATGTGAAGACGGCCTATCACGATGAGCCATCCTTTGCCGACGCCAAGGTGGTGACATCGCTCTTTACCCAGAAGCTCGACAAGAACCTGGGCGATAACTTCAAGAAATGCCTTGAATTCCGTGATGCCACCCCTGAGATCCTCAAGGGATATAACGACAACTTCGATTTCATCGAGCTTGGCAAACTTGCCATTGACTACAGCGATGGTATCGTACAGTCAGAGCAGCTTGTCAACGAAGAGCTGCTTGCCTATTCGAAAGCAAAGAACATTCCTATCCTCAACTATACGGCAAATGTGGCAGAAGCCTGTGAAGACTTCTACGAGACACTCTTCCCTGCCGAAGAATAACCGTTGAGGGCGAAGACAACAGACAGATAGCAAATCATGAAATACAAATTCTTTACAGCGATTGCAGCAACGGCAATGGCGATATGGTCTTGTACCACAGATACAGACACACTCGGTTCGTCACTGACAAACAACTCAGACAAGCTGATTGTCGACACCGGCACCTTTAAGGCCTACACCCGCTCCTTCCTTGTAGACTCCGTTTACGCCCGAAACAACGACACCTATTTCGGCCGTGTGAAAGACCCTGAGACAGGCACCTACGTCAAGACCGAGTTCATGGCGCAGTTCAACCTTCAGGAGGGGCTCACGCTTCCATCCCGTAGCAACATCGTCTCGAAGGACAGTGCTGGCAACATCGTGGCCGACTCGTGCGAGATATGGATGGTGTTCGATAAAAGCGCCTGTTACGGCGACTCTCTGACGGCGCTGAAGATGAACGTGCTCGAGCTGCACAAGCCCATGAGCGAGACCGTGACCTACTACAGTAACTACGATCCGCGAGAGAAAGGCTACCTCCGAGAAGGCGGGCTAAAGAAGCCTTTCGTGCTGAGCCTGAGCAACCTGACCTATTCGGACAGCATCAGGAAGCTCACCGGCTATACCGACATTGCCCGCATCTCGCTCTCTGACGAATATACCGACAAGGAGGGCAACACGTACAACAACTACGGCACCTATATCCTGCGCAACTACTACGATCACCCTGAGTACTTCAAGAACTCCTACACGTTTATCAACAAGCTGTGCCCGGGATTCTTCTTCGAGCTGTCAGACGGCTTGGGGATGATGGCAAAGTTCAGCGCGATAGAGATGCGGATATTCTACCGCTTCCTGAAGGACGACAAGACATACGTGTCGTACCTTGCCACCTCGTCGACACCCGAAGTGCTGCAGACCACCCAGGTGAGCAACGACATGAGTGCCCTGACCCGGCTGGCCGAAGAGCAGAACTGCACCTACCTGAAGGCGCCTGCCGGCATCTTCACAGAGGTGACACTGCCCATCGATGAGATCGCGGAGAGCCATGTCAACGACTCGCTGCTGTCTGTGAACATGACCTTCTTGCGTCAGAACAGCGATGTCACCGACAGCCAGTACCTCATGGATGCGCCCTCGAACGTCATGCTAATGCCTACAGACAGTCTGAAGACGTTCTTTGAAAAGGAGAAGTCATACGACTACAAGAGCACGTTCATAGCCCCGCTGGCCATCACCAACAGCTACACCTTCAACAATATCGGCAACCTGATCACGCTGATGAGAGAGAACAAGAAGAAGGGGCTGGCTGCTGATCCTGACTGGCTGAGCAAGCACCCCAACTGGAACAAGGTGCTGCTGCTGCCTATATCGATATCAAACGCGAGCAGCACCTCTAGCGTATCTATCGTCGAAAATCAGATGGGCCTTGTAAGCACCAAGCTCCAGGGTGGTGCCGACACACCTATCGACGTAAAGGTGGTATTTGCCCGGTATAACAACACTTATTGACATGGCCGACGGATTCCTGGAGAAGCACCATGCCGACTACGAGGCCCGCAAGGCTGCGTGGCTGCGGAAGAAGAAGCATCTGCCGAAGGCCGGACAGAGACAGATAGAGCGACCCGATGACGAGTCGCTCTAATTCTTTTTATCGCTCACACATCGCGGTTTCAGCCGATAATCCTGAACTTGGCAAACTTCAGCAGCAGCTGCTTCGTGCCGGTGTTGGTGAACTCCACGGTGGCCTTCGTGTTCTCACCCGTGCCCTCGATCCTGATCACCGTCCCGATGCCAAAGCGCTGGTGCTCGATGCGCACACCCTCATGCAGATCGCCCGCACTCGGATCAGAGGCCATCGGCCGTGGAGGCACGGCACGAGTGACCGACTTGAAGTTTCCGCCAGGCGACGACGGTCTTGATGTGCCGCCCGCAGCAGCCAGCGGCCTGCCCGCCTGCTGCTGATAGAGCCGCTTGAATCCCTCGCCGAAGGGGTCGACGGGCTTCTCTGGCTGACGGGGCGCCACCATGCGAGGCTTCGGATCGGCCTTGAACTGCGAGGCTACGGGTCTCGGATTCTGCATCCATTCCGGGCCCTCGCTCTCAAGTCCCCGGCGACTGCCGCCGTAGGTGCTGCCCGTGCCGTAAGCCCCGCCGTCATAGCGGTTGTAGGTCTTGCGGCTCTGACTGCTGCCAAAGCCCGAATCGCCTGCTTCCGAGTGTACCTGGAGCAGCTCGGGATCAATGTCGCGGATAAACCGTGAGGGCGTGTCATACTCCATCCGTCCGTAGCGCCAGCGATTCTGCGCGCAGGTCAGTATGCAGTGTTTCTCGGCGCGGGTGATGGCCACGTAGAGCAGTCGCCGCTCCTCTTCGAGCTCCCGCATCGAGTTGGTACACATCGGCGAGGGGAAGATGTTCTCCTCCAAGCCTACCACGAAAACCGTTGGAAACTCAAGGCCTTTTGCAGAGTGGATGGTCATCAGCGTCACCTTATCGTTCTCATCGCCCGTATCGCTATCGAGGTCTGTCAGCAGCGCCACCTCCTGCAGGAAGTCGGGCAGATACACCTGGTCGCCCATATCCTCCTCACGGCGCGACTCCACGAAGTCCTGCATGCCGCCGAGGAATTCCTCGAGGTTCTCCTGGCGGGAGATGTCCTCGGGGTTGTGGCTGCTGTAGATATCCTTGCTGATGCCCGAGGCCATGATGATGTCGTGGCCCAGCGTGTAGGCGTCCTCGGTGTTGAGCCGCGCTATCCAGCCCTCGATGAGTTCACGGAAGGCGTTGAGCTTCGTCTGCGTGCCCTTCGAGACACCCGTCGGGAAGAGCACCGGCTCCTTGATGACCTGCCAGAGACTGACGCCGTAGGCCTGTGCCGTCTGGATGACCTTGCCCACCGTTGTGTCGCCGATGCCTCGGGCGGGATAGTTTATGATGCGCTTGAAGGCCTCCTCGTCGTCGGGGTTGGCCACGAGGCGGAAGTAGGCGATCACGTCCTTGATCTCCTTGCGCTGGTAGAACGAGAGGCCGCCGTAGATGCGATACGGTATGTTGTCCTTGCGCATCTGCTCCTCAAACGAGCGGCTCTGGGAGTTGGTGCGGTAGAGGATGGCAAAGTCGCTCCAGTTGCAGTGATCCTGCTTCCGCAGCCGCTTGATGTCCTGCGTCACGATCATCGCCTCCTCCTTGTCCGAATAGGCTGGCTTCAGTTGCAGCCGCTCGCCGTGTTCGTTCTCCGAGAAAACGTTCTTCGGTATCTGGCGCTCGTTGCGGCGAATCAGCGAGTTGGCGGCCTGCACGATGAGCTGCGTGGAGCGGTAGTTCTGTTCGAGCTTGAAGAGTTTCGAGCCCGGATATTGCTTTTGGAAGTCGAGGATGTTGTCGATGTTGGCGCCTCGGAAGGAGTAGATGCTCTGGGCATCGTCACCCACGACGCACACCCGCTGGTGCTCGCGAGAGAGCTGATACACGATGGCTTGCTGCGCGAAGTTCGTGTCCTGATACTCATCCACAAGCACGAACTGGAACTTCTCCACGTACTTCTGCCTGACATCCTCATGCTGTTGGAAGAGCACCCACGTCTGCACCAGCAGGTCATCGAAGTCCATCGCATTGGCCTGACGGCACCTCTCCGCGTACCTTATATATATATTAGATATCTGCGGCAGCTTCCGCGTGGCATCGTCAGAGGCCCATGAGCTCTGCTGATACTGCCCGGGCAGCAGCAGATGGTTCTTCGCCATCGAGATGCGGTCGGCCACGGACGACGGCTTGTATGCCTTGTCGTCGAGCCCCATCTCCTTGATGATGGTCTTCACCAGCGAGCGGGCGTCCGTCTGGTCGTAGATGGTGAAGTTCGAGTTGTAGCCGATCTTGTCGGCCTCTGCCCTGAGTATGCGTGCGAAGACGCTGTGGAAGGTGCCCATCTGCAGGTAGCGCGCCCGCTCCTGTCCTACCAGCCGCCCGATGCGCTCCTTCATCTCCCGCGCCGCCTTGTTGGTGAAGGTCAGCGCCAGTATCTGCCAGGGCTTCATGCCCTGCTCCAGCAGCCAGGCTATCTTATAGGTCAGCACGCGCGTCTTGCCCGATCCTGCTCCCGCAATCACGAGGCTCGCCCCGTCGCAGTATTCCACTGCAAGCCGCTGACTCTCATTCAGTTCGCTTAATAATTCCGTGTTCATCAACCCTAATTCGAAAGTGTACGATGCAAAGGTACGACATTTCTGTGAAACGGCCAAATTTTTGACCGCAGTTTCAGCCGATTTCCAGCGAGCCGTAATATCGTGGGCACGGAGATTACGGATCGTGGGCACGGAGATTACGGATCGGCTGGATCGGACGAGGACTTTGTAACAATGTAACTTTGTAACATTGTAACATTAAGCAATTCCACATACACTGTAAGCGTACAGAGAGATAATAAGAATTATTATATATTATAATATATAATAATTTAATAATACCATCTTATATCTTCTCCTGAAAATATGGGAAAACCTTAATGTTACAATGTTACAAAGATACATTGTTACAATTCACTATTGCAGATGCTGAAAATCGCATGAATATGCAGCAATGATACGCGATTGGCAGTATTCGGTCAATTATATGCAGAAAATCGCACAAATCGGCGGAAAGAGTTTTGGTGGTTTCCGAAAATCTTCGTAACTTTGCACGCGATTTAAACAAGGATAATAAAATCAACCCAAAATGAAAAAAGAACTGAAGAAGGTGTTGGTACTCGGATCGGGTGCCTTGAAAATCGGACAAGCCGGTGAGTTTGACTACTCTGGATCGCAGGCCTTGAAGGCCCTTCGCGAGGAAGGAATCAAGAGTGTGCTCGTAAACCCAAACATCGCAACCATCCAGACCTCGGAGGGTATTGCCGACAAAGTGTACTTCCAGCCGGTGAACACGCATTTCGTGACCGAGATCATCAAGAAGGAGCGTCCTGACGGTATCTTGCTCGCGTTCGGTGGACAGACGGCGCTCAACTGCGGTACGGAACTTTACCTGAACGGTACACTGAAGGAATATGGAGTTGAAGTTTTAGGAACGAGTGTCGAGGCCATCATGAATACTGAAGACCGCGACCTTTTTGTTAAAAAGCTGGGTGAGGTCAGCCTGAAGGTGCCCGTGAGCCACGCCGTGGAGTCGATGGAGGATGCGCTGAAGGCCGCCCACGAGATCGGCTTCCCCATCATGATCCGCTCGGCCTACGCCCTCGGCGGTCTCGGCTCAGGCATCTGCCCCGACGAGAAGACCTTCCGTGAGCTCGCAGAGTCGGCCTTCACCTTTGCCCCGCAGATCCTCGTGGAGGAGTCGCTCAAGGGCTGGAAGGAGATCGAGTTCGAGTGCATCCGCGACGCCAATGACCGCTGCTTCACGGTGGCCTCGATGGAGAACTTCGACCCGCTGGGCATCCACACCGGAGAGTCGATCGTGGTGGCTCCGACATGCTCGCTGAAGGAGGAACAGGTGAAGATGCTGCAGGAGATCACCATCAAGTGCGTGAAGCACCTCGGCATCGTCGGCGAGTGCAACATCCAGTTCGCTTTCAACGCCCAGACCAACGACTACCGTATCATCGAGATCAACGCCCGACTCTCACGCTCCTCTGCCCTCGCCTCGAAGGCCACCGGCTATCCCCTCGCCTTCGTCGCCGCCAAGATTGCCCTCGGCTACACGCTCGACCAGATTGGTGAGATGGGTACGACCTCCAGCGCATACGTGGCGCCGAGCCTCGACTATATGATCTGCAAGATCCCCCGCTGGGACTTGACCAAGTTTGCCGGTGTCAGCCGCCTGATCGGTTCGTCGATGAAGTCTGTCGGCGAGATTATGTCCATCGGCCGCTCCTTCGAGGAGATGATCCAGAAGGGTCTGCGCATGATCGGACAGGGCATGCACGGCTTCGTGGGCAACGACCACACGAAGTTCGAC
>OCTW013428338.1_pt1 | contig 79725 bp, 66 predicted proteins | sample 1539671 | NCBI WGS metagenome assembly OCTW01 (sample SAMN02144230, study PRJEB22623) | gut metagenome | biome: sheep rumen | host: Ovis aries | place: New Zealand | reverse complement strand
CCTGTGACATACACATCAAGATTTTTGTATCCTCGCAGCTCATTCAGCATGTCATAGATCGTTACCTGTTCACCGGGCAGATCCGGATCCGGAACGGGAACAGACAGTTGAATTTCATCGATAAAGAGATAGTACTGTTGTGCGCTGTTTTGTATTTTTGCCTCGACCATACTGCTGAGAGCAATCGGGCTGCGGTATTTTACATCTTTGCGTTTATCAAGTTCGATTGTAATAATGTTCTCGGCACTTGTCCCATGTGACAGCAGATAGTCACGAAACAGTTCGAATAAAAGAACGGACTTTCCGCACCGCCGGATCCCGGTTATCACTTTGATCTGACCATCCCACATATAGGAAACAAGTCGGTGAAGATAAAGATCACGTTGTATCATTGATGCCTCCTGATATTGCGCACTTAGGCCGTAACCGTCCTAAAATCGTAATTAAATCATAACTCATTGAGTCCTGCGGCTCAACATGAAATTACGTACTTAGGACGTAATCGGCATAAGATCGTAGTCAACTATAACACCCGGGCGATCAAAGCTGACAGGTATTGAACGTTCGTTTATCTTAAAATCAATGGCCGGTCCGGTTGGGCTGAAATTGCTGGCTATGTTGGCCTTAATGCTCTTGTAAGGGCTCTATCAAAAGATCGGCATCAAATCCATTTCTGAACTCTTTGCCGATCCTCTGCTTTTCTTTCTTTCGATTGTAAGTCTTCCCACTCGGTACGCCCCTTGTCACGGGATTAAGTTCACCCCAGGTGCGTCTCTGCTTTGCGTGATACTCGCACTGATCCTTCTTACTCATTTTGCCCCACAGACCGCTGCTCCTCAGCCGGCGCGTGTGCGCAGTCGCTTGCCCGGCATTCTTCCGCCTGCTGCCTGTGCAGATGACTGGTCTGCCGGCACACAAGGCCGGCAGGTGCACAATTGCCTGCCGGCGTTCTTCCGCCTGCTGCCTGTGCAGATGACCGGTCTTCCGGCACACAAGGCCGGCAGGTGCACAATTGCCTGCCGGCGTTCTTCCGCCTGCTGCCTGTGCGTCAGTCGTACAGTTCTTTCTGAATCTCCGGAAGCGTATAATCCATGTCCGGATTCAGGATCTCCTGCATGCTCTGATAATGATCGTCAAACGGGACGCGGGACTCTCTGACCTCATACTTCAGAAAAGTCGGCGCGGCAGCCGTCAGCGTCAGCACCTCCGAGACAGAGATATCATGATGTATCAATGGCAGCACCGTTGTCGCGAATGAATTCATATCGCCAAGCGAAAGGTCTTTCATCTTTGAGATCATCTGCTCCATGACAATCCGCTGACGCTCAGTCCGCTGAAAGTCCGCATTGCCGACATAGCGGATTCTCCCGAATGCAACCGCCTGGATCCCATCACAGTGCAGATCGCCGCCGCCCTGAAGATACTCCGACTGCGGATCCGCACCTGTGATGCTGCAAAGCTCCGTAATATAGTCATTTGCGACCTTTACTTCTGCATCCGTTATTGTAAGATCGACCCCACCCAGCGCATCGATGACGTCCGCCATCGACTGAAAGTCTACCCAGGCGTAATTGTCGATATGAACCTTATAGTTCTCCTCCAGGGTCTTCACCAGCAGGCTGCATCCGCCGTACGCACAGGCCGCATTCAGCTTATGCACACCATATCCCGGGATATCCGCGTACAGATCGCGCATAAACGACATCAGTGTGATCCGTTTCTTCGTCTTGTTGATGGATGCCAGAATCATCGAATCCGCGTTGCCGTTCCAGCTGTCATCCCTCCGGTCGACCCCGACCAGCAGCAGATTGTAGACATCCGGCTGATCCACAACACTCACATTCGCTGCCTTGATGGCCTTGTCATTCTCTGTCTTGATCTGCTCCACCTCGGAGTCCGAAAGGTTCAGCTTCCCGACATGCGCCTCCGCCGCCTTCTTTGCTGCCGCCATATCCTCGGAGCTGAGCTGCGTCTGCGCAGCCTTGCCCTCATAATTCGACAGTCCGTAATAATGGTAGAACATTCCGACTGCGAGCAGAACCAGCGCAGCCAGCACCCCCATAACAATCAATATAATCGGAAGCCATCTCGCTTTCCGGCGTTTGCGGTCATATCCAGATCTCATTACATCCCCCTCTTTGAAAAACCTTATTCCCCATCTCTGTCCGGGCAAAGACCTCCCTGTGTCCCCCGCATGTTGAGGCAGTTCTGTCCGGATCCCCAGGCAAGCCGAAGCGGTCCCGACTGCATCTGTACTCCAGGACAGCCCCATCATCTTTCCAAACATGTACCCAAAATTCCTCCTTGCATTTATCTCAGCCGGGCAAACTTCAGGCAGACTGCAGCTCACACCCAGCAGCCGTCCTCTCATTTCTGAACGGCGCGGCAGGACTGCCACCCGGCGCCTTCACAAGGATAACTTTGTAAATGGAATAATTCAAGGGTCAATTGCCCGAAATGGCCTCAATAAATTCAGATTGGCGGTTCAGTGGAATGCAGAGATATCTGTCCCAAAGCTGCCGGGCTATCAGCATGCGCATGATCTGTTTGGAGCGTTCGTCAAACTTCCTCACGAACTTCATATCAATCTTGATCACATTGATTATTCCGGGGCGGCGGAAACAACAGACAGTGAAGCGCTGAGCAGAAGCAGTCTGAAAGCTCAGCTGGGACAACAGGCACATCTGAGACTGCCGCAGATGAACAAAAGCAGATTCCAGAATCAGCAACGACAGGAAGTTCTGAAACTGCTCCGGAGACCAGCAGAGAACCGGTTTCGGCGTCCAGTAGTGAAACGATTCCGCAGGACACGCCTGAAAAGGACAGCGATTCCAGTGAATCGCAATCTACCGAAACGACTGCAAAAGCAGAAGTCGCGTCTGAAACAGATTCTGAGTCGGAATTCGAATCGGAGTCTGAATCAGAAACAGACACGGAAGAAATGGAACTGGTCCGGCAGACGCTTCAGGCCACCATCTATACGGATGGGACATTCCGACAGCCCGGCAGTGATGACGGCAGCATTACGCTGTCCGGCGTCATGCCGGAGAACGCCTCCGTAAAAGCATATCCGGTAAGTGTAAACATCGGCGGGGAGAAAGTGCTGGCAGCGTATGACATTACAATCCTGTATACGAAAGGCAACGTGGAAAAAATCTACGAACCGCAAGAAGGCGCAATTCAGGTCGCCATAACAAACTCAGCCGTGTCTGCAGCAATCAACAATGGAAGCACCGACCTGATGGTGTATCATCTGACAACCGCTCAGGCGGTACCGACAGAGGTTGCCTCAGCCAGCACGAGCGCAGATACGGTCATATTTGAGGCAGACAGTTTCTCCATTTATGCCGTAACCGATCTAGTTTCACAATTCACTCAGAAATATACCTTCCTGGATGCAAACGGAAATGTGTTTGCCCAGCATATTCTTTCCGACAATGAGGTTCTTCAGAATCCGGGGACTCCGACGGATGGTCATCAGCGTTTCAAAGGCTGGTACACGCAGGATGGAAAAGAGTTTAACGGCTTCGGACAGACGGCTTCCCAGCTGAATGGAGGTTCTCTGACAGCGGACAATGAGAGCAGTCCGGTCATCCTGCAGGCAAAGCTGGTCAAAGAGGTATATGTCTATTTCATGTCATCATCCGGCGATGATGCAGCTGTAATCAATACCCAGACCTATGCGCCGGGAGATACCGTGAAGGCAAATGATCTGAGGGATCTCTTCAAAACCGCCCGGAGCGAGCTGATGGGCTGGTCCGTCAATAAAAATGCCACGGAACCGGACAGTAAAATCGTCGCTGGTGCAGAAGATCTGAACCTGTATCCGGTTGTCGGCGATATCCACTGGGTTGATTTTGACTCCAACGGAGGCACACCGGTGGAATCGAAATACTATCACTGGAATGAGGTAACTGAAAAGCCTGCGGATCAGCCGACCAAACCCGGTTATACGCTTGAAGGCTGGTACACACAGAAGAAGAACGGAGACCCGTATCAATTCGGAGGAAAATTAGACAAAGACATCACCCTGTTTGCTCACTGGGAGCCAGCAAAGACATCCCATTACAGAGTTCTTTATTACATCCAGACCAACAATCCGAAGCACGATTCAACAGCCCCCTATGTCCTGTATAAGATTACTACAGAAAAAAATGTTCTGACGGATTCGGAAATCAGCGCAAAAAGCTACTGGGATAAAGTTGCCCAGTCGGATGATTTCACCCAGAAGACACCCTATTATGGAATGCTGACTTTCAATGAGAAAAAGTCAACGGGTAAGACAAAAGTCGAGGCGGACGGCAGCACAGTCATCGAGCTTTACTTTGACAGGCAAAACATGACGCTGCTTTTCTTTAACAGTTATGCAGCCTGCAAAAACTATGCAGATACCGGAAAATCCGCCGACGGAGACATCAGGATGCAGTTTACCGGACGGTTCGGGTCCTATTTTGAGGATGACGGACTTACACCGAGCGACGATAATCCATATGCCGGTGAAGGGAAAACCGGTTACTGGCTCCAGTATGACCCCTCCAACTGGATATGGGAGTTTAGTGATGGTTTCAATTTCGGCGGCGCCATCAAGAGCGATACGATGCTGCTATATCCGGAGGAGTATTCGAACGGATCCAGATATGAAATCTACGTCGAGACAGTTGATCATCATGATGAACAGTGTACCACCTACAGGGATCCCAGCCATTATCAGCTGAAGGAACGTGGGACGACAGGGGCCGGTTATTTTGCATTTACCCCGAAGGACCGTGCAAAAACTTACTATGGCTATCAGTTTGGCTATCGGAATAATGATGATGACAACGGGGAATTTAATTGGAATGATCAATGGGATACCAGCCTTTCAACCTACATTCGTGCCCGTTTGGACAGCAGCAAAACACTGGTCGTTCTTGAAAAGCGCGCTGTACACACGCTAACATTCCGAAATGCAAAGACAGATTACTCAGAAGCCAGGGATATCAAGTCTGTGCAGTTAAAGTACGGGACTCCGCTTACCTCCTTTGCCGAAGAGGCTCCGGTTGTGAGGCCGGACGGACTGTCCGACTATTTTGTATTTGACGGATGGTATAGGGATGCTGATTTCATCCAAAAGGCAGATTTTTCACAGCTTAAAATGCCTGGTCATGACTATGTCCTATATGCGCACTGGGTTGCAAAAGATGTGAAGGTTGTATTCCATCCGGAAAACGGGCAGGCTTGTTTTACAGTCCCGGCAAAGGCAGGGCAGCTTGTAGCGCAGCCTGAGAAACCGGTCCGGGACGGTTATTCATTTACCGACTGGACCGATGCAGATAACCATCCGTTCAGCTTCGCCTCCCCGGTCACAAATGATCTCGATTTGTATGCGTCCTGGGCGAAGGACACCAAAGGATATAAGGTTACCTACGATCTGAACGGTGGCAGCGGTCCGGTTCCGACAGACAACACACGCTATGCGGAAGGGTCCAAAGTGAAAGCTGCGTCTTCAGACGGACTTGTTCCACCGACAGGCAAAAGCGCATTTCTCTGCTGGACAGATCCGGACGGTAAGGGTTATTTCCCCGGCAGCAACATTACAATGAAAGGAAAAGACCTTATCCTGAAGGCACAGTGGGCCGACGAACGGACAACGACCCTTACTTACGATTATGCCTACGATCATTTGGCGAAATCGATCGTAATTGATGTTCCGAACAGTCGATACAAGATCATGGAGGAGGATCCTGAAAGAACCAATTTCAAATTTCTTGGCTGGAGTGCTCCTGACGGCACGGTCTATAAGCGCGGAGATGAGATACATATAGATACTCTGGAGCCCGAAAAGAATGTCCTGACGGCTCAATGGAAGCGGATTTCCTACACCATCACTTACAATCCGAAGGGCGGTAAGTGGAAAGACGGAACGTCTGGTCTTTACGATGAAACGTATTCCGTTGACACAGCGGCCATGATTGTCACGGCACCAAAGCGCAGCGGATACACCTTCCTGGGATGGAATACCGGATCGGTCACATATCAGCCGGGTGATACCTACCACGAAAAAGATGAAAATGGTGCATTCACAGACGCAACTCTGACTGCACAGTGGAGAAAAAATACCCCGGATTCCAATCAGACAGATACAAAGCCGAAAGAAGATTCCGGGAAAACACCGAACACCGGTGATGAAAACAATCTGTCAATGTGGTTCAGCCTTCTGATCGCGACAGCTGCTGCAGCAGTCTGGCTTGCAGCAATCAGGAAACGCAAGTCGAATGATCACTGAAAGCAGCAGCTGAGAGAAAGCTAGAACAAACTGAAAAAGAATGCAGAAGGAGACCGGGATATATGCCCCGGCCTCCTTCTGCGTCTATGAGTGCTCCTGACACTCTGCACCTGCGAGATTTAACTTACTACGCCCTACAAGAAAAATCAGAACCGTCTACATCTGATGGAACTGTATCTGAATCGTTTATGTATTCGAGTGCTTTGTGAATCCTCAGATATTTTTGATACTTTCTATTCAACATTGCATGATTCTCCGGATCCGGCTTGTATTCTTTGTTCACCCTTACATACCCATCCGAGATCTTCTCAAAAGGTCCCGTATGATGATCCGCATACATGGCCAGCAGGGCAATTCCGAATGCAGGTCCGATGCCACCATTCAGTTTTTCTACTACAATCCCCAAAACATCAGACAATGTCTGGAGCCACAGATCACTGTTTGAGCCTCCTCCGGTCACCTTTATGCTTCCATACCGTTCTAGCGAAATCTGCATCTTTTCAATCAACTCACGAACTGCGAATGACAGACCTTCTATCACTGCATAATACATGTCCGTCTTGGTTGTATCATTTCCGAGGTTGATAAAGGCGCCTCTCAGATTCGGATCCGAGTAAATTGTCTTGTCCCCACCCAAGTGAGGATAGAATAACAGATTCTCCTTCCGTCCCTTTGCACAGTTAATGTTTTTTTCGAGTTCCTCAAGGTTTGATATCCCAAGAATGTCCTTCGCCCACCAGTTGACAGTTCTGCCATTGCTTTGGATAACGCCTTGTACCAGACAGATGAACTTTCTTCCATCTACAGACACAAGAATTCTCTTTCCAGGTGCATCCTCCGGAATATCATCTGTCGGAATCACAATTACCCCGGATGTTCCAAGAGACAGTACCGGATAACCACCTTCAAGGCATCCCGTTGAAACAGAAGTTGCCGCATTGTCACCCGTCCCTGCAATCACCCTGGCATCACTTCTGAATCCGAATCTTCGGGCAATATCCGGGCGTACTCTCCCGACAAACTCAGAAGACCCGTAAAGAGCAGGGTACGCAGATTCCGAAAGTCCTATATATTTTCTGACCTGCTCAGACCAGACATGACTCCCTATATCCATCAGACAGGATGTAGAAGCCTCACAGTAATTTGTCACGCACTTTCCTGTGAAACGCATCACAAGGTAATCAGGCCCAATCAGGAATTTATAAATCCTCGAAAAGCACTCTGGTTCATATTCCCGAATCCAGCATAGTGCTGCTGCCGGGCTTCCGGTCGAGATTGTTCTGGACAGTTGTTTTCCGCCTGAGAACCCGGAAAATACACGTTTTAACGAACCGATCATTTCCTTCGTCCGGATGTCGTTCCACATGATGACAGGCCGAATGGATTCCAGTCTTTCATCGACAATTGCCAGCGAATGCATCTGCCCGGTGATTCCAATCACAGAAACACACTCAGCATTTTGATCCTTAAAAATTCTGTGCAGACATTCTTCGGTACTCTGAAACCAGATCTCGGGGTCGATCTCGATATGTCCTTCCTTCAGCTCCGAAACATCGTACTTTTCACAGCTCTGTGCAATTAATTCCTTCTGACTATTCATCAGAACCACCTTAACCGCGGAAGTCCCGATATCAATTCCAAGGTATGTTCTATCAGAATCGGTCATGTTCATCACCTTTTAGCGCTCATTGATCATCGTGACAAGCTCTTTTGCCTTCTCCGCTACTGCATCCACCGCTTCAAGACTCAGATGAATCACATCAAACTCATCGTGATTTGCTTCATAAGCACGACCGAACACGCCAATGAATGCCCTTCGCAAATCCGATCCATAATTAATCTTCACAAGATTATGCTTTTTGCACTCCCAGATTACTTCCTTCGGGATTCCGCTCCCTCCGTGAAGAACTAGCGGTACCTTACTGACCTTTCTGATTTCTTCCAAAAGCGGAATATCAATATGCGGTTTCAGATCCAGACCATGCACATTGCCAACTGCGACAGCAAGTGTATCGCATCCCGTCCCTTCTACAAAGATCGGAACCTGGCTTGGATTGGTCTTCGCATTGTCATCACTGACAATATCATCTTCCTTTCCCTTCAGGGCTCCCAGTTCCACTTCTACCGGGACATGATAAAGGTGACAGTAATCCGCCGCCTTTTTGCTCTCAATCATATTTTCCTCAAAGGGGAGTGCTGACATATCCACCATGATCGAAGTGAATCCGGCATCAACGCATTCCTTAACGTCCTTGAAAGATTTTCCATGATCAAGGTGCAGACCAATCGGAACATCACAGTTTTTTGTTGCATCTCTCACCAGATCGGCGATGATATAAGGATTTGATAGTCTGAGGTTGTTGGAGGATATCTGTACATAGCCCGGAAGCCCTGCTTCACTCAATCCTTTTACGATCCCGTAAGTCAGTTCCATGTTCGTCGTATTGAAAGCCGGAAGGATCAGCCCACGTTCCTTCGCATAATCCATCAAGTCGAATCCATTAATCAGTTTCATGTCTACCTCCCGTCTGTTTCTGGTGCCTCAGACCCCTTCATGCATCAGATGATATAGTTTCTTATACCGTTCATATTTTTCCATGTACACCGCATGCCTGCCGGGGTCTGGCAAATATGCAGTTTTTCGCTTCACACAGGATGTGATTGCCTCGTCATAGCTTTGATATGCTCCATCCCCGATAGCTGCCAGCATCATGCATCCAAGTGTGCCAGATTCTTCTGTTTGGAGCGTATACATCTCCCTGTTAAACACATCTGCCCGTATCTGCAGGCCGAGTGCGGAAGCAGCTCCGCCCCCTGTACATACAAATGCATGTGCATTCACACCGAATTCCTGCGTCTCTTCATAGGCCATATATGACTGAAAAGCCATTCCCTCGATGATTGCCCTGTATATTTCCTCAGGCTGAGTATGAATCGTCAGGCCTGTTATCGTCCCTCTTGCGTCCATTGAAAGATCCGGATTGCCGGATGACCCAAACTGCGGCAGAACCAGTACATCCGTATCTGTTTCAGCCGCCCGCTGGTCCATGTAGGAGAAGAAATTCTCACCCTTTTGTTCACATCTCTGCCGTATTCCTTCAAAAAGTTGATCTCTTGCCCAATTCTTCAAAATTCCGCAAGTCGGAATCTCAATACTTGTGAGATAGGTATCTGGCAGAATATACGGTATGCAAGTGAAATCCCCATCAATCATCTTTTGATTCATAACAGGGCTAGGCAGCATCATAAATGAGAACTCACAGGTCCCCATTCCGCACTCCCCAACGTCCATAGAATTCAAACCGCTTCCATATGCAGCACAGCTTTGATCATGCCCTCCTACAACCACTTTCATATTCCGCGGCAGATGAAGTTCTTCTGAAATTGAAGGTTTTATAGTGCCAATCAAGGTTCCCGACGGGCATGGTTTTGACATCACTTTCGCTGTTATTCCCGCTTCTGCCAGAAGCTGGTCAGACCATCTCTTTTTCGTAATGTCAAATGCAAGGCTGCGGGCTGCAGATGAATAGCTAACCTTTCGTTCTCCAGTCAGGTAATAACCTATATAGTCTTCATAAAAGAACACCTTGTCTGCACACCTGACTGCATCTGTATGTTCATTTATCCACATGTATTTCGGCAGTCCATACAATTCATTTGGCGGAAGGCCCGTGATTTCAAATATTCTTCTACGTCCATATTTTTCAATCAATCGTTCTGTTTGACTGATTCCTCTTGAGTCCCCTGTCAAGGCAGATTTACAGAGCGGGTTATCAAACGCGTCCAGAAGCACAACAGATTCTCCTAGGCTTGCCACCGCCATTGCGTCAATTTCAACCGGACATTGATCCCCTGCTTCCTTCAGGACAGACTTGACATTTCTCAGTACGAGCGAAGGATCCAGCTCCCTGTATCCTTTCTCGCCGCTTTCCTGATATCTCCGCACAGAGCGATAAATCAGGCTCCCATCCAGTCCATAAACCAGCAGTTTGCAGCCGCTGGTCCCAACATCAAGACCTGCATAAGCCATCCTCGAAGTCCTCCTGAACTACAGTCACCTCTGCGCCTTCTTTTTCCTGACGATATCGATTACGACAGCTGCCAGAATGATGATTCCTTTAAAAACATCCTGCCAGAAAGAGTTAATACCCATCAAATTCAAGCCGTTTGTGATAACTCCGATAATCAGAATTCCGATAAATGTACCTCCGACAGTCCCGACACCGCCTGTCATACTGGTTCCGCCAATAACGGTCGCAGCGATTGCATCCATCTCGAATCCTGAACCAAGCATAGCTGCAGCGCTCCCCAGCCTTGCAGACCAGATCATTCCGCCAACACCGCAGAACAGTCCGCTAAGAATATAAGGAATCATGTTGTACTTCCGGACATTCACTCCGGAATAAGCGGCGGCCGTTCTGTTTCCTCCTATAGCGTAGATATAATAACCAAATCTCGTGCGGTTCAGCAGAAACCAGGTCAGGATCAGAACAACCAGTGCATATATAACCGTGATGGAAACTGCACCGAGGTTCTTATTTCCAAGGCTTGTATACAGGTCATTCCGGATACGAATTGTTACCCCGTTTGTGATAATCTCAGTAAGTCCTCTCCCAATGCTCTGCGTCGCAAGTGTCGCCACGAATGCCGGAACATGAACATACGCAATAAAGAAGCCATTCACAGCTCCGATCAGTGCGCCGAGCAGAAGAATCAACACCACGACCAGCGGAACAGGTACCCCTTTATTCGTGAGCAGAAATGCTGCTGTGACACCGGTAAGTCCAACGATGGACCCAACCGAAATATCAATTTCCCCCATCAGAATTGCCATGAGCATACCGCAGGTAATAATGGCATTGACTGCATTTGATTTGAACAGATTCAGAATATTGGAACCGGTCAGAAATTTAGGCGTTGCAATTGATACAATCACGCAAAGAATAATCAAACCGATAATGGTTCCAAAATTCCTTTTGAAATATATGGTAACCGGATTGGTTCTCTTCTTCTCAGACATTGTTTTCTCCTCCATTCGATTTTGTTGTAGTCATGAATGTCATAATTCTCTCCTGAGAGAATTCCCCCGATTGAACCTCTCCCGTTATCCTGCCTTCGCACATAACATAACAGCGGTCACACATATTGATAATTTCCGGAAGCTCCGATGAAATAATAATCACCGAGACCCCCTGAATTGCGAGTTCATCAATGATCGCATAGATCTCTGCTTTTGCCCCCACGTCGATGCCTCTAGTCGGCTCATCCAGGATCATCACCTTCGGTTTGCAGTCAAGCCACTTGCTGAGAACAACCTTCTGCTGATTTCCTCCTGAAAGATCTGCCGCCATCTGCTCGGGAGACTGAACCCGGATGGACAGTTTCTCCTTATACTCTTCAAACATTTTTTCCCAGCTTCTATCATGCACCTGCCCTCTGCTCACATACTGAGCGAGATTGACAAGTCCCATGTTAAACCGGACAGTGTTATTCAGGACCAGCCCCTCACCGCGGCGGTCCTCAGAAACATAGGCAATTCCAAGTCTGATGGCATCCTCAGGATTTTTTATTGTTACGGTTTTCCCATCGAGCAGGACCTCACCCGACTCTTTCGGATATGCACCGAATATGGTTTTCATCAATTCCGTTCGTCCGGCGCCGACCAGCCCGGCAAAACCGACTATTTCCCCATAGCGTGCATAGAATGAAGCGTCCTTGAAATACCTGTGGTGACTAAGCTTTCTTGCTTCAAGCGACTTCTCCTTTGGGTGGTGAACACTCTTGATGTAGTAGTTACTCAGCTCACGTCCAACCATCAGGTGGATCAAGTCATCCCGATTCGCCTTCTCTGTCTCGATATCACCAACCATCACCCCATCTCTGAGTACATAGATTCGGTCGGTAATTTCAAAAAGCTCTTCTAGTCTGTGCGATATATATATAATTCCAACGCCCCTGCTTTTTAACAGTCTGATAATGTTAAACAGAATTTCAACTTCACCCTGCGACAAAGATGACGTTGGTTCATCCATCACAACAACCCTTGCCTTTGCGGAAACCGCCTTGATGATTTCAACAAGCTGCTGCATCCCCATAGACAAATCCCTGACGATCTGACCCGCATCCAGGTGAATATGAAGACTGTCTATGACATCCTGGGTCTCTTTCATCATCTTTTTTCTGTCTACTAGTCCAAAACGGTTTCTTGGCTCTCTTCCAAGAAACACGTTCTCCGCAATGGTTCGGTCAGGAACAAGAATAATCTCCTGATGAATAATTCGTATCCCCTCATCAGATGCTATCTTAGCCGTCTCAATTTCTTTCTTTTTTCCATCGATCAGAATCTCTCCTGAATCCGCTTTATAGATTCCTCCCAGTATCTTGATAAGTGTTGATTTACCGGCACCGTTCTCTCCAAGAATCGCTACAACCTTTCCCTTTTCGACCGTTAAATCCACACCCTTGAGAACCTGATTGGGGCCAAACGATTTCGATATTCCTGACATCTGCAGCAGTTTTGCTTCACCCATATCTATCCCATGTCCCTCTGTTTTATTCTCTGGTTTATCCTCTGTGTCCCACGATATCCTTTTTAAAAGGCTGGCTCAGATTCATACACCCGAGCCAGCCTCCTCTCAATACTTCTGATAAGTTTCGCGTTTCACAGCCTTACTGAGCTGCTTCAGTTGTTGCTTCCGTTGCCGCTTCTGTACCCTCTGTCTCCGAAGTTCCGTCGAGACTATCCCATGCATCCAGATCAAACTCATCAATGTTGTCTTTTGTGATGCTGTAGGAAGGAATTGCGACATTAAACTCGATCTTCTTGCCGTCAAGAACATCAATGGCTTCCTTCACGCCCTCATATCCCATGTAGGTTGGCCTCTGCGCTGAGGACTGAACCATAGTCCCATCCTTGATGGCATGTTTGCCAATCGGAGCCCCATCCTTCCCCAGGATGTCAATCTTGCCGGTCTTACCAGCGTCAGCAACCGCCTGAACCGCTCCAAGTGCAGATGTATCATTGATGCAGTAAATCACATCGATATCATCATGTGCCTGAAGGGCATCTGTGACAACAGAGTATGTTTTTTCTGTATCACCGCCGCCCTCGACGACCTGAACCTCCTTGAAAGCATCTGCATCCTTTGCATTATCTTTAATGCCATCCCAGAACCCCTGAACATTTACGACACAGGATTCAGCCGTCTGAAGATGGCAAATCAGAATATTTGCACCATCCGGATGGTTCTCTGCTACCCACTGACCGGAAAGATATCCAAGCTGCTCATTGTCGGAAGCGATGATTCCGTCTACCAGATCGTAGTCATCTTTCGTGATGACATTGTCGATGTTAATAACCTTGACACCCTTATCCTTGCAGTTCTGAAGGACTGTTCTGGCCCCCGCGGAATCATACGGAATATAAATCAGAGCATCAATTCCACTTGCGATCATATCGTCAATCTGTGATGCCTGGGTTGTAGGATCATTCTGCGGGTCAAAGTACGTCAGCTGGCTTCCTGTTTCATCGCACGCACGCTGAACACCGTCCAAAACCGCCGTAAAGTATTCATTTGTCAGTGTATACGGCTCAAACCCGATGGAATAACTGTCCGCTGCCAATGCAGATAACCCAAATGACATCGCAAGTGCCGATGCACAGATCAGAGATGCAACAACCTTTTTCTTCATAGCTTTCCTCCTTGATTGTTTGTTTTTGTGCTTTAATGTTCGATTATCGAGCTTTTCACCATCAGCTCGTTGTTAGCATTATATTATTGCGTCATAACGTAAGTTGCAATCATGATATTTTACAAAAATATGGGTATTATTTATAATAAATGCAGATTCTATGTTTGAAATATTGCGCTGTAATGTTCGTTTATTGGCGCTTCAAATCGCTCATTTTTTAAGAACTGCAGCAAATATGCATATTTATTAGAAAAGCCTTTTTCTATTTAGAATTCTAGAAATGTTCGTTTTCAAAACAGCAGATGTTCTCTAATTTTTTCATTCCGCTATGATGACATTGACATTGTATCGTCTCATTAAATTCATTCCATCACGGTCAATATTACCGTCTGTAATAACACCTGTTAGTTTTGAGATATGTCCAAACTCATTAATGTCATAGGTGTTGATTTTTGTCGAGTCGACAAGCAGATAGATATTTCTTGCAACAGAAAAAAGCCTTGATTTAAATCTTGCTTCCGGAGAGTACCCATCATACAAATTTCCGTCTGATCCGATCGCCGCCGCTCCGATGAAGGCTGTATCCAGTGAATACTTCATAATCTGTTCCTCCGTGATGACTCCAGAAGAGCAATTACTCAGACGGATCATTTCTCCACCCAGCATGATGACTGAAAGATTATCAAAATTCAAAGCATGCTGCGCAATCCCCAGGTGATTGCAAAGAAGAACCGCTTTTGTCTCCGGGTTCAAATAATCCAGCATAATTCTCGTTGTAGAACCCGAATCAATATAGATTCTCTGGCCATTTCTGATCAGTCCTGCTGCTTTTGATGCAATCTTTTCCTTTTCTTCCCGATGCTCAATTCTGCTCTCATCAAACGAAACCATCCGCACAAGCGGTTGATTTCCCAGCATCGCGCCTCCATGTGTCCTGGTAATATTATACTGTTCAGCCAGCTCATTCAAATCTCTGCGAATTGTCATCAGCGAAGTATGAAACCTTTCCGCAAGATTTTCCACACTTACCTTGTGATGATTCTGAAGAATCTCAAGAATTGCAAGATGACGTTCGGATTTATTCATAATGAGCAATGATCCTCCATACGGCTTCGAGGGCAGACTCAAGGATTGCGAGCCAGCCGCCATCTGGTGAAAATTTCAGCTCTCATTCTATCAAAATGTCCGCTCGTGCACAATGTGTTGGCCACCTTGCAATATAAAGATCTTAACCACCCTCAGCGGTTCCTTCGGGGTTCGCTGGATGAATTAATTCCTTCGTTAAGATGATATCAAGGCTCGAAGAAAGTGGAAGATATAACCCATATGGAGCATAGGTATTACCCTGCTGACAAATCAAAGCAACCATTCTCATTTGACCTAAAAGTGACTGTCTGATAGGATCCAGATTGACCGAAAAACGCAGGTTTGCTTGCCGCAGAAAATGACCACCTTCACTATTCTTGCTTTTGATGTGTACCAATGCACCATCCCCTTTCACTTCGTAGTCTTCTTAGCCTGGCTTCCACAGTGTATGCCCAGCTTATGAGATTGAAGTTTCTTTCACACTAGATTGTTCCCCTAAAACCATGCCTGTTCGGATAAACCGAAACATACGGACTGCACTTGAATAATATAGCTGTTCGGCATTGTTCATGGCCTCTTTCAGACTCATTGGAGCGTTGACCGTCGTCATAATAGAGCATACTCCATGTTCAAAAACCTGTTCGGCTCCCTTTCCAAGTGATCCACTCAACGCTACCACCGGAATGCCATATTTCAGGCAGCGCTCTCCTATGCCCTGCAGCACTTTTCCAAAACACGACTGCCAGTCCGTTCTTCCTTCGCCTGTTACAACAAAATCTACTTCCTTTAGCCGTTCATCAAATCCTATCAGGTCGAGCACCGTATCAATACCAGATTTCATCTCCCCGTTCAGAAAAACCCGCAGCGCAGTTCCAAGACCTCCAGCTGCTCCACCTCCCTCCAGTTCATCGGGGTCGATTCCAAAGTCTTTTCGAATAATATTCCTATAGTTCTGCATGCCCTGTTCCAGAGCGCTCAGTATTTCCGGAGTCCCGCCCTTCTGTCCGCCAAATGTATACGTTGCCCCATTCGGTCCGCACAGAGGATTTGTTACGTCTGACATGATCGTTATCTTCGTCTTCTTTAACCGTGCATCCAGATTCGATAAATCGATCGCCGATATATGGGCGAGATCCCTTCCGATTCCTTTCAGTACGTTTCCTTGTTCATCCAGAAAACGGGCACCTAGCGCAATCATAGCCCCTATTCCGCCATCGTTCGTTGCTGATCCACCTATGGCAATTGAAATATCGGAAAATCCATGATCCAATGCATCTTGAATCATCTGACCGGTACCGTACGAAGTCGTATTGAGCGGATTGCGCTTACGTTCCGGAAGCAGAGGGAGACCAGAAGCAGCCGCCATTTCAAGCACTGCCCTATTTCCTGGAAGTTTTCCATAGTAAACCGTCTCTTCTTCAAAAAGGGGCCCCTTTACTTTCACATATATTTTTTCTCCACCCGTGGCACTGATTACAGCATCCGTCGTACCTTCGCCCCCATCGGCAACCGCCACACCAGAACAGTTTGGCTGATCAAAAACCTCGCAAGCTGCTTTTGTCAGAAGGTGTACGGTTTGTAAACTGGTAAGGCTTCCCTTAAACGAGTCCGACACAAATAATAGCTTCATCCTTCATACCCTTCGTGATTATGAGTAGCCTGATAGATGATATCCGAATCATAGGTTAAGCTTGAATATATCATTCGCATTTTTCCACATTACCTTTTCCAAGTCATCTTCATTTTTAATAATCTGACGATATTTCGCCAGTTCCACCGGAATCTGATCCAAATTGTCTGATGAAAAAAGTATTTTCGAACACCCTACTGAGGCAATCATTTTCTTTACTGCGTTGGTACCACACCAGCTTGGCTCAAGATATACATTATCAAGTTTCTCCGCCAGCAAACGAGCCTGCTGATTAAATGTTTCTGAACCCGCATGAGCCAGGATCACTGGTACATCCGGATGATCCTTTGCTCCCCAATACACACTGATCGGATCCGCAAATGGAACGCCATTTCCAGTATGTATCATCAGCGGTACTTTCAGCGCTTCACAAACTTCATAGACATGATAAGCATCTTTGGAAGAAGGATGGCAGGCATGACCAATCGTCGTGATTTTAATTGCAACAAAACCTAACTCCTTGATGCACCGCTCAGCTTCTTTATCATAATCTTCTGGCCTAAAATGAGGATTGATAGACGCCATTCCCCAGAACTTCTTTCTGGGTCTCATTTTTTTACAATATGCAGCAATTCTGTTATGTATTTCCTGATGATCTTCTATATAAGGTCTCGGGAGAAAAGGCTGAATAATTCCACCGTCTATATTAAATTCGTCATAATACTTAGTCAGTTCATCCTCCGTATTGACTTCATCAAATACATAGTCCTCTCCAAGATGTACATGAGAATCAATAATCATATCTTATCTTCCTCCTACAATTTGTTATCCAGCCTGATTCACTACTTTTTGGTATTTTTTCTGGCTACGGACTTTCCGATCAGCTGCACCTATCAACAGAACAATCACAATCAATGCTCCTTTTACAACGCTCTGTATGCCTGCGTTTGCACCCATCAGCTGTATACATGAAATAATCAAATATAGAAATAATGAGCCAATCAATGTCCCAAAAGTATTCGCTCTGCCACCAGACATAAGGGTTCCGCCTATAACAATACAAGCGATTGAATCCATCTGGTAAGAATCTCCCATTCCCAGATAGGCACCTGTCACGCGAGCGGATATCAATGCTCCGGCTAACCCAGCCAAAGATGCTGCTAGAATATAAGTTAGTACCTCAATTCTTACAACTTTAACGCCTGCTAATCTGGCTGCTGCCAGGTTCTGCCCCATCGCCTGTAATCCCTTTCCATACGGCGTTGACTTAATCAGATAATTAAATAATATGGCAAGTAATATGACGATCATGATAATGATCGGAACTGTATTTCCGATCCGATATGTAACAAGTGCTTTCAAAATCGATGGGGTGCTGAAGACATTAAAATGTTTGTTGATTAGCATCGTTACGGTGATAATAATGTAATTCATAGCCATAGTCGCAATGATAGCTGGCATCTTAAGCTTAATCACCATCATAGAGTTTAAGAAACCTACAACAATGCCCTCGCAAATTACGACCAAAAGAGCTGGAATAATCATCGCATTCGAACCATTGCAGATTCCCATGCTTGTGAAAGCGCCTAATGTAATCATTCCAGGAATTGACAAGTCAATTGCCCCTCGCCCAGTCGTTACAACAAGCATTTGCCCAATTCCTGCAATTGCCAGAAAAGAAGCTGTATAAGCATTGTCAATCAGTGATATCAGACGAATTCCATTGCTAAAAACACCCATTAATATCCACAGCACAATACACCCGACTGCTGCGAGTAAAGCACTGGCATTTTGTTCTGCAAAATATTTTAACTTTTGATTTTTCATGCCTTACTTTCCTTTCTCTTAAACAAACGCAAAGACAGAATAAGAATCAGCATTAGCCCTTGAATTGACGCTGTATAATCTGTACTTACACTGAATAATCCAAGCAGAACACTAATCATTGTTAATATAACTGCACCACATACAGATCCAAAATGCGTAACAACACCGCCACTGAAATAACCACCTCCAATAATCACGGATGCAACGGATAGCATTGTATAAGTACCTGAAGCTGTAGAATCAGACGCATTATTGATAGCGGACGTAAAAATTCCTGCCATCAGTGCAAAAAAGCCAGCAAGTGAATAAATCGACATATATGCTTTCGATTGCTTCCATCCGGAGTTGACCATGGCCACCGGATTATTACCGAACCCGCGAAGTACTGTTCCGTATCTTGAGCGGTAAACAAGAATTGCTACTACTATCAGTCCAATCAACCAATAGCAAAGGATATTTCCGATCGGCGTTTCAGAATAGAAAATTATATTCATCCAGCTGGGGCATTCACCCCCCGGCATCGCCTGAATTGATAATGCAATCCCCAGCCAGACAAACGACATTCCAAGAGTTACGATAACCGCAGGTACTTTTCGTTTATATATAATATAACCCATCAAAGGATAGACCAGAAAACTGGCGATTAATAAAATAGTACCTACAAAAGGTTTGTCATGAAGTAACGTGCAGCACAAAACGTTAATTAACGCGCAGAAATTGCCTACACCCAAGTCAATATGTCCAAGCCCGATGGTGAAAGTTTGACTCATGGCACATAAAGACAATGCTGCAAATCCTACTAACATGAGCTCAAATCCATAACCACTGAATAAAAGGGGTGACTTGACTGCACAAATAATGTAAATGGCAATCATTCCGATGAAAGCAAAACTGAATAAAGGAGCCGTAAATTTTCTCTTTTCAGATGTTTTATTTTTCTCCTCTTCATTTTTAAATGAAAGTTTGATTATTTCTTCATGACTGACCTTATCTTTTTCAAATGATCCTACTATCTCTCCATTTTTTATTACGAAAAGATTCGTGCAGAAATTCAATTCCGCGTCATCAGATGTTCTCCAAATTACGAGTTTTCCGCTTTGCGCTGCTTCATGAAAAACCTGGTACAAAGCATTCTTTGTAGGCTGGTCTACACCTCTTGTCGGGTCATCCAATAGAATAATATCTGCGTCAGCTGCCAGAGCACGTGCAATCAACACTTTTTGCTGATTTCCCCCTGACAAACTTGTAATAAGCGCTTTCTTCCCATCACTCTTGACATGTAGTTTGTCATACCAGTAGTCGACAGAATCTTTCACCCACTCAGAAGACAGACACTTAAACAAACTATAGTTTGCCGTCTTAGTGATGATCTGGTTATCTTCTATCGACCAGAGAGGAAATATGCCTTCCTTTTTCCGATCTCCGGCAACATAGGCTACTTTGCCTTTTACATTCAATCCGTCAATCTTTTTACCGGCTTTTAGAAAAATATCCTGAAGCAGATCCAACTGACCATTCCCTTCAAGACCTGTCAAACCTACAATCTGGCCTCCGAATATTTCAAAATTAATATTACGGAGCTTTTTTGTTGTATAACTATTGCACAATACACTGATATTCTGATTGATATCCGGGAGTTTATCACTGACAACAGCTTTCTCATCAGATTGACTGATACCCTCTCCCATGAGTTTTACCATTGCTTCTTCATTTGTTTCCTGAATCGTGCCTTGCCATTTTTCTTTTCCATTTTGCATTATAAAGACACGGTTCGCTATTGCCATAATCTCATTTAACCGATGTGAAATATAGATATATGTTATTCCTTCTTTAGCGGTCTTGATAAGATATTTTTGAAGCTGTTCTGTCTGTTCTGCGGGCAATGACGAAGTCGGCTCATCCAGTATCATCAGCTTCATATTGGGGTCACTCGTCGCCCTGGCTATTTCAACCATTTGTTGCTGTTCAATACTTAAAGCGCCCAAAACAGCCATCACATCAATTCCATTCCCTGGAAATACTCTTTCCAAGGCATTTTGTGCCATTATCTGTGCCTTTTTACGCCACTGCTTACCTGTCTTTATATTCTGGGACTGCTCTACATAAAAATTTTCATATACAGTCAGATTTTTACATAAGGACAGTTCCTGATGTACTACACGAATCCCTATATTCCTGGCCACTGCCGGATTATAACGAGCCAAATCCACAGCTTGACCATTAAAAAAAAATTCTCCGCTGTTACAATTTACAACTCCTGAAAGGCAATTAATTAGCGTACTTTTCCCAGCGCCATTAGCTCCGACCAAAGCTAAGATATCGCCTTTTTCTATAGAAATACTCACATCATTGACGGCTACTGTCGGATGGTATATTTTTGTAAAATGGTCGGCTTTGAGTAAAACCTGGTTTTTCATTTCATCCATAATCGTATTCAGTTCCAAACCTCCCTGATTATTTTTGTTAGATCAATAAAAAGTCATTGAAATACTCAATCATGGCGATAAATATTTCGAATGACTTTTTACGTTAAATTTAAATTTCGACTATTTATATATTATCATAAGGCTCAGCCGGCATCCTTGGCTGCAATAATATTGTTAACGGTGAAATCATATGACATATATGGGCTTGCAATCGTCCCTGCCTTCATATCCGCATACTGACTTATTTCATCTTGATTAATATAGATGAAGGGAAGATACATATTCTGCGGAACATCCAGATTATTTAATACCGCTACAGCTACCCAGAGTGCACCTGCGCCACAGGAAGGTGTGGAATTCACACTCATTGTCTCATATCCATCTGCTGCTTTTTCATTCCACCACTTCATGAATTCAGCAGTATTATCACCTGTTGTCAGCGGAACTTCCTTCCCCATGGATTCAAAGGCATTCACAACACCCATTGAGTCCGCTCCGCAATGGGTAATAACAGCATTTACTTCCGGTAATGAGGACAGGACGTTCAGCAGTCCCTGCTGAGTGGTTGTTGCATCTGCTTCACCCAAGACCTCATCCACAATTTTCACATCTGGATAATTAGAAAGGATATTTGTGATTCCCTTATAGATTCCTTGATCGGGAGCAGCTCCAGATGGGCCTCGTACAATAATAATATTCCCCTTGCCACTGATCTTATCCATTACATACTGAGTTTTCTTTTCTCCCATACTAACCCAATCGTAATCCATGGTATAGGCACCATCCAAATCGATAATAGAATCAAATGCTATAATCTTGATTCCCTGTTTCATAGCTTTTTTGATAACATCATTTAACGCTGTAGAGGATGCTGCATTGATGCAAATAGCATCTACCCCTTCAAGAATAAATGAATTGATCTGTGCTATCTGCGTATTGACGGTATTATCACCATTCATTACTTCGTAGTCTGAAATATACCCTTCCGCCTTCGCCTGTTCTGCCGCTTCTGTGAATGAATCCACCATCTGTTTTCTCCAGGTATTGCCATAAAATGAATTCGAAAGGCCAATTTTAAAATCATTCTTCTGAAGCGCATAATCGCCACTTTCAGCCTGGGTTAATCCCCCTGCATTTTCAGCTTCAGTGCTAGCTTCAGTGATACTTTCTGCGGATGCCCCCATCGAAAGGCTCAACGCCATCATTCCGCAAAGTACACAACTGACTACTCTACTTGCTATATTTCGTGCCATATACTTGTTCTCCTTTATCTTCAATCTTCTCTTTATGGCCACCTTTTTCATAATAATTGTGTGAGCCGTTATTTATTAACAACGTTGATCGGCTTCCCTTCAATAAAAGCCTTGACATTATTGATCGTAATGTCCATAATCCTCTGACGTGCTGCCTGAGCTGCCCATGAGATATGCGGTGTGATAATTGTATTTTTCGCTTTCAGCAAAGGATTGTCCGCCTTGATCGGCTCTGTAGAAACCACATCCAACCCTGCCGCATAGACTTTTCCGCTGTTCAGGGCATCAGCAAGATCCTGCTCAACAACGAGCTGGCCGCGGCTGTTATTAATCAGGATCACGCCATCTTTCATCTTTGCGATGTTGTCTTTATTGATGATACCTTCTGTTGACGGGAACAACGGACAATGTAAGAAGATGACATCGGACTTTGCAAACAGCTCATCCAGTCCGACATACTTAGCAAGCGCCTTCCCCTCTTCATTCTGAAAACTGTCATAGGCCAGAACCTTCATACTCATTGCATTGAGGATTTTTGCTGTCTGCCTTCCGATTTTTCCTAACCCAATAATACCTGCCGTTTTGCCATACAGCTCAATCATTGGATAATCCCAGTAGCACCAATCCTCACAATCTGTCCACTTTCCAGCTTTGACAGTCTCATCATGATGTCCATAGTGTGCACAGATTTCAAGAAGCAACCCCACTGCATACTGACCAACAATCTGTGTGCCGTAAGTAGGAACATTGACGACCGGAATGCCTTTCTGTTTTGCATACTCGTAGTCAGCCGCATTATATCCTGTCGCCAGGAAGGCAATCATCTTCATATTCGGGCATTTATCAATCGTCTCACGGCTGATTGGCGTCTTGTTTGTGATCACGATATCTGCATCACCAATTCTTTCGGCAATGACCGGAGATTCCTCATATGAAGTACGATCATAGATTCTGACATCGCCGAGATCCTTTAACCGATCCCAGCTCAGATCCCCTGGGTTTTCTGTATAGCCATCTAATACAACAATTTTCATCATTTGCTAATCTCCTGTCTGTTCTGTAAAACGCGATCGAATTCGGAGGATTGGTTTTCCGCCCCAGCTCACCGATGAATGTCCGTCAACATCCACCGGTCAGAAGCGGAAAACCTGCAATAAGAGTTCGTGAACTGCCTGAGGAAAGAATATCAGATCTGCGGATCATCCGGGTGAAGCATTGTATGAATAACCTTCATCTGCTCATCATGATCCCAGATCTTTCTCCAGTCTTCACGCAGAACCGTACGGTTTCCGATTCCGATGGCCACCTTGCAGGCATCGGATACCGGCGGATTGCCTGGCAGATAGCCCAGGAAATTAGCGGAAAGGTTGAAGATGTGACCGGTCATGAAGGAAACTGCCGCCTCCTTAGGAATGCCGCGTTTGACACCCTCATCAACGGTCTCAGCCATTGCATACAGGAAACAAGCCCCCATCTGCTCCACCAGTGTCGGTTCAAGGAAGGCAATCTGATCGGTGGTTAGGACATAGGCCTGGTCTGCACGATACATACAGGTAGCTGTCTCCTTCATCAAATCGAAGACCTTGTCATCGCCGCAGATCTTGCTCATCACGATATCCTGGTGTCCGCCTTCTCCGCCGAAGCGATCCTTATATGCTTCCTCTTCCTTCTGCCACTTGAAATAAGACGGATGACATGGATGAGCAACCCCGAACGTGCAGTCATCACGCGTCACCAGCTCTCTCGCGACAGCAGCCGCAGGATCCAAAATCAGGAAACCTGTGCCAGGTTTGAGCATCGGAACATACTCTTTTGAGAGCTTTCCAATCAGGCTGTCCGGAACTGCAAACACAACGACCTGTGCAAAGTCAAGAGCCTCCTCAATCGGCGTAACTGTCAGATGACGCTCATTCTCAATTTTTTTGATAGCCGGCTCAAATGTCTCTACCAGCTTCACATCAAATTTATCCGAAAACTTCGTAATCAGATTATTCGATGTCCTTGTTCCCATCTTTCCGCCAGCGCCTACAACAGCAACCTTAATCTTGCTCATCTTCATTTCCTCCATATTTAACTTGATATTCCTTCAAACAGTTTGATATGCTTGAGTACTCGGATGCTTTACTTTCCAAGAGCCTCTCTGGTAGTTTGCGCAATCGCTTCAGGTGACATACCATATTTGTCGAGAAGCTCGTCTGATCCACCTGACTCACCAAATGTAGATAGCGCAATACGCTTTACCTTTGCCGGCTTGTTTTCACAGACCAGCCGGCTCACATAAGCCCCTACGCCGCCGTTGATATTGTGATCCTCCACGGTCACGATCTGATTACTACGTCCCAGCACTTCTATAATCTTCGATGGGTCTTTTCCGTAAAGGATATTAATATCTGCCACTATAACATTGATTCCCTGGTTCCTGAGCAGGTCTGCGGCTTTCAGCACACGATCCAGAACGTATCCATTGGAAACCAGGACTGCGTCATTGCCATATTCTCTCCAGACAGTAATTCCTTCCATGGAGAACGGGTCATCCTTCTTGTAGAGATTCCTTTCCTTGCCGCTGCCTGCACGAACATAGACCGGCCCCTGGATATCCGCAGCAGCAATCACTGCATGGTACATCTGATAGGGATCCGCCGGCGTCAGAATCGTAAAATTCGGAATATTGGAAAGAATGCCCAGATCCTCATAAAACTGGTGGGTCGTACCTTCTTTCCCCCCACCCAGAAGACCTGCATTGCCCCCGACGAACTTTGCATTCAGATTCGGATAAGCAATAAAGGTTCTCATCTGTTCACAGCCTCGCATTGTCATAAATCCGCAATATGTTCCAAGGAACGGAACCATACCTGAGGCCGCCAGTCCTGCGCAAACATCGACGGCTCCCTGCTCAGCAATCCCGCATTCGATCGCTCTGTCCGGATATGCTTTTCCAAAATCTGTCGCCCGCATAGCCTTGATGGAATCCGGGAAGACACCGACTACTTTTTCATTCTTTTCAGCCAGATCATACAGAGCTGCTGCAAAGGCTTCCTTTGATCCGTTGAAATCTCTCATCACTGTTCACCTCCCAGTTCCTTCATCGCGATTGCATACTCTTCATCCGTCGGAACTCCCTTGTGCCAGGCATTGTTGTTTTCCATGAAGCTGACGCCCTTGCCCTTGATATCATCACATACGATGCAGTGCGGCACACCCTTCACACTCTTGGCGATTTCCACAGCCGCCTTGATCGCATCCATATCATGTCCGCATATTTCCTGGGTATGCCAGCCGAACGCCCGGAAGCGATCAGCGACATTGTTCATTCCAACTGTATAGACGACGTCCTTATAACTCTGCCAGCCATTCCTGTCTACGAAGACAATCAGGTTATCCAGCTTGCGGCCTGTCCCGATGTTCACGCCTTCCCAGCACACGCCTTCCTGCAGTTCACCGTCACCGGTGATCACATATACGTAGTAGTCTTTTTTCTCAATCTTTGCTGCTAACGCCATCCCGCAGCCTATGGCAATGCCGTTGCCCAGTGAACCCGATGTCATATCCAGGCCCGGCGTACTTCTCATGGACGGGTGACCCTGGAAGATACTTCCAAGTTCACGCAGGTGAAAATGTTCAAACTTTGGCGTGTAGTACCCGCGCTCGTTCAGCGCGGCATACAGTACAGGGCAAGCATGACCCTTCGACAGAATGAACCGATCCCGATCCTCCCATTCCGGATTCTTCGGGTCGATATTCATAATGTCGAAATACAGAGCCGTAACGATATCTGCTATAGACAAAGCCGGTCCCGGGTGCCCGTCTTTTCCCTCATAGACCATACGGATGACTTCCCGTCGAAGGATTTTTGCTTCTTTCTGCAGATCTTCAGTCTTCAAATCTATTCCCCTCCTTAGAAGAAATATGTGGAATAAAATTCCTCCGGATTAACATTAAACGTTTGACGTTTGATCTGCTATTAAAATATACTATTCGCTCATCCATGTCAATGGATAGAAGCAATCATTCGTTAAATATCTCCATATTGTATAGTTATTGGAAATTATTTTGTGCATTTTGCTCAATATCATATCACTTCAATTCTCTATTTCCATTACCCCATTGTATAAAGAAACATGAAATGAAAATTCAGCAATTGTTTTCAGATTCCTTCACTTAATGATTATTCCTGTATAGATTTTGGGGATTTGATTTGGTATAATGTTTTTTGTTAAAAGTTTGAAAGATTTAACCCTAAGAAAGGTATCTTGTTATGACCTCACAGCAGGAATGGCAGCCAACACCTCAGGATACAAAAGGAGCTCCCGATTACGTCATTGATCAAATTCAACAGGCTCTCATATCTGGAACTCTTACTCCCGGCGAACGATTGCCTTCAGAATCAGAACTGGCAGCTTCTTTTCATGTCAGCCGCGGCTCCATTCGCCAGGCAATGAAAGCACTTGAAATGCTTGGAATTGTTACCATTCGACCAGGTAACGGAACCTATATCAACAAAAAGCCAACCAGTAAAAGTTTTAATCCCCTTTCGTATGCGCTCTTGTTAGCAAATCCGAATATGAAGATGATCGTTGAAGCACGATGTTCACTTGAACGGGATATAAGTGAGCTCATCCTGAAAAATCCTGATCAAATTGATAACATACTGCCCTTATTGGAAGACAACCTGAATCACCATCGCGATCTGTTAACACAAGGCGCTGATGCATATAAGCTTGTTGAGAATGATCTGGCATTCCATAGAATTCTTTCAAGGAACTGTAATAACACCATTCTGCAAATTGTCTACGACTACGTAATGGATGCCTTTGCAACCTACATGAGAAAAACTCAGATCGACCAGATAAGAGAACAGAATGATCGCACGTTGTTGGATCACGCTAAAATCATCCAGGCGCTTCAGAAAAGAAATTTCAATGCCGCAAAAGATGTAGCATTAATCACCGCTGATGCCTGGTATAAACTACTAAGTGAAGTCAAACTGCAAGAATCAGATTAAATAACTCTAGTCGACTTTATCTGACTCTTTCCTATAAATAATTTCATCCATCCCCGTATGACGCTCTGCCAGGGATGGATGAAATTCACTAAAAATGACGTTGGATCCACGCGTTCTGCGCGTCACCAACGTCACTTTTACAAGCCTCGTTACGAATGGCTATAACCTTGTATAGTCTTTCTTGTAGCACCAGGAACAGTGCCTGCAGCAAACACAATTTCCACTCTCGATTTCCTTGCGGAAGCGTTCCGCCTTCTCCCCGTTCATGATCTGCAAGAGCGTCGACTCCATTATGTTCCCCATGGAGATGTCTGTGAAATCCGTGCAAAAGGAGACTTCGCCATTCCATCCAACATGAAGATGATGCCAGGCAGAAGTACAAACCAAATTCACATGGTTGCCGCAGGCGTGCGACTCAGCAGCAGGAAGCGCCACGTTGTCCACCCCATTGATTCTGTAAAGTGCTTCAATTTCATGTGGTAGAAAGCATGAAAGGGTACTCCTATGGGGCAAGTATTGAATTTCAAACGGATATCGCTCGCTTCTGTCATTTCTGCAGGCTTTCTTTGCTAAAAAACTCACAACTTTTACGGCGCGCCTTCGTCTGTTCACCTGTTCCTGCCGGGCTTCAGCCCAACTCCCGATCATCGGCGCATCCTGATTGAATACTTCCCGGGACCATTCCTGATATCGAACCACCTCTTCTTTACTCAGACCGATCATATCTTGGAAAATAATCAGATTCGGTCTGAGAGAGCAATAACTGTCCAGGACCTCATCAAGATGCTCCGCAACCTCATCCGTGATCACCGTCATAATGACTCGCTGGATCTTCCCCGACCGTAGCAGAGTCAGATTATCCCGGATTTTTCCAAATGTTCCTTTTCCTCGGATACAGTCATGAATCTCCGGCGTTCCATCAACAGACAGGTACAGTTTGTCGACACAGCGGTCAATCAGACTGGCATAACGATCCATCAGTGTTCCGTTTGTGACCATGCCGACTGAAACACCATGATCATGCAAGTGCTGCAGAACTGCAGGAAAAGAATCCGACAACTCTGCTTCTCCTCCCCATATCATCACGGACGGCATATGATGCTGCATGGCTCCCGTCCGGATTATATCGTCTGCGACACGGAGCCACTGTTCTTCTGTCATCTCCCTGCGCATTCCATCTTTCCGACATACACCATCTGCCGTCCTCCACTTCCTCTGCCCGCAGAACCAGCAGTCCAGATTACAACGTGTGGTCAATTGAAGATGGACCATATCCACACGCACAGAACGTCCTTTCGAATGATCCTTTTCCACTCTATTCTCCAAAATAGTGCATACTCATCAATCTGGATTCCGTCAGCCGGATCTGCGTCTCCATGATCATTGGGGAGTAATATGAACGTCTGTTCATGAGCTGATGTTTTTCCATGAAACTTTTCAGGCAACCATTCGCCTGTTTTAAATCTGTAACCGCTTCCTCCACATTGAATCTCCCGGGTGAACATGGAGCAGGAGGCCATCTGGAATCTGACACCCATGCGCTTTCCAGCGCATTGACCGCTTTTTCCATCTGACAATCCATACGGTTCCAATTTTGTCCCGTCAGCGCCATCAACTTCTCAACCCCACTGTATATGCTTTCACAAGCCGGATCCAGAAGCAACGCATAGTCTGTGTTCAGCCATGCCCTTGCGGTTCCTCCGTGCCAGGCCACTCCATCATCTATCTGCTCGATATATGGGTTCTCCATGTGGTTGCCTTCCCGGCTCACATCCTCGGGCAATGCAAGCTCAAACCCTGCCTCCTGTGCGCTTTTCACAATCTTTTCGAAACGTTGTACACTTTCAGGCGCCGGCTCAAAAAAACGTGCCTGATTAAAATGTTTGACGTAGAAGTAAGCAGTGCTTCCGATATATTCCGCATCCTCCGCATAGGGCATGATGAACAATGGTTCACTGTCCGGATGGCTCCTTGCATAACGGTCAAGACGGTTCTTCCAGCGAATGAAGAGTTCTGCCACCTCTTCCGCGCTGACAGGTTCTTTCCCTTCTTCCTCTGAAGCCCCCATCAAATACCAAAGAAGAATGTTCGCCATACAGTCTGATCGAAAAAGCATCTGGAGCCCGTTCTCCGCCTTAGATACCCGAACTAAAAATTTCAAGTATTCCGGCCATTCATCCAGACAGTCCTCGATGATGAATAGCTTATTCTTATTACTGTGGCTCACCACATCATATTTCAGGCCAGTTCTTTTCCGAATCTCCGAAAACGACATGAGCAATGAATCGGCATCCATCACAAGACTCCCCAGTCCTGCATCCTTGTAGATCCGAATCACATCGCTGCTCCAGCTGCACTCCGGATTCCACCCGACAGATGGACGGAATCCTGTAGCCCGCTCCCAGGCATCAAGGCTCCTCTTCAACGAATGCACACACATAGATGACGGTACATTACTCACCATAAAGTGTGTGTACGGTGAAGCGACTGGTTCAATCTGCTCATTTTTAATCAGCGCCGTCAGTTCATCCATCACTTTAGGATTTGTCGCGCAGATTTCATCGACTGTCCTCCCGCTGGCTTCAAATGCCATTCTGAAGCCATTCCGGTCTACCAGGTCAAAGAGCTTTCGGTAACAATTCTCAATTACCCACTCACGCCGGGAAGGGGGAAGCTGTGAATACTGGATATTCGCGTGGGGCATGAATATTACTTTGTGCTTCATCATCACTTACTCTCATTTACTCCAGTCAAACAAAATCTTAAAAGCATCATCTCCGGCTTTCTCCATATATTGAAACGCCTCGGTGCACCTTGAAACAGGCCAAACCTCAACAGGAAGGACATCCGTCACGAATTTTCCTTCGCTCATCCACTGCAGAATCTGTTCCTTACAGCCTGCCACAAGTGCACAGGTCATCGTGATGGTACAATTCTTGACAAACCATCTATGGTAGGAATCCATGATCACTTTCTCTGGGTAGTCCCCCTGAAGATGGATGTGGGCTGGCTCATCCTCGCTCCCCCAGCCTCCGTCCTTGATATAACGATACAGAATACCCGGAACCGCCGGATTGCCGGAGCACTCGATCACCTTGTCGGCCATCTTTCCATTGGTAGCCTCCCGGATCACGTTCTCCGCATGTTCAGGATCTGTCACAATATCCGCAAAATGAGCCGCTACCGTTCTTCGGAAGGCATTTCTTTCCACAGAAATGACCTGAAGAGACGGACATAAAATCTTTAAAATCTGCAATGCGCTGGAACCCACCATGCCAGATCCTACCACAACAACTGTCTCACCCTCCTTCAATGTCATCCTGCGTATTCCTTTCAGCGCAACACATGGAAGATAGGCGAGGACCGCCTGCTGATCGGTCACGTTGTCCGGAATTTTCACCATATAGTCAAAGGTATCGTTGGTCGTAAAAGAGTCCTTGATTGTATATTCCGAAGCGCCTCCCCACGCGGCACAGACATCCCCATACTGACGACACTCATTGATCATCACGCGATCTCCAGGCACCAGTCCATCGCCCGCCTCCGGTCCTTTTGCCACAACAATACCAGCTGTCTCATATCCCGGGACCAATGGATACCAGCATTGCTCCGGATGCTGTAAGCCCTTATATGTCTTCATGTCCGTCCCGGTTGAGATACTGCTGTACAGGGTTCTGGCAACATAGGCATCGGGACGAGGCTCTGTCAGATGGATGTCTCGAAGGCGCGCCTGATGAGGACGTTCTATCACAATTGCCCTCGATGTCCTGTAGTCCCTGTAATCTCTGTATTCATCCATGCCTCATATTCCCCCCATTCCTTTTCGGCATTCCTATGTAATATGAATTACTTGATGTCTCGGCTTCAAGCTGTATCCCCCAACTCTTCAATTGCCGAACGCTCTCCCTGCACCCTTCCCGGATACTCAGCGGCAACTCATACTCTATCATGCAGGCCTTACCGGTCTCTCGCAGGATCGTCAAAAGCGGCGTCCAATCCAGAATTCCGTCTCCGACAGACGAAGGCTCGATGCTGCCGTCTACTTTCCGCCGAAAATTTTTGATATGCGAATACGCGATCCTCCCACTGAGAAGCCGGTAATATTCTTCTACATTCATATGTCCGGCTGCCGCCAGATTCGCACCGTCCGGTACAAACAGAATATCGTCCCTGATCTCCCTCTTCAGCCTTTCCAGGCTATTTAAATCGGTCGTAATGGTATCCACATGCCGGATTCCGCTTCGATACGGAAGTACCGCTCCATGTGTTTCCACAGCAAGAACCACCTTCCGCTGCGCTGCAAACGCTGCACACTCATCCAGCGCTTCTTCTGTGTGTTTCCACAGCTTCTCCGTCATCTGCTCCAGCGGCACAAAGCCTGCAAAAATCCGCAAATACGGAATCTGGAGAAATGAACAGATATCGATCACCTGCTGAATCTTTGATATCTGGATCTGTTCCTTCATCTCATCTTCCGTCATGAAATCATCGCCCGTTGCGGCACATTCCAGTCGAATGTTTGCCTGCCTGTATGCTTTTCTCACATGGTTAAGCTGCCCGTTATCCGCCCCGAGCGGAAGATCCTTCGGTGCGTTTGCAATTCCAAGTTCCAGCGAGTAAAGACCGTTTTCTCTACAAATTTTCAGCTGTTCCTCCAGCAAAAGTTCCCGAAATCCCCATGCCGCTGCTCCGATTTTCATCTGCCTGTCTATCCTCCTGCATTCATTCAGCCGCAGATACATTTCATCCATTTCATCCCTTCACGGCACCAGTCATCAGCCCCTGAATCAGGTACCTCTGAAACAACAGATAGATCGCAATGATCGGAAGACATACAATCACAGTTCCTGCAAATGCAGTTACATAATCTGTCGCAAGTACCCCATTGACCACTGAATATAGCCCGACAATAATTGTGCGATTGGCCTTATCCCGGATCACTGTGAAGGCCAGCACGAACTCATTCCACACCCACATAAATTGGAATAGCATGACAGCTGCAATCGACGGTTTTGCTAAGGGAAGCGCGATCTTTGAGAAGAGAATCCACTCATTCGCACCGTCTATTTCTGCAGACTCATATAACTCATGCGGGATTCCAGCAAAGAATCCCTGCATCACGAACACTGCGAAAGGAAGTCCGCCCGCAATATAAGTAAGGATTAGCCCCGCATGTCCAGAAGCCAGATGCATCTTTCTCAGCAACATCACCACTGGAAATATAATCATTCCAAGAGAAATCGTCTGTCCAACCAAGATGTATGCCAGCACGGCCCTGCCAGATGCCAAGTGATAACGGGTGACTGCGAAGGCAATCATCGATGCCAGAATCAACATGAACAGAACAGAGAAGCCTGTAATTACTACACTGTTTCTGATCAGCATAGGAAAATCCGCTTTCTCCCAGGCCTTCACATAATTCCCCCACTGCAGAGTCTTCGGCATCCCCCACGGATTCGTCAGCAGTTCCCTTCTTGTCTTCAGGGAAGATACCAGCATCCATAACATAGGCACCATACAGATCAGGAAGACAAGCAGAAGGAATAACCCAAGAAACAACTTTGAGCCTTTTTTTCGCACTTCTGTGATCTCCTCTCAGTCATCATAGCGTTTGCTGGCAAGTCTCAGCTGAAGGACGGAAACAAGACTGACGAAGCAAATCAGAACCGTTGTGATGCTCATGCCATATCCAGCATTCGAATTTGTAAAGGTTGTTTTATAACCGTACGTCAGGATCATTTCTGTCGTATAATAACCTGGTCCTCCATTCGTCATCGCATAAACCAGATCAAAGACACGAAACACATCGATAAACTGCAGCACATAAATAATGGTCGTCACACGCCTCAGGCTCGGCAGAACAACATAACGGATCACCTGCATACGTCCAGCCCCGTCCAAAACAGCTGCCTCTTCCATTTCTTTTGGCACCGACTGCAGCCCTGCAAGGTAGAGAATAAAAACCCCCGGAATCGCCTTCCATATCGATGTAAACGTTACAGCATACAAGGCAGTTGAAGAATTTGTAATCCAACCGGTCGTGTACTTTCCCAGGCCAATCAGCTTCAGAAACTGGTTTAACAATCCATACTGTGGGTTATAAATCCATTTCCACAAAAATACTGTGACGATCAGCGGAATCATTGCCGGGAGATATGCAACCATTCTCCAAAGACTCTTCCTCCTTGTAAAAGTTTCGATGATGTATGCCAGGATAAATCCTATGACAGGAACGAACAGCATCACGATCACCCCATAAACAAATGTATTATGGATGGTGATTCTCAAAATGGAGTCAGAGAAAAGATTGCGGTAATTCTTAAGCCCTACAAAAGAGGCCTCCGACAGTTTTGACATCCCAGTCCAGTCTGTAAGGCTGATTGCAACTGACATGACAATCGGAACCATCAGGAACACCGTATAGACAACAAGCCCAGGCACTGTGAACAACAGAAACCACTTTATTTCTCTTCTTTTCCTGAGCTTATTCATTCACTATCCTCCGAATGCACCGATCATAATGGCATTTACTTCTGAGCAGACTCTTCCTCCCAAGTCGACTGAACATTATCCAAAACTTCCTGCGGAGAAGCCTTCCCCTGAATCATCTCCTGAATCCCCTTGTTCATATTATCAAGAACCTTTGCGGAAACCATGTCCAGCAGGTAGAACGAGTCCGAAGAGCCAGCACCCTGCAGCTGTTTGGATGCCGTCAAAAGTGCCGGATGGGTAAGGGCAGCGTTGTAGGAATCGATATTTACAATTTTCCCGAGATCACTCACATCACTCTGCATCATCTTATCGCCCCACAGGAAGGAAAGAGCTTTCTCTGCTGCTTCCTTGTTTTTCACGTTCGCCGGAATGCACCACATACTGCCCCAGGTGACCGGTACGGTGACCTTCGGTTCATCCACGTAATTCATGGTTTGAATGATGTTATAGTGAAAATCTTCGTCCTTTGCAGAATCAATTGCAGACGCCATTCCTGTATGAGCCGTATACATCGCCGCATTCCCCATGACAAACTCAGCAATCGCATCATCATCCGTATAGTCTGCAGAAGTAGGATCAATGACATTGCTTTTCACGAGATCATTTACGACTTCAAGAGCCTTCACCATAGAATCATCATTATATTTTTCTTCGTTGTTGTAACACTTAATCAGGAAATCGCCACCAACAGACTGTGCCTGAACTTTGGAGAGCAGATCCGATGCACACCAGTTCGTTGCGCCTGTCACAATCGCCTTGTATCCATTCTCATTCAATGTCTTCGAGACCGCCTTCAAGCTATCGAGATCCGTCGGTTCCTCCAGATTCAGCTTGCTGAAAATATCTGTGTTGTAGAAAATGCAACTCGTATTTGCAAAATCCGGGATACCATATACCTTGCCGTCCGGGTTATTCAAAGGACCGGCCCAGGCAAGAGCACCCTTGTTGTAGTCCCAGTCATTCTTTGAAATCAGATCAGAAAGCTCCATCAGCTGGCCGTTTGCCGCATAGTCATTGAAGACCGTTTTCATCAGCTGAACGATACCGGCCGGGTCATCACTTGTCATCTCTGACTTTACCATATCATCGTACCCTTCACTCCCATAGAACTGGAGATCGATCGTAATGGGATTCGATTCATCGGCATTATACTGATCTACCAGCTCCTGCCAATTGGACAGCTGATCTTCGTTCCACTTAATCAGAACCTTTACTTCTTCCCGATCCGCTGCGTGAACTGTCATTCCGCTTAAAGCAGAAAAGCCCATCGTTCCGACAAGAACTACAGATACCATACCTTTCCTCATCATTCGTTTCCTCCTTTTACAACATTTTCATCATATCTATTTCGTGCTATCTTGAGCAAATCTTTTCTCATCATTCCAAATACAATGTATTATTTGTGAAATAACATGAATTATATATCTATATTTCCTTTATATTCGTTGATTTATCTGTAGTTGTATTCTATGATAAACATATCTATGGTGCAATCTGTTTTGTTGTTATTACTATATGATTTGTTGCATGACTGGAGAAAATAGAAATGGCGCGCAATTATATAGAATATTATCTTTCCAACAAACAACAACCTGCTTCTTCGCTTGAACTTGCCTACGCCGGCCATGAAGTATGTAAACCCGGACACTTTTTCGGTCCTGCAGTCCGTGTTCATTACTTGATTCATTTTATTCTTAAAGGCAAAGGTTTTTTCACGGTTCGTGGTTCCCAATACTCGTTACATGAGGGCCAGCTTTTCCTTATTAAACCGGGTGAAGAATGCTATTACATAGCAGACGAAAAAGATCCATGGGAATATATGTGGATCGGTTTCAGTGGCTCAGAGGTTACCTTGATTCTACAAGACTGCGGCCTCATGGGAAACCGGCCAATCCTTGACTTTGAGAATGCTCCTCTATTGACTGACACACTTGCGCATCTGATTCAGCAATGTGAACACAAGGAAGAAAACCGTTACACACTTTTAGGGAATCTCTATCAGATCTTTGGCTGCCTCACAGAAACGCACCGCGAGAGCTATACGACGGTCAAGAATATCTACCTGCGTCAGGCACTGAATTATATCCAGAACAATTATACTCATCATATCAGCGTGCAGAGCATGTGCAGCTTCCTTGGAATCGACCGTACCTACCTTTATCGGCTTTTTATGAAGGAACTTGGCATATCCCCCAAAAATTATATCCTGTCCTACCAGCTGAAGGTTGCTGGCCAGCTCGTCACAAACTCTGATCTTCCCATCAGGGAAATTGCATCGGCCTGTGGCTTCTCAAGCTCTGCATCATTTGCACAGCAATTCTACCGTACGTATGGCCGCAGCCCCCGCAAATTCCGAAATATTGATGACTCCGCCCAGACAACCTGGTCTCAGACGGAAGACTGCCACCAGCCTGTGCAGGATCCGAACCTTTAACCTGACCTGAAGTTTGCCAGGAACATAAAAAACACTCGCAGATCCTTCCAACGCCCTACGAGTGTTTGGTTCGCACATAATCAAAAATGCCCTGGATTGCATCCGTTATACCAATAATCTCTCCACTTTGATTGAAGAAGTTCTTACTTACAACCACCACCGGCATATTAATTCTTTCAACCTTAAGAAGATCCCCCTGACAGATTTCTTCTTTCATTACCAAATCTCTCTCCCTACCGGTTCCCTCCAGTCAAATTCTCCGTCAAGGTCAAGCTTTCCATCATATGCAGCAGCACGCTCTTCCAAAGTCTTATGTCTGAACGGCTTAACAAGCATGATAACCCCATTTGAGACTTTGACATCCAGTATGTCATCAACAGCTACATCAGCTTCCTTAAGTACTTCCTTTGAAATTCTAATCCCTTGGCTATTCCCCATGCTTTTTCGCACATACCTCCTCTATGTATATATAATGTATATCCATCATGGGAATGTTTCAAGCTTCTCACCCTCGTTGATAATCACAGATCCGTTTCACCGATCTTCGACCAGCGGAAATACAAAAAGGCCATGGAATCCAATCAGCGTAGATTCATTCCATGGTCTCAAAATTGATTCTGGTCAATCTGTATGAGTCATGACCATCTGTTCCCCATAAGCAGAAGTCATATCAGCTGAAAACTTTGCAATCGCCGCATCAACAGAATCATTCGTAAGCATTCGTTCTATGATGTCAGGATCCACCGTTGCCGAATATACCCCGTATTCTGCAAGCTCGATGACCTGATGAACATTCCTGAAACTGGCTGCAAGCATTCTTGTCTTCCCTGCATACTGACCAAGTATGTTCTGGATCTTTTTTGTTACTTCAACTCCGTTCTGCGATAGATCATCTATTCTATTGACGTACGGAGCTATATAGTCGGCTCCAGCCTCCGCCGCGAGATATGCTTGAGCCGTTGAGTACACCGCAGTTCCCGTAATATGTCCAAATCTCTGAGCACATATCCGGATGGCTTTAATCCCCTCCCTGGTAACGGGAATCTTTACAAAAGTTTTCTCTCCTAACATTCTTTTAATCACAGTTGCTTCATGAACGATCTCATCTGCATCCTCTCCCAAGGTCTGAACGTGAAGGTCTGTTTCAGGGCCAATAATACCCCGAATTTCCCTGAGAACTTCATACGGCTTCTTTCCCGACTTCGTTAGAATTGTCGGATTCGTTGTAACTCCCGACACGGGATAGTACTCAAACATCTTACGTATTTTTTCAGTATCAGCACTGTCAACAATTAATCTCATTTAAAATATCTCCATGATAACTATAAAAAGCTATACTATGTCATTCCAAATTTGCATGTCTCGCATACATCTCTTTTGGAGTTTCATGCAGTTTGTCCATTAATATCATGATTATAGAATCAAATACCAGCCAGCTTAATTGCTCAAATTCACTTCCCATCGGCTGAACCGATTTGCCTCCTTCGATATCATTCTTTGAATTTACTCCCGAAATAATCACAGAAGCATCGGACATTGTACCGATCGCAGACTCTTTGTGTATTGTCACACATGCAATCTGTGCTCCATAGCGTTTTGCCTTGGCTGCCGCCAGCTTCAGGCTCTCCGTTTCACCAGATCCAGAGCAAATTACCAACAAATCTCCGCGCTCGATCGCCGGCGTTGTTGTATCTCCAAGAAAGTATACCGTGAGTCCCAGATGCATGAGCCTGTTTGCAAAAGCCCGTGCAGCAAAACCAGACCGTCCTGCTCCTCCCACAAAAATCCTGTTTGCCCGCTGAATAACCTCAGCCAGATTGTTTAACTGCTCTTCCGGGATGCAACTGGCCGACTTATTTAATTCTGACAGTATTTTTTGTAATATTACAGGTTCTGACATAATTACCTCTTTGTGTCTTACGACAATGCGATTGATTTTCCTCCATTTCCCAGTTCAAGCGTAAAACCCACCAAAGGCTCTGTATTCAAGTTGAAATGATGATTATCGTTTAACCTCCCGGATTGAATATCATGAATTTCATATTGAGCCAAATGTCCCATTAATTGCCTGATTTCAATATCCGACATCACTGACTTAATATGATGAAAACCAGGACCTTTATATTTTAAATAATCAGTATATATCAACGGCCCACTGAGAGGTTCGACTAGTTCAAATTCAACTTCCCCGACCCATCGTACAGAACAAAGAAACTCGAACTCTCCATCGTACTTTTTTTCATTAATTTTAAAATCCTCCAGATTCCTATTGTTAAATGAAACTGTCTTCCACCCGTCCAAATTCAAATAACGCTGATAACAGCGAATCGTTTTTTCTGTATCTGTAACAACAATTCCCATCTGACGGATATAATGTCTCACTGGAAAATTGGGAGAACCAGTGCATTTCGGATTATACAAGGAACCTGGAGATCTTTTTCCAGTTCGCAGTTCCAGACCAAATCCCAACTCATTCCATGTATTTAAACATATTCTCCTGCCACTATCCACTTCCGCAAAATCACCGACAACGTGCACACCTTTGTCCTGTAATCCTTTTTTATAATGCTCAGCCGTATTCTCTGAATCGAACGAGATATATATGTGGCACAGGCCTTCTCCTCTATTTTTCAGAAATGATGCATATATGTTGTCCTGTCTGGTAGGCTGAATTAATTCGAACTCAATTTTTTTCGTTTGAAAAGTCGCAGAACGGTACCCGCAGTTCTCACAAACTTCCCATGGTCCCATTCCAAAAAACAGCCAGAGCCTTGTCATCGTAATCTCTAAATCTCGTACTACAGCTCCAATACCTGTGATCTTTTCAACCATAATTGCCTCAAATCTTATTTCTGTCTATGATTTCCTGCATTCGCTGCAACTGCTTCCGAGGAATATTTCTAGTCTTGATTGAATAAGCTAGAACAAGCGTATCCAGAATAAACTGATCAGCCACACGCCTAGTAACCTTGTCCCTGCCATACGTCAGATCACTCACACCAATAAGCAGGCAGATATCTGTATATTTCAAAAGCGGACTTTTCGATATACCCGTCACCCCAATCGTTGTCGCTCCTTGCTGTTTTGCTACGCGAAGTGATTCTACAATATTCTTAGATCTTCCCTCGTACGAAACCGCTATAGCAACATCTTCGCTTGTCATGCTTCCAGCAGTTGTCAGCTGTAACATGACATCACTCTCAGCACTACTTGGTACACCCAACCGTCTGATCTTCATGCTGGCCAACTCACAGGCGGCATGTGCGTCTCCAACTCCAAAAAAGTGGATGGACTTGGCTTTCAGCATTGATTCTAATGCTCTATCGTATGATTCATCTGCCATATCAAGCGTATCACACAGAATCTGAATATTACTCTGATAGACCTTTTTCAGGATTGACTTCATATCATCTTCTTTTGTAATACTGAGGACAGGTATGTCACCTTTTTCACGAACTCCACCTGCAAATGCCTCCTTCATCGCTGTAAAACTGGCAAATCCAATCGAATGTGCAAAACGCACAACTGTGGCATCGCTGCTCCTGGATTCTCTTGCCAGTTGTGCCAGTGTCAGATGGGCGACTGCGTCAGGGTTCTCTATAATGGATTCCGCAACAGCCTTTTCCGCCCTTGGCAAGGAGGGAATAGCCATCCGTACTGTCATCATTAGGTCTTCTAGGTTGTTCATCCACTATCATTCCTCTTATCTTTTTCAGGATTGCCTAAGTCCCCTAAAGTAGTCAATTGAAACTGCAATTAATATTACAATCCCTTTAACAATGTACTGCCAGGAAGAATCAATTCCATATAAATTCATCACATTATTCATAATCGCTATAATGAACACTCCAATGACTGTTCCAGATATACTTCCTGAACCTCCTGACATACTCGTTCCACCAAGCACAACAGCGGCAATTGCATCCATTTCCGCTCCTTCTCCTGCTGTGTGTGTACCAGAAAAAAGGCGAGACGCCTGAATGACCGCTGCTAATGACGCCAGCAAGCCACTGAACGTAAAGACAAAAATTGTTATCTTTTTCGTGTTAACGCCTGAATAAGCTGCCGCCTGCTTATTTCCCCCTGTCGCAAGAATCTGCCTTCCAAGCTGGGTGCGGTTCAGAATCACAGCCGACACAGCGATAACAACGATGATATATACTACCTGGATCGGCAACACTCCAATATAAGTTGAAGCGATTGATTTGAAGAATTCATTTGAAACCGTGATCGTTTTTGTATTGCTATATACTCTGGCAATTCCTCTGCATATATTCATCGTAGACAACGTAATAATAAACGGTGGAATCGTTGTAAAAGCAGCCAGGAATCCATTAAAAAATCCGATTAAGACCCCAATCAAAATTGCCAAGAGCACTGCAATTCCTGATGGCATCCCTACATACGAAATAAAGCCAGCGGAAAAACATCCGACCATCGCAATCACTGATCCAACCGACAAATCAATTCCACCCAGCATAATGACAAATGTCATTCCGCAAGCAAGGAACATATTCGTTGACAATTGCCTCAGAACATTTGAAAAGTTTTTCCAGGCGAAGAACGTTCCTCCAAGCAGAATAGAGGCACCAACAAACAGGACAAGGAATGCAACTCCAAGCCCGAGGTCGTTGCGGACAGCTTCCAGAATAATTGATGATGAACGGTTTGATCTCTTTGTCTCACTCATTGAATACACCCCACTGTGTATGACAATTTTTTCTGCAGTCATTCTTCTGTCGTAGCCAATGCCATTATTTTCTCCTGACTCGCTTCTTTACGATTCAGAACACCTTTGACATAGCCCTCACTCATTACTACAATTCGGTCACTCATTCCAAGCACCTCCGGCAAATCCGAGGATACAAATATTATGGAAACCCCACTTTGGGCCAGCTTATCGACAATATCGTAGATCTCTGCCTTTGCCCCAACGTCCACACCCCTGGTTGGTTCATCAAGGATCAGGATATCTGGAGCAGTCGCAAGCCATCTTCCTATAATAACCTTCTGTTGATTACCACCGCTTAGTCCAACGACTTTCTGCGACGGAGATGCCATTTTTATACGCATCTTACCGGCGTACTGATTGACAATCTCCATTTCTTTACTTCGGCTATATCTCCCGGCGTTCAGGAATTGTTTCAATACTTCAATTGTCATGTTATATCGTACACTCTGCGACATATACAGTGCATCCAGTTTTCGATCCTCCGGGACAAAACCGATTCCCACATTCATCGCGTCTTGTACGCTTTTGATTTCGACTACCTGACCTTTTACCTTCAGAGTACCCGTTTTCTTTTTGGTCACCCCAAAAATAGCACTCATTAGCTCGCTGCGTCCGGCTCCGATAAGCCCTGCAAACCCAAGAATCTCTCCTTTATAAAGTCGAAATGATGCATTCTTTACTCTGATACCATCAGAAAAATCGCTGGCTTCCATCACGACTTCTGTTCCTGCTTTGTGGGTACAAACATAATAGTCCCCCAGTTCACGTCCAACCATTTTATAGATCAAGTCTTCTCGAGGAACATCTGGTAACTTGTCAGTTGATATATATGTCCCATCGCGAAACACAGTAACGCGATTTCCAATCGCATAGAGTTCAGACAGCCTATGCGATATATATATGATGCCAACATTATCCTTTTTCAACTTTTGAATAATTTCAAATAGAAATCTAACCTCATTATCCGACAACGAGGATGTTGGTTCATCCATTACAATAATCTTTGCTCCAAAAGATACTGCCCTAATGATTTCAATAACCTGCTGCTGTCCAATTGTTAGTCTTGATAGTTTTTCAACCGGACTTATATTCATATTGAAGGATTTAAGAAGATCTGCTGTTTTCTGAATCATTTCATTCCGGCTGATAAACCCTTGATGATTGACTTCCCTACCGAGAAATATATTCTCAAAAACAGACATTTGAGGGAACATCATCAGTTCCTGATGGATGATGCTAATTCCACATTCTTCTGCATCCTTGACGCAATGAATCTCTACTTTTTTCCCATCAATCAGTATCTCCCCCGAATCTTTTGCATAAATTCCGCCTAAAATCTTGATCAATGTAGATTTTCCAGCCCCATTTTCGCCAAGTAGAGCATGCACTTCTCCCCTCTCCAAATCAAACCGTACATTGTTCAAGGCCGGGACTCCATTAAATGCCTTGCTAATGCCTTTCATCTCCAATAATGTGCTCAATAAAACAACCTCCTTGATCCCGGGTTCAACTGTCTATGCTGTTCATCAGTCTTCTATATTTCATATGAAATTCGCGTGCAGGCCCTTTCTTCCCTGCACGCGATTTGTTTCAAATTACACTCACAGAGCACTCACTACCTTTACTGCCATCCATCCATATAATCTGCTACATTGCCCTTATCGATGATAAAGGTTGGGACAGCGATATTCTTATTGTAATCATCTCCATTCAGGATCTGATACGCAGTGATGATAGAATCCTGACCAATCTTAATAGGAGACTGAGCCGCCGTTGCTACGAATGCGCCACCTTCACTGATATATTCTTTTCCTTCCGGCGATCCATCAACACCAAGAACAATGCACTTTGAATCGGCCTCTTTAATTGCCGCATACGCTCCTTGTCCGCATTGGTCATTACAAGCAAACACAGCCACCAGATCCGGATGTGCCTGAAGAATATCCTGTGTCTTCTCAAGTCCAGGATCCGGTTTTCCCTGAGCATCCTGCTGATCAACAATCGTATAATTCAATCCGTCTATTGTATCTGTAAACCCTTTTACTCGGTCAAGGCATGCTGAATTCGCAGGGTAATCAAGAATTGCAATATCTCCCCCATCAGGAAGCAGTTCAATCATCTTTTTCGCACAGAGTACTCCCGCCCCATAATTATCAGAAGCAACATACGAATTAACCTTGTCAAGAGATGCTACTGATGTATCCACGTTAATAATCGGAATATTTGCCTCATTCAGCATGTCCAAGGCAGGTTCAATTCCATCTCTGTCTACCGGATTCAGAAAAACTGCGGATACCCCCTGGCTGACAAAATCCTCAATTATACTCTGCTGCTTCGCCTGATCCTGCTGAGCATCTTGAATGATGACTTCATCACCGTTTTTCTTCGCTATTTCTTCCATACTTTCACCGATCGTTGAGAAGAAATCGGAAGCAGCCCAATATGTGTACCCAAATTTCAGCCCACCTGGACTTTTTATTTTATATGAATCCAGATCAACCGCGACTTCTGTTTCAATTTCAGTACTTGCCTCCGTTTCACCGGCGAAAGCAGTTCCTGCAAGCATAGAAACAGCAAATACTCCACTGAGAACCCCAAAACAAACTCTTTTAACCATGTGCTACATCCTCCTTTGATTATGATAGTAAATATGATTTCCAGCTGATTGCTGGATGAAACCTTAATTCAATTGTGTCATACAATTCAAAGCAGCCTTATTTCTGTTCACTGTAAATCATGGTTCTGGCTGCCTTCAAATAAGCAAGTCCCTTTTCAGCAAGCTCTTCCGGAGAATCTGCAAATTTTCGGGTCAGATATGTTGCTGAACAGGTTCTTTCCAATGTCGTTGGGTTAAAAGTTTCAATACAGCCAGCACCTTCATACCTAATCTTCTTTAGGGAACGAAGCACGTCAAGCCAAGGAATATGTCCCATTCCCGGTGCCCCCCTATTGCTGTCAACAAGGTGCATGTGAATTAGTTTGTCACCACACGACTCAATCGCCTGCGGTAAATCCGCTTCCTCAATGTTCATATGAAAGGTATCCAGCTGAATTTTCAGGTTTGGACTGCCGGCATACTGAATCAGTTCAAGGGCTTGTTCCGCAGTATTTAAAAAATGGGTTTCAAAGCGTTTTACCGGTTCGAGCGCAATTGAAATACCATATTCTGCCGCATATTCGGCAACTCGCCTGAGATATTCGACACACCATTCCACTTCTTGCTCTGACCTTAGTTTTCCACTGTGATATCCGGAAGCTGCATAATTAACTCCTCCGATTATTCGGGAACCTAACTGTGCTGAAACATCTACCAGCCGTTTCATATAATTCAAAGCGTTATCACGTTCCTGTACATTGGCGGAAATTGCATTGCAGTCAATCGGCATAGCTGTAGACGTGATTATCTCCATCCCTTTACAATGCGATATCTCTTCTACAGCCTTCTCTGTTGGAAAGCTATAAGGATTGTTGATCGAAATATCCAATGCTTCTGCCCCAAGTTCATACGCTTTCCCAATACAATAGATATCCTTCTCCGAAAATAAATCTGCCCAGAGCCAAGTATTCAGTCCGATTTTAAACATATTATTCCTCAAAGTTGTGCTAATTCATGAAAGCTGTCTTTCAAGGCATCGTACATATGATCATAAACCTGATGAAACCGATCATATATATCTGCCTCTTTTTTAGAATACGTAACTGTGTTTTTCTCCCTTACAAAAGCCATACACGCTTCTTGGACTGAAGAAAACAGTTTACTTGCCACACCTCCAAGAATTGCCGCTCCATAAGCTGCTCCTTCCCTTCCTTCTACTTCATGTACATCACAGCGAAATAGCGCTGCCAGCATTTTGCGATACGCTATACTTCTACTTCCTCCACCTGTCACTCGCAATGATGTAACTTTAATATTCTGCTTCTTCAGTAAGTCATTGCAGTCTGCCAGTGAAAAGGAAATCCCCTCCATAATCGACCGCAGCATATGAGCTTGTGTGTGTACTTCGCTCAATCCAAGAAAAGCTCCCCGGTATAACGGATCCATATGTGGTGTTCTTTCTCCCATCAGAAACGGAAGATAAATCAGCCGATCACTTCCAATCGGTACATGTTCCACCATTTCTGTTAATTGTTCGTAAAAACTCTCCCCTCTTTCTTTTGCCTTCTGCATCAAATCCTGGCAAAAATTATTCTTAAACCACTCAATGCTCATCCCTGCTGACATCGGTCCACCCATAGAATGCCAGCATCCGGGAACTGCACAGCAACATACATGTAACCCACCGCCCGGAATCTGAATATATTCCTGAAAATGTGTATAGACGACGGACGAAGTCCCAAGGGTAACAAAAGCCTGTCCCTCATTCACAACACCAGTCCCTAAAGCTGCACAGGCATTATCGCTTCCTCCTGCCGCAACAATCGTCTTATCCGAAAGGCCACATTCCTCAGCGATCGATCTGCGGACAGTTCCTGTGGCTTCCGCACTTTCATACAATGTCCCCAGTAGAGACCGGTCGATCTGGAGAACCCGTAAGACCTCATCTGACCAGCGCCTGTTCTTGACATCCAAAAGCTGCATCCCTGTTGCGTCGGATACATCCGTTGCATACTCACCGGTAAGCACCAGCCTAATATAGTCTTTGGGCAGGAGGACATGGCGAATACGACTATAGTTTTGAGGCTCATTCTCCCGTATCCATAACAGTTTTGCCGCAGTCCATGCTGCCAGCGGGGGGTTGGCGGTAATCTCAAGCCATTGTTCAAATGAGATCAGCCGAAGCATCTCTTGTGTCTGGCGAACGCTCCGTTGATCGCACCAAAGAATTGCCTTACGAACCGGTTCGTCGTTTTCGTCCAGTACAACAGAACCATGCATTTGTCCTGAAAGACCAAGTCCAAGTACAGAATCCCGATTTACACCAGATCTCTGCATGACCTCTTTCAGTGTCTCCAGCACTGCCTTCCTCCAGATCCTAGGATCCTGCTCAGCCCACCCATTCTGTGGGGTATCCATCGTATAGCTGTACTCAGCAGAACAGACCGTTCTTCCTTTCTCGTTTACTAAAATCGTTTTGGTTGCACTTGTTCCCAAGTCAACTCCTATTACATAATTCATATTCTGACTCCCAGATCCCTCTCATTTTCTGTATGACATCATCTGCATTCTTATTCCCAAACACAGCATTGCCTGACACAATCACATTAGCTCCTGCACGGAACACCTCTCTGACTGTATTCAAATTGATTCCACCATCCGCCTCGAGATAACATTCTATGTTGGCAGAATCGATATATGTTCGAATTTTTTCCACCTTTTTAACCATTCCCTTTATAAGACACTGTCCAGGAATTCCTGGATGTATCATCATCACAAGAATCAGGTCGCAACAATTCAGATATGGAAGTACGGCTTCAGCCGGGGTATCAGGACTCAGAGCCAGCCCGGCTTTTTTCCCCTGTAAATGGATCAACTGAAGCGTATCTTTGATCTTGTCCGGAGTGTCTGACTCGAGATGAACTGTAATCAAATCTGCTCCAGCGTCTGCAAAATTTTTTATATATCTTATGGGAGTTTCTATCATAAGATGCGCATCTATCAACTTATGAGTATGTTTTCTCAATGCAGTGATCTGAGGATATCCCATTGAAAAATTAGGAACAAACATGCCATCCATAATATCCACATGAAGCCAATCGGCTGAAGGAATGCGCTGAACTTCATTTTCCAGATTAGAAAAATCCGCCGCATATATTGATGGAGAAAAAAATATTCTCGTTTGTTGCCGTATCTGACTTCCCATAATCTTTGACAAGCCCTTTCATCTATCTCATATTCTCAGCATTCCCAATACACTTACATTATTGTAATGGAGCCGCTATATAATTGTCTATTTTGCACTAATTTTAGTATTATATTAATTATTTTTTGTTCATATATATTATTTATCTGTTATTGACTATAACTTGTTTTTACTTTGGAGTAAATTATCCAGAACAATTTTGTCAATACCAACAAATATCCGAGATTAAATCCAGAAGCAAGCCAGCATGAATTTGTTGAATTTCCACAGATATTTATTAATGAAGCTCCAAATTGGAGCAAGAATTCCCTCAGCGCACTTCATTATTTCAACCTGGAGAAAAGCTATTTTCTTCGGACTGAACATTTAAGAATACTTTGTGCTATCTGTCCGATCATCGAAAGCCACCAAGATTGAGCCTTTAACCTCCATGAATATTTCTCAAGTCTGGAGCTGAATTTCTCTATTATTCTAACGATTTGAGAGAACAATGACAAAACGAGCACCAGCTTACGCTGGTGCTCGTGAAATACGTTTTTACATTCTGTTTGGTTCCAAAAAATCACACTTCTGTCCACACTGAGCCATTCTTGTCGCTCTTCACGACTGCTTCGATGAAACGTACCCCTTTCACACCGTCACTAACTGTCGGATAGTCACAGTCTTCCTTGGTCAGATTCTGTCCATTGACTTTCTTTAGTACCCCGCTCATGAAACTGTGATATATATTCGCAAATGCATAAGTCAGTCCCTCTGGGTGCCCGGATGGAATATGATTAAGCTGCGCCGCACGTCCTGTGACATAACCTGTCCCTCTACTGAGAATCTGTGTTGGCTGTCCCTTCGGTGTATATTTCAAGCGATCCGGTTCTTCCTGCACCCATTCCAGTGCCCCTTCAGTACCAAACAAACGTATTACCAACCCATTCAAATGCCCCGCTGCTACCTGCGAGCAACTGTAAACCCCGTGTGTTCCATTTTCATATTCAACAAGGATATTTGCATTCAAGTCCAAATCCATGCCATAGCGATCGAGTATTGCAGCTACCTTGACCGGGTGAAGCCCGGTTATATTTGCCACTGTATCCTCAATATGTGTTCCGATGTCGCCCACGCAGTTCGAAATGCCTGATTTCTTTGGATCCGTTCTCCACACAGACATCTTCGTAGTCGTCTGGTTTCCGGCACCGATTTCATCAATCAGCCAGTCTTGAAGATACTCAGCATTGACGTCAATTACCGTTCCAATTTTCCCGCTTCGAACCATATCGCGCGCCAGCTTAACCATACTATAGCCGGTATAGGTATATGTCACCGCAAAAAGGAGCCCTTTCTCACTTGCCAGCCGCTCCAGTTCTTCGCCTTCTTGTGTTGTAAAGCACAAGGGTTTCTCACATACCACGTTGATTCCCGCTTCTAGAAATGCCTTAGCCACTTCGTAATGAGTGAAGTTCGGAGTCACGATGCTCACAAAATCAATTCCATCATCCCGTACTCCTTCCATTGCTGCCATTTCTTTGAAATCCGCATATACCCTGTCAGCGGATATTCCATAAAACTGAGCAGTGTCCTTATTCTTTGCTTCATTTGAGCTGAAACAGCCAGCTACAAGGTCTGCTGTCTCCTCGAGTGCTATCGACTTACGGTGAACTGCACCGATAAATGCCCCTTTGCCGCCGCCGACCATTCCATAACGAAGTCTTGTCCTGTCTGACATAATCATCCTCCAAACGAATCAGATGGGCAGCGTCCGGTTTACCTTTTCCAATCGCTGCCCTATTTGTTTTCATGCTTATTTATTTGAGATTGCGTCATCAAACTTGAAGGTTGACGGGGCAAAATCAACTTTTTTCACGAACTCGCAGGCTTCTTTTGCACCATACTCTCTCTCCATCCCGCTGTCTTCCCACTCTACTGACAACGGTCCTTCATATCCGATTTCATTGAGTGTACGAATAATTTCTTCAAAATTGACATCGCCATGCCCCAGAGAACGGAAATTCCACCCTCTCTTGCTGCTGCCAAAATCTATGTGCGATCCAAGCAGTCCTGTCCTGCCATCAAGTGTAACTGCTGCATCCTTCATGTGAACATGGTAAATTCTCTCTCCAAAGTCTTTGAGGAAGATATGAGGGGTTACTCCCTGCCAAATCAAGTGACTCGGATCAAAATTGATTCCGAACTCCGGACGATCCTTGAATGTTTCTAACGTCTTTTGTGTCGTATAGTAATCAAATGCGATTTCAGCCGGATGTTCTTCAAGCGCGTACTTAATTCCATTCTTTACAAATTCATCAAGAATTGGTGTCCATTCACGATAGACCTTTTGATACCCTTCATCAATCATCTTCTGCGGAGTCTGTGGAAATGAATACAGGTATCTCCATATTGGCGATCCGGTGAAACTGGTAACCACACAGGCTCCAAGATTTTTCGCTGCATACGCGGAAGCTTTCATTGTCTCGACTGCCCACTCGTGAATTTCATCTGGTTTGTCTGCCAGCGCTGGCGGGGCAAAATTGTTAAGGCGCGGATCCGGAAGATCTCCCACACACTGTCCGATGATATGTGTAGAAAGAGCCTTTACCTGCATGTCATATTTTTCGAGAATCCCCTTGACCTCGGCACAGTAGCTGTCACTTTCCGCTGCTTTTACTGCATCAAGGTGTTTTCCCCAGCAGGCAAGTTCCAGACCGTCATACCCCCACGCCTTAGCCTTCTGACACAGCGTCTCCAGATCCATGTCAGTCCACTGGCAAGTCATCAATGTAACCAATCTACTCATAGCAGTACCTCCTTTTGGGTATTTCTACAAATGCTTACTCCATTCGAATGTCAAACTTAACAGCCTGTTTATGAATCTGTCTTCAATCTTTTGATCGTCTCTGAACCATCTGCAAGCCTACCGCAATCAGAAGAATGATTCCCTTTACCGTATCGTTCAGGAGCGCATTCATCCCAAGTGCCGTAATGATCTTATCAATCAGTGTAAATGACATGGTTCCGAATATAATTCCTAGAACCTTCCCTTTCCCACCTGACATGCTGATTCCGCCAATTACAACCGCTGCAATGGAATAAAGTTCATAGTTTTTTCCAGATGTAGCCGGATCAAACGACGTGTCTTTCGCTATCTTCAGAAAAGTCGCAAGTCCTGTACAAAGCCCCGCAATTACAAAAACTGATATTCTTGTCCAGGCAACATTCACACCTGCAAGACGAGCCGCTTTTTCATTACTGCCTACCGCATACACTCTTTTGCCATATTTCGTGGAATCTGTCACATACATCAGCAAAAATGCCAGTAACACAAATACGATCGCCAGATATGAAATTGTAAACAGCTTTCCATTTCCAAAATTAAATAATGCACGGTATCTGCTCTTGGTAGCGTCAATGCTATAGCGTGTCCAGCCTTTTTCATTCATCATATACTGGGAAAGAGATCGATATATGAGCATCGTAGCCAACGTTACGATGAAAGACGGCATCTTGAATTTACCGATAAACAGTCCGTTTATGAACCCGAAGGCTCCTCCGAGCACTAATGCACACAACAGCGTCAGAAAAACGCTATTTGTCGCGTTAAAGAGCATGATTGTCAGCCCTCCGGCAAGAACAAAGTTCGAACCAACCGATAGATCAATATCACCTGTAAGAACGATCATGCCCTGCCCAAGCGCAATGGTTCCGAGAATTGCACTATGAAGAAATATATTGGTAATGGTAGTCCAGGAAGTCTCTGACCCATTGATGATCAGATAAGCTGCGAATATGGCGATAAAAATCACAATAAAATTATACCCTGACCAGAATTCCTTAAGTTTCTTAGACATTCTTTTCCTCCGATCCACTGGCCTGTCCCGGTATCGCTCCAGTTGCATACAGCATCACTTTCTCTTCATCTATCTCTTCGTGCGTTAGGTCTGCCCTGAGTTCCCCATGGTAAAAAATAAGGCAGCGGTCCGCAATCTTTTTCAACTCCGGTATTTCCAGTGTATTGACGATGATTGTCTTGCCTGTCTGGGCAAGGTGAAGAATCAGTCGATAGATCTCCTCTTTTGCTCCAACGTCAATTCCCTGCGTTGGATTATCCAGGAGCAGAAGAGAAGCGTTTGTATAAAGCCACCGCGCCAGAATAACCTTTTGCTGGTTTCCACCGGAAAGGCTTGTGATCAAGTCATCCGAGCTGTTTATTTTGATATTCAACGTATGTTCATATCCAGCAAAGCTCTCTTCTTCCTTTTTCTTTGAGATATACCAATTCTTCTGATCTATCGCATGTCTGGAAATGTACATGTTTTCCAGAAGCGTCATATCTGGAAGCACCGAATTTTCCTTCCGATTTGCACATACCATTCCAATACCATTCTTCATAGCCATATGAATGCTTCCGGATTCGAGCATTCTTCCGCCAAGCTGAACCCGGCCGGATTCAAGAGGCAGGCTTCCGAAGATTGTCTGCATAATCTCAGAGCATCCTGCTCCCTGAAGGCCTGTAAATCCGACTATCTCACCTTTTTTCATACGAAAAGAGACATTCCGAAATCCTTTGCCACTGATGTTCTTTACGTCTAGAAAGTCTTCTCCGAGAGATCGTCTTTCATACACGTCCTCATTACTATATTTCTCACCCACCATGTAACGAGTCACTTGTTCTGGATTCGTTTCTGAAATAATCCCAGAAATAATAAAGTGGGCATTGCGTAAAACGGTATATCGATCTGCTATCTCAAAAGTTTCAGGCATCTTATGCGAGATGAAAATAAAAGATGTCCCCTTTTCTTTCAGTGTCCGGATAATTCTGAATAGATGCTCTATCTGTCCCCGGTTAAGCGCTGTTGTCGGTTCATCCAGAATAATCAGCCGCGCATTGCCCAGAAGCGCCTTCGCAATCTCCAGAAGCTGCTTTCGCCCCGTATCCAGCTCGCCTGCTTTCTTCATTGGATCAATGTCGATTCCAAGCTCATCAAACAGTCCCCTTGCCGTCTCGATCATTGTTTTCTTATGAAGATGTCCAAGCGCTCCGGCTTTTTCTTTTCCGAGAAAAAGATTCTCATAAACCAGAAGATCGTTGAATATATTCAGTTCCTGATGCACAAAAGCTACGCCGGCTGCCTCTGAAGCAGCAATCGACCCATTCGGAAGTTCGTTTCCATCGATTATGACTTTCCCCTCATCTCTCGAATAAACCCCAGATAGGATATTCATCAGGGTCGACTTGCCAGCACCGTTTTCACCTAGAAGCGCATGTATCTCTCCGCTGTTCACTGCCAGACTAACGTCATCCAGAACGGTAACACCAAAGAAACTTTTTTTGATGTGCTCCATCTTCAGCAATTCCAAAATATCGCCCCTCTTTCCCGACCTGCCACTCCAGCTTCATAGCGAAGGCTGCCAAAGCATCTGCCAGGCAGCCTTCAATGGGTGAAGCCTTATTTACCGATTTGATTATTCTGCCTCTGTCTCAGCCTTCTCATCATAGCTTCCGAACGGTTTAAATTCTGTCACGTTCTTGCTGTCTACTACCGATACCGGGATGATATACTGCTGCTCGACTTTTTCGCCATTCAGCCCCTTGACCAGCACATCAACTGCTTCCTTAATCATCGCCGGATCATATGTTACAGAGAACAAGTCAAACGTAGTTGGCGTTGCAATGGTCTGATGTGTACCCTTCAAGACCGCATAAATTTCAGCGAGTCCTGAAGATCCTGACAGTGCCTGGAAATTTTCAAGGAAAGCTGCCTTTTTGGTTTCATCCAGGGCAGACCCATTCAACGACTCCAGAACTCCCATTGCGATCTCATCATCATGCGTAAAGATCCAATTTCTCTTGGAGGCATCGCACTGGGCACTTCCAAACCATGACTCAAAAAGTTCCTTACCTGTATCACGGCTCCATCCCGTCGCGGCCGATTTCACGACAACCGCATCAATCTCCTCGTCAGACCATCCCTGCTCTGTCAGGTACTTTCTAAATCCTGCACTGCGAAGCTCTGGAACGGAAGAGTTATCACCAATCATTTCATAGACATAATCATCTTTGGTAAGGCCGTCAGCGATGAATCGCTTTGCAGTCTCGTATCCGATTCCTTCATTGTCTCCCTTGACATCCGCAATCACTTTTGCATCAATCACATCGCTGCTGATGCATCGGTCAAACTGTACGAATGGAACATCTACTGCTGCGATCTTTTCAATCTCTGACTGAAGGCCATTGTCATATGGAAGAATAACGATACCAGCTAATGAATCTGTATTTGCCAGAAGGTCATCAACCTGCTGAATCTGATTGTCAACATCTGTCGCCGCGTAAACTGTTGCGGTATAGGTCCCTTCTTTATTAACCTCATCCGCCTTCTCCTGTGCAAGCGACAGGACAGCTCCGGTCCAACCATGGTCAGCACTCGGTACACAGATTGCGATTTCTTTCGCGAAAGCAGTAACTCCGATACTGGCTGTGAGTGTCATGGCAAGTGTCGTTCCAAATGCAAGCTTTCTGATTTTCATGTTTTTCCTCCTTGTTTTGATTCGCATTCGACTTGTTGGATATCCCCTCTTTAGTGAAATACCTCCGTTCCGTATTCCCCATCTGATGACTACAGTTTACCAGCTAACATGTCTGATAAGTGGTACAAGGTTTCTATGATCGTGAACATACTTTACCAATTAAAAAGGCGGCTGATTCATGTTCAGCCGCCAAAATCGTATCCTTTTTTTACAATCGTATCCAATGATCATTTACCCATAAATGCGTCGACCTGCCTCTGCATCTCACGGATCACCTTCGTCGAACCCGCCTTGTTCATATCCTGCAGGAAGTTATGGTATGTCTCCTTCCAGTCTTCGCTGCTTCCTTGGTTTAGAGTTCCTGCATATTTCTCAACGACTCGGTCAATTTTAGCCATCTCGATGGAGATCATTCTCACATCCAGATCAAAGCCTTCCAGTGAGGAATGAAGCGCATCTTCATTATTTTCCCTGATTGTCTCAAACTGTCCTTCCGCCAATTCATAATTCTGATATATATCTCCGATCGTCGTAGGAATCAAACCATACCGGTATGTCCGATCATCTCCCGTCATACGCGCAATAACGTCAGAATCATCTGACACACGTATATACTGTTTTTTCTCGAGACCGTTAACCAGCAGGCGGTACAGGTCTCTTCCTTCTGCGGAATGAAGATAATTGATAACCTGCATTGCCTGTGCCGGATAATTGGATGACTTGGGTATCACAAGGCAATTACGATTTGTTTCCCATGAAATATAATGATAACCTTCCAGATCCCCATCCAACGCATCATACTCTGTCTGAGTTCCAGTATAAACCGACATATTATCCCCTGTTTCTTCCAGAAACAGAATGTTTCCCGACTTTTTCCCATCCTCTTCGGTCGGGTTTAGCTGATAAGCAGCGTCACTCCTGATATATCCAGCCTGATACCATTGTGCCATCGTCTCATAGTAATCATAATAGGAAGGCAACGTATATTTATTATAGACGACTGGCGTTTTATCAAAAATACGGATTACAAAAGGACTGTCCTCCCCATACATCCCCTCGTACCCCTTATCAGCCATCTTTGAAAGCGTTGAATACGATACTCCCTCGCCCAGAGCATTGTGTTTCTTCAAATTTAGAAGATATTCTGTAATAGGCTCAAGTGATTCACGTGTCGTGTACTGGCTTTTCTGGTTAATAGAAACAATCCTGTTCCAGTCAGCATAACGCTCTGCCAAAGTTTTATTGGTAATCAAAGCCCGATTTGTCCGATAGAGTGGACCAAGCACAGGGATTCCATAGGTCATGTCTGTATCCCTTTTCTGCCTGTTCCACTCTTCTTTCGGAATTAGAGATGTCAAATCATCCCCATATGCCTTCAGAAGATAGTCCAATGCCATAAGGTTTCCCTTTTTAACTTCTGCACTGAAGTCAAGAACCTCGCTTCCCATCCAGGCAATATCCACCTGTTCATTGGCTGCCATTTTCGTTTCCCAGCTATTCGCGTAACCAGAAAGGGGAACAATCTCGAGTTCAATTGAGACCCCGGGAAATACGGCCTGCAGTTCATCATTGAATTGTGACACAATCTGTGCTGTGTCAGAATAGGTATTTCCGTAAATCATCCACCTCAGCGTAATGCCCTCATTTCTGGATAGCTCCTGCCACTGTGAACATAAGGCAGAAAAGCTAAATGCTGGCAGAAAAACAGCAACCATGAATGTAAATAACAGCATTTTTTTTAAAAGGCATGACGAATGCTCGATCATATTTGATGCTCCCTCCTGTCGAACTGCTGGGAACCAGCATCTTCACTGACTGTTGTCAGCGGAAAGTGCAAAATCACCCGCGTGCCTTTGCCTTTTATACTGAAAATTCTGATACCTGAGGCTTCTCCCAGAAGCAATTTAAGCCGCTGGTTTACATTCCGCACTCCTATGTGGTCCTCGCGCATTGCGTAAGGATTACTCATGTCCTCATTCAATCTCCGACATGCCTCCTCATCCATCCCTACACCATCATCAGCCACTTCAACAAAAGCCATCCTATCCTCTGTCCATGCACTGATTTTTACAACTCCCTGAACACGCTTAGGTTTGATGCCATGGCTGACAGAGTTTTCTATGATCGGCTGCAAGCTCACTTTGACAATCTGACAATTATAAAGCTGCTGAGGTATATTCCACTCTACCAGAAGCTTGTCCTTATACCGAAGCTGCAGGATCTCTACATAAATCTCAGCATTATACATCTCCTCTTTTAAAGAAATGATCGATCTATCATTGTCAAGGCTGATACGAAGCAGTTGTGAAAGTTTCAGTATTGTTCTTGAAACATCATTATCGCCCTTACTCAAGGCGATGGCCTGCCATCTGATACTTTCGAGCGTGTTATATAAAAAATGTGGGCTGATCTGCGCCTGAAGAGCAGTAACCTGGGCTTTGTTGGTAATCTCCAGATACTGACTCAGATCTTCCTGAAGCTCATGATTCGAATAAAAGTTGTGAACTATATTAGAGATAATTACCTGTGTCTCATCTTTTTTGAATCCCGCAGATGTGTCCGGATTGTATTGTTCAGGATCTTTCACAAGACTCAGGATATGACGAATCGGGCTGTAGCTATACAGGGCGATAAGAATTGCAGAGACCACCGATACAATCACGATAAGAACCGACAGCCTCACAGCGAAGGTTCCCAGTCCATTTCGATATGTCTGGTATTTTGCTGTTGGAACGATGGCTATATACTTCCAGTTAAATACATCTGAATCAACTGTAGACACGATCAGCTTCCTCCCGTCTCCTTCTATCATCTGCGAAGACGCTCCGTCCGCATCGTATTCATCAAGAACTGATAATTCTGTCCGCTTTTTCATCCGGTAAGGCTCTACTGAACTGAAAATAACATTATCACGATCATCTACGGTAAGAAAAATTTCATCTCCAGTTGCAGATGTATACTCGCTGATCTGGTCAACATCAATATTTACAATGATTCCACCGAGATACTGCATCTGCGTCAATCTCACAGGCTGAATATATGATATTAAATATGGATAATAACCATACTTCATACGACTCATCATTCGTGCCGGTTCATAAATACGCTCTGTGATGTTATCATACCAGTTCCGATCCTGAAAAAGCTGAACTGTTCTTCCCTCCGTGTCAGTCACAACATAATCATTTTTTCTTGAATACACATATATGGAATCAATATAGCTGAAAATACTTGCGTAATCCTCTAACTTTTTCTTCGCACGAAACGTTTCAGGATAGTTTTCTGAAGTGTCCTCCATGTCAGCCAGAAGGAAATCGACAATATCATCATCAAGAGATAATTTCACAGCGATCGTAGCCGCTTCCTGAATAATGCTGTCCATGTGGTCTGCAGCCTGGCTCAGACTGCTTTGACTCACCGATCGGACCTGTTCATCAGTTATTCTGTCCATTCTGCTGATAACAAGAAATAAAATTGCAAAAAAAGCACAAAAAAGAACGATCAGAATCAGGAAAAAACTTCGAAACAGGACACTGTTAAACCGATAGTCTTTTACGAGAGACAGAAAAGAGAGAGGCTGTCGCTCTATATGTTTATCTTTCTTTTCTGCACCGTCTCGTTTCATGGTGTTTTTCTCCTGATATGCTTATTTCATTTATGAGATATGAGACCGAAGAAACTCACTCGGTGACATACCCGTTCTCTGTTTAAATACTCTGAAAAAGTACTTGTCACTCCTGTACCCGGTCATCTCGCTAATCTCGTAAATTTTATATTTTCCTGTCAACAACAATTCTTTAGCTTTCTCTATTCTGACATTGGTCAAATAATCAGTAATCGTCGTTCCCATTTCCTGTCGGAATAAACGGCTGAGATAGGAAGAATTGACATAATACCTTTCCGAAAGCACATCAAGGGAAATATCCTCCTCATAATGTTCGTCGAGATACTTCTTAACTTTTTGCGTCAGGCTGCGGGATACATCCTTTTTTCTTCTGTCTGCTACATCTAAGACCTGATGAATCTGTATCAAGCAGGTTTCTCTCAGTTCCTCTATAGACCCGGCTGCAGATAATTTTTCATAGCTGATATGGCTGCGAGCCTCAACCCACATTTCCTGGCTCATTTTCATAAACCTGGCCTGCAGCAATGAAAACAAATCCATGATAACGCCCCTGACATAATTCAGTGGCTCTTCGCGCAATTCAAAAAACACAGTACTGATCAGGTAGTCCAGTTCTTTGAGATTATCCGAATCAATGATGTTCATGATAAGGTTGTAAACTTCTCCAAGTTTTTGTGATGAGGCATGTGTGATAAGTCCCGGTTTCACACTCTTTGAAGACAATTCTGCCACGGCAGGATAAATACCATCCCTTACCTCACCATGAGAATTCTCGGGCTTGCAACATGCGCTGGATAATTCTGAACTATATCCTGCTGCACCGGTCAAACCGGCCTTATTCGACAATGCATAATGATCTGTTAGATCTTTCATGTTGGGATAAACACCCTCAAGCTCGGCATCAAAGTGAAGCCCGATGAAAACGTATGCCTCCTTTTTCTTTACTTTTACCAGATCAATAATCTTGTTCTCAAATTCAGATATGTCCGCTGCATTCTCAGTCACTGCAACCATTTTCAATTTATCAGGCCCAACATAAACAGGGTTGAATAAGATCCCTTCTGTTTCTCCTGAAAACAAATTATTTAACAAATTATAACGATTGTTTTTTTCAAGAAAATAATACTGACCGCTGTCACCATTCAAATCAATTTTTACATCCAGAACTGCACATGGCATTCTCGTAGAAAAGTGAAGTCCCAGTGTTTCACGCCTTTCAATAATCTTTTCCCGATTTCCCGAAACACCTAAAAGGATGCTCATCCAGAACTGCTCCTGCAGTTCCGGCAGCATCTCGTCAAAGTCCTGCTTCTGGCTAATGCGTTCTTCTTTTTCCCTTCTTTCTTCCCCTAGTTTCTGATATATTTTAGAAAAAATAGAGTACAGCTCATCCAGATTGACCGGTTTCAGGACGTAATCTTCCACATTATATGCAATGGCTTGTCTCGCATACTCAAACTCCTTATAGCCGCTGAGAATGATCACCTTTGTATTTAAATGATGCTCAAATATATACCTGGCTACATCCAGCCCGGAATTTTCAGACATCTGGATATCCGTTAGAACCACATCCACATGATTCTTTTCAAGATACTCTATCATTTCCTTTCCATCTTCAAAGCTTGCCGCTACATAAAACCCCATGGAATCCCAGTCAATATAGTTGCTCATCCCGTTTCTGATCGCATCATCATCATCTGCAATCAGCAGTGAATACTTATCTTTCACCTGGTTCTGTCTCCTCTAATAAAATGTAACTGTTATTCCGGCTGATATTACAAATCAGATGCCAGTACATACGTTCACAGAAGAACTGCTTTTCACTCAGTGGATTCAGTCACCGGATTATACTCTGAATATCCCTCAATAATATAATCTTCAACATTATCCTTTGTTACATAGATGGTCGGGTAGATCTTCATCTCATCAAAATTTTCACCCTTCAGAATCTGCTCTCCTGTACGAACAGCTTCTTTTATCATATCGGAATTATAGGTCATCGAAAACAAGGTATATCTGTCCTCTGTACGAATTCGGCGATACATCTTCTGAGAGCTTGATGATCCCGATATAACCTGGAGATTCGGGAAAAGGCTCTCCCTGATCCCTTCTTCTTTATACTTGTCCAGCACATCCAGTACTCCAAGCGCGATTTCGTCATCATGGGTAAAAATTGCCCCCACTTCATCAAGCGTGCTCTGTTCCTGCTCCTGAACCCAGTCCTGAAAAAGCTTTCTGGATGTATCCCTTTTCCATTCTGTATATCCTATCTGTATTTTTTTGAAGGCAGGTCCTATTGTGCTGTCATAACCATCCGTTCTCTGAAACGGTACTGTAGAAGTGTCACCCATCAGTTCGAGAACTGTCGTTCCAGAATAAAAATAGTTATTGAAATACTCCGCGGTCTTTTCTCCGATTCCCCAGTTATCTCCCTTTACAGTTGCCGTAGGTGCGAATTCCGGTATTTCTCTGTCAAATATGACCAACGGAATATGCGCCTGCTTTACAGAAATTGCCGCAGTTTTCAGCGACGCGCCATCCATCGGAAATAGAACCAGGCAATCAACCCCCTCCTTCACCAGATCCACCACCATCTGAGATTGCTCATAGATGTCATCTGAATAGCAGAAAATCGTTTTCCACCCATTGTCCTTTTCCACTCTCTCAAGTTCTTCCTGGGCATAACGCATAACATCTGCTGTCCAATCATGAGTCGGACCTGCTGCACAGACTGCCAGAACAATATCATCGCTGCCATTCGTCTTGGCAAAAGCACACTCCCAGGTTATTCCAGAAATGAAAAATATTTCTATCATGAATAAAATGAATAAAATACATAACAGCCGCCTAATTTTTTTTATTTGAGAATAATCTACTTTGCCCATATGGCTAACCTGCCAGATTTCTGTTCATTCATCAAAAGCCAAATCATTTATCCTTAACGTCGTACAATTTTCAGAAACTGTTCTGGCTGTCGAAGATGGTATTCCTCTGAGTATCACTACCTGAATTTGAAAACTTCTCTCTGCTTGTTGACATAACTCAATGTAAGTTTCTTTCACTCAATCCTGCTTTTTTATTTTAAGACGAGTATATCACAGTCATCATATATGTTTACCTCCTCAAAAAATTAACCCTCAAATCTAAATCAGCCATCATTCCTCAGCCGCTTCCATCTCAATCCGTGCAAGTTCAGCGCCGAGGTCTTTTGCTTTCAGACTACCACCATCCTGCACAGGATTCGAGCCTTTAACCTGATCTGAAATTAGTCAACATAAAACACTCGCAAAGTCTTCCACACTCGCAAAGCCTTCCATCGCTTTGCAAGTGTTTGGTAAAGTCATGTGAAGAGGTCTTCCCCCGATATCAGCCTGTATCTGTCTGTCATGAAATCAAAGCCGGCTGAACAAACAAAACCGGTTGCAGATGGTTTTATACACGGGATTGCCTCCATTTGTTTTTGTTCATTGCGGCATTCCTGCCCTGTCATAGGATTCTGATAGAATTGCACTCATAAAAAACTTTTTCTTATCGTCAGGACGATTGATCGGAAAAACCTTTGTGATCGTCTCCATATCCATCAGATTGTTCATCTGCTTGCTCAGAGAGCCGTTATCGTTTCTGGCAACGACCGACTGAATATCCGAGTATCTTTTCTTCTCATTTCCAATGACCTTAAGAATCCTTACATCATATGCTTTGCCAATCTCGCGCAGAAACACATTTTCTATGTACATGCGCAGAATGCCGGTAGAAGAAATCAGAAGCTTCCTTATATTTTTATATTTTTATATTTTTATATTTTTCTGTATTGATAACCTTGCAAAGCCCCGAAAGCTCCTTTTCCCTGCCAACGAACATATCACCGCCCCATGCTATACTGAAAATGTATTCACTGAAATATATTTCATTACAATGCGGAGGGAACAAAAACGCAAGGAGTCTTACTCTGGGCGGGCTGTGAGGTCATGAAATTACTTTGATACATAAAAAACGTCCATACAACGGCGAAGAGCCCGGGAAATGGCTTGAATCGCCATTCCTGAGCTCTTCTTATCCCGCAGCTGAGATATCTCTTCAGGCTTCCTGCTCTTTCGGGTACCCGACGACTTTCTCAAGCGCGTTCAGGATATTCTCATACCCTGTGCAGCGGCAGAGATGCCCGGATATGAGTTTGCGAAGCTCTTCCCGTGTGTACTTTCTTCCGCTGTTTACAAGTTCCACTCCGGTCAGAATCAGGCCTGGCGTACAGAAACCGCACTGGACGGCCGCTTCATCGATGAAGGCCTGCTGAACTTCGTTGAGCTCTCCCGTCGGGCTCTTGAGTCCTTCGACGGTCAGGATGTGCTTGCCTTCTGCCCACATGGTCAGATAGAGGCAGGAATCCACGGCTGTCCCATCAATCAGGACCGTACAGGCCCCGCATTCACCGACCCCGCAGCCTCTCTTGACAGAAGTCAGATTCAGCCGGTTTCTCAGCGTATCGAGAAGGCTCTCTCTCGGGTCGACGGCAAGTTCTTTCTCTTCTCCGTTGACGGTCATATGGACGATCTCAAGCATGATGCTCACCGCCTTTCCCGCAGCCAGTGTCTTTACCGCCATCGGCGGTTCCGGCCGCTTCTGCTGCGCCCTGTGTCATGGTTTCTCTCATCTCCTGTTCCCTTCCGAGTTCAACCGGCGGGAAGTCTCCCGCTCCGGGGGTCCCTTTTCCGGTGCCTCTGAGGATCGCCTGCTCAAGGGCACGTTTTGCCATCTCCCGGATGAGCTGGACACGGAATTCCTTTGAGGCGCGCCAGGAGGAGCGGGGGTGAACCTCTTCCTCGACGTGCGTGGCAATGATGTCATAGATCGCCGGGTCATCTGCTGCCATGCCTTTCAGCATCTGTTCGGTCTTCCTGCAGCGAATCGGGGTCGGCGCTGCGACGCCGTAGCCGATCCGGACATCCGCCAGGCGGAAGCCGGCACCCGGAAGCGCGGGGCTGCCTGCCGCATTCTTTTGCTCTGTGCTCGCTGCGTCCTCCCGCCGCGTGGCCGAACTGTCCTGTGTTCCGCCTGTCTCTCTTGCCTCTGCCTGCTTTGCATCTGCTGCCTCAAGCTTCACTCTGACGCAGCATCCGAGCGTTGCGATTTCCATCGAACGTCTCTTACCGTACTTGATATAGCAGCCGGAGTAGCCGATATAGTCTTCCGGCTTTACCAGGATCGCGATCAGAACCTCATCGCGTTTTCGGACAGTCCGACCGGGGCCGGTGTAGAATTCGGTGACCGGCACTTCCCTCGATCCCTCCGGTCCCTGCAGGACGAGGGTGGCGTCGAGTGTCTGCATCGTCGCGCCGGAGTCTGCGGAGGTGGCGCCATTACAGAGGTTTCCTCCGATGGTGCCCATATTCCGGATCTGCGGGCCGCCGACCGTGTCAACCGCCTCCCCCAGATACGGCAGACTTTCCTGAATGATGGGATCATTCGTGATGTCTGTAAAGCAGGTAGCAGGTCCGATCACGATCGTTCCGTCTGTCAGCCTGTCCACGCCCTTCAGCTCAGGGATCTCATGAATGCTGACCAGGTCGCAGCCGACATCCTTGCCGGCGCGAAGCTTTACGAGCACATCCGTCCCGCCGGCGATGACTTCGGCCTTCTCATCGGTGGTGAGGTGCGCGATGGCATCCTCGACCGACTTTGCCTCGTAGTAATTCTCAATATCGTACATACCGCACCGCCTTTCTCAGATCAGACCATGCTGCTGAAATGCCGCCACCAGCCGCTGCTGAGTCATCGGGAGCTCGTTCATCGCGACACCGGTAGCATTCAGGATGGCATTGCGGATCGCCGGGGCAACGGAGATGACCGGCGGCTCTCCCAGCGCCTTGTTGCCGTAGGGACCCATCGGGTCGTCCATTTGCAGGAAGATGGCCTTCAGATCCGGGACATCGAGCGCCGTCGGGATCTTGAAGTCCAGCAGGTTGTTGTTCAGCGGCCTGCCTTTTTCGTTGTACAGAAGCTCCTCGCTCAGGGCGTAGCCGATGCCCATCGCCATGCCGCCGTGCACCTGGGCCTCAGCCAGCTGCGGGTTGAGCAGGGTGCCAGAGTCATGAACATTCACAAGATGATCGATCTTCACGGTTCCCATCTCCATGTCCACCGTAATATCCGCAAATGTACATCCGGATGCGTACGTGTTTTCCTTACAGTGATTCGTGACCTCGGCTGTGATGTGCTCCGAGCGGTCGAGAGAGTAGAATGCATTCTCTGCGAGATCTTTCATCGAGAGCAGCACCTTGCCGGGCTTTGCGAGGATCTTTCCGGTATCCCTCAGGATCGACTTCTTCCCGGACGGGAGGTCATCGATGTTCCAATGCTTCACATCCGCATCAAGCCAGTCCTGATACCTGTCATTCTCATCCACGGAGCCGTCCGGGACGTATCCATAGCCATTTCCAGCGGAAAGATCGGTCTGGATCGTTGTTCCCTCCTCCGGAATGCGCTCACAGATGTTGTTGTCGTGGATCATCAGTTCCTCGACCGGGCGTCCCAGCATGTAGGCGGCATAGTCCAGGATCCGGTTTCTCAGCTCGAGGCCGCATTTCTTGACGGCCTTGCCGGTGACGAAGGACTGTCTGGAAGCGTAGGCGCCGGTGTCAAACGGAGACAGGTCTGTATCCTGTGTCGAGACGATGTAGACCTTGTCCGGCGTGATGCCGGTGGTCTCCGAAGCCATCTGGGTGAAGACGGTATCGGCTCCCTGCCCGATCTCGGTTGCCGACAGCTCGACCTGGATTGATCCGTCCTGGTTCAGGATCATCCGGGCGCTGGAGGTCTCGAGAGAAATCGGATAGACGCCGACCTTGTACATGAAGATCGACATCCCGACACCGTGGCGGATGGGGCCGGTCTGGTTTGCGTACGCCTTCCGCTTTTCGTCCCAGTGTATGTACTCCGCGCCGCGCCTCATGCACTCCTTCATGGAGTAAGAATAGTAAGTGATGCCGTTGCCCGGATCCCGGAAGCCCTTCCCGACACAGTTATCCATCCGGAACTTCAGTGGGTCAAAGCCCTCCCTGTGACAGATGTCATCGATCTGGCAGTCCGCCAGGAAGACCGACTGCGGCACGCCATAGGCACGCATTGCGCCGGCGGAGGCGGAGTTCGTGAAGACCGTCGTCATGTCCGCTCGGCAGCCATAGGCGTCGTTGTAGAGATCCTTGTAGACCGTTGCGACGGAGGCTGCAATCGCGTGTCCGTGGGAGGCATACGCGCCTTTGTTCGCGTAACCGTCGAGGGTGCGCGCAAGGAGGCGGCCGTCTGTTGTGTAGAGTGCCTTCGTCTTCCCGATCACAGCGTGACGGACTCTCGTCTGGGAGATGCATTCCTCTCGGGTGGTCTCCAGGCAGACGCACCGGCCGCCGCAGACGACCGACAGATAGGCGTTCAGCGGTTCATACAGGATGTCCTGCTTGTTGCCGAAGCCTCCGCCAAGATACGGCTTGATCACGCGGACCTTGCCGACCGGCCAGCCCAGCGCCTGAGCGATGACACGGCGCATGATGTGCGGGATCTGGGTCGAGGCTGTCACCGTGACCTTTCCGTTTACATCCACGTATGCCCAGCTCGTTGCCACCTCAATGTGGCAGTGCGAAACCCGCTGCGTCCGGTACGTCTGCTCATATTCCCGGACGTGCTCAGCTCCGTACTCCCTGATCGCCCTCTCCTTCGCCTGCTCATAGTCGTAGTCCGGCGAGGACTTGAACGATGTGTGGATCAGCTCGTTCGTTTTCCGAAGATCCGGGTGAAGCGGGGTTGCCTCCGGTTTCAGTGCATCCTCGACCGTCGTGAACGGCGGATACTCCTTGTACTCAATCTTCAAAAGCCTCTCGGCGCGCTCGCAGGCAACGTTGTCCACACCGACGATTGCAGCGATGTCATCCCCGTACAGCCGCACGCGCGTATTCAGCAGCTTCCGGTCTGCGATATCCTGGTGCGCTGCCTCGACGCTCCAGGGATGCCCGGCAGTTGGAAACTGGATGTCCGGCACGTCAAAGCAGGTGACGATCTTCACGACACCGGGCACCTTCTCCGCCTCCGATGTATCGATGGAAAGCACCTCGCCATTCGCGATGGTTGAATGGACGACATGCGCGATCAGCGCGTCCTTCGGACACAGGTCATTCGTGTACTTCGCCTCTCCGGTTACCTTCCCGAAGGCGTCGACACGCTTCATGCTCTTCCCGACTACCTCCATACCGTGTTTACCTCCTAGCCTGTTTATTATGTGAGCGTCAGCAATAGAATGTAGCTTCCCCAAACTCATTCTTCCATCTTTCGATAATCCAATCACTGTTTGATTCTACAAATCGGCAAAGCTGCCGTAAACTATTGTCTGGGATTCTGGACCTATTATGACATACCAATGTACCACCTTTCGAGGTGATCCATACTTTTGTTCCATCTGGCGATGGCCGATTGGGATGAATGTGAACATGAACAGGTTCTGTTGGCATCCCCTCATTCACCCAGAAATAAATCAGGTACCTCCCAAACCTATACAGCTGAGGCATTTTCAAACCCTCCAGTCTGGGCAAATTCCATGATCAAATGTACGTTTCTTCTCAGGAAATCCATCAGTGCATCGACTTCCTGTTGAGAGTAGCCAACCTGCTCTGTAATGCGGTAAGAAGGCAGCACACACCCGAGGCTGTTAAATCCACCCTCAACCGGGGTTTCAATTCGAATCTGGACATTCCCTTGTGAATCCATATCGCCATATGTGATCTCGGTTTTATCCGGAAATTGAACGTATGAATACTTCATCTTAAATACTGGAAGCAGAACCTTTCAGGGGCGCTTCACTTTCTCCCTTCTGTGAATATATCAGCTATAGGGACCGCTCAATCTTCTTGAGCTCCTCGATCAGTGTCTGAACCTGACCGGGTGTGTTGGCATGTGAAAATGATGCCCGCACGATGCCTCTTTTTTCGGTTCCAAAAAAACGATGAATCAAAGGAGCGCAGTGTCCGCCTGCCCGGACTGCGATCTGTCTGTCACGCCAGAGCCGGTCAGCAACATCTGCAGCCTCGAGCTGACCGATGTTGAACGCGACAGTCGGAAGGACTGGTTCCGAATCACTTTGGCAGCTGGCCGGGGCAGGATTTACAGCTGTCCCTCTTCCATACACGTGGATGCGCTCTTCCCCTGCCTGCCGGTTGATGGCATCAATGCCGGAAAGCAGCTGCTTTCGCAGGCTGAGAGCCTGCGCCCTCCATGTTTCCCGCTTTCCTTCTGCGAAGGCGAGGGCTGCGTGCAGCCCGGCGATCGAGTGTGCGTTCTGCGTGCCGGCTTCCAGATGCTCCGGCATCTCCTGCGGCATGGTCTCCAGAAATGTCCGGATGCCGGATCCTCCCGCCATCAGGGGACTGAGATTTATGCCGCGCCGCACAATGATCGCTCCTGTTCCCTGCGGCCCCATCAGCGCTTTATGTCCGGAAAAGCACAGGATGTCGATCCCAAGGCGTCTCATATTGATCGGGATGATGCCCATCGTCTGTGCCGCGTCCAGGATCCATGTCGCCTGGTTTTCACTACACAGCGCCGACACACGAGAAAGGTCGATGACGTTGCCGGTCACGTTGCTGCCGTGCGAAAGCGCCACTGCGATCCGGGTATCCGGATTCTGCGTGCGGATGGTTCTAAGGGTCTGTTCCAGATCCTCCATATCGAGGCGTGCGTCCGCCTTAAGCCCGACAAAATGGATGACGACGCCCCTCTCTCTCAACCTGTAGGCCGGTCTCAGCACGGAATTGTGCTCCTGAAGGCTCACAATCAGGTGATCCCCTGCCTGCAGCCCAAGGCCGAAGATGGCGGTGGAGAGTGCCTGTGTCGCGTTCATCGTGAAAGCCACGCAGTCCGGCCCCTCTGCCCCGGCAAGCGCTGCCAGCTGCATCCTTGTCTCAAACAGACAGCGGTCTGCATCCAGCGAAGCACTGTAGGCGCCTCTTGACGGATTGCCGAAGGCATCGATGGCTGCCGCGACCGCCTCCTTCACACACGAAGGTCTGTTGTATGAAGTTGCCGCATTGTCAAAATAAATCATTCGTCAAAGTTCTGCTGCGCTGCAAAGTGGATGAGTTCCGTCAGGACCGCTCCGCCGATTGCCCGTGCCTTGTCAGAGATTCTGAAGCAGTTATCATGTTCCGATGCGCGCGGATCGATGTCCGCGATCTTGAAGCCCTCCGGTACCGGATATCCGTCCCGAATCAGGCCTCTGAGCAGGCCTGTGAAGGTTGCCCGAACCGGAACACCGGGTTCACCCAGCCTGGGTGAACTTTCTTCCGGTATGATGCTGGCGATGGGCTGTCCTTCCTCCACGATATCGCCGATTGCTGCACAGGTCTTCACGATGCCGGCTGCCGGGCTGTGAAGAACGCGGTCCTGTGCATGACCGGCGATCAGTCCCGGTGTGCCGGTATTGTGGAGCGCTTCTCCTTCTGTGATGGCCCTGCCGAGGCTGTGCCCGCGCATCGTCTCGATCACTACATCGCAGTCCCTCCCGGCTGTAAATCCGGGGCCGAGCGCAATCACAAGCGGTGCCATGTCTTTCGTCGTCCCGAGGTTTTTCTTTGCCAGAATGGCGTCAACGACACAGGTAAGAAACAGATGCCGTCCGCCACCCTCCAGGGTCGTCAGACCGGTGTCCCACTCGGCATACTTCTCGCCGGAGTGGATGATATCACGGATGGCGGCACCATCCGGGTCCACCAGCATGGCGATTCCATCCTGGAAGAGCAGGTACTCCGCCTCGTCCAGGTTATGTGCAAGCGTAACCGAGACATCCTCGACGGTCGCGCTGCCCTCGTAGACGGCCTCTGACAGGGCGACCGTCCTGCGGATGGCGCTCGGATGCGCCGACTCCAGGATCAGAACCGGGAACCCTGCCCTCCTCAGCGTCCGGATTGTGCCGGTCGCGATGTCGCCGCCGCCTCTCACAATTACAAGCTGATCTGTTACCATACCTTCCTCACTGTCTCATATGGTGCAGGCTGTCCTCAGACCGTCACCAGGATGTGGTCCAACTGGTCTGTCACCTCTCCGATCAGGCTGCAGGGAAGCCCGAGCTTCTTGATTTCTGTCAGCACCTCGTCGGCGATTTCATTTGGCACCGCCGCCAGAAGGCCGCCGGAGGTCTGCGGGTCGAACAACAGCTCCTGCTGCCAGAACGCGGTGTTCTGGAATTTCACCAGGTCTCCGAGGTGGTTTCGGTTGCGCTGACCGTTCGCTGTGATAAAGAAGTCCTCCTCGACAAACTCCCGCACCCGCTTGAAATGCGGCACCGCGCTTGTGTGGATGACAGCCCCCACCGGACTGCTGCCCGACTGGCCTTCGCCGCCTGTCTGTGCTGCATGGCCTGTCTGGGGCGCATTGCCTTCCCTACTTTTGCTGCCTGCCAGCCCTGTTCCATCCGTCTGACCTGCACTGCCTGCTGAAAATCCGCTTCCGGATTCTGCGTCCGATCTGCCGGAAGTACGTCTCTTCATGCCGAGCATCTCTGACAGATGCCCGAGCAGGGAGAATCCTGTCACGTCCGTGCAGGCGTGAACCTCGTAGCGCGACAGGACCTCCGCCGCGTACATGTTCAGGGTTGTCATCGAACGGATCGCCTCATCCATACTGGCCGGGTCGGCCGCCTTCACACGGCCTGCCGTGCAGACGATACCGGTTCCAAGTGGCTTCGTCAGGAGCAGGCGGTCGCCCGCGCATGCGCCAACATTGGTCAGGACACGCGCAGGGTCAATGAGTCCGGTCACCGACAGACCGTACTTGACATCGTTGTCGTTGATCGAGTGTCCGCCGCACAGAGACGCGCCGGCTTCTGCAACCTTCTCCGCGCCTCCCTGCATGATTCTTCCCAGGATGTTCAGATCCCAGGACTGCGGGAAGCAGACGATGTTCAGCGCCGTCACCGGCCGACCGCCCATCGCCCAGATATCGGACATCGCATTGGCTGCCGCGATCTGGCCAAACAAATACGGGTCATCTACCATCGGCGGAAAGAAATCAAGTGTCTGGACGATTGCCCGGTCCCCGCTCACGCGGTAGACCGCCGCATCGTCATTTGTATCAAAGCCGACCAGAAGGTCCGGATCTCTTTTCTGAGCCGGCAGACGGCTCAATACCCGGTCCAGAATGTCCGGCCCGAGCTTTGCTGTGCAGCCCCCGCCCTTGCAAAATTCAATTTGCTCCATGCTGGTATCCTCCAGGTCACGCCGCCTGCCCTGCGCCCATTCGTAGATTTCATGTTCATGGGCAGATAGACACTTCTCTATTCCGCATACTTCAGCACGGCTTCACAACCCTGTACGGGCCGGTCAGTGCCTCGGTGATTTCGTACATGTTGGTCACGCCGCCAACCTTCAGCTTGTCCTCCAGGTTCTGGAACTTCAGGCAGGTGCCACAGGTCGCGATCTCCGCGCCGGATTTCTCAAGCTCCCGCAGATCGTCCAGTGACTCGGAGCCTTCGCAGGTCAGCCGTGCCCCGCCGTTGTAAAAGATGATCTTCTTCGGCACATCCTCCTTCTTCGACAGCGCAAAGAGGAACCCCTTGAGCAGAATCTTTCCGAGCTCCTTCTCCGGCTCTCCCATACTGTCTGAGGAAATGACGACGATGTAGCCCTGCGGTGCTGCTGCCGGGATTCCGCAGGCCTGATAGTCCTGCTCGTTAAATGTAGCGGTTCCCTTGTCCTGGAGCTCCTTTGCAGCCTCGGTGACAGTCAGGCGAACCCTGTACTCAGTATCTGAAACCTTCTCCATCTCATAGGCGTACTGCCGCTGATCTGCGAATTTCTTCAGGTTCTGCGCGGAAATCTCGTTGTCGACCACAGTCTCCACAACCTCGCCGACGCCCAGCGGCTCCACCGCTTTCTTCGTGTCCACAATCGGAATCGGGCACTGCTTGCCCCTCTCATCCAGTGAAATCATGATTCGTTCCCCCTCTTTTCTCCTATTTATTATTGTTTACTGTCATATTGATGCAGTCCGGCTGACAGCACAGGAACTTGCCTTCCTTGCTCCTGTCAGCCGGCCATCATGCTTGCAGGCTTCCTGGCTCCTCACAGCTGGTTTGCCGTCACAGCCGAGCTGGCATATACCGCCGCCGCAACCGGAAGGGCTGTGTCGTTGGCATGGAATTTCGGATTGTGCCAGGCATGCAGCGGCTCTCCCGCTGTTCCCGAACCCACCCAGTAGAGGTAAGACGGGATCTTGTCCATGATGATCGCGAAGTCCTCGCTGGCGAGGGTCGGCACCGCCGTCACGCAGTTCTCCTCCCCGACGACGGCTGCAGCCGCCCTGTGGGCGATCTTCGTCATCTCCGGCGTATTATACGCAACCGGCAGCACTTCCTTATATTCAATGTCCGCCGTGCACTGATAGGCCTTCGCCGTGTTCGTCACAATCTCCTCCAGGCGACGGATCTGCATCTCCTTCGTCTTCTGGCTCAGCGCCCGCACGCAGCCGGTCATCCTCACATCCTCAACGATCAGGTTCTCGACGCTCCCGCCATGGATGGAGCCGATTGTCAGAATCGCGTTCTCCATCGGGTCAACATTCCTGCTGACGATGGTCTGAAGTGACTGGATGATCGCCGCCGCACAGACGATCGGATCGATGCACAGATGCGGCATCGCGCCGTGCCCGCCCTTGCCGTAGACAGTGATGACGAAGTTTGACTTTGCGCTCATCAGTCCGCCAGACTGGATCACGACCTGCCCTGCCGGAACCTCCGGACGATTGTGCATACCGAAGAAGTATTTCGGGGAAATGATCGAGAAGAGCCCTGCGTCGATCATTTCCTGGCAGCCATTCGTCGTTTCCTCCGCTTCCTGAAACAGGAAGTCGACGGTTCCCGGCACCTCTGCGCGGTTTCTTGACAGAATCATCGCGGCTCCAAGGAGCGACGCGGTGTGAAAGTCGTGTCCGCAGGCGTGCATCTTTCCCTCGCATCTGGACTTGTACGGGCTTTCGACCTGCTCGGTCTGCGGAAGGGCATCGATGTCCGCCCGAAGGCCGGTCTCCCCGCCGCTTTTTCCGCCCCGAAGCCGCGCCACCACGCCGGTCTTCACGACCGATGTGTCGGGCAGATCAAGGATCTCGATCCCCGGCAGCCCGGAGAGCACCTCCCGGATTCTTTCGGTTGTCCTGAACTCCTCATGCGAGAGCTCCGGGTGCATGTGCAGGTCTCTCTTGATCGCCAGCACCTGTCCGGCTTCCTTCTCTGTCAAGTGCAAATCCATCTTCTGTCACGCTCCTCTTTTTTCCTTCTTCTCAGAAGAACTCCGGCAGCCCCCGCTTCAGGTACTGACCTCTGTTCTCCTTGATCACTCTGCCGTCCTCGGCAACCTTCTCGCCTCTGAGGTAGACCTGGTCGATGGCACCCTTCAGCTTCATGCCCTCGAGCGGCGCATAGTCCGCCTTCGAGATCTGGGTCTTCACGGAAATGGTTCGCTCCGCTGCTGGGTCGAGGATGACGATGTCCGCGTCCACTCCCTCCTTCAGCACACCCTTCTTCGGATAGAGGCCGTAGAGCCGTGCCGGGTTCTCGGCCAGAAGCTCGCACATTTTTTCCTTCGTGATGCGCCCTTTTGCAACACCCTCTGAGTAGATGACGGCCGGTCTTGTCTCTGCGCCAGGCATGCCGCCCGGAATCTTCCGGAAGTCGTCCTTCCCGAGCTCCTTCTGCGCGATGGTGAAGGAGCAGTGGTCGGTCGAGACGGTCTGAATTTCACCGTCCGCCATGGCCTTCCACAGAGCGTCCTGGTCGGTCTTCTTTCTCAGCGGTGGGGCGCAGACATACTTCGACGCCTCATCAAAATCGTCGTTGTCATAGAGGCTGTCATCCATCACCAGATACTGCGGGCAGGTCTCCACGTAGACCTTCTGCCCGCGCCTTCTGGCCGCCCGGATCTCCTCAAGCCCCTCCAGGCAGGTCAGGTGGACGTCGATGACCGGCTCGTCCGCCACCTCCGCCAGATGGCAGTAGCGTCCGATGGCCTCCGCCTCCGCTGCCGCCGGGCGTGTGAGATAGTGGGAACTAACCTTTCTGCGTCTTTCGTCCGCCGCATACTCCTCGCGGAGCGCGTCGATCAGTCCGCTGTTCTCGCAGTGGCAGCCGGTCGTGGTGCCGCACTCCTTCAGCCGCTGCAGCACCTTCAGGATCGTGCAGTCGTCAATCTGGGTATCATAGGTCATGTAAATCTTGAAGGTAGAGGCGCCGCGCTCGATCATGTCCGGGATCTCGGCGGAGATCGAATCATTCCACTCTGTAATGGTCTGATGGAACCCATAGTCGCAGCTGCAGCCGGCCTCTGCCTTCCGGAGCCAGTTGTCGAGGCCCTCGTTCAGCGTCTCGCCCGGGTATGCGGTTCCAAAGTCGATAACGCTCGTTGTCCCGCCGGCGATCTCTGCCTTTGTACCGGAAGAAAAATCGTCAGCTGTGACCGTCCCGGCTACATGCAGATCAAAATGGGTGTGCGCATCGATGAATCCCGGGAAGACGAGCTTTCCGGCGCAGTCCACGATCTCGCAGCCTGCGGGCGGATCGATGTGAGAAGCGATCCTGCAGATCTTTTCACCATCTGTCAGTAGATCTGCCGACCTGCTGCCGGACGGGTATACCAGTGTACCATTCTGAAACAGTATCATGGAAATGCCTCCTTCCATTCGTGTCTCGGCTGAAGACGCATCCGTCCTGTCTGTGACAGAGCCTGCGTACTGTAAAATCCGATATGACAAGCCTATGTAATAAGCCTATATAATAAAGAAAGCCGGGGTTCACGTCTCCGCCGCCCTCGGCATTGTCCCTGTCCTGTCTTTCTGCCACAGGTTGTATCCTGTCCTTCCCCGGCTGTCTGCTACAGGACTCTTCTGTAGAATCCGTCAACCCTGATGCTGTTTGCCTCTGCCAGGGTGCGGAGCCTTTGTTCTGTCTCCGGCGGAGCGCTGAAGGCCAGGCCGCAGCCGGCTTTGATGCTTCCGGGAACGGGGATCATCCGCCCCGGCACCCCCTCGGCCCGGCACACATATTCCAGATGAAGCGCATCGGTCGTTGTCGGAAATACAACAATTACTCTTTGTTCAGTTTTCACAGAATCTCCATTTCCTGATACAGAAAATTTGTAAAATCCCTTGACAAGATTTTAGCACCGGATACAATCATTTGCAATAGAAGGTACTATTTCGTCTAAACAAGTCCGAAAGCAGACGGGCATGCAGATTCTGCCGGCGCAGGCTTGGATCGTTCAGACGAGAGTTGTTGGCATCAGAGTTGAAGAAGGAGGCGGTCTTATGGAACATATGGACAAGAAAACACTCATCCGTGTAATTGACTCTGCCATGCATCGTGTCCCTGCCGATCTGGTCATCTACAACTGTCAGATTGTGGATGTCTTCACCGGAACCGTCCGGCCGGGCTCCATCGCGATCACCGACGGGCTGATCGTGGGCTTTGGCAACGACTACCGCGGACAGGAGGAGATCGATGCCGGCGGAGCGTACGCGGCGCCGGGGCTGATCGACGGACACATTCATATTGAATCCACCTACACCTCCCCTGAGGAGTTCGGGCGCATGGTGGTCCCGCGCGGAACGACGACCGTCATCGCCGACCCGCACGAAATCACGAATGTCTATGGTCTTGAGGGCCTGAACTACATGATCCGGGCAGCGTCAAAGACGGAGCTGTCAGTCCGGTGCATGATTCCTAGCTGCGTGCCGGCAACTCCATTTGAGGACGCCGGAGCAGTTGTCAATGCCTTCGACATGCAGTGGCCGATGCAGGACCGGCACGTGCCGGGGCTGGGCGAGTTCATGAACGTCCCCGGAATTCTGGAAAAGAATGACGATGACCTGAACAAGCTGCTGGTCGCGCTGTCGATGCACAAAATGATCGACGGACACAGCCCGGGGCTGGAGGGCGCAGGGCTGAATGCGTATATCGCCGCAGGGGTGAAGACCGACCATGAGTGTACAACGGTGAAGGAAATGGAGGACCGCCTGGAGCGCGGCATGTATGTCCAGCTGCGCGACGGGTCCGCGTGCCACGATCTGGAGAATCTGATTCCGGGCATCACGCCCTACAACTACAGACGGCTGATTCTCTGCTCCGATGACCGGCAGCCGAAAACCATCCTCGGAGAGGGTCATATCGACAGCCATCTGCGGAAGCTCGTGAAGGCCGGCATCGATCCGGTCATGGCCATCTGCATGGCGACACTCAACGCGGCGGAGTGCTATAAGCTCGAGGACCGCGGCGCACTGGCACCGGGCAGGCGGGCAGACATTGTGCTGTTTGATAATCTGAAGAATTTCGGTGTGAAGACCGTCTTCATTGAGGGCAAGAAGGTCGCCGAGAACGGCCGGTACCTGCTGTCCTATGAGAAGGCACCAATCTACTCCGTCAGAGGATCGATGCACGTGAAGGCATTTACCGAGGACGACCTGCGGCTGCATCTGAAGAGCGACTTTGTGAAGACGATCGAGATCATCCCGGGCGGAATCCGCACAAAGGAGACTGATCTGCATGTGAAGCTGGACGCAGACGGTGACTTCGTCTTCGAACCCGGAAAGGATGTGGCAAAGATCGCTGTGCTCGAGCGGCACCATAATACCGGCCGGATCGGGCTGGGGCTTCTGAAGGGCTACGGCATTCAGCACGGCGCTGTCGCGCTGTCGGTTGCGCACGATTCCCACAACATCATTTGTGTGGGCATTTCCAACTCGGAAATGAGCGCGGCAATCCACGCTTTGATTGATCAGGAGGGCGGCTTTGTCCTCGTGAAGGATGGAAAGGTACTTGCATCGCTGCCGCTTCCGATTGCCGGTCTGATGAGCGACCGCAGCGGCGAGGAGGTCGCTCAGGCGCTGGAGGTGCTGCACAACATGGCGTATGATGCGCTCGGGGTCAGCCATACAGTTGAGCCGATTATGACGCTGTGCTTCATGTCCCTGATTGTCATCCCTGACATCAAGATTACAGACCGCGGTCTCTTCGATATGAAGAAGTTCGATTTCGTCGGGGTGGAAGCGGACAAGCCGAAGGAGACAGCCTCCTGAGCTGCTCCTTCAGGAATCCTCCCGCAGGCAGGTATTTCTGAAAACACCTCCGCTGATCAGAGCGGAGGTGTTTTCATTTCTCGTTTCGTCTGTTATCTGCTGTCTTCTTTCTGATCAATATCCCGGATACTGGATGGCTCTGTGTAGAAATAGTAGGTGTCCCACGGGCGCTGCCGGATCAGCCGCATCGCGCCGCGGTCGCCATGAAGTGCCAGCAGCCTGTCTGCTGCCTGCCCCTTATCCAGCCGGAAGGCTCCCGGCACGGTGGTGGTGACGGTCCGCTCTATCTCATCTCGAACCGCCATGCAGCCGTATGGTTTGCCGGAGCAGATGCAGTCGCAGACAAAGCGGGTGATCTGCCCGGCATCCAGATAGGGCATATCCGCCGCGAAAAACACAACCAGCTGTGCATGATCAGCGGTGGCCTTCTTCGTCCCGATCCGGATGGAAGAAGTGATGCCCTCCTCTGCCATATGGTTTTCCAGATAGGTGATGTCCGGATCCTGCATGTCCGCAGTCTGCTGCATGATCTCCGGGTACCGGGTCACAACGCCGATCCGCACATACACCTGATAAGACCGGAGCTGCTGCGCGGACTTTGCCAGATGCTCCAGCGCATGCAGATACAGCGGTCTGCCATGAAAGTCTGCAAGGAGCTTGTTCTCACTTCCTGAGTAGCGTCTTCCGAAACCAGATGCCATCAGAATAAATGTCACCTCGGTGACGTGTTCCTTCTCTCCCAGGCGGTACATATCACTCAGATAATAGGTGCTTCGGATCCACGGATACCGGATCCGAAGCGGACGGATGTAGCACGCCTCCGCCAAATGGCGCAGCTGCGCCTCCGTCAGAGGCGTCTGCGGCTCCTGATCTTCCGGCGCTGTAATCCCACCCGCTACTTTGAGGCTGTCTGCCGCTATGTCCCTGACTGATGCTTCGCTGCCGTCTGATACTGGATTGCTTTCTGCCGCCACGCGCCGGTCTGATGCTGTGCCGCCGCCTGCTGTTGTGCCCCTGTCTGATGCCGGACTGCCGTCTGCCGATCGGGCTGCGACTTTAAGCCGGTCAGCATCGTAGTGCTGGCAGACAGCCCGGAGCGGGCGGCCAACCGCATGCCGTCCCATCACAATGACGACCTCGTCTGCTCCCGGTGGAAGGACAGGCTCTCCCTCAAGCGGGATTTTCGCCGGCATAGAGTGGCTTCCGTCCGCCTCCACGTAAACGACGTCGTACCGGCTGCAGATCTGCCGGAAGGCGTCCGGCGATACCGGGCCGAGCTTCCAGCTCTGCTGCGTATCTTCCGGCTGCCCGTCCATGCCCTGCGGCCTGCCAAAGTATGCCACGCCCCGGACGACTGCCACCGGCTCTGCCTCATCTCCGCTCCAGCTTTCCCGGATTCCGTACTGCACGCAGGGGTTATAGATGTGAGTCGTTGTGGTCACAGCCACGCGCTTTCCTTCCCCGGCCTGCCTCTCGGCCTGCTGCCGGATATAGGTACTCTTCCCGCCGGCGCCGGCAACCGCAATCACAAGGGCATGCCGAAGAGCGCCTGTTTCCTGCTCCTTGTCTCTTCTCTGCCTCTGGTAGTACGTGATCTGTTTTCTTCTATGCGCCTTAGGCATCCTGCTGCCCTCTCTCGTTTCCACCCCGCTCTGCATGCCTTGCACTGTCTGTCTTGCTCCGTCCGCCCGGCTCTGCCTCTCTTGCACTGTCTGCCATGCTCCGTCCGGCTTTGTCCGCCTTGCTCTGTCTGCTGCCTGCTCTGCCCGCCTTGCTCCGTATGTCCCGCTCTTTCCGCTTTACTGAACACTGTTGATCAGGCTGAAGATTTCATCCCGGATCGCTTCATTCACTCTTGCTGCAGCCTCCGCACTCTCCTGCCTGGAGTAGAAGTAGAACTTGATCTTCGGCTCCGTTCCGGACGGGCGGACCGCAAACCAGCTGCCGTTGTCCAGGAAGAAACGAAGCACATTGGAGGCAGGGATATCCTCATATCCATCCTTGTAGTCGATCACCTGCGTGACCCTGAAGCTTGCCACCTGTGCAGGCAGGTTCCCGCGCAGCCAAGTCATCATCCGTCCGATGCGGGCGGCACCCTCCACGCCCTTCAGCACAATGTTCGGCTCCAGCTCATTATAGAAGCCGTACTGCTCAAAGATCTCCTCCAGCACTTGCCAGAGCGTCTTTCCCTGATTCTTGTAGTAGGCTGCGGCTTCCGCCACCAGCATGCCGGCGCTGATGCCGTCCTTGTCGCGGATCTGAGGACAGGAGGCATAGCCGACCGACTCCTCATAGCCAAACAGATACTGATAGCCGAGCTTCTCAACCTCCGGAATACGCCCGCAGATGTTCTTGAACCCGGTCAGCGACTCGAACATCCGGACACCGTAGGCCTTTGCGATCTCGGTGGAAAGCGTCGACGTCACGATGGACTTCACCATCGCCCCATTCTCCGGAAGCGTTCCTGCCGCCTTTCTGCCTTGGAGGATATAGTTCACCAGCAGATAGCCCGTCTGGTTGCCGTTCAGTGGAACGTACTCGCCGTCATCGGAGAGAATCTCGATCGCAAACCGGTCCGCATCCGGATCTGTCGCCATGAGAAGCTCCGCACCGGTCTTTTTCCCGAGCTGCTCGGAAAGACGAAAGGCCTTCGGATCCTCCGGGTTCGGATAGCCGACCGTCGTGAAGTCGGGATCTGGACTTTGCTGTTCCGACACGATGTGGAAATTTGTAAAGCCCCGGTCGGTCATCATCTGACTGAATGGGGCAGCCCCCGCGCCATTGAGCGGTGTGTAGACGATCGGGAGTGTCAGATCCAGTTCCTCGCCGCTGTGAATTGCGATCGACTCGATCTCGTCAAGGTACATGCGGTCATATTCCGGGCCGAGAACCGTGATCATCCCATCTTTCTTCAGGGCTTCGACATCCCCGCGGCGCACGCCGTCAAAATAATCCACCTTTTCGATTTCCGCCATCATGCCGTCCGCCACATCGGAGCTGACCTGGCAGCCGTCCTCCCAGTAGGCCTTGTAACCATTGTATTCCTTCGGATTGTGGGAGGCCGTGATGTTGATGCCCGAGACTGTTCCAAGCTTCCGGATCAGGTAGGCCAGCTCCGGGGTCGGTCGGAGATCCGGAAATGTATAGACCCGGATCCCAGCCTCTGCGAGGATGCCAGCTGTCAGCTCGGAGAATTCCTTTGAAAAATGGCGCGGATCGTGCGCGATGATAACACCTTTTTTCTTTGCCGCCTCGCCCTGTGCGCAGATATAGTTCGCGATGCCCTGCGTCGCACGTCCGACGGTATACATGTTCATACAGTTCGTCCCGGCGCCGACAATGCCTCTCAGACCGGCTGTGCCGAACTGCAGATCCTGGATGAACCGCTCCCGGATCTCCTTCTCATCTCCTGCCAGCGCTTCAAGCTCCGCCCGCAGCGGATCGTCCTCCGGCAGCTTTTCCATCCATATGCCGTACCGTTCCCTGTAATCCATCTGTTCCTCCTTGTACTCTTTGTTTACCCGGGGCCGCCGGATCTGCCTGCTTCTGCTCTGCGTGCCGCCGGCGCACTGTTTTTGCTGCGGGCTTATCCCGGAACCCTCTGCCGCTCTTCCTGTATCACGCTTCTGCGCGCTTCGCGATGGTTGTTACGAGATTCTCGGGCTTCCCGAAGAAGTAGCCCTGCAGCTGACTGCAGCCCAGCTCGCGCATGATCTCTCTCTGATCCTCCGTCTCGATCCCCTCGCAAACCGTCCCGATCCCGAGCTTGTCCGCCATCCGAATCATTTCCGAGAGGATAACATAATTCCGGCTGTCCCGTGTGAGGCCCCTGGTAAACTGCATGTCGATCTTCATCACATCAAACTCGAAGGTCTGGAGTGTATTCAGCGTGGAGTATCCGCTCCCGAAATCGTCCATCCAGACCTGAAAGCCCTCTTCACGGAAACGGTTGACCTCTCTCCGGATCAGATTGCTGTCCTTTGCAAATGCACTTTCCGTGATCTCCATCACGAAGAGGTCTCTCGGATAGCCTGACCGGTCAACCCTGTCGCAGATCTCCGTCACCATATCGCAGCTCTCAAAATCATATCGGGAGAGGTTGACAGAGACCGGTACAAGCCGGATACCCGCCTTCTCCTTCTCCCTGAGATCCCGGATCACATTGTCAAGCATCGTCAGGTCAAGCAGGGCTGTCAGATGATTCTGTTCAAGCACCGGGACAAATGCAGCAGGAGACAGGATCCCGAAGGCCGGATCCCTCCACCTGACAAGCGCCTCCTCGTGACAGATTCTTCCGGTCCTCGCGTCTATGATCGGCTGATAGTATGTCAGAATATGGCCGGCAGCAATCGCCTCGTCAATATGGTCAAAGATGTACTGCTGGCGTGCTTTCATCTCTCCCAGATTGCTGTCATAGACGACACACAGCCGCTTCTTGTCCTGATGGATGCTGTTGCAGGCCATCATCGCCCGGTCACAGCAGAGATTCGACGGTTCGCCCGGCTGATTGTAATAGATACCCGCCTGTACACTGACACCAGTATCCCTGCGCACACTGTTTTGAAGCTGCTGCAGCCGTCCGGTCAGATCCTCATCATACGTCATCAGAATGAAATGGTCCGCCCCCACGCGGGACAGCAGACGGTTAGGCCAGTAGACACGGATAATCTCCGCAATCTGGCTGAGAAGTTCATCCCCCTTGCGGAAGCCATTTGCCTGATTGTAGGTGGCAAAACCCTGCACATTCAAAAAGATAAAAGGGGGGGTGCGGACATTTTCTTGGACCATTTACCAATCAATGTCCACTACAGATCAAGCAGCTATGAGTCCTAGACTTCTTCGATATTGAAG
>OCTW013431331.1_pt1 | contig 79746 bp, 66 predicted proteins | sample 1539671 | NCBI WGS metagenome assembly OCTW01 (sample SAMN02144230, study PRJEB22623) | gut metagenome | biome: sheep rumen | host: Ovis aries | place: New Zealand | reverse complement strand
AAATCGCTATGATCTTGCCACCGCCTTTGAGACAATTTACTTCTGGCCGGGGCTTGAAAGATGCTTTGCGCAGGTGGCGAAGATTTTGAAACAGGAAGGATACTTCCTCATCTGCAACGAATCCGACGGCAAAGATGCCGCCGGAAAGAAATTCGAGAACATCATCGATGGCATGGTCTGTTATACCCCGCGGCAGATCGAGGATGAACTGAAAAGGGCAGGCTTTTCGGAGATCACTACCGACCATCATCCGAACAAACCGTGGATCACGATATTGGCAAGAAAGTGAAGCTGCTTTTATACGGTCTTCTGTTTACTGGAATGGGAGCAAGGCAATATGAAATCAATCCATACGAAATTGAAAACGGACGGTTTTGAAAGCTGGTTTTTCCCATCTGGTGAGTCTGACCGTTGTGTTATCACACTGGTTGATTCAGAGGGAAATAATATCGTGAACAAAGCCCTTGCCAGGTGGTTTGGCAAACATGGCTGCTGTTCACTCGGCCTCGGGAAATGGCAGGATCATACGCAGAGAGACGGTCTGCACGAATGGCCGCTCGAATATTTTGGGAAAGCGATTGATTGGTTAAAAACCCGAGGAATTAAAAAAATCGGCGTGTATGGAATTTCCTTTGGCGGCAATATGGCATTGTTGGCTGCTTCCCTGTATCCGGACATTACGCTAACCGTTGCCTGTGAAGCAATTGATATCGTTATGGAAGGCTTTGAAGAGGGGAAAAAGGAAGGCATGAGTGAATGGTGCTGTGGCAAATCCACATTTACTTTCCAGGGAGAGGTCTTGCCATACCTGCCCTATGGGCTTACAGAACATCAGTATTATGACAGGATTGTGAAAAGCTGTAAGAAGCACCATGAACTGCGCTCCAGAGAGTTATTTCAGCATGCGGAAAAACAGGAGGTTCCGGAGAATTGTTTTATCCCAATTGAACGAATTCACGGCAGATTGCTTATCATTGCGGCAGCTGATGATTCCATGTGGGAATCGGAAAAATATGCCATGCGCATGGAGCAAAGACTTGCTTCTCTTCCCCATCCATCAGAAGCCGAGGCTGTGATCTATCCATACGGCACACACCTGCTGCTCCCGTACAGCGCCGGCAGAATCGGGCCTCTAGATATCGCTGCTCTCGCTGTTAAACTGTTCCGCTCAGGCAGAAAGAATGGCAAAGAATGCAAGGAAAGCAGAAAGCAGCTTGATGCTCTGTTGGGAATGAATTAATATTTACACAATTATGAAGAAGGGAGAAGGATAGTATATGGCTTATTATACAAGTAATGCTGAGCATCCAATTGAGATTGTAAATATTGCTGGTCTTGAAGAGCGTGTGAAGGCACGCATGGACCGCGGTGCATTTGGGTACATCCGTGAAGGTGCCGAAGATGAATGGACAATGCGGGAGAATACGCGTGCATTCAATGATATCAGGATTGTGCCTCGCGTCCTGCAGGGGATTGATCATGCGGATCTGTCGACTTCCATTTTCGGAATTCCTCTGAAGACGCCGATTATTGAGGCACCTTCTGCAGCGCATGGCCTGGCACATGTCAAAGGTGAAGTGGATACGGCAATCGGTGCAGCCATGGCCGGCACACTGTTTTCAATGAGTACGTACGGCAGTACTTCAGTAGAAGATGCGGCAGCTGCCGCTCCGGGGGCGCCGCAGTTCTTCCAGCTCTATATGAGCAAGGATGACCAGTTCAATGAATTTCTGATCAGAAAAGCGGTGAAAGCTGGCGTAAAGGCGATCATCATGACGGTTGACTCGACTCTGGGCGGATACCGTGAGGAAGATATTGTTTCCCACTTTCAGTTTCCGCTGCCGATGCCAAACCTTGCGGCTTACAGTTCCAGTGATGGGGTTGGCAAGGGCATCTCTGAAATTTACGCTGCAGCAAAGCAGGACTTTGTGCCGGAAGATGTGGAAAAGGTAAAGGAAATGTCCGGGCTGCCTGTGCTGGTGAAGGGTATTCAGTCTCCTGAGGATGCTTTGACAGCGATACAGGCAGGTGCAGATGGCATCTGGGTATCGAATCATGGCGGCCGTCAGCTTGACGGCGGGCCGGCATCAATTGCGGTGCTGCCTTCCATTGCAGAAGCTGTCAGCCAGCGTGTTCCGATCATCTTTGACAGTGGCGTCCGCCGCGGCCAGCACGTTTTCAAAGCTCTGGCCAGCGGGGCTGATCTGGTGGCGGTTGGGCGCCCGGTGATCTACGGCCTGAATCTTGGCGGTGCTGAGGGAGTGAAATCAGTCTTTGACCATCTCAACATGGAACTGTCGATTACCATGCAGCTGGCAGGTACAAAGACCATTGAAGATGTAAAGAAGGCAAAATTGCTGAGATAAAGGATTGTTGACGACTATTCTGCCATCCTTTCCCCAAACTCCGTCTCAATCTCACAGCTGTTGGGACAGATCATAGTCTGACGGCCGCTGCAAGCCCCGCCAGACTATTTTCTACAATGAGGTCTTCCTGAGGCACCCCCTAATTTACCGCTTACTTCTTTGGAAGACTATGCTTCTGTATGAGCTTGCTTTGAATGCGCAGGACCGCCTCAACATGCATGATCCAATGTCTGGAAAAAGGTATCTGAATCAGTCCAGTTCCAGGCGCATCAGCACCAACTCCTGCCATTGGGAATCTCTTGTCCTGAATCCTCTGGGGTTGCGTCCATATTCAAGGAAACCAAGACTTCTGTACAGTCCAATTGCCCGCTCGTTGTCAGATACCGCTTCCAGTTCAAGTTGGCTGTATCCCGCCTGTTTCGCACATTCGATGCACGCGGTCATCAATGCCCTGCCAATTCCAAGTCCCCAGTAGTCCTTTTCTATACTGATCCCGCACGACGCGCGGTGCCTGATTTTTTCTCTCAACCCAATTGCATCTACCCCTGCCGTGCCGACGATTCTGCCATCAACGATGGCACAGATTTCTGCTTCAGAAGGACTGCATTCCTTGTTCTGAAGAAAATCAGCTTCCTCACCGATAGTGAAATTCTTTTCATCCGGGTATGACAGCAGATATTCCGTCTCTCCATGTGTTTTGTTGAAGTTTACCAGAATCTCTTCCGCGTCAGAAGCGGATGCGCTTCTCAGCAGGCATTGATGACCGTCTCTTAATCTAATTTCTTTTCTGTACTGCATCCTCGCTCTTCCAGTCTGTATAATTTTATCATTACTTCTTTTCAGCACAGATCAGAAGCTGTAAATCATGATCCGACGAAGGTTTTCCATTAAAATCCGCGCAGCTTTCGGTTACACTCATTCCAACGGACGATAGTATGCCTGTTATCTCCTCCATCGAATACAATCTGATCGGATTTCCTTCTGACAGTTCTGGCTTTGCAAGTGGTTGTCCATATGGATAATCGCACTGTCCATACAGCAGGATTCTTGTTTTATTATTCCATTCAAATTGGGAAAGTGTCAGGCATTTCTCCCCTGCCTCCCAAAACCTGCATGGAAAACTGTAATCAGATCTGTTCTCAAGACGGATATTAATATTTTTTTCTGACATGATTGCTCCTCTTCATTTCTTAATGATAATGTATCCAATCAACCGAACATCCGGGCAATTTCTATAACTTTTTCCCAAATAAACTGATCACCGAATAAAAATAAAAATCTGCACCTAAATCGTACCCATCGGGCATAGAAAAATCCTCGCAAGTCCTTGATTTTACTGGACTTGCGGGGATTAATGTTGTTATTCAAACTCAATCGTTCCCGGCGGTTTGCTGGTGATGTCGTAGAAGACTCTGTTGACATGCGACACTTCATTGATGATCCTTGAGGTGACTTTCTTCAGCACCGGATAAGGAATTTCGACGGAGTCCGCCGTCATGAAGTCGACTGTATTGACTGCGCGCAGAGCGATTGCATAGTCATAGGTACGCTCATCGCCCATGACACCAACAGAGCGCATATTTGTCAGCGCAGCGAAATACTGACCGGTTGTCTTATCGAGTCCGGCATTCGCCATCTCCTCGCGGAAGATCGCGTCTGCATCCTGCACAATCCGGACTTTCTCAGCTGTCACCTCGCCGATGATCCGGATACCCAGTCCCGGACCCGGAAATGGCTGACGCATGACGAGTTTCTCCGGAATTCCAAGGTGCAGCCCGACCTTCCGGACTTCATCCTTGAACAGGTATCTCAACGGCTCCACAATCTCCTTGAAATCGACATAATCCGGCAGGCCCCCTACATTGTGGTGGGATTTGATGGTGGCGGATTCTCCGCCAAGCCCGCTCTCGACTACATCCGGGTAAATTGTTCCCTGCACAAGATAATCGACTGCACCGATCTTCTTTGCCTCCTCCTCGAAGACACGGATAAATTCCTCTCCTATGATCTTGCGCTTTTTTTCCGGCTCGGTCACACCGGCAAGCTTGCCATAGAACCTCTGCTGGGCATTGACACGGATAAAGTTGAGGTCATACGGCCCATCCGGTCCGAAGACAGACTCCACCAGGTCTCCCTCGTCCTTGCGGAGCAGACCATGATCGACAAAGACACAGGTCAGGTTCTTGCCGATGGCCTTGGAAAGCAGGACCGCGGCGACAGAGGAGTCCACCCCGCCTGAAAGTGCACAGAGTGCTTTCCCATCCCCGATCTTCTCTCTCAGCTCCTGTATCGTCTTCTGCGCGAAGTCTTCCATCTTCCAGCTGCCGGAGCAGCCGCAGATTCCAATCACAAAGTTGCGAAGGATTTCCTTCCCGAACATCGTATGCAGCACTTCCGGATGATACTGGATCGCATACAGCTTCCGCTCCGGATCCTCATCAGATGCGCACGGACAGTTCGCGGAATGAGCTGTAATCTCAAATCCCGGCGCCGGCTCTGCGATATAATCGTTATGGCTCATCCAACAGACCATCGGGCTGGGGATTCCGTCATAAAGTCTGGAAAGTGGTTTGTCGACGATGACCTCCGTCTTCCCATACTCACGTTCATCAGCACGTGCAACCTTCCCGCCAAGCACATAGTTCATCAGCTGAGCGCCATAACACAGGCCAAGAACCGGTACACCCAGCTCGAAGAGCTCCTTCGGAGCGGTTGCCGCCCCTTCCTCATAGACACTGTTCGGTCCGCCTGTCAGGATAATTCCCTTCGGATTCATCTTCCGGATCTGATCCAGCGGCGTTCTGTAAGAGTAGATCTCGCAGTACACGTTGCACTCGCGCACACGCCTGGCTACAAGCTGGTTGTACTGCCCGCCAAAGTCGATGACAATGACTTTCTCCTGATTGTCCTTCTCCATCCTTGTCCTTTCTATCTTTTGGATTACTCTTGCTGTCATTGTGCATGCAGAAAATCTGCACTTCTCGTGAAATCCGGAGGGATCCGTTCCTGCACCTGACCAACCTGAGCTTCCGGTATCTGGAATGCTAAGCCGCTGCACTCCCGCCAGCGCAATATGATATCACTCCCTCAGGACACCGGCCAGCGAAACACACGATCACATCACCCCTGCGTCATTCCCAGATAGCTTCTGATCCGTCCCATCCGGTGCTCTGTGTTCACAACGCCCATCCGGTATGCCCGGTAGAGCTTCTCCGGATTTTTCTCGAGCCTTGCGACATCCAGCGGCTGACTGGGGGCTATCACGAGGATCCGTTTCTGCTTCTCCAGTTCATCGATGTGATCGCAGAGCCTGTTGTAGCGCTCATCCGCATGCATCATGTAATCATACAGCGCCGGGAAGTTGTGGTAAAGCCTTTGTTCAGCCCGGAGCTGTGTCTCCGGCTCCCCGGGATCCCGCCAGCCTCTCTCATGTGTTTTTACGACAATAATCTTCTCATACCCCTGGCCGATCGCCCAGTCGACCGGAATACAGTCTGAATTTCCGCCATCAAGATAGGGAATTCCATCAAGATAGACCATTCTGGAGAGAACCTGCATGCTTGCGGAAGCCTTTATGGCCGTGAACATGTCCGAGCAGTTTGTCTTCTCCAGATAGGTTGGCTGGCCGGTCAGGCAGTTTGTCGCCACAGCGACAAGCCGTCTCTCCGGACTCATGATCCGGAGAATGTTCTCATGATCCTCCGTCTTGAAGGTGTCAAAGACGATGTTGAAACCGATCACACCCTGGTTTTTTCGAATGGCGCGAAGCCCGGCATAGCTCGAATTTCTGCAGTGGGTGATGTTGAACCTGCTTGGCCATCCGATCCTTCCTGCACAGTAGCAGGCTCCGTAAAGTGCCCCGGCTGAAACACCGATGACCGTCTGAATATTGATGTTATTCAGCAGCAGGGTATCCGTCACACCGCCCGTATAGAGTCCCCGGAAAGCGCCGCCCTCCAGCACCAGACAGCCTGGTGTGAGTTCTCTGCCTGATCTTCCGTCCGGGATTCTGTTTAGTATTGTCTCGATATGTCTCATGAACAGCCACCCAATCCTGGAACGTTCTGTCATTTACATCTGAATAGTGTTATTCTAGCAAATATCAGCCTGAAAGGAAAGGAACAAGATATGATACAGGATATCGCACCGCATACGTTCAATAATGAATATACCCCGTCCGCCCCGAAAGGCTCGGATTATGTAATCGTGGTTGATGACCGGAAGATTCTCCTGAAGGAACATGCCGACGGCCGCCTGATGCTTCCGACCGTCTCGGACCTTCTCCGTGATTCCGGTCTCCTCTCTCTCCCTGCTGCATCTGCCTCTGAGGCCGCCGCAGTCCCCGTATCTGTCCCAGCAGACAAATTTACTTCTGACAAAGCAGCTCCGGATGCTCTTTCACTGCCTCTGACCTATCTGTTCTCAATCGACGAGGAGTGCTTCTTCTTTTATCCAGGTACGCCCGCCGCACGTTCCCCATACCAGTATGTAAATGAGATGGCGCTCCGGGAGCTGGAGCACGACTATCTTTCATTCGGCGCAGCGACCGCCGTCCAGCTGGCGCAGTGGTACACGCTCCATCATTTCTGCGGAAAATGCGGCGTCACGACGATCCATTCAACGACAGAGCGCGCTGTCATCTGCCCGAAATGCGGGCATATTTATTACCCGCGGATTTCACCGGTTGTAATCATTGCCATCACGGACAGAGACCGGATCCTGCTGACAAAGTACAGCCGGAAGGGTACAAAGCGTCACTCCCTGGTAGCCGGCTTCGTTGAGATTGGGGAGACGCTCGAGGATGCTGTACGCCGGGAGACGATGGAGGAGGTTGGGCTGAAGGTAAAAAACATCCGGTATATTGAGTCGCAGCCATGGGCATTCTCCTCCTCGCTGATCTCAGGTTTTGCCGCGGAGGTCGATGGCGATCCGACCGTGCACCTCAATACAGACGGGAAAGACGAGCTCGCCTCCGCGGAATGGATACCGAGAGACGAGCTCGCCTGTGAGGATCATTCTGTTTCCCTGACCTGGGATATGATTGGGAAATTCCGCAGGCAGGAGCTGTAATTGTTCGCTGCAGTACGCTGCACTGCTGCTTTGTGTCTCCCTCATCCCCACTTTCCCTTGTTGATCGTTGACCTTTCAGCCTTGCAGCTTATCTGGCGTCTGAATTCATGTGAAGGGCAGCCATGCTGCGGCGTGCACATCAACTGTCTGGCTGTCAGACCTCGTAGTCCAGGCAGGAGCGCACCACTGTGTATGGCCTGACATAGGTATCTGCCACCTTGACGTGGTTTGGATTGACGGCATATCCCTTCAGGGATGCCGCGTCATCCAGCAGCGCATCCAGCATCATATCCATGTTGGAGGACGGAAGGCCTTCGATATGGATATGCATCTCGCGAAGCCCGGGGACGATACCGACCAGTCCTTCCAGATGTTCCTTCGCTTCCCTCTTTACCTTCGCTTTCTCCTCTGCCGAAAGCTCTTCCCTCAGTTTCCATAAAATGACATGACGTACCATTGCTTTCCCCTTTCCGCACAGGACCGGTTAGATGGCTAGTCCAAGCGCTCTTCCAACTAGTGACACAACAAATGCTGCAATCCATGCAATCACACATTGATTGATTATAACAAAGAACATCCACTTTGTCCCAAGCTCTCTGCGCACAGAGGAGACTGCAGCGACGCAGGGGGTGTAGAGCAGACAGAATACCAGAAGACAGAAGCCTGCCAGCGGCGTGATCGCTGCCGTGATGGCTGCCCTTGAGCCGAACACCAGGTTCAATGTGGAGACCACACTTTCCTTGGCCATGAAGCCTGCGATCAGGGAAGTCACAATCCGCCAATCACCCAGTCCCATTGGCTTGAAGATCGGGGCAACAGCGCCGGCGATGACCGCCAGGATACTCTTTGAAGAGTCCTCCACAATATTCAGATTCGTCCCAAAATTCTGAAGGAACCAGATCACAAGGGTCGCCAGAAAGATGACCGTGAAGGCTCTCTGCAGGAAATCCTTTGCCTTGTCCCACATCAGCTGAAGGACATTCTTCGGGCTTGGCATCCGATAGTTCGGGAGCTCCATGACAAACGGAACTGCTTCGCCGCGGAATGTCGTCTTCTTAAAGATCCATGCAACCAGCACGCCAGTCAGGATGCCCATCAGGTACAGAAGGACAACGACAAGACCGGCATGCCTGGGAAAAAACAGAACCGACAGGAACACATAAATCGGAACCTTTGCTGAACAGCTCATAAAAGGAGTCAGCAGAATGGTCATCTTCCTGTCTCTCTCTGATGGAAGAGTTCTCGATGCCATGACGCCCGGCACCGTGCATCCAAAGCCGACCAGCATCGGTACAATCGAACGGCCTGAAAGGCCAATCTTACGGAGCGGCTTGTCCATCACGAATGCCACCCTCGCCATGTAGCCGGAGTCCTCCAGGATCGACAGGAAAAAGAACAGGACGACGATGAGTGGAATGAAGCTCAGGACTGTCCCCACGCCGCCAAAAATTGCATCGACAACAAGCGATTTAATCCAGCTGCTGGAACCGGCCTGCGAAAGCAGCGTCGATACCTGAGCGCCAAGCGCATCAATCCCTGCCTGAAGCAAGTTCTGCAAAAACGAACCGATTACGTTGAAAGTCAGATAGAAGACAAGCCCCATGATCAGAACAAACATCGGGATTGCCGTATACTTGCCTGTCAAGATTTTATCGATCTTCTGCGATCTGATATGTCCCTTGCTTTCTCTGGGTTTTACTACACAGGCACTGCAGACCCTGTTGATGAAATCAAAGCGCATGTCCGCCATCGCGGCTGAACGGTCAAGTCCGCGTTCCTTCTCCATCTGCTGAACAATATGCTCGATCATCTCTTTCTCGTTCTGATCAAGATTCAGCCGGTTAATGACACGTTCATCCCCCTCGACGACCTTCGAAGCTGCAAACCGGAGCGGAATATCCGCTTTCTGAGCATGGTCCTGGATCAGATGCATGATACCGTGAAGACATCTGTGAACTGCCCCGCCATCCTCCGTTTCGGAGCAGAAATCCTGTCTTCCGGGGCGCTCCTGGTATTTGGCCACATGGATGGCATGGTCGATCAGCTCGGAAATGCCTTCGTTCTTGGCAGCTGAGATCGGAACGACCGGCACGCCAAGCATCTCCTCCATCTTGTTAATCAGAATCGAGCCGCCATTCTCCCGAACCTCGTCCATCATGTTCAGCGCGATGACCATCGGAATATTCAGCTCCATCAGCTGCATCGTCAGGTACAGGTTCCGCTCAATGTTTGTCGCGTCCACGATGTTGATGATGCCCTTCGGATGGTTGTCCAGAATAAACTGCCTGGAGACAATTTCCTCGTCCGTGTAGGGCGACATCGAATAAATGCCGGGAAGATCTGTCACCAGCGTATCCTTGAAGCCGCGGATCGAGCCGTCCTTACGGTCGACAGTCACGCCCGGAAAGTTGCCGACATGCTGATTGGAGCCGGTCAGCTGGTTGAAGAGCGTTGTCTTTCCGCAGTTCTGGTTCCCGGCAAGGGCAAATGTCAGGATGGTACCATCCGGAACCGGATGCTCATCAGCCTTGACATGGTACTTACCGCCTTCACCAAGTCCTGGGTGAGGCACAGCCTGCCGGAGATTATGACGGTTCCCCTTACCCTCACGCACCGCAGCTTCTCTTCCCATTTCTGCTGTGTTTCGATTTTCTGTTCCATGCGCTGCATCCAGCCCATCGCGTACATCTCTGATCTCGATCTGCTTTGCGTCTGCGACACGAAGTGAAAGCTCATAGCTCTTAATCCGTACTTCGACCGGATCCCCCATAGGGGCATATTTCACCATCGTAATGTCGGTGGTCGGAATAATTCCCATATCCAGGAAATGCTGCCGCAATTCTCCACTACCTCCGACAACGCTGACGGTTGCTGTTTTCCCAATCGGGAGTTCGTCTAATGTCATGTTATTCCCTTCTGTCTGTCCCGTCTCCAAGAGTCGTACTTGACTATAAACACTCACATCCAAGATGTCAACCGCAGCGGCGGTGCCTGAAAGGCACTGTACAGTATGACAAAGTCAACATGCCTGTCACCGATGTTTTTTTCCCCCTCACCGCTGCATGCTTGGGAAGCACGCCCCCTCACGAAGGACTGCTTCTGTTGAGTATGATACGCTCTCCTGTATCCCTGCATTGTCTGCCGCTGCCGAAAGACCAGCTGGAGGAAGGCGGAAAAATCCCCTGTACCTCCGTTGAATGAAGGTACAGGGGATTCAATTCTTAAAGCAGATCAGATTTTCTGACAAATCCGGTTTTCCCTTCAGGTGCTGTCATTTCCTTCGTTCGTGTGATCCTCGTCCACTTGTCCACAACCTCATTTTCGACATGGACACCGGGTCCGATTTCCACATAGGAAAGAATGATGCTGTTCTTCACAACGGCGCCCTTTCCAACCTTGACGCCGCGGCCGAGAACACAGTTCTCGACATCGCCCGCGATCTCTGAACCATCTGCAACGACACTTCTCCTGACGGCTGCCCCTTCCATGATTGTCGTCGGGCAGGCGTCCGTTGTGGTTGTATAGAAGGGCCAGTCCGCTGTGAACAGAGACTTTGTTGTCTTTTGATCCAGCAGCTCCATATTGGCTTCATAGTATGCATCCAGATCTGCGATCGCCGCGAAGTAGCCCTTGTGCTGTACCCCGCGGATCACCAGATCGGTCTTCCCGAGCCGGTACTCCAGCATCTGCGACATCGAGAACGCAGACGAGAAGGCAGCTGTCTTGTCAATCAGCGTCAGGAACAGCTCCCGTTTCATGACATAGGTATCCATGAATATGTTCTGGCTCTGCTTATTGGCATGATTTCCTGAGAGGCTCATCACCGTCTGTTCATCATCCAGCGTCATCACACGGCAGTTCAGAAAATGGTCTCTTGCATTCGTCACCTTGTGATACAGCATGGTGATATCCGCACCGGATTCAATGTGCTGCTGCAGAAGATCCGAGAAATCCTGGCGGAAAACCATGTAGCACGGTGTGACGACCACGTACTCCTCTTCCATCCGCTCCAGGTAGTCTCTGTTTGCCAGATAGTTGGCGATATCGGTGTTGTAAGCCTCGTTCCGGCTGTCCTCCTCACAGTACAGAAGCTGAAGTCTTCCTCTCTTGGAGTTGATGTTGTACTGACGCCCGGTGCCAAGATGATCGACCAGGGAGCGCGGATACTTTCCTCCGATGAACACCTGGATGTTGTCGATGCCACTGTTGCTCAGATTGGAGACCGGGAAATCAATGACCCTGTACCTTCCGAACAGAGGAATCGCCCCTGCCGAGCGGAAATCCTGCAGGCCGTAGACTCTGACACGTCTTGGAGTTGAAGTTACGATGCCGAACGCCTTTGCCATGATCACTCCACCCCCTTCACATTCTTTGAAACCAGCTCGATATGCTCACTGTCTGCGCTTCCGACAACGGCACCCTTTCCGATCCGGACACCGTTGGCTATCATCGCCCGGGTGACCGTTGCGCCCTCGTCGACCACAGCACCCGGCATGAGGACAGAATCTGTGACCGTCGCCCCTTCTGCGACCTTCGAGTTCGTAAACATAACGGTGTGGGTAACTTTCCCGCTGCACTCGCAGCCCTGCGTGATGTAGACGCGGTCTGTCTCAGCCTTATCGCCGATGTAGGCCGGAAGGGTCGAGACATCCGCTGTGTAAATTTTCCAGGAATAAGCGCCAAGATCCAGCTCGTCCTTCTTGTCCAGAAGATCCATGTTCGCTTCCCAGAGGGAATCGATGGTTCCGACATCCTTCCAGTATCCCTTGAACTCATACGCCAGAAGTGTCTTTCCGTCCGCGAGCATCTGAGGGATGATATTCTTTCCGAAGTCGTGGGCGGAATCCGAATCCTTCATATCCGCAACAAGCATCTTCCGAAGCAGTTTCCAGTTGAAGATATAGATTCCCATCGATGCCAGATTGCTCTTCGGATGCTCCGGCTTCTCCTCAAACTCCACAATTCTGCCGGTCTCATCGGTATTCATGATCCCGAACCGGCTTGCCTCCCTGATCGGGACCCCGATCACGGCGATCGTTGCATCCGCCTCCGCCTTGATGTGAGCCTTCAACATCTCGGAGTAATCCATCTTGTAAATATGATCTCCGGAAAGAACCAGCAGGAACTCCGGATTGTACTGGTCTATGAAATCGATATTCTGCGATATAGCATCCGCAGTCCCCCTGTAGACATCGAGCCCTGTCTCCGCTTTCTCACGGGGTGTCAGCACAAAGACGCCGCTGTCCTTCGTATCAAGTCCCCAGCGTCCGCCTCCTGCGACATAACTGTTGAGCAGAACCGATTCATACTGCGTCAGAACGCCCACAATGTTGACGCCGCTGTTCGCGCAGTTACTGAGCGGAAAGTCGATGATGCGGTACTTTCCGCCATATGAGACAGCCGGTTTTGCAACCTTCGAGGTCAGCTCATGAAGACGGCTCCCTCTTCCGCCGGCGAGAATCATCGCCAGCATATTCCCCTGTTTCATGAATAATCCTCCTCACCTGTTCCTGTTTTCCAGTGAACTGACTGCCCCGGCAGGATTCCTTCCGGGACACATTCATGGATGAACCCGTCGCCGGACACCCATCGGATGCTTTATTTTAACACCGTATATTAGTTTAAACAAGGCAAATATCTGCTTCCGTAATCTCCCTGATGTCCGCGTCCGGAAGTTCTGCCAGCCTCGTCGCCTGGTTCGTCACAATCTTCTCGAACAGATTCCGGACATCCCGCGCGTTCGCAAAATGGGGCCCTTTTTCTGCCTCCATCTTTCGAATCTTTTCCTCCGCTTTCTCCTTTGCCTTGTCCGTCAGTCGGTAGTTGTACTTCTCCGTCATGGTGTAGAAAATCTTTACCAGCTCGTCAGCCGTATAATCCGGAAATTCGATGTACTTATTGAACCTCGACTTCAATCCCGGATTGCTGCCGATGAATTCCTTCATCAGCTCCGTGTACCCGGCGACAATGACGACAAAATCTTCCCGCAGGTCTTCCATTGCCTTCAGAATCGTGTCGATGGCTTCCTGGCCAAAGTCATTTTCCCCGCGTGCGAGTGTATAGGCTTCATCGATGAACAGGATGCCGCCCTTCGCCGCCTCGATCTTCTCCTTTGTCCGGATCGCGGTCTGCCCAACGTAGCCAGCCACGAGGTCTCCCCTGTCACATTCGACAAGCTGGCCCTTCGACAACACACCAATATCCTTGTAGATGCCTGCCAGAATCCGGGCGATCGTCGTCTTGCCGGTTCCGGGATTGCCGGAGAAAACCAGGTGGAGCGAAAATGGAACCTCCGGGAGCTCCTGCTCTTTTCTGCGCACCTGCATCTTCATCAGATTGGCAAGCTGAACCACATCCTTCTTGACCGACTCAAGACCAACCAGCTTCTGAAGCTGTTCGTAGGATGCACTGTCCTCGATCCGGGCCAGCGCACGGATCTGTTTTTCCCGGTCTGTCTGCTCATTCCTTCCCTGGTCTGTCCCGCTTTCCGGACTTGCCCCGGTCTGCCCGTCCACACCGCTGCCGCCTGCTGCCATGGTGCCTCTTTCTTTGCCGCCAGTGTCAGAAACGCCATTCTCCGGATCGTCTCCGGCTTTCCCGGCCATGGCAATGTACCGGAGCAATTTTACAAACCGGTTATATGAATCATCATCCGGGATGATCAGCGTCTGCTTTCCGTTCAGCTCGATCTTTGACAGCTTCGGTGTTGTCCGGATATGCATCGGATGGCCCAGCTGATAATCCGCGCTCAGTGCCCGGTCTCCCTGATCGGCTTCCATATGGACTGTGCGCTTCCGGACATCCAGACAGATGCTCCCCTCTACCGGGAATCCGAAGCTGTCCTGATAGACACCCTTCACGACGAGCTGATCACCGGTTTCCATATAGGCGCTGATACACTGAATTTCATCCCAGTCGTTCACATTGCATTTTGAAGCCATAACACCTCCCGCAGGCCTTCCTCGTCATCTGCTGGTTCCATCTTATCATATGACCTGCAAGTGCTGCGCATTGTTTTTCCAGATTCACCTCTCCTTTGTCAGGCAGATGCCCTTCTCCGAGTGAGTTGTATACAGACAGCCAGAACCCCTGATATCCGCGAGAACACGAGCCTGCCGTATGCGTCCGCAGCGTCTGGCGACAGGTCTCAAAGCAAAAAGCTCCCCGCTCGATGATGAACGGTCCCCTTCGTAAAAAGCTGCCCCTTCCGGAAATCCCGGGAGGGGCAGCCTTCTTTATCTAAAATTACAGTCTGTCGTGGCAGGTTCTCGCAATGACGTCGAGCTGCTGCTCTCTTGTCAGGTCGATGAACTTGACCGCGTATCCAGATACACGGATTGTGAAGTTTGCGTACTCTGGCTTCTCCGGATGCTCCATCGCATCCTTCAGCTTCTCAACGCCGAAGACATTGACGTTCAGGTGATGAGCGCCCTTTTCGAAGTATCCGTCAAGAACATTGACCAGATTCTCAGAACGTTCTTCAGTTGAGTGTCCGAGCGCACCCGGATTGATCGTCTGCGTATTGGAGATGCCATCCAGTGCATACTCATACGGTACCTTTGCCACAGAGTTGAGGGAAGCAAGCAGTCCGTTCTGCTCTGCTCCGTACGCCGGGTTGGCTCCAGGCGCAAATGGCGTAAAGGCTTCTCTTCCGTCCGGCAGCGCTCCGGTTGCCTTTCCGTACACAACATTGGAAGTGATGGTCAGGATCGAGGTCGTCGGTTCGGAATTGCGGTAGGTGTGGTGCTTTCTGATCTTCTTCATGAAGGTCTTCAGCAGCCAGACTGCGATGTCATCCGCGCGGTCGTCATCGTTTCCATAGCGCGGAAAGTCGCCCTCGACCTTATAGTCGACCACGAGTCCTGTCTCGTCGCGGACCGTCCTTACCTTTGCATACTTGATCGCGGAGATGGAATCCACGACATGGGAGAACCCGGCGATACCGGTTGCAAATGTCCTTCTGACATCGGTATCGATGAGTGCCATCTCGGCTGCCTCATAGTAGTACTTGTCATGCATGTACTGGATCAGGTTCAGGATGTTGACATAGAGTCCGGCCAGCCAGTCCAGCATGAGATCGTACTTGTGCATGACCTCATTGTAGTCCAGATACTCGGAGGTGATCGGTGCCAGCTCCGGTCCGACCTGCATGTGGTGGCCCTGCTTGTCCAGGAACTTCTCATCCTTGCCGCCGTTGATCGCATAGAGCAGTGCCTTTGCAAGGTTTGCACGCGCACCAAAGAACTGCATCTCCTTGCCGGTCTGCGTTGCGGACACACAGCAGCAGATGCTGTAATCATCTCCCCAGACCGGGCGCATGACATCGTCATTCTCATACTGAATCGAGGAGGTGTTCACAGAGATCTTCGCAGCATAGCGGCGGAAATTCTCCGGCAGCTTCTTCGTGTACAGGACGGTAAGGTTCGGCTCCGGAGCCGGTCCCATATTCTCGAGGGTATGCAGGAAGCGGAAATCATTTCTGGTCACCATGTGACGGCCGTCCATGCCAAAGCCCGCGACCTCCAGGGTTGCCCAGACCGGGTCACCGGAGAACAGCTGGTTGTAGGACGGGATTCTCGCAAACTTGACCATACGAAACTTCATGACCAGATGGTCGATCAGCTCCTGTGCCTCCTTCTCGGTGATCTTTCCGGCAGCAAGGTCTCTGCTGATATAGATATCCAGGAAGGTGGAAATGCGGCCGACGGACATCGCCGCGCCGTTCTGCGTCTTGATCGCAGCCAGGTATCCGAAATACAGCCACTGAACGGCCTCATGGGCATCCTTTGCCGGCCCTGAGATATCGTAGCCGTAGGACTGCGCCATCTCCTTCATGCCGCGCAGCGCGCGAATCTGATCAGAAATCTCCTCTCTCTGACGAATGACATCGTCGGTCATCGTCCCGTCGCCACAGTTGGCGAAGTCTTCCTGCTTCTTCGCGATCAGGAAATCGATTCCGTACAGTGCGACACGGCGGTAATCACCGACGATTCTTCCTCTTCCATAGGTGTCCGGAAGTCCGGTGATGATATGAGAATGGCGGGCAGCGCGCATCTCCGGCGTATAGGCATCAAAGACAGCCTGGTTATGAGTCTTGTGATACTCATTGAAAATCTTGTGGAACTTCGGGTTGACCTTGTAACCGTAGGTCTCTGCCGCTTCCTCCGCCATCTTGATGCCGCCGTATGGCATGAATGCCCGCTTCAGCGGCTTGTCTGTCTGAAGACCGACAATCTTCTCCAGATCTTTCATGGACTCATCGATGTAGCCCGGGCCGTAAGCCGTCAGACCTGTGACAACCTCCGTCTCGCACTCAAGGACGCCGCCTCTTTTGCGTTCCTCCTTCTGAAGCTCCTGGAGCTTTCCCCAGAGCTTGTCGGTCGCCTCCGTCGGTCCCTCGAGGAAGCTTTCGTCCCCGTCGTACGGTGTGTAGTTGTCCTGGATGAACTGACGGACATTGATATCATCGGTCCATTTGCTTCCCTTGAAACCTGTCCACTCTTCTCTCATCATCTCTCTCCTCTCAAAATGGCTTCTACTTCCTTCACCCGCTCCGGCGAAGGGCTGGCGGTTTCCTTCAGTGTGTACGGGATGCCGAGTTCCTCCCACTTGTACGCACCAAGCGAGTGGTACGGGAGAACCTCGATCTTCTCGACATTGTGAAGGGTGCTGATAAACTGTGCTGTCCGCCTGAGATATCCGTCGTCGTCCGTCCATCCGGGAACGAGCACATGCCGGATCCAGACCGGCTTGCCGACCCTGGACAGATACTCCAGGCAGGCAAGGATGTTGTCATTCGGCTTTCCGGTGAGCGCCTTATGACGCTTTGGGTCGATCTGCTTGATATCCGCTAAAAGCAGATCGGTCACTTCCATCAGTCGCTCAAATGTGTGGAAGAAGGGCTCCTGTGTCGTGAAGGGTTCCAGTGCCGTGTCGATACAGGTGTTGATCCCTCTTGCCTTCGCTTTTGTAAAAAGTTCCAGCAGGAAATCCGGCTGCAGAAGCGGTTCGCCGCCTGAAACGGTGATTCCGCCCTTCGGCCCCCAGTAGCTTCTGTAACGTTCTGCCTGGTCCAGCAGTTCATCCGCTGTCATGAGCGTTCCCTTCTTCATCTGCCAGGTATCCGCATTGTGGCAGTATCTGCAGCGCATCCGGCAGCCTGAGACGAAGATCAGGAAGCGGACGCCCGGACCGTCTGCCGAGCCAAATGACTCAGTGGAATGGATGTATCCTTCGACCATAGTCAGCCTTTCTTTGATCTGTTCTCTGATACGGTCTTATCTTATGGAATTATTGGGAAATAATCATTGATTATAATCAAGAATTATAAAATGTTATCCTGCAGGAAAATGTTATCCTGCAAGCTGCCGGATGGCTTCCTGATCGAGGATGTGAAGCTTCCCCTTCCCGGTCCGCTTCAGAATGCCGGCCTTCTCCATCTCCCGGAGCTTCCGGCTTACAGTCTCCGGCCTCAGATTCAGACTGGCCGCAATGTCCTCCAGCCTGAGGTCGATCTCCGGGCTCGAGACATGCTCCACCTCGTAGAGCAGGAGCTTGGCAACGCGCACCTCCGGCTCCTTTGCCGAGAGGATCATATTCCGCTCATTTGCATCGTGGAGCTTCCGGCTCAGAACGGTGATGATGCTCCAGGCGACACTGGTGTCCTGCAGCATCGTTTGAAAATCGTGCACCGGAATTGCACAGACATCGACCGTCGTCAGACAGACCGCCGAGTACGGATACAGGCTTCCGTTCAGAAACAGGCCTTCCCAGATGGCCTCCCCGCCGGCAAAGATGCCGATGATCATCTCGCGTCCATCGGGGCTGCCTACGCAGAGCTTCACCTTTCCGCTGCGCAGAATCCAGATATCACCGACCGGCTCTCCGGCCCGAAACAGGTAGCTGCCCTTTCTTTTGTGGAGATGCCGTCCCCGGTCTGTGACCAGTTTCCGCTTTTCCTCCGGAACCCCGGCGAAGATTGTCATCTCCCCCGAGCACTTCCCGCAGTTGATGCATGTTCCCTTCTCATTCTCTGATGTGCGCATCAGGTCCATTCCTCCAAAAGCACCGCCCGGCACGCAGTCTCCTGACGCTGTACAACCGGGCTTCCGCCGTCTCTTCTTGCCGCCCAACGCGTGCGAAGACGCTTGACGGCATCCTCCATTTGTGCGAGTGTAGTGCATGCCCCATGGCTGTCAGATGATCACGGTTGCTGCAGCAGGCAGCTGCAACAACAAGCAGCTTCAGCGACAGACAGCCGGCAGGAAGCTGCGCTACAAAAACGATAATGAACAGATTATGAATAAAAGTGAAAAAGGACAGTTTTCATACCAGATCATCCGCTCGGACAGGCGGACGCTTTCTCTGATCGTCCGCCGCGGCGAGGTTCTCGTGCGTGCCCCGTACCGCCAGTCCGAGGACTCCATCGTCCAGTTTGTGGAGGCACATGCCGGCTGGGTCCTTCAGAAGCTCTCAGACGCCCTTGAACGGGAAAACGCGGCCAAAGAAGTCCGGCCGCTCTCCCCAGCAGAGCTTCGGAAGCTTCATGCCCGCGCCGTGGCCTATATCCCCGGGCGGGTTGCCTGCTATGCTCCGATTGTCGGTGTCACATACGGAAAGATCACATTCCGTATCTATAAATCAAAATGGGGCAGCTGCAAGGCGGACGGAAGCCTCGCTTTCAACATTCTGCTGATGCTTACGCCCGATGAAATCATCGATTCAGTCATCGTCCACGAGCTCTGCCACCGCCTGGAAATGAATCATTCAGGCCGCTTCTACAGGCAGGTGTACCGTGTCTGTCCGGATTATGATGAAAGATACCGTTGGCTGAAGAACCACCGTGACGAAATCATGGCGCAGGCCGGCCTGCTCTGAGTTCCTGCTGCACAGGCCAGGGATGAAAATCAGGCTGCCTCCGCTGTGATCTGGTCATATAAAAATATCACATATTGGATATATCAATGTGCTCAGTTCGGGTCTATACTCTGGTCAGTTTCAAAAAGAGGAGGAAACCGATATGAAAACTACGAGTTTGGAACACACCGCCAGCGCAAGCCTTCCTGACAGCAGCCTGCGTCTGAAGAAGCTGGCATTTGCGGCGATCTTCGCCGCCCTGACCTATGTGGTCTTTACGTACCTGTCTATACCGATTCCGACCCCGGGCGGCAAGGTTTCCGTTCATCTCGGAAACGCCTTCGTTGTGCTCGGAGCGCTGCTGCTCGGTCCGCTTTACGGTGGTCTTGGCGGTGCCATCGGCCTGACAATCGGTGACCTGATTGACCCTGTCTACATCGTGGAAGCACCTGTGACCTTCGTCGTCAAGCTTCTGGTCGGCGTGATCGCCGGCCTGATCGCGCACAGGCTTGGCCACATCAGCACACAGCAGAACCAGAGGAAACTGACGCAGTGGGTGGTGATTGCCTCCGCCGCAGGCCTTCTGTTCAATACCTTCGCAGACCCCGGACTCCGTTATCTCTACAAACTGTTCATCCTCGGCCGTCCGGCTGCCGAGGTGACCTTCGCGATCAACTTCACGGTCACAGCGATCAACGCGGCTGTCTCCCTGGTGATCACGGTTCTGCTGTACCTGGCGCTGCGTGTGCCTCTGAAAAAAGCAGGGCTCTTTTTCCGTCTGAGCTGAGAAAGCGGAACAAACTAATTTGGAACCGTTGAAGATACAGGCCCTTCAGATTTTTGAAGGGCCTGTATCTGTGTTCGGTCAGCCCCGCAAAAGTCTTACAGCCTTCTTTGCGTCAAACTCTACCTCGCTGACCTTCTGTGTCTCGATCTCGTAGAGTGCATTGCCCGCCAGGTGCTCGGCTGCCTGCTCCAGATCCCGGCAGCCGGGACGGTCCTTGTACAGGTCAATGATGGCATCGACTGCCTCCTGCGTCACTCTGCACTCTTCCTTTCTCATTCCCATCCGGCGCAGAACCTTTGGCATCGAATAATCCCTGAAGATAATCTTCTTCTCATCGCTGGTGTAATCCGGGATGTCGATGACCGCAAACCTGGAAATCAGAGGTTCTGAGATCCGGTTCTTGTCATTCGCCGTCGCAATCGGATACACCCCGCCCGTCGGGATCTGGCACTCCATGTAATTATCTGTGAATCCCAGATTGTCCAGAAGGGTCAGCAGCGTATCAGCCGGATTCCCGTTCTGGTTTTCATTGTCCGCCTTGTCCAGCTCATTGATGACAAACACAATATTGGAGGAACCGGTTGCCGAGAAGGCTTCCATAATCCTGCCAGGCCGCGCATTCGTGTAGATTCTCGATGTCCCGGTCAGTGCCTCCGGATCGCGCACGGTGCTCATATCGAAAACCGCCGATGGAATCTTCAGAATCCGGGCGACTGCATATGCGATCTGGCTCTTTCCGGTTCCGGCAGGCCCTGCAAGAAGGAGCCCATAACTCGGAAGCGTATGTGTCCGGTTGATCTGGATGATGGTCTCAATCACTCTCTGCTTGACCTTCTCCAGACCATACAGTTCCTCATCCAGGATTCTCCTGGCCTCTACGGGGTCGATCGGGTCAAAGTAGGAGCTCTTCCACCGAATGTTCAGCATCATCGAGAGCGCCCGCTTTGCATGACGTCTCTCGTCCGGATTGCCGCTCTCCTGACCGGCAATCACAATGTTTTTTCTCGCCCACTGGCGAATATTTGCCGGCAGGGTGTCCGCACAGCAGTCCATGAAATTCACGATGTCCGGGAGATCGTTCATCGCCATCTGATCCGGCACCTCTTCCTCCGCGGCCTGGATGATCGACGTCCGAAGCCGTTCCACCATATACTGGAGGAAGTTGTCCTCTGTCGTTGTCAGACCGCCCCCGTCCTTCGGCGGATCAACAGCCTTGACCCTGTAGACGTAGAAGGAGCTGCCGTCCTGCGCGCCGGAAAGGCGCACCGAGATGTGATGAAGTCCCAGCCAGCTGAACATCTTCCGGAAACGAATATCCGCCCCTGTCATCTGCAGCCGGGACATATGGAACTTCGGTCCGCCGTCATAGTACTCAAACGCAAGCGCCCTTTCCGGATTCATGAACCCGCCGCTGATGTGATGCGGGATATCCACCCCTTCCGGAACATTCAGAATCAGGAAGACCTGGTGTTTCAGGTCTGTCTTGTTCTGTGCCGGAAAAATCCGGTAGACGCTGTCCGGATCCGGCTTTCCTTCCTCCCGTCTGTCCTCCGCTTCCCGCATCGCCTGTGCTTCCTTTCTGCGCTCCTCGGCGAGTGCATGGCGCATCCTGGCGACCTCCGGGTCAACAGCCTGCTTTCTGGCCTTCTCCCGGTCAAGCTCCTCCCGGTGCACCGGAATCACAAGTCCCATCTTCTTGAGAACATCCAGATACTCGTCCACCTGGGCATCTGTCACCTCCCCGCCGCTCTCCGCGCAGGCATCATTCCAGATTCCCTCCAGCTCCTTCATATAATGAGCTTCCATATTCGGAGAAAATGCAAGTCCATTTTCTCCCAGTACCTCCTCGATTGTCTTCGCCTTCTCCATACGGGCTCCCTCTCAAGTCTCCTCTTCGTCCATCACGTATTGCCGTCCCCTCTGACAGCCTTCCGATGCGCACCGGTTGTCGCAGCCGATCCGCGTGCAGCGTTCCTCTTACATCTGATGCCGGACGACTGCATATTCATCGCCATTCCGGTAGAAGGGACAGGTTCTGCGGTCCTGAAGCATAAAATGGTAAAAATCATCCTCATCCATGTCAGCCGAGCAGAAAAATGCGTCTTCCTCCTCGTCATATTCATAGTAAGTGCATGTATCACATCTCCCTGCCATCTGATGCCCCTTCCTTCCACCGCATGGTCTTGTCACTCAAATTTCAGGATCGTCGCCAGAATCCGGCGTGCATCTGCCCTGATTTCATCCTTCGAAATCAGGCCACGGTCATACGCCTCACGTACCCGCTCCGGGAAGCCGGCGCCCATCTTGAGATCATTTCCGGCCTTCGCCTCGAGATAGTGTTCCCCGTTTGTCCACCAGTCGGTCGTCACCATTCCCTGAAAGCCCCACTCGCCACGGAGAATGCCTGTCAGAAGCTCCTGGTTCTCCGAGGTGTGGATACCGTTCATCTTGTTGTAGGAGGTCATGATCGTATACGGCTGCTCATGCTTGACGATCAGCTCAAACCCCTTGAGGTAGATCTCCCTCAGCGCCCGCTCCGACACCCGGCTGTCAGAATTTTTCCGGTTCGTTTCCTTATTGTTGCAGCAGAAGTGCTTCAGACTTGTCCCGATCTTCTGTGACTGGACGCCGTGGACGAGTGCGCCTGCGCATCTTCCCGCAACCAGCGGATCCTCTGACCAGTACTCAAAGTTTCTGCCGCAGAGCGGACTTCTGTGAATATTGATGGCCGGCGCCAGCCAGACGCCGATGTTGTTTTCCTTTGCCTCCAGTGCGGCTGCCTCTCCGACCTGCGCGATCAGTTCGATATCCCAGGTGCAGGCCAGAGCTGTCGCGCACGGGAATGCCGTTGTGTTCACCCCGCACTGCGGCCAGAACCGAACCCCGGCAGGTCCGTCCGCTGTCATCACATTCGGTACACCATACTGTTCAAGATTTCCGAAGCCGAAGGTATTCGCAACGCCCCGATTCGGCTGTCCGCCGAGCAGATGGATCAGCTCATCCAGCGTCAGCTGATCGATCAACTCGTCCAGTGTATGACTTCCGTCTGCGACATCGTCAAGCAGGATCCGGTGTCCGCCCAGATGCGGATCAAGCTGCTCCAGGAAGGAACGCTGGCGGGCATTCCTGTCCTCCGTCGGTGCCGGCAGGGTTCCCTTCGGCACCGGAGAATCCAGCTCCGTCTCGGGCCGTTCCTCCTCATCTGTCTGCAGCGCCTCAAAGCTCCCGTCTGCCAGCATTCTCCGGCTCAGCCTGTGCGGAACACACTTCGGACGCTCCTGCTCCAGAATCCTTGTCTGATCCAGCGTCCACTCAAACGGGATCCGGGAATTGTCCCGGACATCATTTCCGACATAGAACCGGTACGTTCCGGCCTCAAGAAGCCACGCGGACTTCTGAACCTTGCCCGTGTCATCGTAAGATGCCATCCGACTGATGGGGAAGGTCAGGTCGAGCTGCTGCGCCTCGCCGGCACCGAGCAGTTCGGTCTTTTCGAACGCCACCAGCGTTCTGAAGGGCTTTCCGAGTTTCCCCTGCGGGATCTGCGCGTAGACCTGCGCGACCGCCTTCCCGGGGATCTGCGAAATATTCGTGATCTTGACAGAGAGCAGAATCTGGCCGCCCCCTTCCTCCGTAAAAGACGCAAAGGTCGGCATCATGACAAACTCCGAGTAGGACAGGCCGTACCCGAACGGATAATTGACCCGTTCCTTTTTCCCGGGAATGGTCTCGAAATATCGATAGCCGACGTAGATATCCTCCTCATAATCGACATAGGCTGTCGACTTGTGGAAGCCGGCCGTCGACGGATAGTCGTCAAGCTCCTTCGCAAATGTATCTGTCAGGTGGCCCGACGGGTTGACGTCGCCTGTCAGCACGTCCGCCATAGCCAGACCGCCTTCCATCCCTCCCTGCCAGGCAAGAAGGGCGCCCTGAATCCGGTCATCGTTTCTGAACCACTCGCTGTCGACCATCCCACCGACGTTCAGGACCGCAATCACCTTCGGGAAGAGCGCTGTGACACGTCGAACCAGCTCTTTCTCAGCATCCGTCAGGTAGAAATCACCATCCGGGAAGATCTTCGCCGAAAGGTCAAACATCCTCTGTTCGGTCGGATCGAGCCTGTAGGGATCATCCTTGTTCACGATGGTCCGGCGGTCCCAGCCCTCTCCGGAGAACCGGCAGATCGTGATGATTGCCGTATCTGCATGTTCCCTCGCTTCCTGAAGAAGCGCCTCCGGAAGCTCCGGCTCCACCGTCATTCCAGGCTCTGCTCCGGCTTCCAGCTGTTTCCTGACGTTCTGCTCGTAGAACTCAGACAGCTTTCCAAAGACCTGTACTTTTCCTTCCTTCTCCTTGAGCCGCATCCCGTCGCACAGATTCCGGACATACGCGCATGTCACATCACCGGATCCTCCGCCGCCCTTGACATAGTCAGCTGACCCTTTTCCAAACAGAGCAACCCGGTCTCCCTTCCGCAGCGGAAGCGCGGTCTCTTCATTTTTCAGAAGCACCATCCCTTCGGATGCTGCTTTCCGTGACAGATCAATGTGTGACGGGGAGCCTGTCACCCGCCTGCCGTCCTTCCCAAGCGGAAGACATGGCTGATACCGGAAACGCTGCCATTTACTCATTGCTCTTCTCCTTCTGATTTCTCAATAAACAAGCAGATGCATGATGATTCTGCAGGTATCTTCCTGCATGCGGACTGTATTCTTCCGCCGCAGGCATCCTTCACAGGATGACCGTAAACGTGATAATGCCATCTTTCCATGCCGCACCGATGCTGCCACCCATCTTCTCTGTGATCGACTTAGCCATTGAAAGGCCGATTCCATGTCCTTCCATACCGCTGTTATGTGAGCTGTCTCCCCGGTAGAAGCGCCTGAAAAATCTGCTGTAGTCCATTCCGGCGCCTTCCTGATAGTCATTTGAAACAGACAGCACCGCACCGGACTTGCCCTTCTTCCGAAGTGTGACATGGATCGTTCCGTCATCATCGCAATATTTGACAGCATTGTCAATCAGGATATTGCTCAGCTCCATCAGCAGATTCCTGTCCCCCATGACAAAGACGCCGTCCGCGATCTCTGCTTCCAGCTTTCGTTCTTTCTGACTGACAACCGGTTGGAAGGACGAGACGCTTTCCCGCACGACATCGGTCAGTCCGACCTGCGTCAGCTCGGTCTTCTGTGTCTCGCTCATCCGCGCCAGCGCGAGCATGCTGTTGATCAGGTCGGTGGACCGCCTGACCTGCGCCAGGATGTTGTCTGTCCATTCACTCTTGCCATCAATCATCTCGATCGCCTCGGCATTCGCCGATATGATGGCAAGCGGCGTCTTGAGTTCATGGCTTGCGTTCGTGATAAACTGCTTCTGGCTGATTATATTCTCCACGTAGGGAGCAATCGCACGTCTGGACAGCAGCCTGAGAATCACGACAAAGAGGATCACGACGAGCATGCAGACCAGGAGCGTGATCGCCCGCATGGCATTGACACTCCGCACTTCCTGTGTACACTCCAGAAATCCGATTACGGTAAGGCCGTCCGGCTGGGGTACGGACTTATAATAGTAACTGGAACGGGCATATTCAATCATCCCGCTCTTTCTATGGAATCTGTACTGGTTCAGGGCAAGCTGCCTTGCAGTCTCCTCATTGATCTCTGCAATATGAGACAGACTTGTTTTTTCCACATTCCCATTCTCATCCAGTGTAATCAGGAAATACCGCATCCTGTAGCGGCTCTCAGGCGTAAGCTCCACATTGCCGGCGATTGAATCTCCAAAATCCCGGAAACCGATGACCAGTTTTTCCAACAGGTTCTGTTCATCCCCCGGCAAGGTCTTCACCGAAACATCTCCGTCCTTGCTCCCGGTAATGATCAGTCCGTCTGTTTCCGCCTCCGTCTCCTCACCTGCTCCCTCTTTCTCAGAATCCGACCCGCTTCTCTCCGACTCTTCCTCGTAGGCATCAGAATGGTTGATGATGTAGGAAAGCGTCAGATCCAGGGACCGGTACATCTGCCGATAGGAGAAATAATGAAACCCCGCCCCGACCAGCAGGAGAAGGATCAGAACCGCAGCAATCCCTAACAGAATAAATCTTCTCTTCAGCTTTTTCTCCATGCCGCCCGCCTTCCTGCCTCTTTACACGGCCGTTCCTGCTCTTAGCGAATATGGCCCTTCCTTTCCGCCAAGGATTGTGACATTCGCTGCGATCGCCTCCAGCTTGCTTCTGAGATAGCTGATGTACATCCAGACAACGCCTTCCGGCGTGTTTTCATCGTCCTTCCAGATCTTATCGTGAAGCTGTACAGCCGTCAGCTCTTTTCCGGAATTCAGGATCAGAAGTTCCATCAGCTGCATTTCCTTCTCGGAGAGCCGGACTGAATTCTCCGCCTTCAGTTCCAGTTCTGTCGTATCCAGGCTGACATTGCCGAAGGAAATCACCTTCGGTGTATATGAGTCATTGCGCCGGATCAGAGAGCGGATCCGGGCAGCCAGCTCAGCAATCGCGAAGGGCTTTGTCAGATAATCATCGGCTCCTGCATCGAGTCCTGTGACCCGGTCACTGACTTCCGACTTGGCCGTCAGCATGATGACCGGCGTCACATCGCCGCTCTGCCGTATCTGACGGAGTGCCTCGATCCCGTCCATGACGGGCATCATGATATCAAAGACCATACAGTCATATGCATTTTCCCCGGAAAGCTCCACAGCCCGAAGACCGTTCTCCGCGACATCAATCTCATATCCCATATGGCTGAGCACCGCAGTGACTGCCCTTGACAGCTGCTGCTCATCCTCTGCAAGCAGTATTCTCATCTCAGTTTTCTTCCTCCCGGATCATATTTCGAATGGTCTGCATCGACAAGTCACAACCCGCCAGCTCATCCGCACACCTCTTCAGTTCCTTCACAATCAGTTCTTCGTTCCCGATGTCTTTCTTATACTTGAGCTGATGCTCCAGACTCGCCCACGAATCCATCGCGATGGTTCGCAGCTGCACTTCTATATAATAATGACCTGGTTGCCTGCCATCTACATCCAGATACGGCACCTCCCTGTCCAGGATGACATGATAACTCCGGTATCCATTCGGCTTGGCATGCCGGATGTAGTCCTTCTCCTGCACAAGCGTGACACCCGGAAGCTTACTCAAAAATGTCACAATCTGATAGATGTCGTCAATAAACCGGGTAATGACACGGAGGCCGATCGAATCCGTCATGACCCGCAGTGCGCTTTCGGGTGTCTGGGGAACGCCTCTTCTGTCGCATTTTTCCCGCATGCTTTCCTCCGACTTGACCCGGCCAAGCAGATGCTCGTAGATCCCGTCCCCGGTTTTCTCTCTCACCTCATTGTTGTAATCTGAAAGCTCCCCGATCAGCTGATCCATCACTTTCTGAAGCGTATCAGCGTATTCTCCGTATATTCCTGCCATTCCTGTCCCTCTGTATGAAGGCCATGCCCCCCGCCCGGCTGATTTCCGGTTTTCGCCTGTCTCCGCCTGCTGGTTCCCGAAACTACCCGGCTGTCTTTCGGCATTGCCTGTCGGCCTCTCGGCTCTGCCCGGCTGCTCTGTTTCAACATACATGGCCTGCGTGTGATCTGCTGTTTTTCATTTTCTGCTTATCCTACACTTGAAATATGTTCATTTGTTGAAATAAGCATGCTGCAGGTGTCTTTATGATAACACGAAAAGCCGGGGCCTGCGCCATCTGGCACATTTCCCCGGCTCTTCTCTTTTCATACTTACAGCCTGCTTTCGGCAGCCTGCCGCTCAGCCTTTCACGGCTCCTGCTGCAAGACCACCGACAATATTCTTTGACAAAATCAGATAGACAATGATGACAGGGAAGATGGAAAACGCGATCATCGCGTAGACCTGTCCCATATCAAACTTGAGCCAGTCCGCAGCACGCAGCTGCGCAATCAGGATCGGGAGTGTCTTCACCTTGTCCTTATGAAGAATCAGGGACGGTGTGAAGTAATTGTTCCAGCTGGTAACAAAGGCGAAGATCGCCTGAACGGCGATGGCCGGCTTCATCAGCGGGAGTGCAACCGTATTGAAAATCCTCAGCTCGCCTGCACCATCAATTCTGGCAGCCTCCAGGAGCTCTCCCGGCAGGTTTGAATCCATGTACTGCTTCAGATAGAAGAATGTCATCGGAGCCGCGATTGTCGGAATGACAAGCGGAATGAAGTTGTCCTCCAATTTCATGGACTGAACCAGCTTGACAAAGCCCAGTGCCGTCACCTGCGTCGGGATCATCATGATTCCGAGGATGAAGGTGAAAATCGCCTTCCGGCCGGCAAACCTGTATGCATGGATCGCATAGGCCGTCATGGTCGAGAAATACGTGCTGAGCAGCGCGGATAATGCTGCTACAATGAGTGAATTAACCATACCTCTTACAACCGGAAGCGAGCTGTGGAAGAGGTTATAAAAGTTTTTACCCAGATACTTTCCCGGAAGAACCGTAAACCCCCGGCCAAGCTCCGAATTGGATCTGCTTGCATTGATGAACAGAACGTAAAACCAGAACAGGCACAGGAAGGATATCAATATCAGGACAATGTAGGCGACAGCTCTTCTGGCATGAACGCTGCTGCCTTTCCCTTTCTTTCCGGATGAATGGTTTGCCATCTCTCTTCCCTCCTTACTGTACTTCGTCCTTTGCCGTCACTTGGAAAACAATCGCGCTCAGAAATCCGGTCAGAATCAGAAGCAGGACAGAAAGCGCGCCGGCCATTCCAAAGTTTTTCGAGAACAGGTGCTTGTTCAGGTACATGATCAGCGTCATCGACGTTCTCATCGGATCGCCGGATCCATTTGTCAGGATCTGGGGAACATCGAACATCTGCAGACCGCCGATCAGCGAAGTCACCAGAACATACACAAAGATCGGCTTGAGCAGCGGCATCGTCACTTTCCAGAAGATCTGCCCCGGTGTTGCCCCGTCCACCTCTGCAGCCTCATAGAGGGAATCCGGAATGCCCATCATGCCGGCCATCAGCAGGATGGTCGTATTTCCGAACCACATCAGACAGTTCATGAACCCGACAAGTCCTCTGACCGATCCGATGTGTGCCATGAAATCATACGGTTCCTTGAAGACACCGACCGCAACCAGAATGGAGTTGACCGGTCCGCCCTTGGAGAACAGCGTGAAAAACAGCATGGAGAAAGCTGCAGCCATGATCAGATTCGGCAGATAGATGACAGTCTTGAAGAACCGCTGTCCCTTCAGCCTCAGCTGCGGATTTGTGAACCAGGCACTCAGGAGAAGCGAGAGAATGATCTGCGGTACAAAACCCAGAATCCACATGATCATCGTGTTGCAGAAATACTTCCCGAGGTCTCCTTCTGTCAGCAGCTTCGCATAGTTCTTCAGGCCGATAAAATTCGGTCCGACCTTCCTCAAGCCTGACATGTAGTTTTCAAAGAAGCTGTTGTAAATCGTCGTGCAGAGCGGAATCAGCTGAAATGTGACAAACACCACTGCGAACGGAATCAGGAAGATATATCCCCATCGGTTATATCTCGTAACCACGCTTTTTTTCTTCTTCATCGCTTTCTCCTCCGGTTGCCTGATGGTCTTCTGCTTTCCGTATGCTCTGGAAGCATCCCGGCAGGTGCCCCCTGCCCGTCCCGCACAGCCGGTGACCCGGCACGTGCTGCCATCATCTGACTTGTCCCTTTTTCATGCAAGGAGCCTGTCCGTCGGGGCAGGCTCCTTTGCTGGTCCGAATCTGTATCTGTCAGTCTTCGGATAAATTGTTTTCTGATCAGTCAGTGGTCAGCTCCGGATACTTCTCAACGATCGCGCTCTTGAACTGAGCCAGTGCATCGTCATAGGAAGCGTTGCCGTCGAAGTAGTTCTTCATAGCCTTCTGGAACTCTTCATTGCAGCCCTGGTCGTAGATGGAGATGTTGCTCATGTCAACCTTCTCCGCACCATCTGCCAGCATCTGATAAGGATTCTGTCCGCCGAGGACCTTGTTGCTGCCGGAATCATCGGATGCAAGTGCCTTCAGAACTTCCTTGTTGTTGACGCAGTCGGAATCCTTCTGAGCGATCTCTTTCATGATGTCATCATCTGTTGTCATCTTCAGCATGATGTCCTTGACGAGAGACGGATTATCGGTCCCCTGCGCTGCACAGATCCATGTGCCGCCCCAGAAGAAGCCCTGCGGTCCGTTGACAAGGCCCCAGCCGCCCTGCGCCGCGATGGACTTTTCATCGTCTGCCTTCATGGAGAAGTTGATCAGCCATGCCGGCCCGAAATAGCAGAATACCTTTCCTTCCGGATAGAAGCCCTTGCTCCAGTCATCAGACCACAGCTCGGCGGTTGTAGTTTCCTTTGCATCTACCTGAGCCTTGGAATCATCGACCCACTTCTTGATATTGTCATCAATGACAACCTTTCCGTCCTGCACCCACGGTCCGGAAACATTGTTGGAGTAGACACGGTACGTATCGTTGACAGTGGACTGCATCAGATAACCCGCATCCGCCATCTTCTTTGCCGTCTCATTATAGGTATCCCAGTCAGCGACTGCCTTCTGGACTTCCGCCGGATCATCCGTTCCAAGGACTTCCTTCGCCGCAGCGCGGTTGTAGATCAGTCCGGCAGAGCAGGCCTGCCAGGAGGTCCCACGGAGATCGCCGTTCGCGTCCGTTACAACATCCTGCGTATATTTGTACTGCTTGGAAAGGTCATCTGATGTGATGCCCAGATCCTTCAGCGGCATCGCAACGTTTGCATCTGCATCGATGTACTTCTTTGCGTAATCCGCCTCAATCAGGAACATGTCAACCTTGTCGTCCGCAGATGCGTCTGCGTTCCCCGGAAGGACGGTGTCAAGGTTGTTCTGATATGCATTGTCATCGTTTGGTGTGATGATCCAGTTGACTGTCACATCGCCGATCTTTCCGTGGGTATCATCCGTCTTCTCATAACCCGGATAATGATCCGTGATCCTGCTCTTGAACTCCTCATTCCAGACCTCGATGTTGAGGACCTTGCCCTCGTCTGCTGCCGCTGCAGCCGCCTCGGTTTCCCCTGCCATCGCAGCCATTGGAAGAATCATCGCCCCTGCAAGAGCCATGCTGACCAGTGCCATCATACGCTTTTTCATCTTACTACCTCCTGTTTCTTTGTATTTAGTAACTTCTTTGATTTACTAAATCGTTTTCGTAACTACATCATAATCCCATTCCTTTTCTTCGTCAATGGCTCCATATACACAAAATAGCCCTCTGTTTATTGTGCATTATGTATATCATGCCCTTAACATATTTGTATTTTACATACATTTTTCCGACCTGTTCCAAGGCTATCGGTTTGATTGCGAAAACGTATTCGTACATCCCTGTAAAAAAGAGGGAGGCCTCCGCTGCCCGGAGCCTCCCTCTCTATGTGTCGCAATGCTGATATTGACCTGCTGTTTTCCGGCTGGATCAGAGTCCCTGAAATCAGCTCTCACCAACCTCCGCCTTCCCCTGCCCGGCTTCCTCCATGGCCTTCTGCGGTTCATCAAAAATCTCATCCATTGTGTGCCAGCCAAGCACAGCGCACTTGACGCGCGACGGCATATGAGAGACATCGATCAATGCGCCTGCCTCCTCCAGCTCCTCGTGCTCCTCCTCGGTGATATGGCCCTTGATCATGCGCAGAAAGATGTCCGAAAGCCTCCTGGCCTCCGCCTCCGTCTTCCCGATCACCAGATCCAGCATCATATCCGCAGACGCCTGAGAAATCGCACAGCCGTCTCCGACATAGGCACCGTCCACGATCTTTCCATCCTCCACCTTCAGTTTCAGGATGATGTCGTCTCCGCAGCTCGGGTTCACGCCCTCCAGCTGCATATTTGCATCCGGCAGATCATGCTTGTGTGCCGGATGCAGGTTGTGATCCGTCAGGATTTCATTGTAAAACGTATTCTGCATGTTGCCTTTCCTTTCCATCCTTCTGCCCGCGGCTGACCGTACAGACGGGTACTCACGGTCAGCGGCTTCAGTCCTGATATCCCATTCTGCTGCGCAGTGTCGCCAGGCTTGCCGTAAAGCGGTCAATCTCCGCTTCTGTGTTGTAAAAAGCCAGTGAGCATCTGGTTGTATTCGGTACCCCCAGATACTTCAGAAGCGGCTGCGCACAGTGGTGGCCTGCCCGCACGCAGACCCCGTCCTCATCCATCATCGCTGCAATATCGTGCGGATGGACACCGTCTACTTTAAAGGTCAGGATACCATGATGCTCCTCCGGCCTGTCAGAGCCCAGCAGCGTCACATGGGGGACGTCCTTCATCTGCTCCATCGCATACCGGGTCAGCTCCAGCTCCCGCTGCTCAATGAACGCCCAGCCCAGCTTCTGGTAGTATTCGATCGCCGCCAGAAGTCCGGCAGCGCCGCCCGCATTCACGGTTCCTGCCTCGAACTTGTGCGGGAGCTCCGCCCAGACTGCGCCTTCGGTGGTCACATAGTCGATCATTTCCCCGCCGCGCAGAAACGGCTGCATGCGCTCCAGCAGTGCCTTTTTGCCATACAGAACGCCGATTCCCATCGGGGCCAGCATCTTGTGCCCTGAGAATGCAAAGAAATCCACATCCAGATCTGTCACATTCACCGGGATATGCGGTGTGCTCTGAGCGCCGTCCCCGACGAAAACCGCACCCGCCTCATGAGCGATTTTTGCGTATGTTCTGAGATCGTAGCTTCTCCCAAGGACATTGGACAGCTGGGTCATGCAGACCAGTTTTGTCTCAGGCGTAAGCGCATTCCGGAACATCTCCTCCGTGACGGCACCCGTTTTATCCGGATACAGATAATGGAGGTTCGCCCCTGTCTTTTTCGCTGCCATCTGCCAGGGAAGCATGTTCGAGTGGTGCTCGATGACGGTGACGAGGATATCGTCGCCTGCCTTCAGATTGTCCAGGGCCCAGCTGTAGGCTACAAGGTTCAGGGACTCTGTCGCGTTCCGGGTGAAGATAATCTCCTCTGTGCTGCCAGCCCCGATAAAGGCTCTCACCGCTTCTCTTGCCTGCTCATACGTCTCTGTTGCAGCGACCGAAAGCCTGTAGAGTCCTCTGAGCGGATTCGCATTCTCCGTCTCGTAGAAACGCTTTCCTGCCTCGATCACGCTCTGCGGTTTCTGGCTCGTCGCTGAATTGTCAAGATACGCAACATCCTCTGTAATCAGCGGAAAGTCCGCCCGCACCCGGTCGATCATATCCTGTGTTATTGTCATCACGCCCACCCTGTTCCTTACTCTTCATTGCTGTCGGATATTCCGCCAAGATACCGCTCTACCTCTGCGCGGGTCCGCCCGTCCTCAATCAGGTGTACCACGGATGCGACACGTGCATCGGCCATCATCTCGTAGACCGCTTCCCTGTCCATTCCTCTTGACTGAAGGTAGAACAGGACGCTCTCGTCGAGCCGTCCGATGGTTGCCCCGTGGTTTCCGACGACATCCTCCTCCGTGCAGAGAATCACCGGAAGTGTCTGATTCCGGACTGTGTCGTCCATCATCAGGACATCTTCTTTTTCATTGCCGACTGATCCGGACGAGCCCTTCTTCAGATCAATGGTGCCGCGAAAAACCTTCCTTGCATGGTCTCTGAGAACACCCCTGGCGTTGATATCGCAGGTTGTCTTCTTTCCCGTGTGGTTCGCAAAATAGTTGATGTCCAGCGTATGGTCGCCCCCGACACGGTACCCGATATCCGCCTTCAGCGCTGACTTGTATCCGGCCAGATCGGTCTGTACGCCCAGGTAGGTGTGCCCGCCGTCCAGCACCAGATGGATCAGCTCGACACGCCCGGAATTCTCCACACGTCCGCCGATATCGTTCAGAAATGTATATCCGCTCCCGAGGCGCTCGATCTGGATCAGTTTGAGCACCGCGCCTTCTTCGACAAGGTATCTCGTCTGAGCCGCTGCAAATCCTTCAGCGTCCCGAACGGATGAGAAATCCTGCACCACCGTCAGGCTGGAATGCTTTGCAGCCCGAAGGCTGACCGCGTTGACGCTGCGCGCTTCATGCTGAAAGGCATAGCCCAGACGCAGCACACCGTCTGCCTGCTGGTTCTCTGCCGTCGCATAACTGTGAACCGGGACACCCGAGGTGCGGACAAGCGCTGTCATGTCCTTCCCCATGCCGGTTGCCTGCTCCGGCAGGTCTTCCAGCCTCAGAGTCTCCGCTGTGATCTGTGAAGGGATCTCTTCCTTCACAGAAACCTCCCCTGCCGGATCCACACCCTCCAGGGAACCGTTGTTCATCTTCAGCCAATACCAGGTGATTGACGGAAGACGATTCAATGTCATATTCATAATCCGTTTTCCTCCCGTTCCTCAGCCGTTGGTGCCCTTCATCTCGAGACGGATCAGATTGTTCATCTCCACCGCATACTCAAGAGGAAGCTCCTTGCCGACGTTATCGGCAAAGCCCGAGACGATCAGCGCCCTGGCATCATCCTCCGGAAGGCCGCGGCTCATCAGGTAGAAGACCGCCTCATCTGAAATGCGTCCGATCTTTGCCTCATGCCCGACATCTGCCTGCTGCGTCTTCACATCCATCGCCGGGATCGTGTCCGATCTCGACTCGGAATCCAGCATCAGAGACTGGCAGGAGGTCGAGGACTTGCTGTTCTTCGCCTGCGGATTGATGACAACTGCGCTGCGGAACGTCGAAATGCCGCCGCCTTTGCTGATGGAGCGGGTATTCACGACAGAGGTTGTATCCGGCGCATTGTGGACCACCTTGCAGCCAGTGTCAAGATTCTGACCTTTCCCGGCGAAGGTCACCCCTGTGAACTCGGAGCTTGCGCCTCTGCCCGCCAGCACGCTCATCGGATAGAGATAGGAGACGTGGGATCCGAAAGAACCGGACACCCACTCAATCTTGCCGCCCTCCTCCACCTTTGCACGCTTTGTGTTCAGGTTGTACATATTCTTCGACCAGTTCTCGATGGTCGAATAACGGAGTGTAGAATTCTTTCCGACAAACAGCTCCACACAGCCTGCATGCAGATTGGCCACGTTATACTTCGGTGCTGAGCACCCTTCAATGAAATGAAGGTACGCATTGTCCTCGACGATGATCAATGTGTGCTCAAACTGCCCGGCCCCCTTGGCGTTGAGCCGGAAATAAGACTGGAGCGGAATCTCCAGATGCACGCCCTCCGGGACATACACAAAAGAGCCGCCCGACCAGACTGCACCGTGCAGGGCTGCAAACTTATGATCTGTCGGTGGAACCAGCTTCATGAAATGCTCCCGGATCATGTCCGCATACGGGCCATGCAGGGCGCTTTCGATGTCCGAGTAGACAACGCCCAGTTTCTCAGCGAAATCCTGAACATTGTGATAAACCAGTTCAGAGTCGTACTGAGCGCCAACGCCCGCAAGAGACTTCCGCTCTGCCTGCGGAATGCCGAGCCGCTCAAAGGTATCCTTGATCTCCTCCGGCACGCTGTCCCAGTCGTTCGCCATCTTTGTGTTCGGACGGACATAGGTCGCGATGTTCTTCATGTTCAGCCCCTCAATGGAAGGGCCCCAGTCCGGCATCTGGGTATGATTGTAGATTTCCAGAGACTTCATGCGGAAATCATGCATCCACTGAGGATCATTTTTCTCTTTGGATATCTGCTCGACAATCTCCGGGGACAGGCCTTCCTCGATGCGGTATGCGTCCTTCTCGTCATACCGGAAGTCGTACATGCTCCGGTCAATGTCGGCAACATATGTTTTCTCTGCCATCTCACTTTTCCTCAAACCGCTCAAATCCACGCTCGTTGATCTCATCCACCAGCTCTGCGCCGCCGTCCTCGACGATGTGCCCATTCACCAGGACATGTGTTGCATCGACATGGAGAGCCTCCAGAATTCTGGTTGAATGGGTGATGATCAGGAGTGCGCCATCCTTGTCCTTCTGGTACTCCTTGACGCCGTTCGATACGGTGCGTACAGCATCGACATCCAGACCGGAGTCGGTCTCGTCCAGAATTGCCAGCGATGGCTTGAGCATCAGCATCTGGAGGATCTCCGCCTTTTTCTTCTCCCCGCCGGAGAAGCCGACATTCAGGTCACGGTCTGCATAGGACGGATCCATATCCAGAACCTTCAGCTTCTGGTCGATCTCCTTTTTGAAATCCCACAGACGGATCCGCTTGCCCGTGCGCTGCTCCAGCGCCGTGCGGATGAAGTTGGAAAGCGACACGCCTGGAACCTCGATGGGGTTCTGGAACGACATGAACAGTCCTTCCTTCGCCCGGTCGCAGACGGACTCCTCCAGAATATTCTTTCCATTGAAAATGACTGTCCCGGATGTGATCTTGTACTGAGGATTGCCCATCAGTGCATTGCCGAGAGTGGACTTGCCCGCGCCATTGGGGCCCATCAGGACGTGGGTCTCGCCGCGGCCGACTTTCAGGTTCAGATCGTGAAGAATCTCGTTGTCATCGACGCTGACACTGAGGTTCTGAATGTTCAGTAATGGTTCCATGGCTTATTCCTTCCTTTATGTTCTTTGGGTCTTGATCATATCCCAGTAAAATACTGTGATTTCAAACAACGTGATTATAATATGGGACGTCCTGAAATGCAACACCCCATGCCTTCTATGTGTGTTTTTTTCCGCACACAGCTGCTTCTGACACGTCCCGTATGCTGTATAAAGCTTGGCATGCATCAACTCCTCCCGGGAAACATTCCGGCAAACCCGGTCAGCGCGCCGCATAAAGCATCACCTGTGTCAGAACAAGCCCGCTCAGGGCGCCGCCAATGTGCGCCTGCCAGGCAATTCCCGGTGCAAAGTTGATCGCAAGGTTGATCAGGATCGTTACCAGAATGCTTCTGACATTGCCGCCGTATGTCCAGACCAGGAGCGCGTACGAAAACATTAGGCCGTAAAGGCCTCCGGAGAGTCCGACGGAATACCGGGTCCTGGAAATTGCCAGCTCCAGCAGGCTTCCGCCGATGACAGAGCCGCCCAGAATGGCGGCAAACCAGAGATGACCATACGCCTCCTCCAGCGCAGAAAGTGCATAGAGCGAATACAGGTTTACCGCAATATGCCAGCCTTCAATATGCGTAAAACCTACGGTAAACAGCCGCCAGAACTGGCCGCTTCTGATCCGGTCTCTGTCATAGCATCCGCAGGAAACAGCCCTCTCCAGCAGACCGCTTCTGTTTCCTCCGCCCCGCTTCCCGAACCGGATGATCAGAAAGACAACGATGCAGATTACGCCTGTCAGAACACTGACGGGCCGCTGATACAGAACCGGGTTCAAGAGCGGCTGCTGTGCAGACACTGCACCGCTGTAGACTGTCAGGATTCCCATCATATAGATTATCCGCCTTTCAAAAGAGTGACAGTGGCAGAAGAATCACATCTGCCTGGGACACAAGGATTCAATGACATTCAATGGGCAGAAAGGTTTGCTTCTGTGCCGGCTGCCTCCCTGGTTTCTTCCCAGTAGGCGCCCATTGAGCTCCCCGGCTGTCCCGTCACCTCATCAGACAAATAGTCTCCGAGACCAGCCGCTTCCGGCTTCCAGCTCTTTGCCTGTTCCACGCTGTCAAACTCAACCTCCGCATACCAGAATTCGGTCGGGAGCCCCTGGTCTACCTGGTTGACCTCCAGGGACAGCCCACCCGGAAGCCTGTACATCCTCCGGGTTTTCTCAATGAGCGGTTTCCCGATCATCGCTTCGATCTCGCCAAACTTTTCCTTTGGAATCTCCATCTCGATCTCTGTTCGAGCCAGCCCATCGTCCGTCGAGGCTGATTTCAGACAAAGGATATAAGCCGTCCTGCCCTGCTCTCCCGGTTTTACCGGAAGGTCTGTTTCCTCACGGATCCGGACCGTCGGGCGGACTGTGACATACCCCTGGCGCATCCGCTGCTGTCTGATCAGCTCAAGCCCTGCAGGCAGCCAGCTTTGCACCATCCATTTTCGTTCGATTTCCATATTATCCTCCTCTGCTGATACCGGCATCTTCGTTATCCTGCTCCGGTCATCGGATGCCGCTGATAAACACTTCCAGCCCGATTGCGATCAGAATCACACCACCCAGGACAGACGCCCCGGACGACAGCTTCATACCGACCCTCTTTCCGATCGCAAGCCCCGCGATACAGATGCCTTCCGTCACAGCCGCGATGATCAGTGCGCACAGACAGGCTTTGAGTGCATGATAGTCCGATATGGTAAACCCGATGGACAGTGCATCAATAGAGGTCGCGACTCCCTGCATCAGCAAATCGCAGTGCGTCACGCAGACCCCCTCCTCCGGCGTCTTGTTCCGGATGCCCTCGATCAGCATCTTTCCTCCGATCCAGCCCAATAACCCAAGCGCGATCCACGGGATAAATGGCTGAAAGGCGCGGAAGAAGGTAAGCAGCTGATGAACACAAAACCAGCCTGCCATCGGCATCGCAAACTGAAAAAAGGCGTAGACGCCTGCAATCTTCACCATGCGCCCCGCCTTCATGTTCGGCTCCCTGAGTCCGTTTGCGCAGGACACCGAAAAAGCATCCATCGCCAACCCCGCTCCCAGCAGTATGCTGTTCAGAAAAAATGACAGCCCCATCTGTTTTTCCTCCTGCCTCCGCATCCGTCCGCCGGTGCTGGCTCCCACAGCCCGGGCATTGGGTCACCAGAGCCATGATATACAGGCAAGCCTGCATCACAGCTTCGGGCTTGCCGCCTTTACAAGAAAACATCCGGGCTTTGTAGTCCGGATGTTTCCATGCAGCTGACAGGACTTGAACCTGCACGGTCTCCCACTGGAACCTAAATCCAGCGCGTCTGCCAATTCCGCCACAGCTGCATACGGGCGTGCTTTGGTATCTTCTGCCCACTTTTACAACAAAAGCCGCCACAGCTTTGTGACGGCTCACATGAGGCATGGGGGATTCGAACCCCCGACAACTTGATTAAAAGTCAAGTGCTCTACCACCTGAGCTAATACCCCACATATAAAAAATGGCTCTCGGCCAAGCTGGGCTAACCGGATTCGGACCGGTGAATGCAGGAGTCAAAGTCCTGTGCCTTACCGCTTGGCGATAGCCCACTAGGTAAGGGTGGGTACAGGGATTCGAACCCTGGGCCTCCAGAGCCACAATCTGGCGCGCTAACCAGCTGCGCTATACCCACCATATACTGGAGCATCTCACTCCGCACGAGCCTGAAGGGATTCGAACCCCCGACCCACGGCTTAGAAGGCCGTTGCTCTATCCAGCTGAGCTACAGACTCAAAAAGCGGGTGATGGGAATCGAACCCACGTATCCAGCTTGGAAGGCTGGTGTTCTACCATTGAACTACACCCGCATCAAACATGAAAATGAGTTTTTGGAGCCCTGAATCGGGGTGACAAGATTCGAACTTGCGACTTCCTGCTCCCAAAGCAGGCGCTCTAGCCAAACTGAGCCACACCCCGAAAGCTTGGGAATATCGGAACCTCGCTCATCCGCTGCCTCATTCCCTCAGGCACGTTCGTAATTATATTATTGCGTAATACCTTTGTCAACCCCGAAATCATATTTTTCGACTTTTTTGATTTTTCGATTTTTCGATTAAAGATACCGCAGCGTTGCCACCGGGCGCCGATCCGCCTGAAGTTCCAGCACCAGGTAGCTCGGGCGCCCGTTCTCCTGTCTGGGACTGGAAATGCTTCCCGGATTCAAGATCAGAACCGACGGATCTGTCTCTTCAATCAGCGGCTTGTGTGTGTGCCCGAAGACAGCAATGTCACACTGGTTCCGAACAGCCTCGTCATGAAGCTCCTCCGTGCCGAACCGGACATAAAAATCATGCCCGTGCGTCAGAAGGAGCCTGTGCCCGCCGAGCTCCACAATCTGTTCTCTCGGGAAATACCCATTCATGTCACAGTTTCCTTCCACCATATAGGCCGGGCACCGCACACCGCTCCCGCGCAGGAACTGGGCCATCGTCTCCTGTGCATCGCCAAGATGGATCAGGGCATCCATTGTTTTTTCTCTCCGGACAGCCTCTGCTGCATTATAGTCCCATCCGTGGCTGTCGCTCATCACAAGAATCTTCATCGGTCAGGCCTTTCTCAAACTGAATGATGACAGTGTCAAAAGGTACTTTTGACACTCATATCACAGAACAGCGACCAGATAGTCATGCATGGCCGTGAAGGCTTTTCCACGATGGCTGATCGCATTCTTTTCCTCCGGCAGAAGCTCCGCGGACGTTTTCTCCAGCTGCGGCAGATAGAAGATCGGATCATAGCCAAAACCGTGCGAGCCGGCCGGGGCGTACGCAATCCGCCCTTCCATCTGTCCTACGATGGTTTTCACCGTTCCATCCGGCCACGCGCAGGTACATGCGCAGACAAACCTCGCCGATCTGAGCCGGCCCGGCTTTCCATTTTCATCTGCCCCCGGACAATCATTCAGCATTTCCGGAGCCTGATTCTCTCCAGCCGTCCTGTTTTCCAGAAACTCTGCTCCCTCCATCGCTGCAATGGCTCCGCCTGCTGCCTCATACCCGCGGCAGAAGTCATTGACCCGGCTGATCAGTGTCCTGTTTTTCAGTTCATAGGGGGTATCCTCTCCCATATATCTGGCAGACCAGATACCCGGCTCCCCTCTGAGACAGTCAATCACCAGTCCGGAGTCATCCGCAATCGCCATCTCCCCCGAGGCCTTTGCGACAGTGAGTGCCTTGATCGCAGAATTCTCCGCAAATGACCTTCCGTTCTCCACGATCTCCACCCGGATACCGGCTTCCTTCATGGAAACGATCTCGACATCCACATCAGAGAGAATCTCCCTGATCTCAATCATCTTGTTTCTGTTGCCCGTCGCAACAATCATTTTCCCTGCCATGGTTTTCTCCTGTGCCAAACTGTAACTGCATCCACCCTGCACGCCGCCTTCTGTGTCCTGGCCGTTCCCGCCATTCCCACAGTCATCCTGTCTCCGCTGTCTGAATCTCTTTCGGGCGCTCCCCTGAATCTCTTTCGGGCGCTTCGTCTGAAACTTTCGGGCGCTTACTGTCCCGGCAGGCTTTGTCCTGTATCTGAAGTGTACAGCTTCAGACAGACATTCGTCCTGTATGCTGTCTGCGTCCGCTCCCATCTCGTTCCATCCGCGCTGATGTAGGACTCCCTTCCATCCAGCGATACAGTGTCCGTATACCTGTCTTTCCGGGTCTCAACGGCAACCGGCCTTCCGGTGTCCGGTGTGTCGACAAAGACAACAACCGCGAACCGCTTCCCGGCCTGCAGACTCAGCGGCTGGTTCAGCCGAAGTGTGTAAAACCCCGGGTTCTCGATCCAGCCGCATCCAAGCGGGATACCGCTCTTTCCGGCAGCTGCTTCTGAAAGACTGTCTGTTCCGCTGAAGTTTTCGACAAGGACCATCCTCCAGGCTGTCCCGGGACCGACCGCATAAAGGCCGGCCGCGTCAAGCTTCTGCGGGCTGTCCGTCTCGAAAACGCCGGCAAACCAGGCACTCTCATTCCCATATCCCTGCCTTGCCTGCCACCCCAGGCTGTCTGTCTCAAGCACATGGACTGCGTCCCCTGCGGTCCTGACATCTGTATAGGCGATACCGCCCTTTCGGAACAGGTTGGCATCCTCGTAGGAGACATAGAAGATTCCGTTCCTGCCGAAATCAGCGCCCCAGCTGTTCTGACAGATCCAGGCCCCGTCATGTGCAGGCTGCCTGCGGAAATTTTTTTTCGAATACGCGTCATCCCATCCAAGAACCAGAACATCGTGATTCAGCGGCTCGGTCACCGGGTCATAGTAGCTGCAGGTTTCCTCATTATAATAGAAAGAGCGGCTCCGGTCTGTCCGCGTCCTGTCCATCGACAGAGACGTCTGAACCGCGCCAAACCGGTAAATCATATGGCGGATCCGGTCGGCAGACATTCCCTCCAGCAGCCTCATTTCTTCCACGTGAACCGCCGCCTTCAGTCCCTGCGGAGAGTCTCCGTCCCCGTCGGGATCCTTCGCTTCGGTGACCGGTCCCTTGAAATCTGCCATGTAGGACATGATCATACTGTAATCGCCGCCCTCATCCTGTGCGATATCAAATCCATTCTGAAGAGAAATATGATCCGCTGACAGGACAAGGTGCGTCTGCGGCAGGAGCGCCGACTCGACTGCCTCTGCCGCCGTCATCGCCCAGCAGGTCCCCAGGCTGCCCTGGTCCCTGACAGCCGGCTTCTTCTCATAGTCCGCCCAGCTGAACGCCTTCGGAAGCGGTGCAGAAATCGCGGCCTGTGAGAAGTCTGTCGCAAAGACGGCTGTGCTTCCCTTTCCGAAGTCCGCTCCCGGTCTTCCATAGAGCAGCGTATCCGGCTTTAGGAAATCCAGATTCTCTGAAAGACCGCCGGTCTGTTCCTCTGCCCCAAGGAATAAACTGCAAAAATGATCGGCGATTGTTTGCTGCCCGGCCGCCGCAGAGGAGACGGTAAGTGCCGCAGCCAGAAACATTGCCGGCACAACCCCCACCGCTGCCTGTCCGGATCTCCTCACGGCTTCTTCCTCTTTGCCTGGTTTCTGATGGGTTCCACCGGCTTCCGTCCTGCTCTTTCACAGGAAGGCCGGTCGTGCTTCGCGAACACGTTTTGCTTTTCTGGTGCCGCTTTGCTCCCTTCAGTTTGAGGCAAAACGCCGGAATGGCTGCGGAAGGAGGGCTTCGGACCCAGGAACTGGTAATAGTAGGTCCGTATCATTCCATTGTAGATCTTGCGGTTTCTGTCCGCCTTCCGCCCGATATACCGTTCCGCATCCTCATAGGAAGTGATCACGTATTCAGACCAGCAGTCAAGCCCCCGGAACGCCTCGCCGATCTGCCTGTACAGCGCCGGAAGCGACTCCCTGTCCTCCAGCCGCTCGCCGTACGGCGGGTTTGTGATCACGAAGCCATACTTCTTCGGATGGCGGAGCTCGCTGACCGGCCGCTCCTGAAAATGAATCAGATGATCCACGCCTGCATTTCTGGCGTTCTCCCTTGCCGCCCGGATGATCTCCCCGTCGATGTCATAGCCCTGGATATCGGTCTGTACCTGATCGTCAATCAGATCATTCGCCTCGTCGACCGCCTCGTACCAGGCCTTCTTCGGAATCAGGTTCCCCCAGCTCTCCGCAAGGAAATCACGATTCATCCCAGGCGCGATATGGGCTGCCATCATGGCTGCCTCAATCGGGATCGTCCCGGAGCCGCAGAACGGATCAACGAGCGGTCTGTCCGCCTTCCACGGCGTCAGCATGATCAGGGCAGCCGCAAGATTCTCCGCGATCGGCGCCTTCGCCGTCAGAAGGCGGTACCCCCTTTTGTGCAGAGAGTCGCCCGTCGTGTCCATGCAGACCGTCACCTCATCCTTCATGATTGTCACGCGGATCGGATAGTCTGCCCCATTCTCCGGAAAATGATTCAGTCCGTACACACTGCCAAGCCGGTCGACCATGGCCTTCTTCATGACAGCCTGAATGTCTCTGGGGGAGAACAGCTTTGACTTGATTCCGGTCGCCTTTGCAACCCAGAACCTGCCGTCCTTCGGGATGTACTGCTCCCAGGGAATCGCCTTGGTGCCCTGGAACAGATCCTCAAACGATTCTGCATGAAAACCGCCGACTTTCAGAAGAATGCGCTCCGGTGTCCGGAGAAACACGTTCGCCCTGCATATGGCTGCCGCATCCCCTTCGAAAGTCACTCTTCCGTCCTCAACGAGTGTGATCGGATATCCCAGCTCCTGGATCTCTCTCTTCAGAACCGCTTCTAATCCGAAATGGCAGGGGGCAATCAGTTTATATTTTTCCATTCAACTCTCTTTTCCACAGGATTTTTGATTAGGGGTTGCTTTTTTAAACATCACATACTATAATGAAGCGGTAAAAGGACTACCCTTAATGGTTCTTTTACAAACCCCTTATTAATTATTTATACTCCCCTTGAAAAGCCGGCAGCTCCCCTGCCGGCTTTTCTCTTGTCTTTGAGGTTCCCGGAAACTGTCTCCCCTCTCGTCCCCGACGTTCGTGGAAACTGTCTCCCCTCCTGCCCCCGGCGTTTCCGGAAGCTGTCTTACGCCGCCGATCCGGGGAAGCGTACTTTATACTCCGTCAGGTTTCGTCTTTCTCTTCCTCTTTGTCCGGTCCGTCTGCAGGCTTTGGCATGATAATGGCCATGGCAATGTAGAGCAGAATGCCGGAGCCGCCAGCCAGTGTAAACAGCACGAACAGGATCCGGACGATGGTTACATCTACGCCAAAGAAGTCGGCGATCCCGCCGCAGACACCACAGATTTTGTTGTCCCTTGAAGATCTGCGCAGTTTTTTCATCTCTTTTCTCTCCTCTCTTATCAGGCTCATACTTTATCCGCCTGTCCGGCAGCCGTTCTTTCCGTTCTTTCCGTTCTTTGCGGTCTTGCCGGCAGCCGCTGCCAATGTTGCTGACATCATACTACAAAACGCCGCTCCTGTGCGAAACGAATCCCAATTGTGTTTCGTAAAACAGCATCTGTGGCGCGCCATTTCAGGAGCAGCCAGCCCGCTGCCTGAGTCCCCGTCCGAACGTAATTGTAAAAGCGACCCCCTGCGCTGTATTATCCACCCGAATCCTCCATCCATGCTGAGCCACAATCTCATCGACAAGCGCCAGGCCGATCCCCGTTCCGCCCCGCTTTCCGATGTAGAACCGGTCAAATATGTGACGCTTCTCCTCTTCGTCCAGCACATCTCCATCGTTGACAATCCGGAGATAATTTTTTTCGCAGGAGATGTAGATTCGACTCTCCGCATACTTCACAGCATTCGAGATCAGGTTCATTACAACCCGCCCGAGCTGGTCCGGATCTGCCTGCACCTTAATCTGTTCGAGATTCATCGATACGTCAAGTGCACGCTTTCTGATCTCATATTCGAGCGCCATCAGGCAGTCATTGATGACGTCCGGCAGAATTACACTCTCCATGTGCAGCTTCGTCTGGCTGCTTTCCAGCCTGGACAGGGCCAGAATCTCCTCCACCAGGTCCCGCATCTTGTCTGTTTCAGAGAGAATGACCCGGGACGCCTTTTTCGGATCATCGATGACCCCGTTCCCGATTCCCTCCGCGTAGCCCTGGATTGACATCAGGGGTGTCTTCAGCTCGTGAGAGGCATTCTCAAAAAACTGCTTCTGCTTTTCCTGTTCCAGCTCCAGGCTGATCCCCATCCGGACACCCAGAAAAACCGAGATCACAGCGCAGATGATCATAACCAACAGCTCTGCCTGCTCAACCAGATGGACCAGATGGCGCTGGGATGTAATGTCAACGTACAGAATCCATTTATACTTCCCGTCATCAGACAGATAATGGTCCTGTATCTTCAGAACATAGTAGCTCTTCTTCCCTGCGGATATCTCCCGGATGACCCCGTCTGGAAATGGATGCGTCCTGCACCAGTCAGCAAGCTTTTTTTCATTTTCCGTCACATAGAACTCTGTCCGGTACTGCTGATCCACCAGGATGCTGACTGCAACGTTAAACCCTTCATCATCATTCTCAAAACCGGACGAGGGCAGCAGCGGCGTCGAGCTTGAAGATTCCTCCGTACTTTCCGTTTCAGTATTTTCGCCATACTCGGCTTCCCAGGAGGTATTCTCCCCAGCAGACGTATCCGGAAGCGCCGCAAAGACCTGCGCTGTGTCCGACAATGCTTCCGTCTCTTCCCCAGTTTCACCGGAACGCCCGCTCTCTGCCTCTGACCCGGCATACAGATTCTCCAGAGAGTAAGTCCGTTCCAGCTCCTTCAGCGCCCTGATTGAGCTCTCATGGATATTCCGGCTCATCAGCAGATGAAAAACGACGAGGATCACGATGAAAAACACCGCCAGAATCCCCGTCGACATATACGCGATCCGGACCGTTCTCTTTCCAAGATGATGGCCTGCATGCTTTAAGATTGATTTCCTGCGATTTGATATGTCTCTGGCAGGACGATTCTTCATGTATCTCCTTCTCCCAGCCGGTACCCATACCCCCAGATCGCATTGATCCGGACCCTGGATCCGGCTGCACTCAGTTTTTTCCGCACACGCCGGACGGTCTCGTCTGCCACCCTCGTCTCGATATCCGGTCCGATTCCCCAGACATCCCGGAGCAGCTTTTCCCTTGACAGTGCCCTGTCGCAGTTCTCGATCAGGTACCGGATCAGCGCACGTTCCGTAATCGTCAGCCCCGCGTCACGGCCATTGACCAGGACAAGCTGACTGCTTTCATCCAGCGTGACATCCCCGAACGAAAGTGGTTTTTCCCTCTTTTGAGACTGGCGTTCCATGTCGACCCGGCGCAAAAGCGCACGTACCCTCATGACAAAGATCGATGGCCGGAACGGTTTGATGATGTAGTCATCCCCGCCCATGGAAAGGCCGGTGATATAATCCAGCTCGCTCTCCCTGGCTGTCAGAATGACAATCGGCACCTTTGAAAGTCCCCGGATTTTCCTGCAGATCGTCAGTCCGTCTGTCCCCGGCATCATGATGTCAAGGACTACGAGATCGCAGCGCTGTTTCTGGAACTGCGCAAACAGACTGTCCCCGTCTGAGAATGTCCGGACATCGAACCCCGCCTGCGTCAGATATGTGTCAATCAGTGTCCGGATGTTTTCCTCATCATCCGCCGCATAGATCACCTTCCGGTCTTCCTCTGTCACTGTCCGCCCTCCTGTTTCCGCTGCCTTCCGCTGTGTCAGATCGTGTCCGGGAATTCTTCTTCCCGCTGCCTCTGCAGATGTCAGCAGTCCTATGTCTGCAGACGCACAAAAGCCGCTGAAAGCATTCCGGATGAAGCCAAGCCCCCGGCTCTGCACATCTGAAGTCAGCCCTGCAGGCGTTCGATCATCTTCCACATACTGTCTGCAGAATTGAAGTTCGCCGGGACAAGCTCGGTCGGCGTCACTTCGATGTCAAATTCATCCTCCAGCGTGGATACAAGCTCCAGCACCTGCATAGAATCAAGCAGTCCATCGTCAATCAGGTGCTCCTCGTTCTCATAATCAATGTCCGGATCAATATCTTTCAGAATTGCCAGCAGTTTCTCCATGATGTTCCTCCTTTATCATCGTCATTCCATGTCTTTCAGTTCAGCCGCACCGCAGTTCAGCCCGTCTGTCGGTAAAATACCGCGCAGTCTGCGAAACCCTTCCTTCTCAGACCATGTCCATATACCGGGCAGTTCCCTGCTCAGGAAAGTCAGCATTCCCTCAGTAGGAGCATACGCCCCGCAGCGCCCGAATACAAGATGATCTCCAATATTCAGCTCCCCGAACTGCGCACTCCTGAGCAACACATCGTTCATCGAGCAAAGCGAACCGAACACCGACCACTCCTGTTTCTTTTCCGGCTTCTCCAGGCAGTAGACAGGCGGGACCTTCATTCCCATCATCTGCCCGTACCAGCTCACCTGGTGGATTCCGCCGTCGACGATCGCAAACCGGTGCTCTCCCCTGTGCTTGACATCCGCGACCGCTGTCACGTATGTCCCGCTTGTTGCCGCAATTCGTCTCCCGAATTCGAGTGTGACCTCTCCCTGATACGCCATCGCCTGCAGCTTGTCCGAAAGCGCCTCGAGATCCTTTTTCTCCCGGCTTCTCATGGTTTCCTCATCCGAGAAATAGTCGACTGCCATCCCGCTTCCAAACTCGAGGCGCTCCGGCTCAAACCCATATGCAGCCTTCCAGTCCTGCAGACAGCCGTCGATCATGTCCAGCTCTTCGGTCGTCCGCCCGATGTTCTTCTTCTGCGTTCCGGAGAAGTAATGAATGCCACAGACACGGGCGCTTTTCCCATGCTTTCCGGCGAGAATCTCCTCGATCTCGCCTCTGTCCATCCCGAACTGGCTGCCGTCCGTAAGCCTCGGCATCACGCGGATGTCCTCTCCTGTCTGCTCCGCAAACTGTTCCAGGGTTTCCCACTGCATCAGGGATTCCGCCGTATAGGTGATCCGGCCTCCATGCCGCTTCAGGGCGGCAAGCAGATCATCCTTCCCCTTGTTGACGCCGGACAGCACTATTTTTCCCTCCGGGACCTTTTTCCGCTCGCAGATCCGCAGCTCTCCAAATGAGCAGGCCTCCACATAGTCCGCCGCTTTTCCAAGCGCCTCCGTCAGGTACGGATTGGCCTTGATCGAGAAGCAGACTTTCACACGCTCCGGAAACACCTCATGCATCCGTCTGATCTCCCCGGCTGCCTCATCTGTATCAAAGATATAGAAGGGTGTCTGTGCCATCTTCAGCGCTTCCGAAATCTTCTCCGCTGTCAGTATCATACCTTATGTTCCTCCTTTGCGCCCTCGCCAAGCTGCTCGAGCACCCTCCTGCGATCCATTTTCCCGTGATCTGTCAGCGGGATCTCCTGGACATGATGAAACCTTGACGGAACCATGTACTGCGGAAGAAGCTTCAGAAGCTCTCCCTTGAGCGCTCTGGGCTCAGCCTGTCCGCAGTAGCAGGCCTCCAGCCTGTTCTTCTCCCGGTTGAATACACAAAAGCCGCGCTCGACACCATGTGCCGTGTTGAGTGCGCCCTCCACCTCCTCCAGCTCAATCCGGTGGCCGAACAGCTTGATCTGGAAATCGGCTCTCCCTGAGAAGCAGAGCTGTCCGTCTTCCCTGTAATATCCCAGATCCCCCGTCCTGTACATCTGCTCCGGGAACCTTGTCTCCAGCGGGCTTGGGCAGAAGGCCTTTCTGGTTGCTTCCGGGGCATTCAGGTAGCCGAGCGCCAGGCAGCTTCCGGACACACAGATCTCTCCGCTTCTTCCGCTCTCTGTGATCCTGCGTCCCTTCTCGTCCAGCAGAAAAACCTTCTCGTTCGGAAATGGAACACCGATCGGCAGAGGCTTCCCGCTCAAATCTTCTGCCGGGCCCTGCACCCTGTAGTAGGTACAGTTGCAGGTGATCTCACTCGGTCCGTACAGGTTGACAAATTCAGCATCCGGATACTGCTCCATCCAGGCCCTCAGGAAACGCTCCGGCATCACCTCACCCGAGAACAGAACCCGTCTGATCGAGGACGGAACCTTGTAGGTAAACCCCCTGAACTGAACAACCAGGCACAGGGCAGAAACCGCCCAGGTCAGTGTCGTGACCTTCTTTTCATCCAGGTAATCCATCAGGTTCGTGATGACGGTGAAATACTTCCTCGGGATCAGGACAAGCTCTGCGCCAGTCTTCAGGGAAGAGTAAATATCCTTCACCGATACATCGAAATCAAACGGAGCCTGATTGCCGATCACATCATCCTTCGTGATATGGAACAGTTCCGGAAAATAATTCATGAAGTCGATCACACTCCTGTGGCTGACCAGGACGCCCTTCGGTGTTCCCGTCGAGCCGGAGGTGAAATTGCAGTAAAGCGGGTCTGTGTCCATCTGATGCATTCTGACTGCATCTAAGGCTGCACGGTCCACTTCTGTGGAGAACGCCTCTGCTGTATCCAGAAACTGGAGATGGGCTCTGCTCGTCCCGCTGCTCCGGGCACATCCGGGTTCTGCACATTCTGACTCAGCATCCCCGGTCTGAACTCCGCCGGGTTCTGCGCAGTCCGTTCCTGCACGACCGTCGTCCTCCGGGCAGAATGTCTGTGCAGCCTCGCCGGGTCTGTCCGTCAGAACAATGGAAAGACCGGATGTCTCAACCATTTTCCTCAGTCGAAGCGTTCCCTGCTCGGTATTGAGAAAGACAGAGAAGCAGCCGGCATAGACGATCCCAAGCATTGCCGCATAGGCGTCCTTCGACTTGCTCATATAGATGCCGACCGGCTGCCCGGGCGATGTATACCTTGCCAGGTATGTTCCTGCCTTCCTTGCCTTTTCCAGAAGCCCGGCAAAGGTCAGACTTCCCTCCGGATCGGTCACAGCCCGCTTTTCAGGGAAGCGTTCTGCTGTCTGTTCCAGATATTCCAGTACATTCTTCATCGGGTATCCCTTTCCTTTTACTGAATCTGCCGCCCGAAACCATGTTGGCCGGTGTCTGTCCGTGCGAGCCATACATTGCTCCGCAGGTGGCTTGTCCTCTTCCCCGGACAGCCTACAGCGTATCTGCCTCTGCCGGGTCGGCATACGAGGTCTCCGTCACCTCCGGAGAATCCAGAGCCCCTTCGGTTTCTTTGCGCTTTTTCTTCGCATATCGATGCGCCTCCTTCAACAGCGCGCTTCCGCTTGTCGCCTCATCCTTTGGCAGGTTCTTCAGTACCACATCATAGGAATCGACAAACATCGATGAAGGATCGTCTGAACTCAGGATTTTTGCCAGCACCCTGGTCTGCCTGTCTCCCAGGCTTCCCATCATGTGGCCGTCCAAGTCCACATAGTCCAGATCGGTCCGGTCCAGGTACTCTTTCTTCAAATAATTCATGTCGTAAAACTCCACACCCTCCTTTTTGCAGAGGTCAGAGTAGTACTTGTTGGCTGCATTCTCATTCTCGCGGAGCAATCTGTATGGAGGCAGCGCAGAGTAGAAGCATACCAGCCGGATTCCCTTCGATCTGCAGAATTCCACCATCTTATGGAAGTACTCGACATTCTCCGGCACGATCTTACCCGGTTTGAACTTCACAGGCTTATACAGCGTATCCATGTGAAGGGAATAGGAATGTCCGTACCGGAATCCTCTTCCCTTGTACTCATAGTTGGCCCCCAGGTACAGTGCCTTCATGATCATCGGGATGGTCTCCTCGCCATGATGCCAGTAGGACGGTCTCAGCCGGACATAGGCTGCTCCCGGGATCTGACTGGCATTGCGCGGTGCCAGCCGGTAGTCTGCGATAAAATTCGGAAATGGCTGTGTCAGCATCTCGTTGAAAAAGTAATCCAGGCGGTTTTTAGGATCGCTTCCCGCAAAAAAGATGCTGGTGTCGTTGCCGAGAGAGATGCCTGGAATCCGCCAGTAGGTCGGGTCAATCTCATAGAGAATGGTCTTCGGCTGGTTATGGTAGCAGACCTCCCTCATCAGGTAGTAGATATCCTTGACCGGCATGATCCGACGGGAACAATTGTAGGAGGTCGTCCCAAGTTCCTCGTCCAGCACTGCCGGATCGACCGCCGTCTCTCCATGGGAGTCCCCGACGACAATCGTGTCGTAGTTTGTCTCCCCCTGAACCTCGCGAAGCTCTGCCTTGAGAATCGAGGGCTGTGTCAGGATGAAGGAGAAAAAGAGGATCCAGACGATGTTCAGGGCAATCAGACACCCTGCCTTTCCAAGCCTTGTCTGCGGCTCCCATCTTTCCGTTCTCTGCTTTTTCTTCCGTCTGTTCTGCTCTGCGTGTCTGTTATTCATGTTCACTGTGCTCCGTCTGCGGGATGGTACAGGCAATAGGAAGGCTTTCCTTCCCGGTGTGTTTCCTAAAAGTTCGCATACATGAACCCGCCGGCTCCGACCGTCCTTCCAACAAGAAGGATTGCCTGGAACAAAGCGGTCCAGATCGCCGCCTGCTTCCAGAACGGCTTTGCAGCGATGGACTGTCTCAGGGATATTCCCTTCTCATGCTGAATGTCCACCCACAGAAGGAGCATGCAGGCCAGGAAAAGGATTGGAAGATAAAACAGCGTCTCGACCTTCGTCGTGAAAATTCTTCCCAGGCTTGTCCGGTTCAGCACAAACATCCGGAAAAACATCCGGACTGCCCCTGACGCCGTGTCTGCGCAGTCAAAGACCCAGCCGATTGTCACAATCACCAGCGTCCGCACAAGACGGAAAGTCTGCCAGCGGCCTGACTGCTCATTGATGTGGAGACCGGTCTTCCATGACCGGTAGATATCCTCCATCACGGCGCTGAAGGCAAGAATGGCGCCGTTATAGATTCCCCAGCCGGCGTACTTGGATCCTGCACCATGCCAGATCCCGACGATCAGGAAAACAATCAGATCGCCGATTGCCACGATAACCTTGCTGGCCATCTTCATGGACATATGTTTTCTGAGCTGCTTCTTCAGAAGCTTGAGAGGCTTCCACATCGCCAGCGGGAAAAAAATATAGTTCTTCATGAATGCGCCCAGGCTGATGTGCCACCTTCTCCAGAATTCACCAAGGTCCTTTGAGAAATACGGCTGTCTGAAGTTTTCGCCAAGCCGCACGCCAAAGCACTCCGAGACACCCCTGACTACATCGATTCCGCCGGAGAAATCGCAGTACAGCTGGATGCCGTACAGCACCAGGCAGATCAGGACATTGAGCCCATACTGACTGCCCGAATTGGCCCGGCCGACGAACACGGCCGTCCGGTCTGCGATAACCATCTTCTTGAAAAAGCCCCAGAGCATCAGCGGAAGACCGGCCTTGATATTCTCCCAGGCTTCCCCGTGATCCTTGAAAAGCTCTCCCTTCATCTGCCCGTAGGTCCCGATGGGTCCCTGCGTCAGCTGCGGAAAATAGCAGATGAACAATACCAGGTGAAAGAAGGAGTGATCTGCCTTTCCCCGCTGCCAGTAGACATCGAGCAGATAGGAGATCGCCATCAGAAGATAATACGACAGACCGAAGGGGACGATGAGCTTCAGGAAGCGCCAGCGGCTCTGGAGTGTCTCATTCACCCTTGTCAGATTCAGATGAAGGGCTGCCGGCACATACTTGGACAGCGCCAGGATGAGAATCAGCAGAAAGATTGCAAGAAGGACAGCACGCTTCGCTTTCCTGCCTCTTGCAGCCTTCGCAATCTTCCGCTCCGCCCTGTCCTCCGGAAGGTCCGCCTCCGAAAGCATTCTCTCAATATATAAAGCAAATCCGAAGGAAACCACTGCGACATATCCGACGAACAGAAGATTCCGCCAGTCAGCCGCCCAGAGGAAAACGAAGGACAGCCCCAGCAGGCACTGCCATTGAAAACGGCTGGGTATCAGATAATAGATCAGAAGCCCAGCCATCAGGAAGATCATAAAGATAAGTGTCGTAATATTCATGCAAGTCCAAGCCTTTTAAATTTTTTCTTACTATACCATGGGCGAATTGAATTATCCGAGAACATTCTGCCACAATCCTGCAACAAACATCACTTTCTCAGCAGGACAACCGGCACCTGCCTCAGACGCCCTCCTCCAGCATTCTGTACACGGCTTCCATATCCAGATTCTGCCTGACTGCCGCCGCCAGAAGATCGTACTGACGCTCCCGGAAGGTTTCCCGGCTCAGAGACGCCCCCTCGGTCAGCCGCAGCCCTTTCTTCTCTGCCGCCGACTCTGCCAGTCTCCATGCAAGATCGTCCGCATCGAAGATGCCATGGACGTAGGTGCCGCAGACTGTTCCTGCGGTGCAGCCGTCCTCCTTCTCCCGGCTGTATCCCCCGGTCTGTGCGTGAAGGCGTGCAAAAGGTTCCGCGCCGCTCCCTTCCCGGATGACGCTGCGCCCCATATGGATCTCGTATCCCTCGATTCGTCTTCCCTTCAGAGCATCAAAGCCTTTCGCCGGGCTAAGGATCTCGCCGCGAACCTGTGTCCTCGTCTTTTCCGGCCGGAATATAGTATCGACCGGAAGAAGACCAATCCCCCGCACAAATTGCGGCAGACCACTCTCCCCAGTCTCAACTCCGTCCGGGTCCCTGAGCGTCTCTCCGAGCATCTGATACCCGCCGCAGATGCCGATCACGGCTCGTCCCTGCGCTGCCGTCTTCTTAATCAGAACTTCGAGCCCGCTCTCCCGCAGCCACAGCAGATCTGCGATTGTGCTCTTGCTGCCTGGAAGAATTACAATGTCAGGCTGTCCAAATTTTCGGATGGAATCCACATAACGAAGGCTGACGCCCGGAATACGGGCGAGCTGTGAAAAATCCGTGAAATTTGAAAGACGCGGCAGACGGATGACGACAATCTCCACCAGGGCCTGATGCCGGCCATATGTTGGCGTCAGAGGAGCGGTCTGCTCCGACACGGTGTATGCCGGGTGTTCTGTCCCTGTAAGTCGTTCAGACAGGCTGTCCTCATCGTCGATGTCGATCTTCAGATAGGGAATGACCCCAAGCACAGGTTTTCCTGCCAGCCCTTCGAGCTGTTTCAGCCCTGGCGTCAGAATAGAGCGGTCTCCCCGGAATTTGTTGATTACAAAGCCCTTTATATACTGCCGCTCCTCTTCATCCAGAAGCATCACCGTTCCATAAAGCTGTGCGAACACACCGCCCCGGTCAATATCCCCTGCCAGAAGAACCGGCGCACCTGCAAGGCGCGCCATCCCCATGTTGACAATGTCGTGATCCTTCAGATTGATCTCCGCAGGGCTCCCCGCTCCCTCAATGACAATGACGTCTGCGTCCTCTTCCAACCGGCGATAGGCTTTCCGGATATCCGGGACGAGACTCTGCTTCATCGCAAAATATTCCTGTGCGCTGAAGTTTCCCCGCACTTCTCCGTTGACAATGACCTGACTGACAGAATCCCCGGTCGGCTTGAGCAGGATCGGATTCATGCTGACGGACGGCTCAACCCCGGCTGCCTGCGCCTGGACGACCTGCGCCCGCCCCATTTCCAGCCCCTCCTTCGTAATGAAGGAATTGAGAGCCATGTTCTGGGACTTGAAAGGTGCCACGCGATAGCCGTCCTGACGGAATATCCGGCACAGAGCCGCTGCGATCAGGCTCTTTCCCGCGTTCGACATTGTCCCCTGTACCATGATTGCCTTTGCCAAATTTCATCCCCCTGTCCCAGGTTCCACGCTTCTCCGGCGGGCGTCCTTCAGAGACATCTGACCTTCTGGCAGGCCGACGCCCGGATGCCCCTTCCCGCCTGCCGGCCGGTCCCTTTCACTTCTGCTTTCTCAGCCGGTAGTCCTCCTCCGCATAGATGCCTGCCAGAATCCCGCACAGCTTCTCATTGTCCCGCCGCGTTCGGCAGGAAACACGAAAATACCCAGGCTCCAGTCCCCGATAGTTGCTGCAGTCGCGGATCAGGATGCCCTCCGCTGCACAGCGGTCAAACAAATCCTCCGGTCCACGGAAGAACATAAAGTTTGAGCTGGAACCGTACCAGGTAATTCCGATCCGGTCAAATGAACTCTTCAAAAAATCCATTTCCTCCTGAACGGTCTCCCGGACTCTGTGAACGTAAGCCTCGTCCCGCAGCGCCGCGATCCCACAGGCCTGCGCGGCAGACGATACGTTCCATGGCTGCATACAGCTACGCACCTTCTCAAGGAGTGGCCTGGAAGATGTCACACCGGCCCCGAGCCGAAGCCCCGGTACAGAATAGAGCTTCGTAAATGCATTCAGAATGAACAGATATTCATTCCCTTCCAGGCGTCGAAGCATCGTCACCTGCTTCGGGTATCTTAACAGGCCGACATAACACTCATCCAGCACCAGAAGCACATGTTTCTGTCTGCATCGTTCGACAATCTCCAGCATCAACTCGAACGAAACGAGCACGCCGGTCGGATTGTTCGGGTTGCAGAGATAAAAGATATCCAGATCATCTGTGATTGAGTCAAGAATGTCCTCTCCGATCAGAAAGCCGCTCTCCTCCCTGCAGGTGTAAAATCGGATGTCCGTGCAGCCGGAAAGCCAGAGCGCAGTCTCGTACTCTGAGAAAGACGGCGCGATGATCAGTCCACTCCGCGGTCTCATGGCATTGGCAACGGCGTAGATCAGCTCGGCTGCACCGGCGGAACAGACGATCCACTCCTTTGGGATCAGAAATTCCTTCGAAATGGCAGCCCGCAGCTCCCTGCACCGGACATCCGGATACTGCGAGAGCGTATTCACCGATTCAATATATGCTTTCCTTACGCCGTCAGGCATTCCGAGCGGCGAGGTGCTGATCGAAAAGTCATTCGAGTATTCCGCAGAGTAGATGTCTCCGCCATGAACCTGTGACTGCATGAACGCTTCCTCCTGGTTTTAAATGGCCTTCAGAATCCATGTCCTCATTCCTAATAATACTACGACAGCAGGCAAAACGGAAAGAAACATCAGTCTGTTTGCGCGCCGGATGTCCTCTGCCTCAACCTTTCGGATCGGGTCCCCCAGGGTCGGCTTTTTTACGACCTTCCCGAAATAACTGGCGTCCCCTGCCAGTTGAATCCGGAGCGCACCGGCCATTGCGGCTTCTGTCTGGGCAGAGTTCGGACTGGCATGCCGTTTTCGATCTCTTCTGAAGATCCGCCAGGCATTGCGACTGTCGAGGCCGGCTGCATTTGCACATAATACCATGAGAATGCCGGATACTCTTGCAGGTAAGAAGTTCAGCACGTCATCCAGTCTCGCAGCGGCCGTTCCGAAGTACCGGTACCGATCATTCCGATAGCCCACCATCGAGTCCATCGTGTTGACCGCCTTGTACATCCACCCGGCAACAGGGCCGCCGATGGCAAGGAACATCAGCGGTGCGACCACGCCATCAGATGTGTTTTCCGCCACTGTCTCGACCGCTGCCTTTGTGACACCCTCCGCCGTCAGCTCCCGGGTATCCCGACCGACAATCATCGATACGGCTTCCCGCGCGCCTTCCAGATCTCCTTCCTTCAGCTTCCGGTACACCTTCATCGATTCATCTGACAGCGCACGTCTGGCCAGCAGGCTATAGCACATCAGTGTCATGATCAAAAAATGAACGACAGTCCCTGCCCGGGCAGCCAGGAAAAGCAGCAGCCAGCAGACTGCTCCCGTCACCGATGGCACCAGCACAGCCAGGAAACTTCCGGCAATCCGCTCCCCTTCCTTATTATAAGGCAGCACTGCGCGGAGCCCTCTTTCAAGTCCGCGGATCAGAAGTCCGATCAACCGTACCGGATGATAGACCCAATGCGGGTCTCCCAGAAGCAGGTCCAGCCCGCAGCCTGCCAGAATTGCCAGCGTTGTCTGTGTCGCGCCATCTGTGACCATGATGTTGTCCTCTCTCTCCAGGATATGAGCGTGTCATAGGAAAAGTCTATATCCAAATCTAGAAAAAATCCACTTTACAATTTTCTTGTTCTCAATTATTATATCGCATATCCGAAATATAGTATTTTATTTCAAGAGGAGGATTTGAAAGATGGCGAAATCAATCAATAAAAAGCTGGTCAGTGTTCTGGCCGCTGCTGCATTTTCCCTTTCTGCATTCACCGCATTCGGAAGCTCAGCCGAAACCGAAAACACGACTGAGGCTGCCGCACCGGCTGCAGACGACACCAAGAATGCTGTTGCGATCGACAAGGATGCGTTTGACAAGCTGATCCAGTCCGGTCCGACTGCTTCTGATGACGAAATCGCTTCCAGCGAGTGGGCGTCGGCTGTAAAGAAGAATGGAGTCCTCAGGGTCGGTGGGACCAGAACGTCTTTCCTGTTCAGCCAGCTCGACGAGACGGACAACCAGGTTCGCGGCTTTGATGCCGGTCTGTACCAGCTCCTGGCGCAGTACATTCTGGGAGATTCTTCCAAATATGAGCTGACGCAGGTTGATTCCAGCACCAGAGAGTCTGTCCTGACCAGTGACCAGGTTGATGCTGTCTTTGCCACCTACTCTATCACGGCCGACAGAGAAAAAGTAATCTCCTTCGCAGGTCCTTACTACACCTCTCAGCAGGCTGTTCTTGTAAAGAATGGCAACACCGATATCAAGAGCGTGGAGGATCTGGCTGGAAAGACCGTTGCAACGCAGGCGGGATCCACGGGCCCGGATATTCTTGCCCAGTATGCACCGGATGCGACCGTACAGGAGTTTGAGAATGATATCGAGGCCAGAACTGCACTTGAGCAGGGCCGAGTCGACGCATATGTCACGGACTACACATTGATTTTGAACGCGATTGTCAAGAATCCGGACAAGTACCAGGTTGCGGGCGACACCTTCGGTCCGGAGGACAACTATGGCATCGGCCTTCCGAAGGATTCGGACGGCGTTCAGTTTGTAAACACCTTCCTCAAGACCATCGAGGATGATGGAATCTGGTCTGATCTCTGGAAGATCTCGCTCGGCGACAGAACCGGTATCACCACTGTCCCGAATGCTCCGGTGATCGGCGGTGCGGCTGCAGAAACTGAGATTGACGGCACAGAAGCCACCAGCACAGAAGCCTGAGAGCTGTATGACAGCTGGAAGTCTGCGGCTGCCTCCCAGAAAAATCATGTTGTGCTTCTTCCATGCATGTTTCAAATCGTTTATAATCAGTTCCTGACAGCAGTTGCTGCAGGAACAGGCAAAAAGGCTGTCCGTGAGTCAGGCTCATGTGGCAGCCTTTTTGATTCTCACAGAGGTCATGCCATCGCTTCTCGCCCGCATGCGGGCTGCAGCTGACATACAACTGAAGGGCCGGGAGACCTTTTGCTATGAACATTGGAGAACTTCTTTCTCAATACGGAGGCAAGTACGCGATCGCACTCCTGACAACCTGGAAACTAACCGCTGTTTCATTTGCGCTTGCGCTTGCGCTTGGTGTTCTGATCACCGCGATGCGCGTAAGCCCGATTCGTCCGCTCCGGATCATTGCCGAACTGTATGTTCAGATTTTCCGGAACATCCCCGGCGTGGCGCTTCTCATATTTCTTGTCTACGCACTGCCCTACCTGAACCTGATTTTCTCCTATCAGACCTGTGTGCTGACTGCAACCACCCTGATCCCGGCTTCCTTCTGTTCAGAGTACCTGATGTCAGGCATGAACATGATTGATAAAGGGCAGATTGAAGCCGCCCGGGCGCTTGGAATGCGCTTCACACATGTACTGCGCAAGGTTGTGATCCCGCAGGCGCTGCGCAACAGCGTCCTGCCCCTGACAAATCTTCTGGTTGCAACCATGCTGACGACTTCCCTTGCTTCCCAGGTCCCGATGAACCCGATGGAGCTGACCGGGCTTGTCTCCCATATCAACACACACTCTGTCGGCGGCATCATGGCATTCGTGATTTCCGCGGCGCTGTATTGTGCGACTGCAATTCTGATCGGCCAGATCGGAAGCCTGATTGACAGAAAAGTGAGGATTGTGCGATGAAGAATGAGAAAAACAACATCCGTGACTTTCTGTATGACGAGCCAGGTCCGAAGGCAAAGCGCCGGATCATCTTTTGGACCATTGTATCGTTATTTCCGATCGCCTTCCTTCTTTACCGGATGGCTGTCCGTTTTCAGGAGAACGGTCAGCTCGCCCCTCAATACTGGTCCTTCTTTCTGAAATATACAACCTGGCGCTTTATCGGTCAGGGTCTTCTGGGGACGCTTGAGGCAGCGCTCACAGCCGGTGCCATTGCATTTGTCATCGGTTTTCTCCTGATGAGAGGCCGTATCAGCCGCTCCGGCATTCTCCGGAAGATTTCAGCTGCACTGATTGAATTTACGCGCGGTGTCCCAACGCTTCTGTTCATCTACTTTTTCTTCCTTGTCGTGCCGCAGACAGGCCTGAAGCTGCCATCTCTTCTGAGAATTGCGCTGCCAGTTGCCATTTCGGCCGTCGGCGTCGTCGCCGAAGTGTTCCGCTCCGGTGTCAACGCAGTGCCAAAGGGACAGACAGAAGCGGCGCTGTCTCTTGGGATGCGGAATCGTCATGTGTTCTACAAGGTCGTCTTTCCACAGGCCTTCCGGTATGTGATCCCCTCTCTGATCTCAGAGATTGTCATCGTCGTGAAGGATACGACATTTGCCTATGTGATCAATTTCCCGGATCTGATGCAGAACGCGAAGGTACTGATTTCCAACTATGACGCGATGCTTCCCGTTTACCTGGTCGTATCCGTCATCTATATCCTGATTAACTTCCTGATCAATCAGCTTGCAAGAGCGGTCCGCTGACGGACGGACTCCTGCATCCCCGATTTGTCTGCACACGGCTTCATCCGGAGGCGGACCGAATGCCGTGCCACCCGAAAGGACTCAGCTATGAACAGTGAACACAAAAGCGGGGCGGAGACCCCCGTCATCGAACTTCGAACGGTCAACAAATATTTCGGGACACATCATGTACTCAAAGACGTCAGCCTGTCTGTCCGGCAGGGAGAGGTTGTGGTCATCATTGGTCCTTCCGGCTCCGGCAAGTCTACCCTGTGCCGGACCATCAACCGGCTGGAAACCATCAGCTCCGGTGAAATCCTGATTGAAGGTCAGCCGATGCCAGCCGAGGGCAAAGAACTCGCGCAGGTTCGTTCCCGGATCGGGATGGTCTTCCAGTCCTTCAACCTCTTTCTTCATCGAACAATTCTGGATAACGTGACGATGGCCCCGATGGATGTTCTGCACATAAAGCGAAAGGATGCGGAGGAAGAGGCCCTGAAACTGCTCCAACAGGTTGGAATTGAGGACCAGGCCAGGAAGGTTCCTGCCCAGCTCTCCGGTGGGCAGCAGCAGCGTGCAGCAATTGCCCGGGCGCTTGCCATGCATCCGAAGGCCATCCTGTTTGATGAGCCGACCAGCGCGCTGGACCCGGAGATGATCCAGGAGGTTCTGGATGTCATGACCTCCCTCGCGAAATCCGGCATGACGATGGTCATTGTCACACACGAGATGAACTTTGCCCGGAATGTTGCTGACCGCATCATCTTTATGAATGATGGGGCTATCCTGGAAGAAGGAGCGCCGGATGAATTTTTCGCGCATCCAAAGACAGAAAGAGCAAGGGAATTCCTTGCCTCCTTCAGAAATGAACAAAAAGAAAGTGAACTTTAATCATGAAAAAGATATATATCCTGTCCGACGCCAAAGACCTTCCGACGCACAAGAACTGTGAGGACGCTATCAAGGAAGCAGGCGGCGGCGCTGTGTTGTGCAATCTGCACGCCTCTGACGAGCAGTTTACCGATGCAGACGGTTTTCTGATTCCGGGAGGCTGGGATATCAACCCGGCTCTTTACCATGAAGAGAATACAGCCAGCCTGAATATCAGCGACGAGCTTGACTACTTCCAGATGCAGGCGGTCTGCTACGCGGTCAGCCACAAGATCCCGATTCTGGGCATTTGTCGCGGCATGCAGCTTCTGAATGTTTATTTTGGCGGAAGCCTGATTCAGAACATACCGCATACAGACCGTCATGCGAGAGACAAGGGAAGCCAGGCAGACAAAGTCCACCCGGTCACCGCCCTTTCCGGGACATATGCAGCTGCTTTGTACGGAAAAGAGCGCTTCTTTGTCAACAGCTCTCACCATCAGGCTGTAGACAGGCTCGGCTCCGGCCTTCATGCTGTCATGTACAGCGACGATCACCTGATCGAGGGAATCTGCCATGAATCGCTGCCGGTCATCGGTGTTCAGTGGCATCCGGAGCGTATGACCGGCGCCTTCCGCCGCATTGATACAGAAGACGGAAGGCCGGTCTTTGAAAAGTTTCTGAGCATGATCTGAGAAAAAACAGGCTCGGATTCCATTCACCCAAGAGCCACATCGAGGGCCATCATCAGCAGAAATCCGATGGAAAATGCGATTGTCCCCATATTGGAGTGCTTCCCCTGGGACATCTCCGGGATCAGTTCCTCTACAACCACATACATCATCGCGCCTGCTGCAAAGCCCAGCAGATATGGCAGCGCAGGAATGATCAGCTCCGCAAGCAGGATCGTGATGACTGCACCCACCGGCTCTACTGCGCCGGAACCTGCCCCTGCCAGAAAAGCCTTCCCCTTTTTCTGTCCCTCTGCTGCAATCGGCATGGAGACAATTGCCCCCTCCGGAAAGTTCTGGATCGCAATCCCGACTGAGAGCGCAAGCGCGGCTCCGATTGTAATACCGCTTCCTCCGCGAAGCCAACCTGCATAGACGATCCCGACTGCCATGCCTTCCGGAATATTGTGGAGCGTGACAGCAAGCACCATCATCGTTGTTCTGGTAAGTTTGCTCTTCGGTCCTTCCGGGCTTTCACTGAACCGGTGCAGGTGCGGGATTACTTCATCCAGCACCATGAGAAACAGGGTTCCGAGCATAAAGCCGACCGCTGCCGGAACGAAAGACCACTTCCCAAGTCCGCTGCTCTGCTGCATCGCCGGGATCAGCAGACTCCAGATCGATGCTGCTACCATCACTCCGGCTGCAAAGCCTGTCAGGATCTTCTCAATCTTCACATTCAGCTGATTCTTCATCAGAAATACGCAGGCTGCCCCTGCCGAGGTTCCGATGAACGGGATCGCAAGTCCCTGGATCAGTTCAGTCATCACTTTTTAGTCCCTCCCTATGATCGGTATTCTTATATTTTGATAATATTTATCATCTTTTAATAAGTCAAGCGATGAGAATGATCTGTGAAAAGATCTCCCGCGATTCTGTCATTTTCGAAAAAATTAGTTAGACATATATAACTTTCTGATGTATAATTCAATTGTAAGCAACAGATTTGATCCTGATTCACAAAAGCCAGAGGAGGTCGTGTATGGAATATACAGCAATTGAAAAAGTAATCGGAAGACAGATTCTTGACTCCAGAGGGAATCCGACTGTCGAGGCGGAGGTCACGCTGGCCGATGGGACCGTTGCAAGGGGCACTTCTCCGAGCGGCGCTTCAACGGGTGAGTTCGAGGCGCTTGAGCTTCGTGACGGTGACAAGAGCAACTACGGCGGAAAGAGCGTTGAGAAGGCGGTCGCCAATGTAAATGGAGCCATCGCCGAGGCGGTTACCGGGCTTGATGCATGCGACACCTACGCTGTGGACGGCGCTATGCTCAGGGCGGATGGCACCAGAGACAAATCAGCTCTTGGGGCGAATGCGATCCTGGCCGTTTCCATCGCCACGGCGCGTGCGGCATCTGAGGCTCTTGGCCTTCCGCTCTACCGTTTTCTCGGCGGTGTAAATGGAAATACGCTCCCAGTCCCGATGATGAACATTCTGAACGGCGGTGTCCATGCATCGAATTCCGTCGATACACAAGAGTTCATGATTATGCCGGCTGGCGCATCCAGCTTTTCGGAAGCACTCCGCTGGTCCGCAGATGTCTACCATGCCCTTCAGAAACTTCTGAAGGCGGAAGGCAGCACGACTGCTGTCGGCGACGAGGGCGGGTTTGCTCCGAACCTGAAGGACGACGCCGATACCATCGAGCACATCCTGAAAGCCATTGAAAACGCGGGCTACAAGCCAGGAAAGGATTTTGTCCTTGCGATGGACGCAGCCTCCTCTGAGTGGAAGTCTGAAAAGGGAAAGGGCTTCTATCATCAGCCGAAGTCCGGCAAAGATTTCACCTCCGATGAGCTGATTGCCCACTGGGACAAGCTGGTCACCGATTATCCGATCTACTCGATCGAGGACGGGCTGGACGAGGAAGACTGGGAAGGCTGGCAGAAGATGACGGCTGCGATCGGTCACAAGGTACAGCTTGTAGGCGATGACCTGTTCGTCACCAATACGGAGCGCCTGAAGAAGGGCATTGAGCTTGGCTGCGGCAACTCCATCCTGATCAAGCTGAACCAGATTGGCTCCGTCAGCGAGACGATGAACGCCATCAAGATGGCGCACAAGGCCGGCTACACCGCCATCGTCTCACATCGTTCCGGAGAGACGGCAGACACCACCATCGCAGATCTCGCTGTTGCGCTGAATACACGCCAGATCAAGACCGGTGCTCCGGCCAGATCAGAGCGGGTTGCAAAGTACAACCAGCTTCTCCGCATCGAGCAGCAGCTGGGGGAGAATGCAGTCTATCCGGGATTTGATGCCTTCAACCGGCGTTGACACGGATGGACAGTGGTTCCCGATCTCCGGGATCGTTCAACTGCATCATAATGGCAGGGGGCAGGAAACTACAGGTTTCCTGCCCCCTGCATGTAACAGCCACATATGCGTCAGGCTCCGACTGGCTCAGACGGCCGGTTCACCGCCTCACTTCTTATTCTGCTGCCTGTCTTCTATTACCTGTCATCCCGCCTTCTGTGAAAGCTGTGCTTCTTGTCCTGGTACATCTCGAAGTCTGCCTGCGTGAGAAGTCCGTCAAAATCTCTCACAAGTCCCTTGCTGATGGCATATCCGATTGCCATACTGATCCCATTTCTCCTTGCACTGTCCCGAATCTGCTGAATTAAACGCTGCAGCTCCTGTTCCTCAATGTTTTCTGTCACGACGACGAACTCATCCCCGCCCGTCCGAAAGACACTGTCAGCAGCTACACATTCTCTCAGAATCTTGCCTGTCTCACAGATCAGCATATCTCCCGCATGATGGCCTTCCGTGTCGTTTATGTATTTCAGTCCATTCAGATCAACCGATATTACGCCAAGAATACCGTCGCCCCTCCATTCACGAATTTTTTTCTCCAGCGCCCATCGGTTGCCGGTACCGGTCAGCTGATCCCTCGTACTCTGCCATTCCAGCTGCCGAATGCTGTTCCTGTTGCGGATCATGGCAGCAATAAAGTCTGTCAGAGTCGAAAGCAACAGGCTTGCCAGCCGGAATGTATCCGCTGAAGGATTTACCACCATTGTGAACCCCTCAGTCTTGTCCGGAAGTGTCAGTTGCCCGGATACAAACCGCTCCACTCCAGTGATTCGAAGGTTAAAATCCGGATGCTCCCTCTGAAATACCTCCATATCGCTGACCAGCACAACATGGTGCCTGTCAAACTCACGGTACAGTGCTCTCATCCCGCTTCTTGGGAGACTCTGAAGCTCATCCATCAACGGCACCACACCCTGCGCCGTCCACTCATATGTCGCACTGACCGTGTTATCATCCCGTTCTTCAAAAATCAGGAAACGTTCCGGCTGAAGATTCCTGGATATGTACTCCATCATTCTCTTGATTCCACGGTCCGGATCCGCTTCCGATATCCCGGCAGAGATAGCGTCATTTGCCTGCATCTCCTGATAGATCAGCTCATGATCCTTTGCCAGGGAGTTCACATAGTCATCCACATTGAAGGCAACCGACAGCCTGAGGCTGCGTCCCTCCGCCGGGATCAGGCATGTCCGCAGCAACCGGTTTCCGCCTGTTTCCCGCAGCATCCGTTTGGATACATAGATGCGATCCCGCCTCAAAAGAATGTTCGGACAGTTTTTACACGGTGCGCTCTGCTTCTCAATCAACTGATAGCACAGGCAGCCATTAATCCGGGTGTCTGGCTGCAGTCCCAGATAATGCCGTGCCGCCTTATTCAGGTAAATCATCTCGTAGGTTTCCGGATCACTGATTATGACAGACTCAGGTATGTCATCAAAAGCCTCCCGGTTCAGGATGATTCGGTCTCCGATGTAAGGATGGTCTCCATAGACCTCTTTCTCTGAATTGTTCAGGCGGCGAAACAGCAGCTGCAGAAGCTCATCCAGATTGTCAACCTCTGAGCCAAAGGCGGCCGTCTTCGTCAGGATGGGTACAGACTGAATCCCCAGCTTCAGGCGAAGGCTTCGGATCTCTTCCGCGATGCGATCCAGAGCCTCATCAATCTTCGATACCTTGTCTCTCCGGCAGAAACAGAGAAAGCAGGCAAGCTCGATCCGCGCAATCGCCCAACCGGCAGAAAATGTCTCTGTCAGCATCCGAACAACCCCTTTGAGCAGTTCCGCCGCCTTCCCTTCATCCTCATTTAACACATCAGCAAAGCCAGGAATGTCGATTAAAATCCCTGCATAGTCTGTCCTGTGAGTCCGGTACTAATCTGCATATACCAGCCCGGCTTCAATCGCGCCGCGATAGCTGAGCAGCCCTGTCTCTGAGTCTGTGATACCCAGCCTCTTTTTGGCCGCTTCTCCATAGCCGCCGCAGATCAGTCCGAGCATACCGGCCATCTGCTTTCCACGATACCATGGTGTCCGGGTTATCATGACGTCCCGGCATTGGCCTCCTGTCATGATGTGTTCCTCTGTTTGCTCAATGATCTCCTTCTTGCCAAGTACCTTGTCTTCCGCATCCTGGGCAGCCGATGGATTCGCCTGCCATCCGATTTCCTCTTCCGTGCGGCCGAGAATCACGGACTCGTCCCGGACACCAGACAGTTCCAGAAAGGCTGCACTCATCCCCTGGACCCGTCCATCCTGATCTTTCCAGTAAAAAGGATAGGGCGATCTGGCCTTGATCGCACGAAACAGGTTGCTGTCATCAGGTTCAGCTTCCCCCGTCCCCTTCTTGGTGCTGAATCCAAACGACTTTGCAAAGATGGGAAGGAGCATGTCCCGGTCTGCCTTCGTTTCCCAGATGCTCTGGCTTTCACACAGCAGGATATTTTTTGTCCGGCTCTTATAGATGACCAGCCCCTCCAACAAGGTCCAGCGATAGGTGCCATCCTCTCTTCTGACACGGAACAGATCCGATGTACTGCCGGATGCTGTTCCCCTGCAGCCTGCTTCCAGATGCTTCGGCTGAATAAAGGAAAGAAATCTCTCCTGGTCGTCCGGATAAACCATCTTCCTTGTATAGGAAGCAAAAGAGGGCATCATGGGATGAAACACTTCCCCCTCGTGCACATTCGGATGATTACACTGAAGGATACGAATCTCGTCCCGTCCACGATCCATCAGATAAATTCCATCGTAGAGCGGATACAGGTTCCTGAGTAAATCATCCAGCAGGCTGACCTCCCTGAACTCCGCCTTGGTGCTGATGTTATAAACTCTTGCTTCGCCCACCCAGAGAGCTTCATCCCCGGCAATCCATCGAGCACTGACCTTCATATACTGCCCATTGTCGACATACACCAAAGTCTCTTCTGCTTTTGAATCCATCGCTTTCGACAGGAGTTGGATGAACTTGTTGCGGAGTGGATATTCCATGGCGTGGAGGTTCAGATTTGCTTCCTCCCGGCCCTGTGTTCCTGTGCTTCTCAGCTCCCTGCAGTATGCATCATTCTCCGCAAGGAGTGCAATGTCTCTCCCGTTGAAGCTGAACAACGCCGTCGGTGAATCCGTCATCAGATTGACGGATTCTGAAGCGTCCAGAAGCCTTCTCCACCTGGGCTCCTCAAACAGAAGATGCCGCTCCCGGATATAATCCATTGCGTCTTCATACTGTGCCGGCCGGCCATAGAAATATCCCTGAATCCTGCCGCAGCCTATTTGTCTGAGAAATGAAACCTGCTCCTCCGTCTCCACACCCTCCGCCAGTGTCTGAACGCCAAGCATCTTGGCCATCATCATAACGGAAGTAATGATCTGACGGCTCCGGAAGTCAAAGTGGCTGAAAAAGCCCATATCGATCTTGATTACATTGAAATGATAAGAGTGAAGCGAATTCAGAGATGAATACTCGCTCCCGAAATCATCCATCCAGACCTGATAGCCGGCTTTCTGAAACCTTCGAATCGTAGAGGCAAGCCCGATATTGTTCCTGGCCATGACCCGCTCGGTAATCTCAAAGCAAAGTACATTGCGCGGGACATTGTATTTGCTGACAAGTCTTTCAATTTCCTGATACGGATCATCCACTTCAAAGTCGTATCCGGACAGGTTCATCGAAACCGGGAGCAGCGGAAGCCCGTTGTCGATGCGGTCCCGGAGCAGCCTCAGCACACGATCTATAATATACCGGTCAAGACGGTTGATTAGCTGCTCTTCCTCCAGAACCGGAACAAACAGGCCCGGAGACAGCATCCCCATCAGCGGATCCTCCCACCGCGCGAGCGCTTCAAAACCACACAAATTACCCGTGATCGTCCGAATCACCGGCTGAAAGAATACCTTGATATACTTCTTCTCCAGCGCCTCACTGAAGTGCCGGAGAATATACATCTTTTTCTCGAGATACTCCCCCATGGATGGCACATAGACTGCCACGAGTCTGTTTCCATCCAGTTTGATGCTGTCGCAGGCAACCTTTGCAGAATCAAAGGCATGCCGTATCTCATCCGGACGAAGATCTGTCTCAGAGCGAAAGAGTCCGGTCTTGATCAAAATACCGTCATCGTCAATATAATGATTGATCTCATTGCAGAGGTGTTCAAGCTTCTCCTCCAGGGCATCGTCCGGAAGCAAGGCGATAAAGCGGTCCGCCGCAAGGTGCCCGACCAGTTCGCCCGGGAACTGCCCCGCAATCATCGCTGCGATTCGTTTCAGGCACCTGTCGCCCGCATGCACTCCATGCAGCCGGTTATACTCCCTGAAACGCGTGATATCGAAGACCACAGGGCAATACCGTTTTCTTCCTCTTTCTGTACTTTTTTCCTGGATAAACTGCTGTGCCTGGCGATAGAAATCATGCATGCCCGGGAGATCTGTATATCCGTCTGACTTCAGATCATCGGCGATCTGTTCTGACGAAAAAAGCTGGATCAGATACACGCGGCCAAAAGGCATCTTCTGCACTTTTCCAGGTCCCTGTGCCTTGTGGTAGTGTTTTCCCTTTGTCCAATAGTGAAAGAGGAGATGAAAATGTTTCTCCCGCCCTTCTGCCATCTCCGAGAGGGGAATATAGTCATTGGCACTCACAATATTCTGGTAACTTGCCCCACAGAAATCGAGGAATTCTTCTTCGGACGCGCATTCATACAGTCTGGCTGCCCGCTCGCTGGCAAATACGATCCTCTCAGATCCATCCGCCAGAATAACCAGGACTCCTCCCTCCAGCATGTCAAAATACTGATGATACAGCCTTCGTATATCGGCATCCATCGTCACCATAGCTGATATCCTCACAATTCCATCAGAAGCAGTCCTTCCTTCCCATCCGGAAGGGAATCGGCTGTCTCCTGCTATGTTTAGACTCAGTATAGCGCGAAATAAACAGACTGTCATCGCAAGAATCAGTCCTTCAGTTTTCAGAGGCAGGGCTCCCGGTGTATCACCCCGGATAGATCGAATCCAGAATCGTCTTCCCGGCTTGCGTCCGGAATATCTGCTCCCGGAAATGCCTGATATTCTCTATGGAATAATGGCTTTCTTCCGCATTCACGATATAGTCTGCCTCGATCAGAATTTGGTAATCCATTCCCTGGATATCCTCCAGCGTATGGTGATGCCCGACAAGATACACAATTCGTGCGTTCTCCTCCGGGGAAAGACCGCAGTCCTTCAGGAATGCCTCGGCAAGCGGCATCCCTTCTTTTTCCTGATATTTGCCGTTCGTGTTTCCATACTTTTCCCGGCACAGCGGACAGGCAATGTCATGAAGAAGCGCTGCAGCCTCCAGAATTTCCTGCGTTCTGTCATCCAGCCCCTCCAGCTGTCCGATCGTTCTGGCGAATGACCAGACCTTCAGGAAATGATTGATATCATGTGTATTGCCCTCCGAATACGCAATCATCTTCTTTGTGATGTCCGCGATCTGCATATCTCCATCCTCCAAAATAATAGCCAGCCGCACCGGTGAAATCCCCCATCTTCGCACAGCGGGAATTCTTCCTTTAAATTGCCTGCCCGAGGAACTGGCTCTGATACAAGTCGTAATAGAATCCCTTCGCCTCCATCAGCTGCCTGTGATTTCCCTGCTCGATGATATGCCCGTCCTTCATGACGAGAATCACATCCGCCGTGCGGATTGTGGAAAGCCGATGCGCCACAATAAAACTCGTATGGCCCTCCATCATGCGTCCGAACGCATCCTGGATCTTCAGCTCAGTTCTGGTATCGATCGAGGACGTCGCCTCATCCAGGATCAGCATGGACGGATGACACATCATGACGCGGGCGATGCAGAGAAGCTGCTTCTGCCCCTGGGAGAAATCCTCACCGTTGTCCGATACAAGCGTATCATACCCCTTCGGAAGCTTCATGACAAATGAATGAATGTGGCAGGTCTTTGCAACGCGGATCATTTCTTCTTCACTGACATCCGGGTTTCCCATCGTGATATTCTCCCGGATTGTCCCGGACTTCAGCCAGGTGTCCTGCAGCACCATCCCATATCCGCCGCGGAGAGCATCTCTTGTCAGCATTCTGATATCCGTCCCATCGACAGAAATCGATCCTCCACAGACATCGTAAAACCGCATCAGAAGATTGATCAGGGTTGTCTTGCCGCAGCCGGTCGGTCCAACAATTGCAACCTTCTGCCCCGGCTTCGCCTCCAGCGACAGGTTCTCGATCAGCGGGACGTCCTTCATGTAGGAAAAATCCACCTGATCCAGGCAGACATGCCCTTCAAATGTCTGAGGCGCTGCCGCACCCTCCGCATCCGGAATCTGCGCCGGCTCATCGATCAGCTCAAACACCCTCGCGGCACAGGCGATGGCATTCTGAAGCTCCGTCACCACACCGGATATCTCATTGAACGGTTTCGTATACTGGTTTGCGTAGCTCAGAAACGCCGTCAGCTGCCCGACCGTAAGGGTTCCGCCTATGACAGAGAATGCTCCGACAATCCCGACGCTGGTATAGACAAGGCTGTTGACAAATCGGGTTGCAGGGTTCGTGATCGACGAGTAGAAGACCGCCTTCAGCGTTGTGTCGGTTAGTCTGTCATTGATCTCATCAAAATTCGCGACAACGTGCGCTCTCTGATTATATGCCTTGACCACCCTCTGGCCCTCGACCATCTCATTGATCAGTCCTGTCTGCTCTCCCCGGATTGCCGTCTGCTTCTGGAACATTGAGTATGTCCGCTTCGAGATGAACCCCGCCACCAGGAAGGATACCGGGGTGATGACCACGACAGCGAGTGTAATCTTCACATTGACCGACAGCATGAACGCCAGTGTTCCGATAATAGTCACCACGCCGCTGAAAAGCTGGGTAAACCCCATCAGAAGTCCGTCGGCAAACTGATCGGCATCGGCGATGACCCGGCTCTCGATGTCCCCGTAGGGATGCGCATCGATGAAGCTGAGTGGCAGCTTCTCAATCTTCGCAAAAGCATCATTGCGGATATCCCGGACAACCTCAAAGGTCATCTTGTTGTTGCAAAGATTCATCAGCCACTGGCCGGCGCCCGTGATCGCTGCACAGCAGATGATTTTATATATGATTCCCCGGACTCCGTAAAAATCCACCTTTCCTTTTCCGATCATGTAGTCGACGGAACGTCCGGTCAGCTTCGGGATATACAACGTCAGCAAAACGGTCACAACCGCCAGGATCAGGGACAAGTACAGATAGATTCTGTACCTGCCAATGTACCGGATAATCCGCGTGACCGTTGCCTTCTGGCTTGAATTTCTTTCCTGTTTACGCATGGGCGGCCTCCTTCGGAAACTGCGAATAATAGATTTCCTGGTACACTTCATTGGATCTCAGAAGCTCTTCATGTGTCCCCTTCCCGACCAGCTTTCCGTCGTCCAGAACCAGAATCAGGTCTGCGTACTGCACAGAAGCGGCACGCTGGGAGACGATAAAGGTTGTCATCGAATGGCTCATTTTCCGGATGGCCATGCGAAGCTTCGCATCCGTCGCGAAATCAAGCGCTGACGCGCTGTCATCTAAGATCAGAATATCTGGCTTCTTTATCAGCGCACGGGCGATCGTCAGGCGCTGCCGCTGTCCGCCTGACAGATTTCTGCCGTTCTGCTCCAGCATATATCCGACGCCGCCGGGCTTTTTGTCCACGTACTCCTTCGCCTGGGAGACTTCCAGCGCCTGTTCATAGTCATGACTCGATGCCTCTGCATTCCCCCATCGGAGATTATCCGCGATGCTCCCCTTGAACAACTCCGCCTTCTGGAGCACGATCCCGACATGTTCTCTGAGAGAGGCGGCATCCAGCTTCCGGACATCAATTCCGAAGACATCCACCTCTCCTTCCGACACATCATAAAAACGAGGAATCAGGTTCACAAGCGAAGACTTACCGCTCCCGGTTCCGCCGATGATTCCGACGGTCTGTCCCTTCCGGGCTTCGAATGAAATATGCTCCAGTGCACGCCCTGCACTTCCCTTATAGGAAAGCGATACATCCCGGAAAGCGACAGCCGGTCCATCATCTTCCACGGCGGAAAGCTTCTGCTCTCCATTCTCCATATCAGGCTGCACAGCCAGAACCGCAGCGATCCGATCGCCGCAGGCCGCCGCCTTTGTCATCTGGATGATCAGATTGGCCAGCTTGATCAGCTCGATCAGGATCTGGGACATATAGTTCAAAAGTGCGACAACCTGCCCGGCCTTCAGAATCCCTGTATCAATCCGGACCGCGCCGACATAGATCAACGCACAGGTAGAAAGATTGATGATGACATAGGTCACCGGATTCATCAGACCTGATATACGTCCGACAAATCTCTGGGAAGCGGCAAGCGTCCGGTTGTTTTCCCGGAACCGCCTTGTCTCATCCGGCTCCTTCCGGAAGGCCCGTATCACCCGGACGCCTGTCAGATTCTCCCTCGTACTTGTCATAATCCGGTCAAGGTTTGCCTGCACGCCCTTGTAAAGCGGCATGGTCGTCAGCATGATACCGAAAATCACAACAGACAGGATCGGAATGGTGATTACAAAGAGCATGGCCGACCGTGCATCGACCGTGAAGGCCATGATCATTGCACCATACACCACAAAGGGCGAGCGCAGAAACAGACGCAGAAATAAATTTACACCGTTTTGAACCTGGTTGACATCACTGGTCAGACGCGTGATCAGCGTATCCGTCCCGAATGTATCCATCTGCGAGAAGGTCAGGCTCTGAATCTTGTCAAAAAGCGCATGGCGCAGCGCCCCCGCAAAACCGGTTGCAGCCTTTGCCGCAAAATACTGCGCTGTAATGGAAGCTGCCAGCCCGACAACACCGAGAACAACCAGTACCAGACACATGGAAATCACATAGGGACGATCATGGTTCCGGATTCCGGTATCGATAACGGCTGCCATGACAAGCGGAACAAGAAGCTCAAATGTTGCCTCCAGCATCTTGAACAGTGGTGCCAGTACCGCTTCCTTTCGATACTTTTTCAGATAAACAAGCAGCGATTTCATACTCTTCCTTTCTTCGATACGCCTTTGCAGTACTATTCTTTTGCTGCCCTCTCATCGTAGCACCATATGATCTATATGAATATTATTGATTTTATATTATAATGATATGGAATTTGTATCATGCGACAGAAGTGCTTCACATACTTTTTGAGGTGACCGAGTCGATACGGGAGAAATCATGGAACTGAAACAGATGTTGTACTATACGGTGATCGTCGAAGAAGGAACCTTTCAGGCTGCTGCCAGAAAGCTGAACATGACGCAGCCACCCCTGAGTGCTCAGATCCGGCAACTGGAGGAAGAGATCGGCGCCCCACTTTTGATCAGAGGCCCCAGACATGTCCGGATGACAGATACAGGAGACTTTTTTTACCGCCGGGCCAAGAATATGCTCCAGCTTGCAGACGCTACAGAAAAAGAACTGAAAGACCGGAGGATGGGAAAAAGTGGAACAATCCGGCTCGGTGTCATCTCCTCCGCGTCGGAACACCTGCTGCGCCAGTATGTCAGCCCTTTCTCCGCCCTGTACCCAGATGTACACTTTGAACTGACAGAGGCCAATACCTATGAGCTTCTGGCCCGGCTCGATTCGGACCTTCTGGACCTGGCACTTGTGCGGACTCCCTTCACCCGGGAGCCTTCCTACGAGATCCGGGCGCTTGATGCGGAATCTCTATGCGCTGTCAGCATACAAACCGGACTGGCAGACTGCGGGCATGCAGTCTCAGATACATCTTGCAGAGATCCGAGGGCCGGGCTGGGAAACAGCCGCGCCGACCCGGATGACATCTCTCTGGAAGCGCTCCGTCCGCTTCCCCTGATCATCTACCGAAGGTGGAAACAGCTGCTGGATACTCGCTTCGCTGAGACCGGAGATGTTCCGCATTACTACTGCATTGCCGACGATGCGAGAACCTGTATCTCCTGGGCAAAGGCCGGACTCGGATATGCAATCGTTCCGCTCTCAGCCACCTACACCCTGGATTCTGTGAGGGAGCTCTCTGCACCGCCTGCCCCAGCCCACGCAGATCATCTGCCGGAGCCTCCTGCTTCCGCCCTGTGGGTCCGGAGAACAATCCGTCCGGCTATCAGCTCAACAATCTGTGCTGTCACTCGGAAAACCGCCTATCAGTCCTCCGCACTCGAGCTTTTTCTGAACACCGCGAAATCTGTCTCCCCAACAGCGGATCAGGCTGAATAATCGAGTCAGATTCGGATCTCAGGTGCATGCCTCAGATGCAGAACGCGCAGACCTTTCCTGGGTCTCACCCTCCTTTTAGAGCGTCCCGGTCTGGAAGAACCGGATATGGAATGCCGTGCCTTCGCCTTCCGCTCCTGAAGCCTCAATGCTGCCGTTCTGCTTCTGAATCACTTCCTTCGCCAGCGACAGACCGATACCGGCGCTGTCCGGCGAGGCCTGCTTTCCCTTGTAGAACCGTTCAAAGATATGGGGCAGATCTCCGGCTGATATGCCGCATCCGTTGTCACAGATATCCAGATCCACGGCAACCACAGACTGGCTTGCCCTGATCCGGACTGTTCCGCCTGGTGTATGCTCGATTGCATTGCGAATGATGTTGCTCAGTGCCTCTTTCGTCCATTTGAAATCTGTAATGATCGATACACTGTCCGGGACATTCATCTCCAGCTCTGTCCCATTCAGCTCGGCATAGACAGATAGATCCTGAATCACAGACGCCAGAAGCACTGCCAGGCTGACGTTCTCCCGGCGAAAGACAAGCGCTCCTGCGTCCATCTGCGCAATCGCCAGGAGGGTATGAATCAGCCAGTTCAGATGATCTGCGCTTTCATGAATCGAGCGGACGCAGCTCTCCCTTGTCTCCTTATCCAGTTCATCCCCCATCAGGTTTTCACTCATGAGGGTAATGACTGACAGCGGGGTCTTCATCTGATGAGAAATGTTTTCAAGCATCTCAGCAAGATACCTGCTGCGCGCTTTTTCCCTGGCATACTGCTCATGCAGCGACGCTGCAAGCTTGTATACCTCACTCTGGAGAATTCTGACCTCCCCCTCCTGCATCGTATCCATAGAAGGCAGCTGCGTTTTGTCCTGCACCTGCTCCGTGTAAGCCGTCAGTTCTCTGATTTCTCTCTTGATTCGCCGGAGTCTGACCAGTTCCCCGGCAGCCAGCGTCATCACAGTCAGTAAGACACCTGAAAACAGGCCAAGCCAAAGCACAGACATTCTCCTGCCCTCTCTGTCCACATCCGCACGCCGAACCCCCAGGATCTCTCCACTATAACACTCCCGTTATGGTTCTCTCCATCACGATTTCCCCGATCCTGAAGCCGGCATTCACCCCGGTTCAGGAATCTTCCCGAAGCCGGTATCCCATACCGCGCACCGTTTCAATCTGCCGCCCGTTCCCATCATCCAGCTTCTGCCTCAGCCGCCTGATGTAAACCGTCAGCGTATTGTCATTCACGAATTCTCCTCCCTCATCCCACAGAAAAGAGAGGATCTGGTTCCGTCTGAGCAGCTGTCCGCGATTCTGAAGGAATACCAGAAGCAGCCTGTACTCGACCGCCGAGAGCAGGATCTCCTTTCCCTGCCTTTCGACTCTCCCCTTCCGGATATCGATCACATTCTCCCCGACCCGGAAGATCGTCTTTTTCTCCCTCTGCGGCGCGCTTCTGCGCCGGATAGCATCCATTCTCGCAAGCAGCTCCCTGAGATGGAACGGCTTCGTCATGTAGTCGTCCCCACCGCTGCCCAGTGCTTCAACCGCATTTTTTTCATCATCACACGCTGTCAGAAAGATGATCGGTACAGATGACCTGCGTCTGATATGCCTGCAGACCTCCATGCCTGTTCCATCCGGAAGCCGCATGTCCAGCAGTACAAAATCGATGCTGTCCGCCTGTTGATCGTACACAGACAAGGCTTCTCTCACAGAACCGGCCTGAAGGACCTGGCTGCCCTTTGTCTTCAGGGCAACCTGCAGTCCCATCATCAGCATCCGATCATCTTCCACAATCAGGATCATATACTCTCCGTCTTGATTTCCTCAATGATGTCTGATGCGGCTTCCCTCTTGCATCTGCCTTGAGCAATACAGAGGACAACCACCGCTGTCGCAAGTATCATCAGGCCAATCATACCATACGGAACCGGAATCGAGAATCTGCCAAATGCCTCCATAATCACCCTATCGAAAACCAGACACAAAGCAGCTGAGACCGGCAGCGACACCAGAATTGCCTCGAGGATCAGTCCGGAAAACTCCCTCAGCACCAGCCGGCGCATCTCCCTCCTCGTCATGCCCACTGACCGCAGCATCGCATTCTGCCTTCTCCGCACCACGAAGAGACTGCAGACAGAATTATAGACATTCAGAAAGCAGATCAAAGAGCTGAAAAGCAGAAACAAAAGCATCAGGGTACGGATCATCTTCGCCACCATCTCCAGGAAGGAACCGCTTTCAAGACTCCCTGAATCGACCAGCTGCAGATGCTTTGCCGACTCGATCTGCGAGAGCACCGGCTCCGCCTCCTTCCCGGCATCAAAGCTGATCACCGTTGAGAAGGCCTGTTTCAGTCTCCGGTTTGCCCATTTCACAAGGCTCTCCCGGACAAACAGCCGGATATACTGCCCATCGTTGATCTTCAGCCATCTTGAGACCTGCTTCATGTCTCCGATCCCTGCAATCCGGAAGGAGACAGCATGATCTTTTCCATCATCTCCGGTAAGTGTAGTCTGAATCCGGTCTCCAGCCTTTTTATCCGTCATACGGGAGATTTCCACATATTTGTATCCAGACGGCTTTTTCCCCCAGATCTGATAACTGTCCGTCGACAGGTTGCCGGAGCTGCACAGGATACAGGATACCACTTTTTCAGCTTCCGCGGCGTGATCCGTCGGATTGTCTCCAGATCCTTCAGAATCCCCGCCGACCGCCTTCAGCATCTTGTCAAACTCCATGTCATCGAGGGCCAGAACGGATACCGTCCCGAAAAACCCGTTCTGGTAATAGTCTCGTGTGAATGCCTTCTTCGAGACCCCGTACTGTTTCAGAACCTGATAGAGCGCATTCCAGTATTCCTGGGAATACAGATCCCGGGCGGTGCTAGTAAATACGCCCGGCGTACTCTCGTCATAGCGAATCAGGTTCCGGATTCCAGCCGTCTTCTTCAACTGGCTGTAAACCTGGTCCATATCCGCAGACTCATCTCCATCAGACACAACGGACCACTTTCGTTTCAGTTCATCGCCGACCACTTCATCTGATGACCGATTCAGCTTATAATCCACCATCTGAATCACGCCAGTTCCGGCATAGGAGACCGTCATGATGATCGCAAAAAACACTGCGAGTGCGCGAACGATGCTTCCCTGCTGCTGTTTTTCATGCCGAAAGAATCCCTTTGCCAGCAGCCTGATGCCGGATTCTCTGATAAAGGGCTTCTTTCTATGTACAATCCTCCTGCTGCCTCGCGCTCTCCTGCCCCCTGCAGCATCCTCCACTCCTCTGATGCTTTCAATCGGACCGACTTTCCCGATCCTTGCCGCCGGCCGAAGTGCGCTGAGCAGGACGATTCCCACGCTGCAGCAGATGACCAGGAAAACCGCCCCCGGTCTGACGGTCAGGCGCACCGGTACATCCGATAGGATCGCCAATGCCGCCCCCTGCTGCATCATCTCCGTGATCGGTTTCAGGATCCGGACTCCGCCCCAGACGATCAGAAGTCCGCTGAGAAATCCAAGCGGCAGGGACGGCACCAGCAGAAGAAAGGCTTCATAGTAGACACTGCCCCGTTTCTGCCGGGCTGTCGCTCCGGCAGATGACAGCATGCCAAGGTAGCGGCACCTCTGCTCATATGAGATATTGAAAATGTTACGGATCAGGATCATTGTCGCTGCAAGGATGAAAAGCACGAAGAAAATCTGTGCTGCCGCAATGATCTTGTCGATCGTCGAGTCCCCGGACATCCCGAAGAAGGAAAGAACCTTGTCATTGAAGGTCACCCTGTCTCCCCACTCCTCTTCCATCTGACTTCGAAGCCCACTCACCGCACCTGAGTTGAGTGAGCCGTCCGTCAGCTCTACACTGACAGTAACCTTCCCGAGACTGCCGTCTGCCGGTTCAGTTGTGCTTCTGTCCGGCAAATAAGTCAGCGCTGTGTATGCAGCCTGCCCTGCATTTTCATAATAAGGCACCTCCATAAAACCGACCACCCTGAGCAAGGTCTCATATCCGGTCGGTACGTGGATCTCCTGACACTCTTTGTAAAAGGCATCTCCCTCTGGGAAATATCCGAAAGAATCTCCAACCTTCACGGTCTGCCCGGCCTTGATCTGAAGTTCCAGAAATGGAAATACCAGGTCTGTGCCGCTGAAATTGTGGATGAATCTTCTGAATGTCTGCACCTTGATGGTGTCTCCCAGCGCTATGGTTCCGCCATCATCCAGAGCTGTCCTGGAGAGCACGACCTCGCCTTCCCTCTGCGGGAGCCGGCCCTCTGACACATGGATATTCGCCATACTGAACATGGAAGGATTGTACAGCCGGATATTCAGAAACGGCCGCTCCGGATTGCCGCTCTGCGGGAAAACGGTGTCTCCTTCATTGCCGGATATGCCGACCTTGGTGACAAACGGATAAGATGCGATCTTCTCGTATTCCCCCTTGCGCACATTGCTGAACGCAATGTGCCAGTCTCCACTCCCCGCCGCTGTAACATCTGCCATGTACCGGACCGCCGTATCTCTCCCGATGAACACGCAGACAAGCAGAGCAATGCATAGGGTCAGCCCCAGAATATAGAGGATATTCCTTTTCCGGTTTTTCTGCATGTAGCGCCTGGTGACAAGAAAAACCGCATTACCTCTGCTCATCGCTTCATGCGCCTCCCTCCTGGTTCTGGAGCCCCGCACAGACACCCTGCGCGTCAGACATACTAAAATTCTGTCCGACGGGCACTTTCGCTGGTCGTTCTGCAGCCACACTCGCCGCTCGCACACCAGACAGCCCGCCAGCAGGGTCCTCGGATGAGTGCACGCATGGCTGGCGAATCATCTCATCCCTGAGAATCTGCCCGTCCTCCATATAAAGCATCCGGTCTGCCTGAAGTGCAATCCGCTCATCGTGTGTAATCAGAATGACCGTCTGGTCGAACCGACGGTTGGACTCCTTCAGCAGACTGACAATCTCCTCACTGTTTTTCCGATCCAGATTCCCGGTCGGTTCATCGCATAGAAGCAGGGACGGATGTGTAAAAAGCGCCCTTCCGATCGAGACGCGCTGCTGCTGCCCGCCCGAGAGCTGAGATGGCAGATACGTCCTCCTGTCTTCCAGATGCAGATAGGACAGAATCTCATTGAGCCTCTCTGTATCAACCTTCCTGCTGTCCAGCAGAAATGGCAGCACAATGTTCTCCTCCGCTGTCAGAACAGGAATCAGATTATAAAACTGATAGACAAGACCGATATGACGTCTCCGAAAGATCGCCAGCTTATCCTCATCCAGGGTGTACAAATCAGTTCCTCCTACTTCAACTGTTCCTTCACTCGGACGGTCCACCCCTCCCAGCAGATGCAGAAGCGTGGACTTGCCGGATCCGGACGGCCCGACAATCGCCACAAATTCACCCTTCTGAACTGAAAAACGGACATGGTTCAAAGCAACCGTCTTCCCGCCACCGGTTCCATATATACGTGTCAGATTGCTGCATTTCAATATATCCATAACCCTTTCCTCCCATGAACAACGATAGTCTAACATGAAGAAATGACATAAAAATGACTGAGCAGGTGACAGATCTGTCACCTGCTCAGTCATTCTCCGGTCGTTCCAACGGGTCTATGTGAAACCGCCGATTATTGCTCTCTCACTGTGATAATCGTCTTACCTTTGGACTTCCCTTGTTTCACCTTAGCAAGCGCCTCGTTAATCTCTTCTAAAGTAAAAACGGTATCGATCGATGTTTCCAGTGGGTGTTCCTTATCAAAAAGCCTGCCGATCCTGTCTAACTGGCTGCCATCCTCGTGCACGAA
>OCTW013403666.1_pt1 | contig 79812 bp, 70 predicted proteins | sample 1539671 | NCBI WGS metagenome assembly OCTW01 (sample SAMN02144230, study PRJEB22623) | gut metagenome | biome: sheep rumen | host: Ovis aries | place: New Zealand | reverse complement strand
CAGAACGAAAGCTTCTTCTCGCTGCTCCTGAATAATGAAGAAATCAAGAAAGAAGTCCTCGGCATATTCATGGGTGAAATATACAAGAGCTTAAAGAAGAAATCCAGGGAAGGTGAGGACAGTGGAGATGCTGCGGAAGATGCCGCAGGCCGCATTTACAAGATGCCTTCGCAGAAAGATGAGTTTGGCGATATGCCGATGGCCGCGGAAAAGAACAAAGGAAAAAAAGATTATACTACAAAGGGGTAAAGGAGGCGTAAAAAAACAATTCTATCCTCAATTGAAAAATACAATTGTGCCTCTTTCTCAGAAATATTCTTTGCTTACTGAAGACGAAAAACGAGACATAAATACGTTGATAGGATCTGTTTTAGAGCAAATAAAAAAAGATGCCGCAAAAACGACGGTTTCGTAGCTTTTTGCGTTAGGGATAGTAACCCGTAAGGGCGGAGACTTGCAATGGATATCCCCGCCTTCGCGGGGATGACAAGTGTAAGGCTCCGCGAGCGAAGCGAGGAACGCCCAAATCAATCCCTATTTCACAATCCAATAACCGTCTCTTTTTGAGCCGGCGCGTTCAAGGATTCCGTTGTCTTGCAATTTTGCTAAGTCTCGTTCAATGGTTCTTGTCGTGACGGCAAACTTTTCTGCCATCTCTTTTTCTGTAGCAAAATTGTTCTTTTTCAACAAAGAGACAATTTTTTTTTGACGATCCGTTAATACGAAGGGTTTTCGTGCGTCGACAACGGCATCTATCTTTTGCAAGGCCTTCAATGAATCCAAGATTCTATTGAACATGAATTCTACGAAAATGCCACAGTCGCCAGCAGCACTAGATGCGTTTATCGCGTTGTAATAGGCCTGTTGATTTGCGTAAACCAGGTTTTCGACGGGCAAATGAGCGAACAAAGGATTCCACTTGCCCAAAATAAGGGATTGCCACAAACGGCCTATTCTGCCATTCCCGTCTCGGAAGGGATGAATAAATTCAAATTCATAATGGAAAACGCACGACCGAACCAGCCAATGGTCTTTGCTGTTTTTTAACCACGAAAAAAGATTTTTCATCAAGATCGGGACCATGTTGGGTGGCGGCGCAAAATGGACGCATTTGCGCCCCTTGAATACACCTTCGTTGCAATTTCGGTATCTCCCGGCATCGGGAATTATACCTTGCATCATTACGGCATGAGCCTTGAGCAAATCCTTTTCCGAAAACGCCTTTAATGAAGGATAGAGTTCATAAGTCCGTAAGGCGTTCTTCACTTCGAGGATTTCTCGTTCGGGAGCGATAATGCGCTTGCCGTCAATAATGTCGGACACCTGGCCTTCTGAAAGCGAATTGCCTTCTATCGCCAAGGAACTATGGATACTCTGAATTTGGTTTATTCGACGCAGGCGTAAACTATCCGATTGTTCCAACCGGATTGCGACTCGTTCAACCAGGGCCGAAATCTCTGCCGCAAGGTTAACTATCGCCGTATTAATCTTAAATGGAGGCGCGTATTTATCCGACATTTTTACCGACATTCATTCCGACATTTAATCCGACATCTTTTCCGACATTCTAAATATATATTAAGCAGGAAAAATTGTCAAGTAATGCCGTTTTTGAGGAAAAAACGTTTTTTCTATGCCCCGGCGTTCCCTGCCAGGCCAATTTCTGCGGCGTGTTCGCGCATGCCCTCGATGCAGATGGCGGCGACGTCTTTCACGTCCATGCCGAGCAGGGTGCAGCCTTTCAGAATGTAGTCACGGTTGCATTTGGCGGCGAATTTCTTGTCCTTGAACTTCTTCACGAAACTTTTCACTTCCAGGTCCAGGATGCCGTTGGGGCGCATTCTCGCGCAGGCTTGGATGATTCCGGTGAGTTCGTCCACGGTGAACAGGCTCTTTTCCATGTTGGTCTTGGGTTCCACCTGGTTCACGATTTCAAAACCGTGCGCTAAAATGGCGCGCACGTCTTCTTCGGAAACGCCTTGTGCGAGCAGTTCCTTTTCGGTGTGCTGCAGGTGTTCTTCGGGGAATTCCTGGTAGTCGTAATCGTGCAGGTAGCCCACTGCCTGCCAATGTTCCACATCTTCGCCGAAGTGCTTGGCCATCGCGCCCATGGCATAGCATACGTTGAGGGAATGGATGACCAGCGATTCTTCGGTCACGTGGCCCTTGCTGATTTCTTTTGCGCGTTCGACGGTCAGGCTCATTTGAATTCTCCGATTTTTGTCGGTAATATAAATAATTTGGGGCGCCTATTGCACCCCGTTTGTTATAGAAAAAATTGATAATTCAGCATAATTATTAAGTATTGGACACGCGTGAAATCCCGTTCTATATTTGGCGACGCTTATGAAAAGAAAGAGTGTTGTCATACCGGGCTTCGGCCTTACAACAGGGGTGACCCTGGCGATTTTGAGCGTAGTGGTGTTGATTCCCCTTGCCTCGCTAGTCGTGTTTTCGGCCCAGATGAGTGCGAGCGAGATTATCGACGTCATCACGCGTCCGCGCGTGCTTTCGAGTTTCAAGGTGAGTTTCTTGACGGCTTTTGTCGCCTCGCTTATCAATGCGGTGATGGGCGTGATTCTCGCCTGGGTGCTGGTGCGTTACACGTTCCCGCTCAAGCGCATCGTGGACGGAACGATTGAGCTCCCGTTTGCGCTCCCTACGGCGGTGGCGGGCATCGCGCTTACGGCGCTCACTGCGGATACGGGCCTTATAGGCGGCTTTTTCGCGAATTTCGGCATCAAGATTGCGTTCACGCGCATCGGCATTACGGTGGCACTCGTGTTTATCGGCATTCCGTTCGTGGTGCGCGCGGTGCAGCCGGTGTTGGAAAAGTTGGACCCCGCCTACGAAGAGGCTGCAGGGGTGCTGGGCGCAAGTCGCACGCGGATTTTCTGGAAGGTAATATTGCCGGAACTGATTCCCGCCATCTTTACGGGTTTCGGGCTCGCTTTCGGGCGCTGCCTCGGCGAATATGGTAGCGTCGTGTTTATCGCTGGCAACATGCCCTTCGAAACCGAAATCGCACCGCTCATCATCATGTCGGAACTTCAGGAATACGACTATTCCAGCGCGACGACGATTGCCCTTGTGATGCTGGTGGCATCGTTCGTTACTTTGTTCCTGGTGAACGTGGTGCAGAACAGAAACGCCAAGATTCTCAAGGGAGGTAGCTAATGAGTGCAGTTACGCAGAGCGGGCTACATCGCGATACGAAAGGCTCGAAACTTGTCAGGTATTCGCTGATCGGCATTAGCCTGCTTTTCGTCTTCTTGATGCTTATCCTCCCGCTGATTACGGTGATTACCGAAGCGTTCAAACAGGGTTTTGCGGTGTACAGCAAGGCGGTTACCGACGATTACACTATCAAGGCGATTCTTTTGACACTGGAAGCCTCGTTTTTTGCTGTCGCCATCAATACGGTATTCGGGCTGTGTGCCGCCTGGAGCCTCACGAAGTTCAAGTTCAAGGGGAAAAAGATTCTCGCGACGCTCATTGACTTGCCGGTGACGGTTTCGCCGATTATCGCGGGTCTCATTTTCTTGCTCACGTTTGGCCGCCAGAGCCCGATTTTCCCGCTGTTGCAGGATTGGGACATCAAGATTGTCTTTGCGGTGCCGGGAATTGTGCTTGCGACGATTTTCGTGACGTTCCCGTTCATTTCCCGCGAACTGATTCCGGTACTGGAATCCCAGGGAACCGACGAGGAAGAGGCCGCGGCGTTGATGGGTGCGAAGGGCTTCACGATTTTTAGGCGCATCACCTTCCCGCATATCAAGTGGGCGTTCCTTTACGGCGTGGTGCTCTGCGCAGCGCGCGCCATGGGCGAATTCGGAGCGGTGTCGGTGATTTCGGGCCACTTGCGCGGAAAGACCAACACGCTCCCGCTCCATGTGGAAATCCTTTTTAACGAGTTCCAGTACGTGCCTGCGTTTGCGGTGGCGTCGATACTGGTGATGCTAGCCATTCTCATTCTGGTTGCTCGAAGCGTCATTGAACATAAGGGAAGAAAGAAATAGCCTTGGAAGGAGATTTTATGTACGTCGAACTCAAACATATCAACAAGCATTTCGGAAATTTCAAGGCCTCGGACGATGTAACTGTCGGCATCGAGAAAGGCAAGCTGATTGGCCTTCTGGGCCCGAGCGGTTCGGGCAAGACGACGATTCTCCGCATGATTGCGGGGCTCGAGAACCCGGACAGCGGCGAAATCATTATCAACGGGAAGGTCATCAACAATGTGCCCGCAAGCAAGCGCGGTATCGGTTTCGTATTCCAGAGTTACGCCCTGTTCCGCTACATGACTGTCTTCGACAATATCGCTTTTGGTCTCAAGATTGCGAAGAAGCCCGCGAATGAAATCAAGGAACGCGTCCACGAACTCTTGGAACTGGTGGGACTTTCGGGCCTTGAAAAACGTTACCCCAGTGAGCTTTCGGGCGGGCAGCGCCAGCGTGTAGCCTTTGCCCGTGCGCTTGCACCCAACCCGCAATTGCTCTTGCTTGACGAACCCTTTGCCGCAATTGACGCGAAGGTGCGCCAGGAACTGCGCAGCTGGCTTAAGGGCATGATCCAGAAACTCGGCGTCACCAGCATCTTTGTGACCCACGACCAGGACGAAGCCATCGAAGTGGCCGACGAAATCATCATCACGAACAGGGGCCGCATCGAGCAGGTGGGCACGCCGTACGAGGTTTACAGCAACCCGAAAACCGCCTTTACGGCATCGTTCTTCGGGCAGCCCAGCATTTTCAAGGACTATAGTAATTTCCGTCGTTTTGACATCCTTGAAAATGCGGAGAATGCGATTGTGCGCCCAGAATTCGTGAAGGTCACCAAGAAAAACGAAGTGCAGAAATACAAGAGTTCCGCTGAAGAAGGCGTTGTGGAAGAAGTGGATTTCCGCGGCTACGGTATCGAACTGCGCGTCCGCGTGAACGGGGTCTTGCTTACGGCCCGCCGGTCTTTCGACCAGCCGAGAATCGATGTAGGCGAAGCCGTGGACGTGTTTATCTACCGCATGTTCGTGACCCAGGGCGACACCGCGACCCTGCTCGAAAACAAGTCCCTACGCGATCCTGTGGTGGTGATTTAACGAACGGATGCGGTTTCGCTATAAAAAAAACTGATAATTCCGCATAAAAAATAAGTATTGGACGGGGGTGAAATCCCGTTCTATATTTGGCTGCGGACGGAAATTGTACGGAGACATTCTGAATGGATTTCAATACTACTTTATTGCACCAGAATTTCGGTAGCGACCGATGTAGCGGTTCTACGCTTGCGCCCATTTACCAGGTGAGCGCCTTTTCGCAGGATTCCGCCGAAAAACTCGAAGCCGTATTCAACAACAAGGCTCCGGGATTTGCATATACGCGCATCGCGAACCCCACGAACGATTCCTTTGAACGCCGAATTGCATCACTCGAGAAGGGTATCGGCGCGGTGGCCTGCTCTTCGGGCATGGCGGCGGTGACTATCTCGCTTTTGAACATTTTGCACGCGGGCGACGAAGTGATTGCGAGTGCCGGGCTCTTTGGCGGCACTATCGACCTGTTCCACGACCTGGAGGCGTTCGGAATTACGACTCGCTTTGTTACCGAAGTGACCGCCGAAAGTGTCCGCGAACAGCTGAACGAAAAGACAAAGGCGGTATTTACCGAACTTATCGGGAACCCGAAACTGAATGTCGTTGACCTGAAGGCCGTCGCGGATGCTGCCCACGAGGGCGGCGTCCCGTTCATTGTCGATAGCACGACGGCGACTCCGTATCTTGTGCATCCCTTCGATTTCGGCGCGGATATCGTGGTGCATTCGTCTTCGAAGTACATTAACGGGAGCGGTTCTGCGATTAGCGGCCTCATTGTCGATAGTGGGAACTTCCCTTGGGATTACACCCGCTACAAGGGCCTCGAAGAATACAGGCGTTTTGGCAAGTTCGCCTACATCGCGAAACTGCGCAACGGAATCTGGCGTAACGTGGGCTGCTGCGTTGCTCCCCAGACATCTTTCCTCAATTCGCTCGGGCTTGAAACACTCGGACTCCGCATGGATCGCCTTTGCAGCAATGCACTGCAACTCTCGGATTTTTTGCAGGGTTTTGATGACATTTCTGTCAACTATCCGGCCCTGAAAAGCAGCCCCTATTACAACCTGGTGCAGAAGCAACTTGGTGGCAGGGGAGGCGCAATCCTCACGATTGATGCGGGCACGAAGGAACGAGCGTTCAAGCTGATTAACGGGCTCAAGTATGCCACCATCGCCACCAATATCGGCGATATCCGCACGCTGGTGATACACCCGGAAAGCACCATCTTTACGCACAGTTCCAAGGAACAGAAGGAACATGCGGGAGTTTTCGAAGGGACTATCCGCGTGAGCATCGGGATTGAGGACATCGAGGATTTGAAAGAAGATTTCGAACAGGCAATAAAGAAGATTTAAACGGAGATGCCCGCCTTCGCGGGCATGACAATAACGGAGACACAGAAAAATGGCAACGGATTATGCAACTCTTAAAAAGGGCGGTTGGATGCGCCAGAAGCAGAAGAACAACTTCTCGCTGCGCGTGCGCGTGGTGGGCGGCAATTTGACTGCAACACAGCTCGCTAAAATCGCAGAAGTCGCCGAAAAATACGGCGAAGGTTACGCTCATTTGACCTCCAGGCAGAGCGTCGAAATTCCGTTCATCAAGCTGGAAAACGTAGAAGATGTGAAGGCGGCCTTGGCCGAAGGCGGCGTGGAACCGGGCGTTTGCGGACCGCGCGTGCGTACCATTACGGCGTGCCAGGGCGAAGCGGTTTGCCCTAGTGGATGCATTGACACCTACGCGCTCGCAAAGGAACTCGATGACCGTTATTTTGCACGCGAGCTCCCGCACAAGTTCAAGTTCGGCGTGACCGGTTGCCAGAACAACTGCCTCAAGGCCGAAGAAAACGACGTGGGCATCAAGGGTGCCATCAAGGTCAAATGGCTCGAAGACAAGTGCATCGGCTGCGGGCTTTGCGCAAAGACTTGCCGCAAGGGAGCCATCAAGGTTGAAAACAAGAAGGTTATCTTCGACGAATCGCAGTGCAACTTCTGCGGTCGCTGCTACAAGTCTTGCCCCACGGACGCCTGGGAAGATACCCACGGCTATATCGTCTCCTTTGGCGGGCTTTTCGGCAACAACATCAACAAGGGCGAAACGATTATCCCCTTCATCGAAGACAAGCAAAAGCTGCTGGACATCTGCGATGCGGCCATCACGTTCTTTGCCGAGAACGCGAAACCCGGTGAACGTTTCAAGTACACCATTGATCGCATAGGCCGCGACGTCTTTGCGAAGAAAATTACGGAGGTTTACAATGGCTGAGGAATTCAAAATTGACGATACCATCGACATTACCGATGTCGTGTGCCCGACTACTTTCGTGAAAGCGAAGGTTGCCCTTGAAGAGCTGGAAGAAGGTCAAATCCTTTCTATCCGCCTGAACGACGGCGAACCGGTGCAGAACGTGCCGCGCAGCATCAAGGAAGAGGGACACGAAATCTTGAAACTCGACGACAACCAGGACGGCACCTTCACGCTCATCGTGAAGAAGGTCGGAGACTAACCAAGGAGTATAAAATGTTTATTACTGTTGCAGGAAACAAGAAAGAATACAAGGACGGCCTCACCGTCGCAGAACTGATTGAAGCCGAGAAGATTGACAACCCGCTTTACGTGACGGTTTCGGTGAACGAAGAATTTGTGGAAGGCGGAACGTTTGACAAGGCCGTGCTCAAGGACGGCGACAGCGTTGAGTTCCTCTACTTCATGGGAGGCGGCTGCTAATGGCATTTACTAACGAACAGCTGGAGCGCTATTCCCGCCACATCATCTTGAAAGAGGTGGGTGCGAAGGGCCAGAAGAAGCTTTTGAATGCAAAGGTTCTTGTGATTGGCGCAGGCGGCCTCGGTGCTCCCGTGGCGATGTACCTTGCCGCAGCAGGCGTGGGCACCATCGGTATTGCCGATGCCGACGTAGTGGACCTTTCCAATCTGCAGCGCCAGATTATCCATGCGACGCAGGATGTAGGCAAGCCCAAGGTGCAGTCCGCGAAAGAGACGATGGAAGCAATGAACCCCGATGTGAAGGTCATTACCTACCACACCTTCGTCACCAGCGACAACATCCTCGACCTCATCAAGGATTACGATTTTATCATCGACGGCACGGACAATTTCCCGGCAAAGTTCCTCATCAACGATGCTTGCGTGATGGCGAAGAAACCTTTCTCCCATGCGGGAATCATCCGCTTCCAGGGACAGCTCATGACATATGTTCCGGGCCAGGGTCCCTGCTACCGCTGCGTATTCAAGGAACCCCCTCCGAAAGATGCCGTGCCTACTTGCAAGCAGGCGGGCGTGATTGGCGCCATGGGCGGCGTTATCGGTAGCCTGCAAGCGATGGAAGCGGTCAAGTACATTCTCGGCGTGGGCAACCTGCTTACGGGCTACCTGCTCACCTACAATGCGCTCACCATGGAATTCCGCAAGGTGAAACTCCCGACGCATACCGAAGACTGCGCTGTTTGCGGCACGCACCCGACCATCACCCAGCTCATCGACTACGAGCAGGCAGTCTGCGATTTGAAACACTAAACCTTTGTTGTCATGCCCGCGTAGGCGGGCATCTCCCCTAAAAAAGATTCCCGGTCAAGTCGGGGATGACATTGGAGAAAAAATGATTACAATTTCAAAAGATAACTACGAAAAAATCCTTGCGCATGCGGAAAAGAACCTCCCCGAAGAGGCCTGCGGGCTGATTGCGGGGCGCATCGAAGGTAGCGACAAGCATATCGAGAAAGTCTACCTGCTCACGAATATCGACCATTCCAACGAGCATTTTTCGCTGGACCCCAAGGAACAGCTTGCCGCCATCAAGGACATGCGTGCAAACGGCCTTTCGCCGCTGGGTAACTGGCATTCTCATCCGGAATCCCCTTCGCGCCCGTCAGAAGAAGATAAGCGTCTTGCCTACGATTCCAGGGCGAGCTACTTGATTCTTTCGCTCATGGACCGTGAACATCCGGTGCTGAACTCTTTCCACATTGAAGGTGATATTGCCACGAACGAAGGTCTCGTAATCGGCTAAAGAGCTCCGTACAATGGTGCCCCTGGGGTTTTACCGAAATCCTGCCCCGGGGGCACTTCTTTTCGTTTTTTTATGGAAATCAATCTGAACAAAATCTCGTCTTGTCAAATGGAGGAGGCCGCAAAAGCTGCCTATCCAGGTGAATGTTGCGGTATTTTGCTCGGAAAAACCGTCAAAAATAGCGGAAAAGGCGAAATTGAGGTTCTAGAAACCCGCGGAGTCATAAAGCCCAGCCCCCCCCCGATGATATAGAAAAAATCAACAATCTAGCATAAGAATTAAGTATTGGACAGCAATAAAACCCAGTTCTATATTTCGCAGCAGAAATAGCCTCAGTGGTTATTTTGTACAAAGTTCCACTTTTTTTTTGTACGGAGGAAAAAGTGAAAATTTACATCTCGGCTACACTTAGAAATTTTTTTGGAAACAGTGCAATATCATTTAGTCATTTAGTCGCGTTATAGCAAAAAACTATTACTAGCCAAAGAAAAATAGTATAACCGAATAGCCCGAATTTGGTTGACAGCAAGAAACTTTTTGCCTATATTATCCCTACAAAGATTATAGGAAATAAAATCACGATGAATTCACCTGCCTTTTCAAAGAAATTCTGCAACGTGTGTTGCGTGTGTCGATGTTGAGCGGGCGACTAGTTTTTAGGCTATTGGTTTAACAAGACTCTAAACACGATCCCGCTCAGATACAATTCCTGAGCGGGATTTTTTTATTCAAACTTTCATCAATGCGCGGCGCGGCAACACAAGCGCTAAAGGAATTTCAAAATGTCAACTTCCAAGTATATCGAAACGAAACTCATTCACGGCGGCATCGATGGCGATAGCGTAACAGGTGCTGTCAACGTGCCCATCTACCAGACTTCCACCTACAAGCAGGCGGGTCTCGGCGAAAATACCGGCTGGGAATACTCCCGCACGGGTAACCCCACGCGCGCAGCACTCGAAGCATTGATTGCCGACCTCGAAGGCGGTGTCGCAGGCTTTGCTTTTGGTAGCGGCATGGCTGCAACTTCTACGGTGCTTTCACTTTTCAGGCAGGGCGACCGCATCATTATTTCGAGCAATGTATATGGCGGAACCTTTCGCGTTTTAGACAAAGTTTTCAAGAACCTCGGCATTACCTATTCTATCGAAGATACTACCGACTTGGCGGCGCTCGATACCAGGGTGACGCCCGACGTGAAGGCCTTCTTTATCGAAAGCCCGGCGAATCCGCTCCTGACCGTGACGGACTTGGCAGGGGTAGCCGCGATTGCGAAGAAGCATGGAATTCTGACCATTGTCGACAACACCTTCATGACACCTTATTTACAGCGCCCGCTGGAACTTGGCGCCGACATCGTGGTGCATTCCGCGACCAAGTACCTGGGCGGCCATAGCGACGTGGTGGCAGGCCTCGCCGTAACGAACAACAAAGAGATTGCAGAAAAGCTTGCGTTCAATCAGAATGCCGTGGGCGCCGTGCTCGGCCCCTTCGATTCCTTCCTCTTGATTCGCGGCATCAAGACCCTTGGCGTGCGTCTGGATCGCCATACCGAAAACGCGGAACGCATCGCCCGCTATTTGGAACAGCATGAAGCCGTAAAGCACGTGTACTATCCGGGGCTCCCGAACGCTCAGGGCTACGAAATCAACAAGAAGCAGGCCAAGAACGGCGGCGCCATGATTTCGTTCGAACTTTACGAAAACTACGACATCAAGAAATTCTTCAAGGCCCTGCAGCTAATTTCTCTCGCTGAAAGTCTGGGCGGCGTCGAAAGCCTCGTATGCCATCCGGCTACGATGACCCACGCCTCTATTCCGAAGGAAATTCGCGAAAAGGTGGGCATTACCGACGGACTCATTCGTTTGTCTGTAGGTATCGAAAAAGTGGATGACATCATTGTGGACCTGGTCGCGGCAATCAATGCGGCGGCCGCACCGTCCGATTCGGCGAAAGGAGTGTAACCATGCATTACTACGAATCAATGCAATCTTTAATCGGGAAGACTCCGCTTGTAAAGCTTAACCATGTCGGACTCCCCGAAGGCGTAAACCTGTTTGCGAAACTGGAACTTTGGAACCCCTCGGGCAGCGTGAAGGACCGCACCGGCCTTTATATGGTGAACGACGCGATTGAAAAGGGGCTCCTGAAACCGGGTGGAACCATTGTGGAAGCCACCGCAGGCAACACCGGCCTCGGCATCGCCTTCGCGGCACTCAACCGCGGCATCCGCGTGATATTCGTGGTGCCCACCAAGTTCTCCCAAGAAAAGCAGACGCTTATGCGCGCCCTCGGTGCAGAACTCATCAACACCCCCCGCGAAGAGGGCATGCTCGGTGCCGAAAAGAAGGCCGAAGAACTCCTGACGCAAATTCCGGGCTCTGTTTCGCTCAGGCAGTTCCGCAACATGGCAAACCCGCTGGCCCATTACGAAACCACCGGCCCCGAAATCTACGAAGATTTGGACGGACAAATCGACTACGTGGTGGCAGGCGCAGGCAGTGGCGGCACCTTTAGCGGAATCCTCAAGGCGCTCAAGGAAAAGAACCCCAACATCAAGGGAGTGCTCGCAGACCCCATCGGCTCTACCATGGGCGGGGGCGTTCATGGCGACTACAACATCGAAGGAATCGGCAACGACTTTATCGCCGATACCATGGACATGTCGCTGGTGGATCAAGTCATCAAAATCAACGATGACGACGCCTTTGGCGGCGCTCGCGAACTCGCCAAGAAAGAAGGAATCTTCGCAGGCTCCTCTTCGGGTGCAGCGTTCACCGCAGCCAAGAAACTCATCGCCTCGGGTGCCCGCGGAAACATCGTGTTCGTAGCCCCCGACCGCGGCGACCGTTACTTTAGCAAGGGATTGTACGAAACCCCATAAATTTCGTCAACAATTTCTAGAACTAGAAAACCGCCAGCAGGACGCCGGCGGTTTTTTTCTGGGAGAGGACGAATAATTTTTTTTGATTAGTCCGGTTGCGAAACCTTAATGCGGTAAACCTTTCCGCCTGTTCTGGATTTCACCAGATACATGCCGGAGCGCTTGACCGCCGCTGCAGTTTTTGCCTGCAGTTCTTCTACGCCCACAGACGCAAACTTTGCCACAAAGCGTCCGTCAATTCCATATATCATGTAGGTCTGCGGCATTGAGAAATCCACATTATAGCGGATCTTGCCTAAAGAAGCCGGTTCCTTGTCAGGCGTACGATCCTTCGTATCGGGAGCCTTCGTCACCGTTGAATCTTTCACCGCTGTAGAGTCTTTTACCGTTGTCAAATCACCCTTCGCTGAATTGACTGCACTGAAATCAAGCCAGTCAATGTTCACGTAGTTGCCTACAATTTCCAACTTGAGCACATGTTCCCCTGCAAGCAGTTTCACCTTTCCCGCATCAAACGTGGCGTAGGTTTCCCAGTCGCTACCCTGCGGGAATACAATATTTTCTAGCACCATTTCGTCATCCACGTACAAGTTGAACCCAGCATTTTCAGAAGAGGTCGCATAGCTGGCAAACACGCTGTACTCGCCGGATTCGTCCACCTTCACTGTGTATTCCAGCCATTCGCCTTCTTGGGTGTAGCCGATAGCGTAGCCTGTACCACCCTTCACCACATCAACGGCATCTTCGCGGTAGGTCTTTCCCTTGTTCTCGTCGTCCTTGTCCATATAAGCCTTGTCAGGGCCGCCCACATCGTAGTTCTCCGTCTCAAGCCTTCCCGGAATTGCCGTAGCCACTCCGTTGTATGGGCCCTGGGGGACAATGGCTGTCACGTACACGCGATAACCGTACTTGGTGTTGGCAATATTCACCGGTACCGTAATCTTGCCTTCGCTCACATCGTATTCCTTGCTGGATACCGGCGTGGTCGAAGGAACCGCCTTGTCCTTGTTTTCCCACACCACGTATTCCACCGCCACATTCACCTTGTTTCCAAAAGCAGCGGGGATGCCCGAAATGTTCACATTGATATCGCCCAGGGTGTTGCCGCCCAGCACGATGCTTGCAAAGCCCTTCTTCTTGTCAAGGGCTGCAAAGCCGTCCACGCCGTCGCTCCTATCGTTGGGGGGTGTAACCTTTGCCATGTAGCCGCTCATGTCACCGTACCACTTGTACAGCCACCATCCACCGCCACGTTCGTTATTCTCGGTGAGCAAGCTCCCGAGGCGGCCCGGAAGCGGCACGAACCACCACGAAATCATGGCACTTTCAACACCATGGCGCTCGAATTTGGCAATAAAGGGAATCGAAAGGCCAGGGCAGCCCTCTTCGGTGTGTTCCGTAGAGGAATACTCGTTGATGCTGAGGGGGCGCGGAGAAACACCGTATTTCTTTTCAAGATAGCGGTAGTTTTCCACGACTTCCACAAAGCTGCCGCTCCCCCACTGGTGCCAGCTGATTACGTCGGGCATGCAGTTGTTCTGGGAGCAGTACTTCACGAACGCCTCCATGCGCGAGGAGTTGTAGTACGAGTACGAGGGTCCGATAATCTTTGCCGTCGGGTCCTTTTCACGGATTAGCTGGTAGGTCTGCTTCCAGAGCACCGAATTGAAGTCTCCGTTTTCGTTATTCCAGGTACCGTCCGGTTCGTTCCATATTTCGTAACCGTCAAAATTCTTGTTGTTCGAGGCGAGCTTGTCGTTGATTACAGACGTCACTTCCTGTTTCCAGTGGTCCATACTCTTGAAGCCATAAGGCCAGCCCGGCAATACGTCGGCCAAGCGAATCTGGATTTTCGCGCCGATGCTCTCAACACGGGGGGCCACCAGGAACGCGCCACCGATACGCTGCTGGCGCCCGTTTCCGCTACGGGCTGGAGCGAGGAACACGTTAGGCTTGAGGGGAGCCACGTCCCTTTCAATGTTGCTCGGAAGATCTTCAGTCAGGCCGTAGAGCGAACCCGTGGCCACATGGGTCACCGGCTTGATGCTATCACCCAAGCTGACGTTTAAGTTTACAGCCGCTTCAGAAATGGCGGCCAATACCAAAACAGCAGTAAGAAGCTTATGTTTCATACCCACAATCCTTAATCACCGGCAAAAAAAATACCCCCTTTTAGGGGGATTTTCCATAGTTTCGGGATATTTTCTATGGACGTTTTGTCAATGGCAGGGCCGTAATTTTCAAATTTACGCCTTTTCCAGCGCCTCAACCACCTTCACGTCGGCGGGGAGCCAGTTCACAACGCGCAATTCCGCGGGAGCAAGCCACCTGGCCGCCTCGTGTTCCAAAAGCTTTGGAGCCTTTCCGCCCGCGATAGTGCAGTAAAAGCAGTGCATGGTCAGGTGAAAGGTCGGGTAGTCGTGCTCCACCGTGCACAGGAATTCGCCCACGTTTACATCGATGGCGAGTTCTTCTTTCAGCTCCCGGGCAAGGGCCTGCTGCGGGGTTTCTCCAGGCTCCATTTTACCGCCCGGGAATTCCCAGAAGTCCTTATAGTCGCCATAGCCCCGCTGCGTGGCGAAAACTTTTTCGCCGTCCATGATGATGCCGGCTACGACTTCAATAGATTTCATGCAAAGAAATGTAGCAAAAGAAGATCCAATGGAAGAAATATTTATCTCCCTTTGTACGCATTAGCCATAATTAAAAACTATCGCCAACCATAATTAAATAGTATGCATTTATGCCTTGACGAAGGGAAATTCTTATTCTATTTTATTTCCTACAAGATTGATAGGGATAACAAAATGGTTTGTGATTCCCAAAGCATTCGAAGGAGCGCCTATGAGTACTGAATGTCGAATGCCGAGAGGCATTCTGAAAACGAACTAGCCGGAAGCCTTTTGTCCTTGAGGCTTTGCAGGTTAGAAAAATCAAGCCCAAGGATATTTCAAAAACAAAAATTTAGCGAGCGAAGGGTCCTCATGGGACCCGGTTGCCCGCTGCAACCTAAAAGGAATTTTTACCATGACAACACAGAACAAGCTCCATTTTGAAACTCTTCAGCTCCACGTTGGCCAGGAACACGCAGACCCCACAACCGATTCCCGCGCGGTGCCTATTTACCAGACCACTTCTTACGTGTTCCATAACGCACAGCATGCCGCTGACCGTTTTGCCCTGAAGGATGCAGGTAACGTCTATGGACGCATCACCAACAGCACCCAGGGCGTACTCGAAGAACGTGTTGCCGCGCTCGAAGGTGGCGTTGCCGCTCTGGCTGTAGCTTCTGGTGCTGCAGCCATCACTTACGCCATCACGGCTCTTGCCCGCAAGGGAGACCATGTGGTGGCCCAGCGCACGGTTTACGGCGGAACTTTCAACCTGCTGCAGCACACGCTCCGCGATTTTGGTATCGAATCGACCTTCGTTGACACTCATGACCTCAAGAGCGTGGAAGCCGCTGTCAAGAGTAACACAAAGCTCATCTTTATCGAAACTCTCGGTAACCCTCATTCCGACATTCCAGATATCGATGCAATCGCCCAGATTGCCCACAAGAACAAGATTCCGCTGGTCATCGACAACACCTTCGGAACCCCCTACCTGATTCGCCCCATCGAACACGGTGCCGACGTGGTGGTGCATTCTGCCACCAAGTTTATCGGCGGCCATGGAACGACCCTCGGCGGCATCATCGTAGATAGTGGCAAGTTCGACTGGGCGGCCAGTGGCAAATTCCCGCAGTTTACCGAAAAGAACCCGAGCTACGGCATTCCTTTCGTTGCCACCGGCGCTGCGGCATACGCCATCTACATCCGCACGATTCTCTTGCGCGACGAAGGCGCTGCCATTTCTCCGTTCAACGCGTTCCTGCTGCTGCAGGGTGTAGAAACCCTTTCGCTCCGCCTGGACCGCCATGTAGAAAACACCAAGAAGGTCATCGAGTACCTGGTGAAGCACCCGAAGGTTACCCGCGTGAGCCACCCGAGCCTGCCGAACCATCCGGACCACGAACTTTACCAGAAGTATTTCCCCAACGGAGGCGGGTCCATTTTCACATTCGACATCAAGGGCGGCCAGGCCGAAGCCTTCAAGTTCATCGACAGCCTGAAGATCTTCAGCCTGCTTGCAAACGTTGCCGACGTGAAGAGCCTCGTGATTCACCCCTACACCACCACGCACTCGGAACTCACTCCGGAAGAACTTGCCGCAGCCGAAATCACTCCGGCAACCATCCGCGTGTCTATCGGTACGGAACACTACGAAGACATCATCGCCGACCTGGAAAACGGCTTCGCGGCAATCTAAACGAGTCGTGAGTTATGAGAGGTCAGTTTTAAGTAACGTCATGCTGACGGGCGTAGGCCAGAAAGCATCCAGTCCAGCGGTATTTCCACCATTAGGAAAAACCCGCTGATTTGGATCCTTCGACTTCGCTTACGCTCCGCTCAGGATGACACTTTTTTGTACGGAGAATACAATGATTGATTTTGAATACTACAACCCTGCAAAAATCATTTTCGGCGAACACAGCGAACAGAAACTGAAATCGCTTTTGGCCGCACACGGCGTAAAGTCGCTCCAGCTCGTTTACAGCGGCGACTTTATCAAGACCCTCGGCATTTACGATGTCATCAAGGACGCCGTTGCGGAACTGGGAATCCGTTTTTCGGAAAACGGGAACGTGGTGCCGAACCCGTCCATCGACCTTGTTCGCGAGCTGGTGAAGCAGGGCAAACAAAACCAGGTGGACTTTGTGCTTGCTGTCGGAGGAGGAAGTTCCATAGATACCGCAAAGGCGGTGGCGCTCGGAATACCTTACGAAGGGGACGTGTGGGATTTCTTCGAGAAGGGAATTTCACCCGAAAAGGTATTACCAATAGGCGTCATCGCCACTACGGCATCCAGCGGTTCCGAAACATCCAACGCGGCCATCCTTTCTAGCGGGCAGTGGAAGCTTGGCTTCGAAGACGACCGCATCATCCCGAAGTTCGCCATCATGAATCCGAAATACACGGTGGGCCTGCCGGCGTACCAGACCTTCGTGGGCATCGCGGACGTGCTTTCGCACCTGTTGGAGCGCTATTTCTCCGACGAGAAATTTTCCGACACCACGGACTACCTGATTGAAGGTGCCATCCGTGCCCTGCTCGTGAACGCGGACAAGCTCATCGCCAACCAGCAAGACGTCAACGCCCGCGGAGAAATCCAGTGGCTCGCCAGTGTGGCCCACGGAGGCTTCCTGGATGCCGGGCGACGCGCCGACTGGGGCTCGCACCGGATCGAGCACGAACTTTCGGCCCAGTACAACATCACCCACGGCGAAGGCATGGCGGTGGTGACCGTCGCTTGGACCAAGTACATGGCCGAGAAAAAGCCCTGGAGGCTCGCGCTCCTCGCAAGCCGGGTGTTCGGTGTGGATACCTTCAACTACAGCGAAACAGAACGGGCCTACATCCTGTCCGAAAAACTGGCGGCGTTCTTCAAGAAACTGCACCTGGCCACAACCCTTGCAGAACTGAAAATCGACGACAGGGATTTTGACGCCATGTCCGCCCGCGCCACACGCAACGGCAAGGTCGGTCACTACGTGCCGCTAGACGCTGCCGCCATCAAAGACATCTTGAAAATTGCGCTATAAGAGTCTCCAATGAAACCTCAAAGAACCGCGGCAAACGCTGCAGTTCTTTTTTATTGTGCGGGGGAAGCCTCCCCCTGATTGCAGCCTTGCTTCGTCATGGCGGCCCACGAGCCGCCATCTCGCCGCGTCTTCCATCACCCCACCACCTAAAGGTGGCCATGTACACTAAGGCCTAAAGGCCAAGTGTCCAAAGGTCCCCTAGGGGGCGCGCCCCCTAAAACCCCCTTCTATATTCCTTTTCGTCATCCCCGCGACCTGTGGTGAGCTGCGTCGAACTAAGGCGGGGATCCCCTATCATCTCCGTACTTAGCAAATACTTCATCGCTCCTTCTTTATGCAACAGTATATGAAACAAAGCGTTCTATATACGAAAATATTTTAGAAAATTATGTAAATTTTTAGTATTTTTATTCAAAATAAGCATTTTTGTTGCATAGGCTATTGACTTTTGGGGAAAATAGTCGTATATTTATTTACGATGAAACCGATAGTCGAATATTCCGATTTCCGCCAGTACATGCTGGATTACTACGAGGAGCGCAAGCGCCGTTCCGTTTTTTCGTGGCGCGAGTTCTCCAAGATAGCGGGATTCACCTCCTCTTCTTACATGAAGGTAGTCTGCGACGGCAAGAGCAAACTCTCCCGTATCGGCGTAGAACGCACGGGAGCCGCCATGGGTCTCGTGGGTTTCGAGATGGAATATTTCCGCGCTATGGTGGAATTCGGTCAGGCAGCCACCGAAGAAAAGAAAAAGGCCGCCTACGAAAACATGCTCGCCATCGCCAAGGTCCACAAGGTCCGCGTGCTAGAAGGCGACCTGTTCGAGTTTTACGATTCCTGGCAGAACCCCGTTGTACGTGAACTTGCCCCGCTGATGCCGGGCGCCACTCCGGGCGAGATCGCCAAGAAATGCTACCCCGAAATGACCGCGGCAGAAGTCCAGCAGAGCCTGAACTTCCTCACGAAGGCGGGTCTCCTGAAGAAGGCAGGGGACAGCGCTTTCGTGCAGGCAGAAACATCCATCACAGGAACGCCGGACGCCACGCGGCTTGCACTCAGGGGAATGCACCGCCAGATGTCCAAGCTTGCCACCCCTGCGTTGGATTTGCCTGTTGAACAGCGCAACTTCAGCGGAGTGACCATGGGAGTGTCCCGCGAAAGTTACGAACGCATCGTGAAGGTGCTGGACGAATGCCGCCGCCAAATTATCGCCATCGCCGCAGATGACAAAAACATCGACCAGGTGTACCGCCTGAACCTCCAGCTCTTCCCCTTGACCAAAAACGTGAAGGAGTGCGAAAATGAATAAGCCATTCCTCTTGTATTTATTCGCGCTATTTTTCCTTGTGGCCTTCTTGGGCACAGGATGCGCCGATTCCACGAGCGGTCTTGCTGGTACCGCCGAAGAAACTAATGAAATGGCCGAAGGTCAAGATGCGCTCTCGTCCAGTTCCGAAATCATTTCTATTTCCTCCAGTTCTGAAACTTCCACCGATGCGGGCAAGTCCTCCAGTTCTGTAGCAGAGGCTTCCAGTACGCAGTATTCCAGCAGTTCCCAGGAACCCACCAGTTCTTACGGAGAAAGCGATTCCAAGCCCGGGCAGAGTGCATCCACTCCCGTTTCGGGCAGAGACCCCAACAGCTTTATCGCCCAATACGGAATCCCGGACCTCCATTACGACAATTCTGTCCTCGCGGCAACGGTTGTCCGGAACAAGACCGATACAGCCCCTTCAACCAGCGAAGGCGACAACAACAGTTCCTCGTTGGACTTCGATAAGCCCGGAATCTACAAGCTTCCCGACGAGAAAATAGAAGGGATGAAAACAATCCAGAACAAAATCGAAGAACTCAAGGCCGACGGGACCTGCAGCGCAAGCGGTGCCGAAGATTACAGCGCCTATGTACTGGTGGTCGCAGGCGACGGAAGGCCAAATGTCTTGACTGCGGTCAGTGCAAACTCCATGACGGTCACCATTGTAGAAATGGAAGGCTGCAGCTATTCGACAGAAGAAAAACTCTATGCATTCCTGTTTGTTTACTGCAGTAATGTAAACCTTGAAGCCGAAATCGTCAAGGAAACGAAGACAATAGAAAAACCGTCAGGCAAATGCATCGACCTGGACTTTAGTACGGGATGGGTGAATAGACAGTACTAAAAAAAGGAGCAACGATATGAAACAGAAATTTACGAAATTTAGTTGCGGGCTTGCCGTGGCAGCGCTCACCTTTGCCCTTGCCGCCTGTGACGACAGTAGCAGCGGTCCTGCGGACGAGGAACTTCCCGTTCAGGAAAATCCAGAACTGTCCAGCGATTCCGGCATCCCGCAATCGTCGGCACAACCCCTATCGTCTGGGACGGAGCTTTCGTCCAACAGCGGGAGCGGTCCCGTCAACAACTGTACGGACAACGAACAGGGACTTGTCACCAATTGCGTCGATCCGCAAAGTTCCGCATCCGTTGAAGAAAGTTCCTCTTCTGTTGCGGAATCCAGTTCCGGCGGGCAGGCGGAAACATGCCGCCACATCACCGACGAGCAGGACCCTGCAAAAAAATGGCTGTGCGAAGAGGCGGAATACACCATCGCACAGGACTGCGCAAAGGAACTTATCTACATGTGCATCGAAAATCGCTGGATCCCAGTAAACGACTGCAATCCCGACAAGGCCATGTGCGGTTTCGACAACTACAAGATGTGCATTGAGACCGGCATCAAGCAGTTCTGCCTCGATACCGCCTGGGTTGACGAGCCCTGCGACCCGGAGGTACACGGCTACACGAGGTTTCTCTACAAGTACACCAACCCCGAAGACCCTAGGAACGACTCCTTTTCCGAAAGCCGGTACTTCTGCGAAAACGGGAAATGGACAGAAGAAAAGCTTGTCCATGGAGCCTGCGACGCGGGAATGGATTGCAGCGAAAACAAGACCGACGACACGGGAATATTGCCCGATAACGCCCCCTGCGAAAAAGATGGTGCAAAGATGATCGTCGAAGGATATACCTTCCAGTGCATCAACTACAAATGGACAAGACTTTAAGAAGGAGAATCACTATGAAACATCTTACAAAAATCGCTTGCGGGTTTGCCGCAGCAGCACTGGCCTTTACGCTTACGGCCTGCGACGACAGCAGTAGCGCCACCGAGCCCTTGTCCGAAGAAATTTCCTCTGAAAGCAACGGTGGCGATAGCTCTGACAACATCGAGAGCTCCGCAACAGCAGAAAGCTCGGCAACAGTCAACAGTTCCGCAACCGCAGAAAGTTCGGCAACCGAAGGCGGTTCATCGGCATCCCTTGACGACAATTCCAGTTCGTCTTTGGCCGTAACCTGCCAAGCCCTCACCCTAGAATGCTACTCCGCAACACAACTTTGCAACAAGGGATTGACGGAGTATTGCGTCAATAGCAGCTCCAGCACAGAAGAAACTTGCAAGCATGTTTCCGATGTAGACGGAGGCACCTGCCAAGACTATGACACGGTCAAGGACTGCGAAACAGGCGCTTATGCCGTATGCCGCAATAATGGGTGGAGGCTCGCCATCATCGGAGACAACTGCACTCCATCAGGCGATGAAATGACCGTCAATGAAATAAACCTTATCTGCAACGAAGGCTATTGGAAATATAAAAGTACCATCGACAAATGCCCTCCCGGGAGCAGCTGCCAGCGGCCCAACTATAGCTGCGGAACACACCCCATCAACGGGTTTAGCTGCAGTAAAGAAAACGGAAAAGTCGCACAACTTACCATAAGCGTCTGGAGCAGTGCTGCCGACTGCATGTATCAATGCAATAACGGAAAATATAGTGTTGTCATGCCTCCTGTCCCAACAGGAAACTAACCTTCCAAATTATTTCCGCCAGCCTTCCATAATCTTCATGCAACCGGCGAGGAGTTCCGCGGAGCGCTCCTTATCGCCGGTTTCTACGTAGCAACGGAACTCCGGAGCGTTTCCGCTGGGCCGCAGGTGCACGATATCGCCGGAATCGAATTCCATGCGGTAGCCGTCGGTCTCGTCGATGGAGACGATATCGCCGTGGAAGGGTGCGGGCATGTTTCCCGCGGCGTCAGGCTTTGCAAAACGGTTCGGCTTTGCGGTAAGGGCGCCGAAGAGTTTCTTGCCCAGTTTCTGCTCGCGGATTTCGGCTAGCTTTGCCTTAGAGGTTTCCGTCGGGAATTCCTTGAGACGGTCACTGAGCGTAAAGCGCTTGGGGAGTTTTTTCAGCAGGTCCACCACGCACATCCGCTCTTCCCGGACACGCACCATCACGGCAAGCATCGGGAGCAGGGCGTCACGGGTAGGAAGTGCCGGCAGGGTGCGGGTCACCCGCGTCTCGTTACCGCTGCTATCGCGTTCCGCAAATTCCCGGGTCAGGTCCGTCTGCAACAAGAAGCCGCCATTGGCCTCGTAGCCAGCCACGGACACGGACTTGTCAGAGGCGTCTACCAGGCTTTCCATGCCGGCAATCACATAGGGGCTGCCTATGCGGGTACGGCAAATCTTTTCGAAGCTGCCCGACTTTTCAAGCGACGTATTGCAACTCACCGGAGTTGCAATGCGCTTGATACCAAGCGCCTGGGCAGCGAGGATGCCCAGCACGTCGCCCCTGAGCCACATGCCGGTATCGTCCGCCAAAAGCGGCCGGTCAGAATCCCCGTCGGTACTGAAGATGGCGTCCACAAAATCTTTGTGGGCAAAATCCCGAGCCAGTTCTTCGTCTTCTTTACGGATGGCTTCGGTATCTACCGGAATAAACGTCTCGCTCCTGGCAAAAGGCTTCACAGTAGCGCCCAAGCTTTCCAAAACCCTCACCACGATGTCGCGGCCCACGGCGGAATGCTGATAGACCCCGATGGTAAGCCCAGAAAGGGCTTTGCTCCCAAAAAACGCTGGGTAGCGTTTCAGGTAATTTTCTTCGGCCTCGACTTCAACCGTCGGCAGTTCCGGCGCCGATTTCAGCATGCCCGCCCCATCGAAAATCGATTCGTCAAAATCAACGGACTGGGAAACGATTCCCTGCTCGTCTTTCTTGGTGATTTCACCCCGGGGGTGGTTAAACTTGATGCCGTTTCGGTCTGCAGGAATGTGGCTCCCCGTCACCATAATGGTGGGGAGCGCCTTGTCGATACCATACAGTGCAATGGCCGGGCTCGGGATACGACCGCAATAGACCACCTTCCAGGAACTGTCCTTTCCCGCTTGCACCAGGGCTTTCAGAATCCGTTCGGTACTGGGCCGCAGGTCGCCTGCAATGGCGATGGTGTGTTCGCACTTGTAGCTGGTCTCGCAGTACTTGATAAAGGAGCGGGCATACACATAGCACACCCGGTCCGTCATGGCGGTCACAAGTCCGCGGGCACCGCTGGTACCGAATGCCACGCCGGACTCTTTCATTACCTCTTGCATCGTAACGTTCATAAAAACCTCTTGCCGCTATTTCTCGGCTTTCTACAAAAATAAAAAATCCCGACCAGGGCTGGCCGGGATCATTTTCAAGCAAATAGCCTTTTCTTATTCGGCAAACTTTTCCAGTTTGCGGGCAATCTTGCGGGCATTCTTGAGGAACTTCTTCTTGGCAAGTTCGGCAGAAGAAGTTGCCTTCTTGTAGAGTTCCCAATCGGGGCTGGAAACATCATAGGTGTCGTCATCGGTGGCGGCAGCTACACATTCCTGGTAGGCCACAAAGTCACAATTACTGTTAATGGAACCACTTGCGGAGCAAGCATAGTACTCTTGAATTATACGATCACATTCGTCGTCGCTCGAACCACCCTTACCCTTGATGGCGGCATACACAGAATCCACCATCTTGTCGGTGCAACGGTCAAAATCCTTTTCGTTGGACTTTTCGTATTCGTAGGCGACCGTAATCTTGTTGCCGGCAGCATCCTTTACGGTTTCCTTGTCAAAGAATTCGCCGTATTCAGCCTTGCAAGTGCTCTTGGTCACTTCCCCTTCTTCGGCTTCCAGGTCGCAGTTCATGCTGTTGAAGGAAACAGACATGGCAAATTCACGTCCGTCAACAGAGTTGTTGAATTTCTTGATATTCACCGAGAAGGTCTGATCAGCAAACTTGAAGGTAACGCTGTTCTTGGTCTGCTTCGTCACCTCAATCTTGGCAGACTTGATGTACTTCTCCACGCCAGAGGAATCTTCTTCGGTCAGGTAGTAAGTGTCGGGAATCGAAGGATCGCCACTTCCCAGGTTCTTGTAGAACTTGGACATGAATCTGGAATTCATGTAGTCGTCAAAGTTGTCATCATCACCATAGCTATAGGTAATCTTGGTGGTCAAGGAGTTACCCGATATCTTCATAATCGATTCCGGGAACTTTCTCAAATCATTGTCGTCAAGGCAGGTCATGCGGTCCATCATTTTCTGGTCCACTTCAGGTTCCGCATCCATATCCAACTCGCTCATGGAACTGAACATATCCTCGTACATCTTCGCCATTTCTTCTTCGGTGAGCTTGCCACCGACGTCCTTACAAGCCTTGAAGCATTGGCTCGTTTCATCGTCCGTATCGTACATGCAATAAACGGACTTCCAGGTGCCGTTCAGGTCATCGGCCTTGCCGCCAACAAACATCTGACCCTCGTCGTCGCAATACCTTGGTTCGCCATCCTTGCCCAATTCTTCACAATCGATTATTACCAGGGTATCGCCCAAGAACAAGTATTTTGAGAAAGAAGAATCTACACCGAAATCCACATTCTTCCAGGCATAGGTATTGTTTTCGTTGACGCACACGTCTTCGGCGTTGGAGATGGCAACGACAACAGCCTTGTTTTCTTGGTCAACGGAGATGGTTCCGGACACCTCAATAGTAACGCTGCCACCATTGGTACCGCTGTCCGAACTGCTGTCGTCGCTACAGGCGAAGAAAAACGCCGATGTAACGGTCAACAAGAGAGTTAAACTCTTTTTCATTTGGAAATTCTCCTTTTTTAGGTTATTTGCACACAAAACTAGAATATTGCGTGGTTTTTTCCAATATCATTTTTTGAATTTCAGGGATTTTCGCTTTTTTTGCCGATTTTTGACAATTTCGCGACTGCAATTCCCCGGTTTTGGAATAATTTCATTTTTTATTAGACAGTTAAACTTTTTTTTACTATCTTTGGCGCGGACTAAGTAAAGGAGATAACTATGACCAAAGCTACTGCTAAGACAACGAAGGCCCCCGCTGCCAAGAAGGCTGCCGTAAAGGCCGCCCCGGCCAAGAAGACCGCCACTAATGCTGCCGCCCCCAAGGCCACCGCACCCAAGGCTGCTAAGCCCGCTGCCGAGAAAAAGGCTGCCGTTAAGGCCGCTCCGGCAAAGAAAGCCGCCCCCAAGGCCTCCAAGAAGGTCGCCGTGGTATTCGAAGCCAACTGCCCCCTGGCCACTACCGTTTCCGTTGCCGGTTCCTTCAACAACTGGGCTGTCGACAAGGATATGCTCAAGAAGGATAAGAAGACTGGTCTCTGGGTCGGCAAGGTCACCCTCGACTCCGGCGTTTACGAATACAAGTTCGTCTGCGACGGTCAGTACTGGGACGAAGGCGACAACAAGATCAAGCACGTCTAATTTAGACGAGAGAACGCCGCTTTGCGGCTATAGACGAAAGACGAGAGAGGTTTCGGATCACCGAAACCTTTTTTATAAAATAAAAAAGTCTGTAGCGTGACAACTGTCTAATTTAACAAATAGTGTAAAGCGGCTAGAGAATAGAAGCGTCGGCCAAGGATGGGGAGGGTGCAGGGAGGGGCCCGTGCGGCCTTCGCAACTCCGAGCTGGGGCCCCTCCCGCATAATAAAAAACTAAATTTTCGTCGTATGACAAATTATTCCATCCCCCAAGAAGTTTTCGTGAAGGCTGCCGAACAGTACGGCACCCCCCTCTGGCTCTATGACCGCGCCACCATCGAGAAGCGCGTGAAGGAAGTCCAGGTTTTCGACACCGTGCGTTTTGCCCAGAAGGCTTGCCCGAACCTCTCCATCGTAGCGCTGGTGCGCAAGTTGGGCGGCGTGGTCGATGCGGTTTCTGCCGGTGAAATCGTGCGTGCCCTCAAGGCGGGTTTCAAGGGCGGCCAGCAGAAGGGCAAGGCTCCTGAAATTGTCTACACCGCAGACATCTTCGACAAGGACGCACTCGAACTCGTGAAGAAATACGACATCGCGGTGAACGTGGGTTCGCCCGACATGATCCAGCAGCTGGCCGATTTCGGCGTGAAGAGTGAACTCACGTTGCGAGTGAACCCGGGCTTTGGTCACGGGCATTCGAGCAAGGTGAATACTGGCGGCCCGCTCAGCAAGCACGGCGTGTGGCACGAGCAGATCAAGGACTGCATCAAGCTCGCGCAGGCAAACGGCATGTGGATTACAGGACTCCACATGCACATCGGTTCCGGCTCCGACTTCGAGCACCTCTCGCAGGTTTGCGACGCCATGGTGGACGCCAGCCGCCGCCTGGGCTCTCATTTGCGCACCATCAGTGCAGGGGGCGGCCTCCCGATTCCGTACCACGAAGAAGACAAGGGCAACCGCATCGACATGCAGGCCTACTACAATTTGTGGGACAAGGCCCGCAAGAACATCCAGCAGAGCATCGGCCACGAGGTTCACCTGGAAGTGGAACCCGGTCGCTACCTGGTGGCCGAAAGCGGATACCTGATGGCTGAAATCCGCGCCGTCAAAAAACAGGGCGACAATCTGTTCTACCTGCTCGACGCCGGCTTTACCGACCTGGTGCGCCCGAGCTTCTACGGTAGCTACCACGCCATATCGATTATCGCCCGCAACGGTCGCGAGATGAACGAGATGGTCGATGCCGTCGTGGCAGGCCCGCTCTGCGAATCCGGTGACGTGTTCACGCAGGAAGAAGGCGGCTTCGTGGTGACCCGCAAGCTCCCGAAGGCAAAGGTCGGCGACTTGCTGATTCTCCATGATGCTGGTGCCTACGGTGCCGCCATGAGCAGCAACTACAATAGCCGTCGCTACGCCGCCGAGACCATGTACACGAACGGCGAACTCAAGGTCATCCGCGAACGGCAGACTTTCGAACAGCTGCTCCAGAACGACAGGGTCATCGACCTGTAAGCAAATGTCACCCTAGAAGGGGTGGCAAAACGCTGATAATCGCTATTGACTTTTCGTTTAACATTTTGTATATTACAAAATGTTGAATGGAGGTACCTATGGAAAATCCCTTTGTTTTGCGCCCTTACGAAAGTGCTGATCTTTTTTGCGATCGCGAAAAAGAAACGCGGGATATTATAGACGATTTGGAAAACGGCATCAATGTGACACTGATTTCTCCGCGTCGTTATGGCAAGACGGGGCTGGTCTACCACGTTTTTGATGAACTTGCCAAAAAACGCCCCTCCATGACGCTTTGCTATTGCGATATTTACTCGGCCGATAATCTGGAGGGCTTTGTCAAGCTCCTTTCGGAATCCATTGTGGCAAATGTGAAGGCCGAACCTACGTTAAAGAAGTTCTTCTCGTTTTTTTCGGGAATTCGTCCAATGGTGTCGTATGACCCTGTTTCGGGTTCGCCACAGGTGAGCGTTACGTACCAGAACGATGGGCAAAAACTTTCTACGCTCAAAAGTATTTTTGATTTTCTGGGTTCCCAAAAGAAGACATTTGTCATTGCTTTTGATGAATTCCAGATTATCCGCAATTTTAAGGGCGTGAATATGGAGGCGCTGTTGCGCACCTATATCCAACCGCTTAAAAATGTGCGCTTCGTGTTTTGCGGGAGCCAAAAGCATATCATGACCGATATGTTTGTGAACGAAAAAAGCCCGTTCTACGAAAGTACGCATATTGTTTATCTTGACAAAATCCAGCCGGATGTTTATGGCGATTTTATCAAGAAACTGTTTGGTATGGGGAGTCGTCGCATCGATGATGATGCTCTTGAGTTTGTGTTAGAGTGGACCCGTTGCCATACCTTCTATGTGCAGTATCTTTGCCATCGCTTGTTCCGTGATGCTGGCAGGAAAATTACTTTGGCCGATGTTCGCCTGTCTTGTGCCGAAATCTTGCGCGAGGGGATGAACGGCTTCTTGGAACGCCGAAACTTGCTGACGGATAAACAGTGGCAGTTCTTGAAAGCCGTCGCTAAGGAGGGCTCCGTTGCCCAACCTACGGCGGGAAGTTTCTTGAACAAATATAAGCTGGGAACCGCAGCAGCCGTCAAGCGGATTGTCACGTCGTTGATAGAAAAGGAACTCCTGCTAGAAACGCTCTCTCTAGAGGGCAGAAGCTACTGCGTGTATAACGTATTTTTGAGTCGTTGGCTTGAATCTAATTAACATTTTGTATATTACAAAATGTTGATTAGAAATCCGTTTATAACCTTAAAAGGAACTGATTTTGTTTGACCAGACCTCCATCCAAGCACTCTTGCAACAGGGCAAAGCCCAGGGCATCTTTAGCAAGGCCGTGGCAGGTTTTGTACTGCCCGACGGTTCGCGGCACGTCGTTGCGCTGGACACTGCCGAAGACACCCTCTTCGACATTGCCTCCCTTACCAAAGTTTGCCCTACCTCGACTCTCGCTCTGTGTGGCATTCTGCGGGGCGAACTGGACGTTGACGCCAAGGTCATAGATTTCATTCCGGAGCTGCACACCAATTATCGGGACGACATCCGGATTTTCCACCTGCTGACCCACAGCCTGGACTACCGGGTGCCCATGAAGACTCTCCGGACGCTTCCGCCCGAAAAGATTCTGGAGGCCTTGTTCACCTACCAGTTCCAGATTCCGCCGGGCAAGGCCTTCAACTACGGAAACCCGCCCAGCGTGCTGCTGGGGATCGTGCTGAACCGCCTCACCGGAAAGTCCCTGCAGCAGCTGGGGCAAGAGACCTTCTTCGAGCCGCTACAGATGGAGCGTTCCGGCTGGGACCCGCTGGAACGATTCCCCAAGAAGCAGATCATGCCCACGGAAGAATGCGAATTTCGGGGCCGCACCATCCAGGGGGAAATTCACGACGAAAGCGCCTGGGTGCTCCGGAAACTTTTCCCCGTAGGTTCTGCCGGTATGTTCAGCACCGTTCCCGACCTGCTCCGCTTTGTGCAGATGGTCTTGAACGACGGCGTCTTCGAAGGCAAGACCGTGGCTCCGGCCGGACTTCTTGACCTGGTAAGCCACAACGCCTTCGCCCCGGAGGTGGGTGCAGAAACGGCCCTCGGCTGGGAGTTGAACGCCGAACGGTTCATGGGAAGCCGCCGCTCCCCCCGCACTTTCGGAAAAACCGGTTTTACCGGGGCTAGCATCGTGGCCGACCCCGAAAAGGGAGCGGCTGTAGTCCTCCTGAGCAACTTCACCTGGCCACACCGGGAACCCAGCGCCGACCGCATCAACCAGTTCCGCGCAGCCCTTTCGGACCTGTTCTTCGGGCAGGTCTAGGCGACGCCTCTTGCACCCAACGGTTGTCCCGTGGTCTAAAACGCCCCGGGCAAAAACAAAAAAGCCCCGCCGAAGCAGGACCTTTCGAGTGGACGGTACTGGATTTGAACCAGTGACCTCTGCCGTGTGAAAGCAGCGCTCTAAACCAACTGAGCTAACCGTCCGAGGTGGGTGCAAATATATAAAAGGGATAGGAGGTTGTCAAGGGGAAGATGATACAGGTAATAGGTTGTAGGGGTTAGGTTTTAGGTGCGACGGACTTAAAATATCTGGTCCCTTCAAGACACACCTTGCCCCCTTCGGCCCTAATACCTATAACCTACCACCTAATACCCGGCCCTCAGGGCCGCCTACAAATACTTATCCTCGGCGCCCTTGAGGATGGTCAGGAACTCCGCCGGGGTCTTGGCGGCAATCAGCTCCTTGCGCACGTTGCCGTCGGCCAAGAGGCGGCTCACCGAAGACAGGGCCTTCAGGTGCGGTCCGACGGTGTTTCCGGGGCTTACGATGAGAATCAGCAGGTAAACGGGTTCGCCGTCAAAGGACTCGAAATCCAGCCCCTTTTCGACTGTGGCGGCCACCATGCACATGCGGTCCACGTAGTCGATCTTGGCGTGGGGCACGGCCAGGCCGCAACCGATACCGGTGGAACGGGTCTTTTCGCGGTTCCAGACGGCCTCAAAAATTTCGTCGCGATGTTCCAGCTTATAGGCGCTGCAAAGTGTATCCACCAGTTCGTTCAGAATGGCCTCCTTGGTTTCGCAAGGAGAATTGATCAAAATGCAATTATCTACAAACCGTTCAGAAAGACGCATATCGTTATCCTCTATATACAAGATAGATATTTAGAAAATTTAAGGCCCGTTTGCCAAAAAATAAGGATAAAAAAAGGAAAACCGTCATTTTTCGTTCAAAAACGCGGAAATTTCGAATTTGGAATGGAAATCCGACAGTTTTTCGAGGGCCTCCGCCATCACCGGCACCTGAATTTGGCCGGGGGCTGCCACATGGCCTATGGCCCCATAGGTCAGGTTCGCCCCCTCTTTCAGGGACCAGATTCGGCTTACCCGACCGAGATCCCCCATGCCGAAGGCGGCAAAAAGTTCAAAGTCGCCAGAAAATTTCTGCGTGAACCTGTACAGACGGTCACAGTCCTCTTCGGAATTGCACATGGCGGCAATTTTCAGACCTTCGGCCCCTAGGCGGGAAACGTCTCGGGCGTAATCCCGCAGTTCCATGTCCGTAGGTGTGCGGGAAAAATTGTGCTGAGAGATAAGGATTTTTACATTCCGACGGTCGGCCAGGGCGGACAGCTTTTCGTAGTCGTAGAGGCAGTCCTGCTCCAGGTCCAGCCAGCCCGGCACCTGCTCCGCTTCCAGAATGTTTTTCCACAGGGGCAGGCGGTCTCCGGCACGGGAATCCTGAAAGACCCCGCCATCCCGCTTAAGGCGTATGGTGCCTATCTGCATGGCGTGGGGCGCTACCTTCCGGACCCGCGCCGAAAGGGAGGGCCAGAGGGACTCTTCGAAAAAGTCATACCGGATTTCTAGCGCCGAACAGGCCTGTAGGTCCAGAAACACGGGGTGCATGGAGTCCGACTCTATGGCGGAGAGGACTTCGGGACTGACAAGGCCTACCAAAATTTTATCGTTGCACGCGGGCATGGGCCAAATATAGGAATCTTTACATTTTGCAAGGAAATGTCGATAATTCAGTGTTGAATAATTTCTAAATTATACTTGAACAAAAAGGATTCATTATGGCCGATTGTAGCGAAAAGAAAGAAAACCAGACACCCGAAATGATGAAAAAGGCCGAGGAGTTCCTCGCCTCCAAGCGCAGGATTTTTTTGTGGGGCGGAGTGGATGACGAAAGCGCCGAACGCATTGTCAAGCAGCTCCTGTACCTGGATTCCCTGAACCACGAAGACATCGTGTTCTTTATCAACAGCCCGGGCGGAGTGATCTCTAGCGGTCTTGCCATTTACGACTGCATGAACGCCATCAAGAGCGACGTGGTCACCGTCTGTTGCGGGCAGGCAGCCTCCATGGGGGCTGTCCTCCTCACCTCCGGTGCCAAAGGCAAGCGCTACGCCTGGCCCAACGCCCGTATCATGATCCACCAGCCCCTGATTCACGGCGAAATCGTGGCGCCCGCCAGCGATATCCAGATCCAGGCCGAAGAAATGCTCCGCATCCGTAACATCACGGGCAAGATTCTTGCCGAAACTTCGGGCCATAGCATCGAAGAAATCGACAAGGACACCGAACGCGACAACTTCATGAGCGCCGAAGAGGCCAAGGCCTACGGTCTGGTCGATAAGGTCGAGAGCCTGGTATAATGGGACTTTTTTCTGCCATCAAGAGCGGCCTTGCCAAGACCCGTGACGCCCTCATGGGCGAGCTCAAGGGCATTGTAGGCGCCGGCAAAATTACCGACGAAACCCTGGAAGAGCTGGAGGAACACCTCATCAAGGCCGACGTGGGCGTCGAAGCCGCATTCCTGTTGACTGACGCCTTGCGCGAGCAGGCTCTCGGCAAGTCACTGACCACAGAGCAAGTTCTTGACATTATGCGGAGCGAGGCGGAGCGCCTCTTGAAAGACCCTCCCCCGTTTGAACTCAAGGGCAAGCCCCATGTGGTGCTGGTCATCGGTGTAAACGGTGCCGGCAAGACCACCACCATCGGGAAACTGGCCGCCCGCCTCAAGGACGAAGGCAAGAAGGTGATGATTGCCGCCTGCGACACCTTCCGTGCGGCGGCCATCGACCAGCTGGAAACCTGGGCCGAACGCTCCGGAGCCGAATTCGTAAAACATCAAGAAGGATCCGACCCTGCAGCAGTGGCGTTTGATGCTTGCAATGCGGCTGTGGCCCGCGGCTGCGACGTGGTGCTCATCGATACCGCAGGCCGTCTGCACAACAAGGACTACCTGATGGAAGAACTCAAGAAGATAGTCCGCGTCATCAAGAAGGTGAACCCCGACATGCCTCACGACATGTGGCTGGTCATCGACGGCAACACCGGTCAGAACACCATCAACCAGACCAAGATTTTCAACCAGAGTTTCCCCCTTACGGGCCTGGTGGTCACCAAGCTGGATGGCACGGCCCGCGGTGGAGCGGTGCTTTCCATCGCAAGTTCCCTGCAGATTCCCATCCGCTGGATTGGCATGGGCGAACGCATCGACCAGCTGGTGCCTTTCAGCAAGGCCGAATATGTAGAAGGCCTTTTCGAAAACGCCCTGGAAAGCGAAACCTGAAAACCGTCATGACCGACATTCAACCACGAATTATCAAGAGTTTAAAAAACGTCGCCGGGCGCTTCTTGATGATTCTTGGACTTACGGTCTTGTTGTGCCTGCAGATGGGCTGTGACAAGAAAGCCCCTTCGGTTGACCAGAAATTCGTGAACACCTACACCGAACTGCTGATTGTCGAACAGATGTACGGCAAGGATTCCCCCACAGCCCGAATCAAGCGCAAGGTAATCCTGGATTCGGCAGGCTACAGCAGGGATCTATTCCTCACGAAGGCGAATGCCATCCTCGACGACAGGGACATGTGGGTACCGTTCCAAAAGGCGGTCATTGACCGACTGGACACGCTAATCGAGCAGAACAAGACAGTACCGGCGCGCAAGCGGGGGGAGGACTAGCCCATGTTTCGCCACCTTGCCGGTATCATTTTTTATGTCGTCTTTTTTTCGGGCGTCGTTTTTGCAGCGCCAAACTCCGGAAAGGCTCCGGTTATCCCCCAATCCCTAGTCCAGTGGATGGATTACAGTACCGCTCTTGAAAAGGCAAAGACCGAACCCAAGCTTATTTTCGTGGACATGTACGCCGACTGGTGCATTCCCTGCCGGGTGATGGACAAAAATGTCTATATGAACCCCACGGTAGCCTCCATTCTGAACAAGAAATTCTATCCCGTCAAGCTGGACGTGGATTCCGAATCGCCCATTGTCTGCGACGGGAAAAAGGCCACCGCAAAAAAATGCTTCTCCGAAGTGTGGGAACTGAACGTTCTCCCCTCTTTTGTTCTGATTGCCCCCAAGGGACTTTCTATATTGACTGTGGCAGACTCCATGTCGCCCCAAGAAATGCAGATGTTGCTGGACAAGTTCCTGGAAAAAGAAAAAGAGTGGATTGAACGATGAACGAGCAGATTCTTTTCTACTTGCAGATAGCTTTTTGGGTTCTACTGCTCCTTTTTATCCACTGCTACGTACTATTTCCCATCACATTGCCATTCATCAGTGAAATTTTTAAGAGGAAGGGACGAGGCGAAGACCATAGCGAGAGTTTACCCACCGTTTCCATCTTGATTTCCGCCTACAACGAAGAAGCCGTTATTGAGCGTAAAATCCAAAACCTGCTGGAACTGGACTACCCCAAAGAAAAACTGCAAATCCTTATTGGTGACGACGGTTCCGCCGACAAGACAGCAGAAATCGTAGAGCGATACAAAGACCAGGGCATCACCCTCGTCAAGGCTCCCCAAAACGCAGGCAAGGCTGCCATGCTGAACAGGCTACAAAAAGAAGCCTCTGGCGAAATCCTTCTTTTCTGCGATGCCAACACCATGCTGTTCCCAAACGTGGTGCGCAAGCTTACAGACCCCTTCAAGGACAAGAAAATTGGATGCGCCTGCGGGCACCTGATTCTCACCGACAAGAGCGGCTCTGAACTGGGTCGTGGCGAAAGTGCCTACTGGGATCTGGAATCCGAAATCAAGAAATTCGAGGGCATGATGGACTTGCTCATCGGTGGAAATGGAGCTCTTTACGCCATCCGCAAGGAACTGTATACGGACCTGCCTACCAAGAAGAGCATAATGGACGACTTTTTCGTCACAACGAAAATATTGCAAAAGGGCTATTACTGCACATTCATCGCCAGCGCCATCGGTGCAGAGCAAACCTCCAAAGAAACCTCCGGCGAATTCCGGCGCAAAGTCCGCATCGGCCGCGCCAACTTCAACTACATGCTTTCTTACCTTCCGCTGCTTAATCCATTAAGGCCTCTGCGCTGCTACCTGTTCTTGTCCCACAAGGTCCTTCGCTGGTTTTCTCCCCATATCATGATTTTGCTGCTCCTTGTGAACATTCCCCTGGCATGGTATTACACTCCTTACCGGATTTCTCTTGGAATCCTGATTGCGTTCTTGCTGGCAGGCCTATTCAAGATTATCCCTGGAGCTTACTACTTCTTGTCTATGAACATGGCTATGCTCAAGGGATTCTTCCTTTCGTTCGGCAAGGAAAAATCCGGTGGTTGGGCCCGCGAAGCCCGTAGTGACGAAGAATGAAAAATTTACGCGCTATCTTGATGCCTGTGGCTATTTTGCTCGGAATTCTTTTCCCGCAAGCCCACATACTATCCCCCCTGATGCCGTTTTTGATCGGCACCATGATGTTCCTCACCTTCGTGACCAAGATTCCGCCCCAGACCCACGGATACACCTTCAAGATTGAGATTCGCGCCTTCGTGGCAAGCTTGATTCTCATCGGAATCTTATGGACCATCGTTACAGCGTTCAACCTCCCGCGGGAAGTTCTCTTGGGAGGGGCCATCATCGCCCTGTGCCCGCCCGCAAATGCAGCTCCCGCCATGGCGAAAATGCTGGGCGGTTCGGCATCGCTGGCCCTGAAAATATTCCTGAGCGGCAACCTGATCGCCTGCTTCTCCATCCCGCTAATTTTTGGCTACCTGACCGGAGCAGACGCAAGCCTTTCTGAAATCGCCTGGAAAATCTTCAATACCATACAGCCCATCATCAGTATTCCGCTAGCTTTTGCGCTTGGGCTTCGGGCCTTTTATCCGGAGCTTGCCGACAGGGCGGCCAAGTTCCAGAAGTACACCATGTTCGTGTGGACCTTCTCCGTGTTCGTCATATTGGCCAAGGCGAGCTTCGACATTCGCGAAATGGGATTTATGGATCTGTGGAACAGCGGAAAACTCCCATGGATGGCGGGAATTTCGCTGGTGCTTTGCATTTTACTGTTCTGGCTTGGCTGGTTCTGCGAAAGGAATCGTAGGCCCATCGAAGGTTCCCAGAGCATGGGTCAAAAGAACACCACCCTGGTCATCTGGATATCTACGCTGTACGCCGGCCCGGTGGTAGCTCTCGCCCCCACCTGCTACGTGATCTGGCAAAACCTGGTGCTCAGCTGGATGAGCCGCAAGAAGCTTTAACGGATGCGGGCCTGGCGGACCACTCCGTTTACCCGCACCACGTAATTCCCAGGAACAAGACCGGTCACCCTAAACCCGGTAGAACCGGCGACACCTTTCTGAACCAAGCGTCCCTGCATATCCATCACGGACACGATGGCGCCAGATTTCACATTGGTAATTTCCAGTCCATGGTTTTGGACCACAACACCAAAGCCGAAGCCCTCTACAGACGCAATTTCCTTTACAGAAGAAGGATCTTTTTTATTGGTCGGATCTTCGATCCAGTAGGGGTAAAGAGTCAGGGCACGATTTTCCTTGTAGATGGCGTCCAATTCATAAATCTTGGGACCTCCGTTTTTATCAGACCAACCATCCTGAAGGTATCCGTCTCTAGTGTAAGAAGCGCCTCGCAAATTTACAGGAACATCGTACTGTTTCACATCCGAGGGCACCACCTCCGCCCCGTAAGAACCGGCCATATAGACAATGGCAAAAGTCTTCACGGACCATTTGGCAAACAGTGACTTGTCACCCGTAGTCCCGTTGGTAATCTGGGCTGCAGGCTTGGTGAACTTTTTGTCGTAGTACCACCCCTCAAAAGTATAGCCCGTACGGGTGGGTTTCTTCAGCACGATAGTCGCCGACTCTATGGTGTAAGATTCCGGATTATCCTTATTGTTCTTGGCACCATCACCCAGGTCATAAGTAATCTTGTAGGTTTCGGGAGTCCACTTGGCATAAAGAGTAACGCTTTCTGATATCTCTGCGTCAAAATTGAATTTCTTGGATTCGGAGCAGTCCTTATCCCCGTACCAGTCGCCGAATATGTAACCTTCGACCTCCGGATTTGCCGGTTTGCTAACCTTGCCACCTTCCCGCACATAGGCGACCGTGGTTCCGGAACTCTTCTGCGTGTTGAATACCACGGTGAATGTGACCTGCTTAGTCCAGACAGCATAGAAAGTCGTTGTCGCCGTTGCTTTACCCAAGTCTTCTTGCTCGGTAGCATCGGCGGTTTTGGCCCAGCCGGCAAAGTAGAAGGTCTCGTCACCAGAACCGTATGTAGTCGGCAACTCCAGCCCCGCAACATCGATAGCTTCACCTTCGGCTACCGTCTTGGTTACGGTAGTCGGGGCTCCCTCTCCAGGGAATGTTCCGCCATTGGCATTGAATATTATCGTGAACATGGTTTTCCAGTAGGCGTAAACCTTTGTGGCAGACACCACACTACCCAAATCCGCATCCGGTTTCTTGGCATCAGGTGTCAAAGCCCAGCCACCAAAGACCGTGTCTCCACGGGTCGGTGTTGAAATTTCGTCGGCAGTAATAAGTTCTCCAGCCTTAAGGAACTTGGCAGACTTGGCATCTTTTGCATATTCGCCTCCATTGGCATCAAAGACCACCTCGTAGACGATATTCCCGTTGTCATCCAAAGTCACCCCATTGAGGGAAATGTGAGCCTGGCCAACACTCCAAACCCCTGTCCCAGAGCAGGCGTCTGTCCATTGCCCCTTATTCAGGTCACAAGAAACCTTGGCGGTATTGATATTCTTTACGCCGTTAATCTTGCCATCTACTGTCAAGGTGTCATTTATTTTCCCTAGTCCTTTTTCAATGACATCTGTATCATAATAAACTCTAGAAACCGTCAGGTTTCCCTCTTCGTAAAAGCCAACAATACCGCCAGCAATCCCGTTTCCACTATTGATGATGATACTTCCGTCGTATGCGCAGGATTCAAAGGTGACAGTTCCCGATTTGCGCACAAGGCCAGTCAACCCGCCTACATAGGATTCATCGCCGCTAACTCGAATATCAACTGTACTCAGGCCATTCTCAATTTTTCCGGACCAAGTATTGCCTACAAGTCCACCAATGCTGTTTCCCTTGCCGCTGGTAAGGATACTTCCAGACGCAAAGCAACTTTCAACAGTGCCTCCTCTTTGAAAGCCCACAAAAGGACCGACCGAAACCGGGTTTTCTTCTCCACCAGATTCACCCCTGTTGGTCGAGGCCATGATATTCACATTCTCAAGATTCAGATTCTTGACAACACCGTTCCCAGAAAGGACACCTACAAGCCCTACATTCTGCGCATTGCATTGCGGCTTGTTCTGGGGACAAAATTCGCTTGGAATTTTTCCCAGTTCTTCAGAGTTAATGTACAAGTTGGAAATGGTAAACCCGTTACCGTCGAAAACTCCACCAAAAGTTATGTCTCCGGAACCGGCTGCAATGGGCATAAACAGCTTGCCACCCATGTCCAGCGAAGCCATCAACTTGGCATTTATTGTAGAATTCCCCTTCACCTGGTTCACGGAATCCCTGAACCAGGCCAGGTTCGCCTCGTTCTTGATGAGGAAATATTCCTTGCCGCCTATCTTTTCCGTTTCCGGTTTTTTAGATGTCTTGCCATCCCAGGCGGCAAGGGAGGAACTTGTTCCGAATACGAGAAAAAACAAGGCGAAAGTCGCCATTACCGACCAAAAGGATCTTTTCATACACCTCTCCTTTTTTTTGTACCAGCATACACTGCAACACGCGATGCTGCAATACCTAACGGAATGAAAATAATCAAAAAAATGCCAAATATCCACAAAAAAAGATAAAAGGCATAAAAATACGCCATTTATCACTATATCAAGGGATGTGTAGTGCTATTCTAATTTGGAATATTGCCCGATTCCCGCATACGGCGGCGGGCCTTTGAGCCAGGGCGATTGCGACGGCGCTTGTGATGACCGGAATTTTGAGGCCGCTGGGAATTATGCTCGGGTTTGGGCTGTTGCACAGGCTGCGTCGTTTTGAGAGACAGTTGCCTTGGGGGTTTGGGAGAAGCCTGTGACGGTTCTGGGGACTGCACAGGTTTAGAATTCTGTGCCTGTTTTTCGCGGCGCGGGAACCCACGACCTCGGGCGTTCCGCATCTCGCTTTCGGGAGTTTCTTTCTGCGGAGGCGGGAGTTTCTCGAATATGGCCTTGTCGCCTTCGGGAATCTTTATCTTGGTGAGCTTCTCGATGGCGCGCAGGTCCTGCTCCTCGTCGGGAGCGCAGAACGAGATGGCGATGCCGTCCTTGCCCGCGCGGGCGGTGCGGCCTATGCGGTGCACGAAGGTCTCGGGAACGTCGGGCAAATCGTAGTTGAACACGTGGGAGACGTCGTCCACGTCAATACCGCGGGCGGCGATGTCGGTAGCCACCAGCACCCGGATTTTTTCGTCCTTGAAGTTCTTCAGGGCTTCCTGGCGACGATTCTGGCTCTTGTTGCCGTGGATGGCGGCGCACTTGACTCCCGCCTTTTCCAGCACCCGGACAATCTTGTCGGCGCCGTGCTTGGTGCGGCTAAAGACCAGCACCTTCTTCATTTCGGGATGTTCCAGCAACAGTTCCTTCAGGAGCGCTCCCTTGCGGCGCTTGTCAATACGGTACAGTTCCTGACGGATGCGTTCGATGGGCGTGCTCTGGGGTGCCACCTCCACACGGACCGGATTCGGCCGGAGGATGGTCGATGCCAACTTGGTGATGTCGTCGGGCATGGTGGCGCTGAAGAACAGGTTCTGGCGCTTTTGCGGCAGGAGCGCCACCACCTTGCGGATATCGTGGATGAACCCCATGTCCAGCATGCGGTCGGCCTCGTCCAGCACAAAGAATTCCAGTGCCTTCAGGGAAACCGCCTTCTGGCCGATAAGATCCAGCAGACGGCCGGGAGTGGCCACCAGCACGTCTACGCCCCGGACCAGGCAGTTTTTCTGGGAGGCGTCTCCGACGCCGCCAAAGATGCAGGTACTGGAAATAGCCGTAAACTGGGCGTACTGCTTGAAGCATTCCTCCACCTGGATGGCAAGTTCCCGAGTAGGAAGCAGGATCAAGGCCCGGCAGGTCTTGGGCGCACGGAGCTTTCCAGAATCCAGAAGCAACTGCAAAATCGGCAGGGCGAATGCCGCCGTCTTGCCGGTGCCCGTCTGGGCGATTCCCAGCAGGTCCTTACCTTCGAGAAGGCTCGGGATAGACTGTTCCTGGATGGGGGTGGGCGTTTCGTAGCCTACGGCACGGATGGCACGTTGCAAGGGGTTTGCCAGAGGGAGTTCAGAAAAAAGCATGGGGCCAAATTTAGAAAAAACACTCCCATTTGACTTTTTAGTTTCTAATAGCGATAGATATGGTGTCAAATCGTCAAAAATCATTCCCAAAAGGCGGAACCAACATGACAAACCAAGACCTTCCCGAAATTGGCAAGCGCATCGCATTCCACCATAGTCTTAGCGATAGCGAAGAAATCGGCGTATTCGACGGTTTTCGTTTCTATAGCCAATTCGACATCCGTTTTGACGCGGACAAGGTAACCTCATGGAAATACTGCGACGAGACCTATCAACCCGAAGGCAACGGTGTTCAAACCATTTTTATGTTAACCGCCTACAAAAAGTTGCCTAGCAGACATGGCGGCGCCCGTCTAGGGTCAAGGCGTCTGTATGGTTTTGAAATTTTACCCTTCGCAAATTTTTCGTCATTCTCTCTTATTGAAGTAGAAAACGAAATCACGACTATCGCTGAAAGCTACCCCGATCTGGATATAAGCGGTTTCTATGTCTGCGAAATTCCTTTCAACTATTCCTATTATGTCGGCAAGACCGTATCGGAGCGGTGGTACCTTCCCAACGGCAAACTCTGGCAAAAATCCAACATTCCCGACATATCCCGATATCCAGGCTTCAAGGGAAGGTCCTTCGGACGAAATCCAACAGAGATTTCATTCTGCCCGGGTGAAATGGTGGAATTCCTGCTTCCAGGGAAAACCGGTATCGGTGTCGCTATCGTCACGAAAATGCCCTTTTTCTCAAAAAATCTGGATGCAGAGCGAAAAAGACAAAAAACCTTCTTCACTCCCAATGCCTACTCCGACTGTTATGAAATCGTCTACTGGTACATAAACAGCGATGGTGAAGAATGTGGCGGCAAGTCATTGGTGTCCGTTCCCTTCGTATTCGCTCCTTCCTATGACATTACCGACAACATGCACGCCAACATCAACATTGCCTTGAATTACGTCAGGCAACACAAGATTTCCCGTCCCGAAAATTACTGGGGCGAAACCATGGACGTGGACCAGGAAGCGTCCATTAAAATATTTGGCAGAACTTGAGACCCGGTAAATATCTTTACTTCTGCAAGTTCAGGCTGGCGTTTGCGGCACCGTACAAACAAGTTTTACCGATCAATAAATCGGATTACAACGGGGAAACTATACTTTGGAAAAGCTCCTTGCCAAGTTTCAGTTCCGATAAAATTTCCATTCAAGTCAAAAATACGATATTGTTTTCCCATCTTTATTTTTCTAGGGGTCAATATCTGTTGAGGTTGGACTTTGTCAGACACCAAAATACATTGACGCACCGTATCAATCAAGCCACACAATTGGCCATCATATTTTCCACCCAAATTGCTACAAAAACTAGACTTAGGAACAATCATTTCCGCCACATCTTCATTTTGACGTCGCAAATTATATGATTTTGCATCATAGGCAGTCGGTGCATAAGGGGTGTTTTCTATTTTATCCACAATATGATGTATTAATGAATCCGCCTCCCGCGCAGTTCCGGCAAATACGCCTACCGATTGAAGCCGATTAAATTCATCAATAATGACATCCCTAATAAAGAAATCTTTTGACTTATTGTCACAATCTTCTTTCGAGGAACAAATTCCAAAAAATTTCATACCGTCTTCTAGAACAAAAACCATAATCGATGAGTCAGACGGCGACAAATACGCCCAATAGTCAGCCTCACTTGTACTGTAATTTTTCATTTCATTACTTACGTCCGGCATCTTTGACAAATCTAGACTATAATCATCTAGAAGATTTATCTCTGTTGACGGATACATCATATCCAATAAGCGATAGCTTTTAACTTCGCAATCCTGCGCAAATAAAAACGTTGGAATTATGAGGACGACTAATAGAAAAAACATATTCTCCTCCTATTAGCAATCACACTCACACTTACCAGTCTAAAGCTAGCGTGACAACGCGAGACTACTTCTGCAAGTTCAGGCTGGCGTTGGCAGCACCGTACAGGCTGATGCTGTAATCCTTGATGATGTACACCGGAATCTTGTTCAAAAGCGGACGGATGTTCGGGTTGTAGTTCTTTTCGAAGTACTTCATGAACAGGTTGTCGCGCTCGAGCCAGCGCAGGTCCTTCTGCACCGTGCCGCCAGCCAGATAGAGGCCACCCAGGGGCAAGAACAGCGTAGAGGCATCGCTTGCAAAGCGAGCCAGCATCTTCACGAACAGGCGCATCATCTCGGCGGCCACCGGGTCGGTATCGCTTGCGCGGCTGATGTACTTCGGGCGATCGTTGGGTTCAGTTTCTTCAATCTTCTTGAAGGCCTCGTTATCAGGAACGCCGCGGGTCTCCTTCCACCATTCGTACATGTTGCGAAGCCCCATGCCAGACACGAGAGGCTCTACACCGGGCACGGTACCAATCTTCTTTTCCATGTAGTCGTGGAATTCCTGGGAATCCTTGTCGAAGGGAGCGAAGGTGGAATGCCCGCCTTCGGAACTTGCCGGGATGTACTTCTCGCCGTCGAAGGCAAGGAAACCAACGCCCATGCCGGTACCCGGACCAATCACGGCCTTGGTCGCCTTCTGCGGAGCGGGCTGGCTGCCGTCGGTATGGGTAAGCTTGAAAATCTGCTTCGGGTCATCCACGTCCAGTGTCGGGATGCCGTAGCTGATGGCCATAAAGTCGTTAATCACAAGGGTCGGGATGCCGGTCGCCGCGGTAAGGGCGTCGCCATCCACGCTCCACGGGAGATTCGTCATGACGCACTTGTTGGCAGCCACCGGACCCGCGGCACTGATGCACACGTGGCTCGGTTTGAGGTCGGCACGGCTTTCCGCGGCAAGCTTGAGGGTCTCGCGGATGGGAGCGTCGAGACCGTCGATGTCCTTGGAGGGGCACACCGTTTCAAGAATCAGCGTGAACTTGCCGTCCTTGTAGCCCACAAGACCAAGGTTCGTGTTGGTGCCACCAATATCGCCTGCCAAAACCAGGCGGTCAAACTTTGCGTCGGGATTAAGCCATTTGATTTCCATAAAAAAAACTCCAGGTTATACACTTGGAATATAGTAATTCAGAGATTAGGATCTAGGGGTTAGGATCTAGGATTTAGGGGTTAGAGAAAAATACCATGGTTTCGCCATTCGTTCCAAACGCACGAAGTGCGTGTTTCTTGTTCACTAAATCCTAATCTCTAGTCTCTAGCCCCTAATCCCTTATTTCTACATTTCTCGCGATGAAAAACAGCACCGCCATCTGGCACATATTGGCCGTTGCCACCGTAATCTTCTGGGGCACGAGCTTCGTGAGTACCAAGGTCCTGCTGACCCACGGTTTTTCGGCGGTACAGGTGTTCTTTATCCGGTTCGTGTTCACCTACCTGCTGTTGCTGGCCATAAACCACAAGAAAATCCTGGCACAAAACTTCAAGGACGAGTTTTTGCTGTTCATCAGCGGCATCACCGGCGGTACGCTGTACTTTTGGGCGGAAAACACGGCCCTCACCCTGTCGCCGTCTTCTAACGTGTCCCTCATCGTCTGTACCAACCCGCTGCTCATCATGATTTTTGGCGGGCTACTGTTCAAAAGCGAGCGGCTCAAGTCCAGACAAATACTGGGTTCCCTGCTGACCTTCGTAGGGATGGTGCTGGTGGTCCTCAACGGCAAGTTCATATTGAAACTTTCACCCCTGGGGGATTTTCTCGCCTTTGTGGCGGCCATTCTCTGGACCATCTACTCCCTGAGCCTCAAGCCCTTCAAGGCACGGTACAGCACCCTGTTCATCACCCGGAAAATTTTTTTCTACAGCATTGTCAGTTCCATCCCCCTCATGGCTGCAGAACACCTGCAAGGGCGTTCCATTCCCTGGGAAAACTTCGCCGAACCCGTGGTGGCGTTTAACTTTTTGTGCCTCGCCATATTCTCTTCGCTACTGGGCTATGTGGCGTGGAATACCGTCCTCGAAAAACTGGGTACGGTCCTGGCCAGCAACTATGTCTACGCCCTGCCCCTGGTGACCATCGTCACCGCCATGATTGCAATCGGGGAACGCATCTCTCCTGTGGCTTGGGCAGGAGCCGCCACCATCGTCCTGGGTATGGCCATCGCGGAATACAAGGGCCGGCGATAACTTACCCAATTCTTACGAACCTGCTTATTTTGGACAATATGTCCACATTGTAAACAAAACCGGCCTACGGATTTTCGCCGGTTCAAGTTATATTTACGACGGGATATTAACAAAAAAGGATTGAGTATGAATATCTTGAAAATGACTACCGCGTTTGGGTTGGCCATTGTGGCCAGCGGCTCCATGGCCCTTGCCGCCGATTTGCCCAAGGCATCCGCATTGGTAAGCAAGATGGGTTTCGGTTTCAACATCGGAAACACGTTAGAAGTTCCTGCAAACCAGGGTGGCCCCACCGGCTGGGGAAACCCCTTGCCGAGCCAAGCCTATGTTGACTCCATCAAGGCAGCGGGTTTTAGCACCGTCCGACTTCCGACTGCCTGGTATTCCCACGTCAGCGACGGAAAAGTCAGCAAGGGCTGGATCGATACGGTACAGACCGTGGTGGACATGTGTATCAAGGACGGCCTTTACGTAGTGCTCAACAGCCACTGGGATACCGGCTGGCTCGAAGACAAGGTCTTCCCGGCAGATTCCGCTACCGTCATTAAGAACCAGAAAGCCATCTGGGGTCACTTGGCAAGCCGTTTCAAGGACTATGACGAGCACCTGATTTTTGCAAGTGCCAACGAACCCGGCGTGAACGACCCGTGGAACGGCGGTGTGCAGCAAGCATTTGATGCCAAACGTATGCAGATTTTGCAGCGTTACCACCAGGTCATGATCGACGAGGTCCGCAAATCCGGTGGAAACAACGCTACCCGTACCGTCGTTTTCCAGATGCCTCGCACCGAGATTGACAAGTACGAACTTTTGAGCCAGTATTACCCAAAAGATCCTGCAGGGGATGGCTACACCATGGCCGAAGCACATTTTTACCCCTACCAATTCTCGCTGATGAAGGCCGATGAAGATTGGGGAAAGATGTTCTATTTCTGGGAAGATGTCACCACGGGAGATGCGAGCCGTACCTGTGCCAATGGGGCTCTCGGTTCCAAGCAGTCTATTGAGACCCAGTTCGGAAAGTTGAAAACGGCCTTCGTGAACAAAGGCATTCCGGTAATCATCGGTGAAATGGGAGCCCAGAAACGCCTGACCCTCGAAGGCCAGGACCTTGAAAAGCACCTTCTTGCCCGTGCCGCCTGGTACGGCTATGTCGCCAAGATTGCCAAGGCCGACGGAATCGTGCCCATCATCTGGGATACCGGTGCCGAAGACAACCTGAACATGACGGTCATTCGTCGCCAAAAGAATGTGGACTACACCATTCTCGATTACGAAGTTCTGAACGCCATGCGTCAGGAATACGGCATGAGTGCCCTGAACGGAAACTCCATCAGCGCATTGGTTGAGGCAAGTTCCTCTACAGTTAACAAGTCCAGCATCGCCATTTTCAAGAGCCCAAGTTCCGCTTCGGCAAATACACCTCTCCGCATCAATACAAATATCAAGGATTGGAGCCAATACGAAACCGCAACCGTTCGCATTTATTCCGACATGAGCGCGGCTGATGGCTGGGCAAAAGCGTCTTTTGTCACCATGAGCGGTAGCAAATGGGACTGGGTTGAAGAACCCATGACGGTCTCCAATGGTGCTTGGTCTTCTGTAAATGTTCCTCTTTCCAGCATTACGACAATTTCCGAAGTAAACGCCGTAGTCATTTTCATCAACGCTAAGGGCATGACCGGAAAGCTTGCCGTCGACTATATTCTCCTCAACAAGAAGGGCGGCGGCGCCGATACCCTGGAATCATTCAAGACCACTGTTTTTGAATGCGGCCCGGATGACGGCGTTGTGGTTCCCGATGAACTCGGAAATATCGAGACCGATAAAGTGGCAGCAGCAACTTCAATCGGCGCCACAGGTGGCAAAACGGTGAACTACGTGTTCAAAGCCAATAACTACACCGACAACTACACCTACAGCGAATCCATAACGCCCGCAAGCAGCAACAGTAATTCCGCTGCTCCGGCAAGCAACAACAGTAGCAAGCCGAATAGCAACGGTTCCAACAACAGCGACGCCATTGCAGCACCCGCCATCGCCCAAAGTGTCCACTTCACCGTTGATCGCGGGGCCATTACGGCCACGTTCAACGCCCTTATCGCAGGCCGCACGACTGTCTCGCTCACGAACAGCCTGGGCCAGGTAATTGCAAGCAAGAATGTGAACGCCACCCGTGGCACCAACAGCGTTTCCTTGGAAACAAGCTATCAGGGTACCGCCTTCCTGGTCATCCGTCAGGGCAGCCAGAAGATGGTCAAGACAGTTCGGCTGAAGTAAATTAGGCTTGCAGCGGGATCGCCGCAGCTTTCAGGATATAGAAAGTCCCCGACAGTGTCGGGGACTTTTTTGATAGCTCACGGAAGACGGCAACCGCCCCAGTTTAATAACTGGGGCTTTGTTGCTCACGGATGCTCGACCTGGTCGAGCATGACGAGGTGTATAAACCGACGGATGGTAAAGGGCTTTACCGCACTACAATCTTCTTCGGGGCGAATCCCTGGACATGCACCAGGTAGATTCCCTTAGGTAGCGTGGACAGCTGAACCGTATTGCTTGCGTTCAATAAGATAGTGCTCATCACCACACGGCCATGCACATCTATCAGGCAGAACTTACGCTGGTCAGGATTTGCGAAGGTTACCTGCAGGGTATTTCCGGACTGCAAAACCGAGAATCCCACAGCGGTCGCAACCTGGAGTAAACCGTCCGTATCCTTGCCGCCCTTGTCATTGGAACCAGAGGAATTTCCGGTCGGATTGGAGCCGCCGCCAGAACCGGAGTCTCCGTTACTGCCGGAATTGGAGCTGGTAATATCACCATTGCTGCCCGAACTACTGGAACTGCCTTGACCCGAGGAACTCGAAGACGGGAAAACAACCTTCACCGGATGCTCGTCGTAGCAGGTCGCAAGGGCCATCAGGTACCAGGTGGCATGGGGCAACCACTGTTCTTCCCAACGCCAGGTCTGCCAGGATTCAGAAAAGCCCGCCGCATAATAATCGTCCCACACGATGCCGGAACCATCCGTATTTTTCCCGGTAATACCGTTGGCAATGCCACCTGTAAACGTTGTACTTGAATAGCTCTGATAAACCGGCGGATTCTTAGTGCCGACGCCCTTCATGACGTTCAAATCGAAGGGGTTCTTGCCCAAGAGCCAGTCCAACTGGTCTGCCGCATACCGGAACGCCTTCACGGAATCAGTGTAGCTAAGCATCCTTGAGGCATACACTGCAGCCGAGGCCAAAGAACCAAGTCTTGCACTTTCTCCCTGCCACCAGTAATTGGTCTCATTGTCATGAGGGATAAAGAAATTCGTTTGGATTTTGCCGCCGGTTTTGACAACTTGCTTGGCATAGCCGAAATGATTGTTTTGGCGGTCTGTCACGCTGATCATCCAATCCAGATGTTTCTTGACAGCTTCGGCGGCTTTTTTCATCAAGACCTCGCCGGGATTGTCACAGTTTGCCTCTGGCGGGCAGGGTTCATACGCGATATTGTTCTCCATTTCTATGTAGCGAAGCAAAGCCACCACAGGAAGCCCGGCGTCGCTAGCATGGAAGAACGGACGGGTCTTGTCGTTATCGCTCCAGAAATAGCCATCGTCACTAAGGCGGTCGATCAGGTGTTCCGCCCTCTTGCGAGCAGCAGTCATGTATTTGGACAGGCCTGTGGCAATGGAAAGTTCCGTTGCCGCCATAAGAGCCGTATAATCGTCAATGATATTTTCCTTTTTATCATCGCAATAAGCACAATCCCCACCCAAGGTCTGCTTACTTTCTAGATGATCGAAGCCGGTCTTGGCGGCAGCCAAATACTCGTCCGAGGTGTAGTCGCCACCCTTCCCTAACGTAGAGGCTCTGGCCAAAGCCGCAATGGCCATACCGCCACCTTCGCGGTAGGCAGCCTGGTAATTGGAAGACATCGTTCCTGCACTACCCGAAAAGGCGCACAGGTTCCAGCCGCCATCGGATGCATTCCACCCATTAAAGACAGTGGTGTAGAAATACCCGTCATCACTCAGCATGCGTACCAAAAAGTCTGCACCCCAGAGGGCCTCGTCAAGGGCAAAGCCTCCACTTGTGGCCGTGGTTACGGCCGTAGGGATATGCTCGTTGGCGTGCGCAAGAACCCAAACCGTCAAAGGAATTTGCTGAGGATTCATGTAGTTGGCGTAAGACAAATGGGAAAGGTAGGTGCCATAGTCACCGGAGGCATCACTCCAACCGCCGTGAACATCCTTTTTCTGGCTGCTTCCGTAAATCGTCGCACTTTTATGCCCCGTCATAGTATTACGATCCAGTCGGAAATAATTGAGCACAAGCCCTAGGGTCGTACTCGCCAGGTTTTTGTCTGCAACGGTAATTGCCTTCGATGTCACTGTGTTGCCGCCGGACTCGAATTCAACGGTATAGGACCCCGGTGTCTTGACTTGGGAAAAATCAAGGTTGTAATAGACGGTAAAGCCATTGGTCCACCCCGTGGGAATCGACCCCACACCGAAAGTTCCCGAAGCGACCGTCGCTCCGTCCTTCTTGATGGAATAGCTCGCTCCGTTCAAATTGTCGCTGGATTCCACCACCAGTGCCTTGGGAAGGTTAGAATCGTAACCGGCCACATTATAATGGAACGTGACAGCAGCACCTGCCATGGATGCCACGCCTAGAAAAAGAGGAAAATAAAGTTTGCGCATAACTTAAATATATATACGAAACTCGATTTTTCCTAGAAAAGAATTGTTAAAAAAATGCTTTTGGCAAAGAATGTAATTTTATGCAAAAAAAAGCCAATTTATGCACCGAATTCCTGGTCGTCCAGGGTCAATTCGTGGGCCACGTCGTCCATTTTCTGCTCGGCGGTCTTGGCAAGGGCGGTGCTGTGGCCCCTTAGGGCCGCAAAGGGGGCGAAAATCTTCGCACGGGATTCCATGCTCATGCGGGGGTGTTTCATGAGAAAGTTCCAGTCGTCCCTCGGGTAGGGCAGATCTATTATGTCTGTGTAGTCCTGAGTCATGAGTCATAAGTCGGCGCTATGCGCCTCTGAGAAAAGTACAAAAATATTTTAGTCCATAATTAAAACTCATAACTCGCAACTTGCAACTCATGACTATGCACGGTGTCCTCCGATTTGTCCGTTCCGCTCTACGGTGGTGGCGCCCTCCTGCAGGTCCATGCCCTTGACGATGGCGTTCTTGCCGAAGCGCTTCTTGATGAGCAGTTCCGCCTTGAGGCGTTTCTTTTCACGTTCCTGCTTCTGGGCATCGGTAAACAGGTCGTAGCCCTGGTTGCTTTCATCTACCACGTCGATGGCCACCAGGTTCAAGCGGCGCACCGTCAGTTGCGGGTCCACAATCCGGTCGAAAAGCCGCATGACCGCCTCGGCAAAGGCGGACTGTGAACTGGTGTAATGCCCGATAGAAGCCGTGCCGTGAGCGGGTTTCGGGATTGTGCGTCCGTAAAAATCCTGCACCGTTTCGCCGTGGTAAATTCCCTTGTCCACATTCTCCCTGTCGTAACCTACCGTAAGCACCATGCCCTTGGCCACCAGGTCGTTTTCTACCAGGCGCATGGATACCGTATCCACCATTTCCCGCACCACCAGGCGGGCCTTGTCGAAGGGGTAGGGGTCCTGCAACACCTGGCCTTCTCCCATGCTCTGGGACTGGGGCTTCGCCCTCTTGATGTCTGCGATGGTACAGGGTTCGTATCCCCAGGCGTGGTCTATCAGGATTTCCGCATTCACGCCGAACATCTTGTACAGGGCGTCAGGTTCCTTGACGCTTACACGGGCAATGTCTCCCATGGTATGGATTCCCCGCCCATGGTTCAGGTGGCACTTTTCCAGCCTGGCTGCGATGCCACGGCCCACCTGCCAAAAGTTGGTAATGGGCTTGTGGGCCCACAGTTGCCTGCGGTAACTCATCTCGTCCAGTTCCGCAATGCGCACGCCGTCGCTGTCCGCCTCGACATGCTTTGCCATCACGTCCATAGCAATCTTGCACAGGTACAGATTTGTGCCGATGCCTCCTGTTGCAGTGATTCCCGTGGTGGTGAATACATCTTGAATGATGGTCTTTACCAGTTCCCGCGCGGTTTTCTTGTACAGCTTCAGATACTTCGTCAAGTCCAGAAAACATTCGTCGATGGAATAGGCGTGAATATCTTCGGCACTTACGTACTTGAGGTAAACGTTGTACACCTTCGTGGAATACTCCACGTACCTTGCCATCTGGGGTTTTGCAATCAAGAACTCCACCTTCTCGCCTGTGCGTCGTTCCACCTCCCGGACCTTCTGGTTCACTTCGAAAAGCCGGGCCCGTCCAGGAATCCCGTAGGCCTTCAGCGCAGGCGTCACCGCAAGGCAGATGGTCTTTTCGGTACGGCTCTCGTCGGCCACCACCAGCTTTGCCTTTAAGGGGTCAAGGCCCCGGAGGATACATTCCACCGAAGCAAAGAACGACTTTAAATCTATGGCGGCGTAGGTACGGGAGGGCATGGAATCAGCGGATAATCTTATAGCGCATCTTCATGGCCTTCAGCGGGGACCTTCCCCTTGTCTGGACGGCAGGCTTTGCAAAGTGACCGAGCCTTTCGGTACCATATCCGGCAGTGCGCCTATAGGTCGCCGAACTGGCCAGTTCAACAGCCTTTTCCATTTGTGCCTTTCTGGTTTTTATTTCAAAATCAGGAACTATTCCTAAGTCATGGTATAGTTTCCAGTCTTTGTCGTAGGAATACATTGCCGTAATGATTGCCAATCCGTCAGGCAAGGCAATGGGGATATCCTCGTTTTCCTCCCCCTTCGCTATCCCTAACTGCGCAATCTGCTTTCCGTAAGTCAAGGTACCAACCACAGGGGATTTCTTGTTGGAGGCAATAGCCGAAAGCATCAATTCTGCACAACTGGCCGACATCTCATTCGCAAGCATAACAACATAGCGGTCCCTTGCGCTTCCATCCTGGCCCGCGACAACAATCACAGTATCCAATTTCTGGATGTACTTCTGCCTGCCATCGGCCAAAACAGAATCCGCATCGGCAATGATATCTATAACAATGGTATCCCCTTTAGAAAGAAATTGCTCCGCGGCGGCAATACAATGATCGGTATCCCCGCCACCATTATTGCGCAAATCTATAATGGTGGCTTTTGAACCAGCAGTCTTTTTCAGGGCTTCGGCAAATTCCCCATAAGTACCCGAGTCGTCCAAGGTCTTACTGTCAAATTCCGTTATCCTGATAACCGGTATGGAATCGCCCATACCATCTTGCTCGTAATGAAGGTACACCGTAGGTAGCCGGCCTATTTCCTCGACGGCAACTTTAACCTTTACAGGATATAACTGATTCTGAAGCGGACGTGCAATGTCCAGCATGATTGTATCTTGACCGGAATATTCCTCATAGGCCATCATTAAGTCGTCCATGGAATAGAGGTCGCCTTCTTGGATTCCGAGGTTCCTGGCCCCCTCATCCGCCGATGTCACAACAAACAGTTCCACGTCAAATTCGTCATAGGGGGCAGATTCAATCCCCACAATCCTTAAGCCTTTTTCAGATTCGACAAGGGATGCTAGCATCGTTGCGGCCATTGTCGGGTCATAGTAACGCGTGTAGGGGTCAGTCATCTGGTTGTACATATAGCACACATCATAATATCCCTTGGTGCAGCTCTTTTCTCCGAAAGCATTTTTGCTATCCAAAGCGGAACCCTTACCAACGTAGGCGTCGACACTGCCCTCTATCTCGTTACGGGCGTGTCCATAGATATAAAAAAGGTCCAGCAGGGTGTAATTGGCGGACAATTCTTTCGAAGGGACTAGCCTTTCCGGGGCTTCCTCCTCTGTCCCCGTACCGGAAGGAGACTTGTGCGTACACGCAGACAACAACAATGCAGAGCACGCCAGCGCACCGACGAGAAGGAATTGCATTGTTTTCATATTAACCTCCTTACCAGTCCTTAGCTGGCCGAGCCTGGCCGCGGATAGGCTTCCAGGGCTTACGTTCGCCGTTCTGTTCGTCAAAATCCTTCAGGAGCTGTGCCGCTTCTTCGGGGCTCATCTCGCCCATCTGCACGGGCTGTTCTTCCGGTTCTGCGCCATCGTTAGAGGAATCGCCCTGGCTGTCGCTGGAGCCTTCTTCGGACTGCTCAGGTTCGGGCTGTTCGCCGGCACCGCCTTCGCCGCCGGAGCTTCCCGCATCCGAGCTGCTGGACTGGCCGCCGCCGTTCTGGTCCTGCTCATCGGAAGCGCTTGAGGAACTTTCTGAACCGCTGGAATTGCCTTCGCCGTTTTGGTCCTGGTTTTGCTGGTCCTGCTGGTTTTGGTCTTGATTCTGGTCTTGGTTGTTATCCTGGTTCTTGTCGTTCTTCTTGTTTTCGTTCTTCTGCTCGTCCTTGGCCTCGTGAATACGGTCCAGGAGCATCTGCAACTTTTGATCGTTGGGGTAGTATTGCAGGCCTTCGTTACAGGTAATTTCTGCAGAGGGCAAGCGGTTCTCAATATACTGGAATGCCGCATCGCTGTAGTAGGCCGATGCCGACTTGGGGGCGGCAAAGGCAGCTGCGGACAAAAGCAAAACCATAACAATGGACCCTATTGCTACGCTCCAGGGTGACGAATGACTGGATCCTTCGCGGTTTCGCCGCTCAGGATGATGCGTTTCGCAATGACAATTCCGAACTCCGAACTCCGAACCCCGAATTATAATCATCAGATTACCTCCAGGTCGTTGTCGGTGTTGCTGGCGTCAATCTTTGCCTTGGGCTTTCGGCCAGCCTTGATTTCGATAATGTCGTCAATGCGCTGCACATGCCCGCTGAGCTGACCAGCCGTTTCGTCTTCGGCAATCAGGTTTTCCAGCATTTCCTTGCCTTCGGCATACTTGCCGTCCTTGCAAAGCTGCAATGCACGGGCCAGAACTTCCTTCGCCTTTTCGCTCAGGGGCGGCTGTTTCTGGTCGTTGTTTTGGTCCTGATTCTGTTCCTGGTTCTGCTTTTGCTTGTCCAGTTCTTCTTTCAGCTTACGCTGCACGATTTCCACGTTTTTCTTGGCGTTTTCAAAACCATTGTCCAGGTCGATAGCCTTTTTCAAGTAGGCAACGGACTCCCGCCAGGCGGCAATGCGTTCGCTACCTTCGGCCGCCTTTTCACCTATGCGAAAATGTGTATTGGCCAGGTTGTAGGCCGCCTTGGCCGCCATTTTCTTGTCGGGCATGCGTACGGCGCTTTCCAATTCCTTCTTGGCCTCGTCGTAATTGCCCAACTTGTACTGGCAAGTGCCGATATTGTAAAACAACAACGGGTTTGCAGGCTCCGCTTCCCGGGCCTTCATATACTTTTCCAAAGCACCGGCATAGTCGCCATTCTTAAAAAGTTTATTGCCGTCGTTTATAGGTCGCGCAAAAAGCGACACCGACAGCACACACAACATGACCAAAAACAATCGCATTTTTCAAGCCTTCATCTTTGCAATGGTAATATACAAAAATGAGAATTATACGACCAATCTATAGCAAAAGCATTAGAGCTGTCGAGCAACCACTAAAAATCAGCACAAGGAACACGCCCGCCACTCGGCGACGTACAGAGCCATTCTCGGCAAAAATTCCTTCAACCGACAAACAAATACAGGGAATCAATACTGGAAGTATAAAGCGGAAATCATTACTGCACGAATAAGGGTATTTCAGCCTTAATGCCGCCACTGCCACAACAAACATCACTATCTGAGCAAGGGAAAGAATTGTCTTGGCATTCCACTTTATTCGCCAAAGCCCCACTAGGGCAAATCCCACAAGGCCCAACAGCGAAATACTGATAATGGACGCCAGCCAGTTCCCAGCCGTCGTTTTCAGCAACTGGAATTCCCCGAAAAGGGATGTCTTTGCGAGATAATTCAAGAAATACTGCCGACCCATGTTGTCATCCCAGGCGCTAGTGTAGGGATGGGTCAAGAAGTTTTCCAAATCAAAATAAAGCATATTTCCCGGCTGTGCACCGACAATCAAGGCGCTGTTCAAATTCTTGGAGTTCCCCACAATATCGGGATTGAACAACACAAGGCCGCCTACAGTGCCGCAAAGGGCCAAAAACAGCACAAGACCAATATACTCCGTTTTTTTCTTACGTTCAAAAGACAGCAATCTGCCAGGAACAAAATAAACAAGGAACATCAATCCGAGTGTAGCGATGGTGATGATTCCCGTAGATTTCGCCCAATAGGCCATTGCCGCAAGAGCCACTGATAAAATCACATACGCGCCATTCTTTGTAGCCATATACCGCAGAATGGCCCAGAAACAAATCACATGCGCCATGCAAAACATGGCTTCGTTGGTAATCCTCGGAGACATCATGACAAGGGACGGCCAGAACGTCCAAAGCAAGGCGGCAAGCCAGAAGCCTCTACCTTTCAAAAGCATGCGCAAGCAATATAGCCCAAAGATCAGGGCCAATGCCGACATGATAAAACTGTACCATTGTAGCGCCCTGGGCTTGGAATAATCGAACAGGAAGGAGGCTTCCCAGAAGGGTATTGCCGAAAGGTAATAAAGGGGTGGGTGGTAGCAAGTCCAACATTCCTTATTGTCTGGAATGCGGTGCTCGTCTGCCACAATTCCTACATACTCAATGTGACCATCTACATCGTATGCCCGCTGGCTGTAGCTGGTATCCTGAAAATAAGCTCCGCGCAAAGCTAGTCCCAGCAGGAAAATCAACAGGATTCCCTTATGCAATTTGTATCGTGAACCTATCAAGAAAACCAGCAATCCAAAAAGGACAAAGACCACAACAGTAAGCGCACGAGATCCAAAAGAGTCCGCTTTCATCAAGGCGGACAATCCTGCAGTACCACCATTGTTTCGAATTTTCAAGTCAAAATTATATTCATCCTGCAATCCCGCGTATTTTTCAAAATCTTGTTTTGTCAACGTGAATCCAGAAGCCCAATCGCAATAACCCGGAAACTGCTTCGGGTCCACAGACTTACCATTTATGGACATCTCCAAAAGGCAATCATCGGGAACCAATTTTAGGGACAATCCATGAGACCATCCCGTATTCAAACCGAACTTGACAGAAAAAACTTCGCCCTGACCCATCCGCTTAAGAATCGGGAGCACGACTTCTTTTGTTTCATTCTGTCTTTCTAGAGTAACATTCTTGATAACAGGAGCAGAAACCTTCAGCACTACTAGTACCAAAACAAGTAGCAGTGCTATATAAAGTTCCGGCAGCCTAAAAATTTTCAAGATTTTTTTCATTAAAATTACCGGTCTAGGCCTTCTTTCCTTCGTGATATTCTTCTTCGCTATTCACGTTCCAGAGGGCGGTCTTGTCGGTGGAATTTTCACGGATGCATTTTACGACTTCCATGGCAGCAAGCATACTATGGTCCATATTGTTGTACTTGTGCATGCCGTTTCGGCCCATGAGGAACAGGTTTTCTATCGGATCTACATATTCACGAATCTTGTCAAACTCGCCGTAGGTGCCGAAGTAGGCGGGATAAGCCTTCTTGATGTGGAACACCACGGAATCCCGCACGTCGGCAGGCCTCGCCACGTCTATCTTGTCCAGTTCCGCAATGGCAAACTTGATGAAGTCCTTGTCGGGCATGCGCCACATCTCGTCGCCTTCGGTGGCGAAGTATTCGAGGCCGATCCACACCTTCTCGGGATCGGCCACCAGGTAAGGGCTCCAGTTGTTGAAAATCTGGATGCGGCCGAGTTTCACGTCGGATTCCTGCACATAGATCCAGTTGTCCGCCACGAACTTGAGCTTGCTTTCGGGCGTGCCTGGTTTTGCAGGGTTCTTGATAAGCAGCTTATCCAGGAGCAGGCCCACAGTGATGAAGTCTCGGTACACGAGGCCTTCAGCCACGCGCTTGACTTCTGCCGGCACGAGCGTTTTTCCGTTGTCCATGGCGGCCACAAGTTCTTTTACCGGCATGGTGCTGAGGAAATAGTCGCAGGAAACCGTTTCCGTGGAATTTCCGCGGTCCACGATTACGCTTTCCACACGCTTGCCGTCGGTAGAGCGGTTCACGCCCACCACCTTCGAGTTCATGTGGATTTCGCCACCTTTCTCCAGCACCTTCTCGGCCACCGTTTCCCAAAGCTGGCCAGGTCCGAATTTCGGGTAGAGGAACTGACCTATCAGGCTGGTTTCCGTATCCTTTTGGCGGATGTCCGCTCCATTGGCAGCTCCCGCTTCAGCCTTTTTCTTGCCTGCAAAAATCTGCTTGAGCGCATGCACCACGGTCTTGGTGATGGAAAGCCCCTTGATGCGCTGGCCACCCCAGTCGGGGCTGATCTTATTGCAGGGAACACCCCACACCTTTTCGGTATAGTCCCTAAAGAAGGTGCGGTAAAGTTCCACTCCAAAGCGGTTAATCATGAAATCTTCGAGGCTGTTCTCCTTGCGGGCGGGCAAAAGCTGCACCTTGAGATAACTCATGCCTATCTTGAACATACGCCAGAGCCCGAGGTTCCGGATGGTGTCGCCGTTCAGGCTCACCGGATAATCGAAAAGCTTGCGGAGGAACAAAATACGGCTGAGGCGGCTACGACAGAGCATCACGTAGTCCGTCTTTTCGGGATCGGGGCCGCCCTGCACCAGCGGTACGCTGCGTCCGATGGCGATGTCGTCTTTACTGGCAGCGCCTTGCAACGGCAAAATCCCCTGCCACCAGTCCATCACCGTATCGCTCTTGCTAAAGAAACGGTGGCCGCCTATGTCCATACGGTTGCCGTTGTAGCGGGCCGTGCGGGAAATTCCCCCGATAACGTCTTCGGCTTCAAAAATCACAGGCTTCACACCTGTGGTGCGCAAAAGTTCCAATGCGGCGGTCAGACCCGCAGGGCCTGCACCGGCGATTACGGCAATCTTTTTCTCTTCGCTCATAAAGTACCTTAGGAATTCGGTTTTTTGTTTCCCGATTTGAACAGAATAAATTTTCTCGCAAGAAAATTGTACAGAAGTACGATTATCGCGGCAACCACCTTGGATATCATTTCCTGAATACCAAGCACGCCGACAAACACATACATCAGCAATTCGTTCAATCCCATCCCGAAAAGGCTTATCAACACAAAAACAACCACTTCCAGAAAAACGTACTTTTCCATTTTACGCTTTTCCGTGCTGAACACCCACCTCACGGTCAAGAGGTAGTTGACCACGTTTCCTGCCGCAAGGCCAATCAAGTTCGAAATCAGGTAATGGATGTCAAAATAGTAGAGGGCAAGTGCAAAAGCCCCAAAATCCACAATAAAGGCGAGACCGCCAGTCACGAAATACCGTAAGAACTGGCCCACAACTCCCCTTCGGCTGGGAATCTTCGATTTTATCTTTCCGAGCACGGAACTTTCGAAATCCATAGCAAAAAAGTTAGTAATTTTACCCCCAAAGTAATTCTACACATAGGGTATTAGCCATGTCCTGTTTCCTGATTACCGGCGGCGCCGGATTCTTTGGCTCCATTCTCAAAAAGGAGCTCCTTGCAAAGGGCCATAAATGCGTAAGTATCGACCTATGCCCTGACCCAGACAAGCACGAAAACCTCACCAGCATTTTGGGCGATATCCGTGACAAGGAACAGGTTGAAAAGATATTCAGCGAAAACCAGTTCGAAGCCGTATTCCACCTGGCCGCCATGCTGGCCCACGACCGCAAGCGCATCAACAACCTCTGGACATCCAACGTAGATGGCACAGAAATTATTGCCGACGCCTGTATCCGCCACAATGTGAACAAGCTCGTGTTCACATCCTCGAACTGCCTTTGGGCTAAGAATTTCGACGACCCCGTCACCGAAGCAGAAGAACCCAACCCCATCGAGATTTACGGCAAGTCCAAGCTGGAAGGGGAAAAGATTCTCTTCGCCCGCAAGGACAAGCTGAACTCTGTCATCTTCCGCTGTCCTACCATCATGGACGAAGGCCGACTCGGACTGCTTTCCATCCTCTTTGAATTTATTGACGAAAACCGAAAACTCTGGATGGTAGGCGACGGAAACAACCGTTACCAGTTTATCTACGCGAAGGACTTGGCCAACGCCTGTGAACTCGCCTTGAATTACCAAGGGACCACCGTATTCAACATCGGCTCGGACAACGTGAAGACCTTCAACGAGGTGTACAGCTACGTCATCGAGCATGGCAAGTCAAAATCCAGGCTGGCCCATTTCCCCAAATGGTTTATTATCCCTTGCATGAAGCTCGCCAGCAAGCTCGGCATTTCGCCCCTCGGCCCCTACCAGTACAAGATGATTGCCAGCACCTTCGTTTTCGACACGTCAAAAATCAAGAAAGAACTGGGCTTCCAGCCCACAAAGACCAACGAAGAGATGCTGCTCCGCGCCTATGAATTCTACCACCAGAACCGCAAGGCCATCGAACACCGCACCAACGTCTCGGCCCACAACGAGTGCGCCAAGATGGGCGTCATCCGGCTGCTGAAATGGCTTTCGTAAATAAGTCCTACAAATAAAATGCAGACACCAGGGCAATCATGCCTTGGTGGTCTTTTTTTGCAGTCATCTCGCGGATGCTGTGCATGCTGAGCATAGGCTCGCCGATATCCACTGTCGGGATTCCGAGGCTTGCCGAAACGGCAGGGCCTACCGTTGAACCGCAGGGCATGTCGTTGCGCATGATAAATGTCTGATACGGAATGTTATTTTGTTCACAAATCAGCTTGAACTGGGCGTTAGAGAACACATCGCTGGCATAGCGCTTTTGTGCATTGACCTTGAGGACAATTCCACCGCCCAGAACTGGGGCGTGGTTCGGCTCGTGCTTGGCTACAAAGTTCGGGTGGCAGGCATGAGCCATGTCGATGGAAAGGGCGAGTGAATTCGGAGTTCGGAATTCGGAATTCGGAGTTAAAGAATCTAAAACACTCTTCAAGAAATTGCCGGCGGCTCCTTCGCGAGTGTTGGAGCCCACCTCTTCGTTGTTGAAGAAGGCGGCCACCTGAAAATCCTTCTCCGAAGGTTCCGCCTTGGCAAAGGCTTCTGCGATGGCGTGGCAGCTAGAAAGGTTATCGAGCCTGCCGGAATAAATCCATTCGTCTTCAAAGCCGCCTAGCTGTGCGGCTTGAGCGTCGAACAGCTGCACGTCGAAATCCAGAAGGCGCGCCCCCAGAGGAAGCTCAGCCGACAAGGCCTCCGCAAAACGTTCCTTGCCGTCAATGGCCGTCCACAGGGCGTTCAAGTCCGTCTGGGGGTTCACCTTCAGGCCGTCCTGATTGACATTTCGGTTCAGGTGGACTGCAAGCTGCGGAATGCGGAACAGCTTTTCTCCACGGAACAACTTTGTCTGTACCTTGCCTTGCAGTTCGTAGGCCAAAAGTCCGGCGTATCCTAAATCTCGGTCCAGCCAGCTGGCGAAAATGGGACTGCCGTAAACTTCGGGGTGGAGCGTCCGTACGCCCGCAGCCGAACAGTCCGGATTGGGGGTGATTTTCAATGTCGGGTAGTCCGTATGGGCCAGAGCTATTTTGAACTTGGATTCTGCACTTGCCGCCCGAGGTAAACGGACCGCAATCAGCGCCCCGCCTCGTTCGAACAATTGGACCTTTTTTTCTGTTCCAGCACCCAAAAAAGCCTTCAGGTTCTCTACCGTATGGTAGGGCGTTACTGAATTATTCAAAAAATCAAGGAAATTCATGGTTTAAAGATAGGTAATGAAAAGTCCGGTTCAAAGCGCATCGACCTCAGACCCCCGACGCTAGAGATTAGGGGTTTTAGGGGCGAAGCCCCTAGGAGTAGGGGTGGTGGAAGACCGCAGGGCGGGCTGAAACCAGGGGGAAGCCTCCCCCTAACCCCTAATCACCAGTCATTAATCACCAAACACTGGCCAAACCTGTTTCTATATTTTTTTTCATGAAGTTCAAGCCTATCAAGCAAATAAACTGGATGGAGATGTCCGGCCTTTTGGTCGGTATCTTCTTTACGGTTGCCGTGATGGTGTTCGGACTTGTGCTCTATACGAAGCTTTTTACCAGCGGAATGATCGGCGTGGAGGAATACAAGCTCCACAGTACCTTCGACAAGGCCCTGGGACTTAGGCCCGGCACCCGCGTGCAGATTAGCGGTGTAGATGTGGGTCAGATTTCGGACATGAAGATCGAGGGCGACGGCGTCTATATGGAATTCACCCTCCGCAAGCAATTCCAGAACTGGATTACCGACAGCGCCCAAGTGTACGCCATTCGCGACCAGAATGTGATTTCGGCCCGTGTGGTCAACATAGATGTCAAGCGCGGGAAAGGCCGTGTGCTAGAAAACGGGGATTTCTTGCCGCCAGGCAAGGCCCAGGACATCGAGACCGTGCTGGAGACGGCCAACGAACTGCTGGGCCGCGTGAACCAGCTTATCGATGCCGCAGACACCCTAGTGGCCATGGCCATGGATACGGGAACCACCATCGGCGCCCTGTTCGGTTCCCGTGCCCTCTACGACAACCTGAACCGACAGCTTGTGCGCCTGGACGACATTACCCTCAGCGGAACAAGGGCCATTCACAAGGTTTCGGACCTGATGGACACCTTGCAGTTGACCGTTCCGCCCCTCGTGAGCCGGATGGACAACGTGATGAACAACGTCTCCGGCATGATGGACGATGTTTCGGGCATGATGACGGAACTGAAACCCCTGCCCGGAAAGGTGGACGGGCTCATGGGCAAGCTTGAAGGAACGGTGGAACGCGCCGACAACATGATTACCGAACTCGGGAAAATTACCATCGGTCTTTCGGACTTCATGGAATCTACGGAACAGACCCTGGAAAACGCGGACGAGCTAATGGAGGGCATTTCCAACATGTGGATTATCAACCGGAACATGCCTAACCGCGACAGCATTCCCTACATGGTGGAGACCCTATGGTAAATAGAATCTTCGCCCTGGCCCTGGTCCTTGTTTTTTCGGGAATGTGCTTCGCTTCCGAGTCTTCGACGCTGGCCTTTCGCGCCCAGAAGTCCATTGCCAACGGAAAGTTCGCCAAGGGTTACGGCCAACTAGAACGAGCTCTGCTTGCAAGCCGCAAGGAAGCCGATTTGGCCTCTGAAGGACGGGTCTTGTTGTCTATGGCGAGGGTCCGCATCATGAGTCTGGACCTGAACTTTGCGGACTCGCTGTTGAAGGTGGTGCGTCCCGAAGCCCTGGACGAAAATTCCGCATTGATGCTCAACCAGTCGAAGGTGGCACTGGCCAACGCCCGGGAAAAATACGGCGACGCCGAAAAGATTTGTCGCTCCATTGACGACGGCAGCATCAAGAAACGAGACGAAGCCCTGAAAGCCGCCTACTATTCGGAATGCGCTACCGCCTACGCTGGAGCGGGCCACGAAGACGAGGCCAACGCCGCCCTCAAGATGACGGGCAAGAACAGCGATACGGACGGAGGCTTTTACGCCTACACCGCGGCAAAGGTCAAGAGACTCCTGGGTAACTCCGAAGCGGAAAACCTATACAAGTCCGCCGAAGAAAAATCCATCAAGAGCAACTACACCTACATGACCGCCACAATCCTCTGGGAGCGTTCCTTGATCAAGGGAGTTCCGCAGAAAGAAAAAGACGACCTGCGGCTCCGCTGCAAGAACGCCTTTGAACTGATGGGGCTGCCCAACAACGCCAAGCGCTGCGGGAAATAGGCGTTAGGAAAGTCAGGCCGTAAGCCGTTAGTGATTAGTGGTTAGTGGTTAGGGCCGATGGTTTCAAGATGCCGCTAGTTGCTGGTCGTATCGGTTGCGGCGGCAGCGACAGTATCCGCTGCGACAGCATTGATTACCGTAGAATCAGCTTTCGTTGAATCCACCGCCGTTGAATCGGCGGGCTTTACCTCTTCGGGCTTTTTCAGCTGCAGCAAATGATTGTAAGCCTGGACAGGAGAAATCTTGCCATCGGCAAACAGGTCAATAGTGTTTTGGACATCGTTGTACACCGTAGAATCCGCTCCCTGCCTTAAACCACGGTACCCGAGAACTCGGAAAGTTTTGTTGTAAAAACTGCTCCGGAATTTCTTGAAACGGGGCTGCATCACGTCGTTCAGTATCATTTCGACAGCCGTTTCCGTCTGCATGGTATCCAGTTCAAAAGTCCGGTAAATGGTGCGGATATGGGGCGGGATAGTGGTGTCGGGACTGTCGAAATAAGGCCGCATGATATTTGCCGCCTTGGTCTTGTTGGGGTAAGGCCCCTTGGAAAGCCGCAAGGCGTGAGCCACGGCCAACCGCCAGTATTGAGGATAAGTTCTCAGTGCCCTGTCCATCACAATATAATCGGTGGTGTCCTTGGAATCCATCTGAGTCATGGCACTCACAAAGTAGTAGGGAGTGTAAAACAAGCTATCCAGTTCCGTGCAGAGGTTCGCCACGTGGCTCAGGTAAGCATACTCCTTGCCACTCAAGAAACTGTCGCCAAGTTCCGTAAGGCCCTTGATCCAGAAAAGTCCTGCCACCGAAGCGTCGTTCCCTGCGGCGATGTACCTCACGTAGTTAGCCTTCGGCAAGAAGGACTCGTCGAAATTAATGCCAGGGAGCGGTTTCGCATAATGGAAGGCCGCCGCAATGACCGCTATGGCTAATATGATGATGGCAAGGAAACGCATAGTTAGTTCGGAGTTCGGGATTCGGAGTTCGGAATTAGAAAAAACAATTCCTAATTCCGAATTCATAAATCTGAATTAAATATCGCAGGCCTCCGCGAGTTTTTCGAGGGCGTCGATGCAGTCGCTTGCGAAGTTCGCCGGGTTGCCGGTGCGCTGGTAGGCAAAATTCAGGCCGCTACTGCTGTTGAGAACATGGAACTTGCGCTTGCCGCCGCCGTTGGCAATGGCGGTAAGTACCGTCTTGGCGTCGCCGCCCTGACCGCCGGGCACGCCCGGAATGGACACGCCCGGAATCAGGAAGGGAATCTCGTGCTTGTGGGCTACGGTGTAGGCCGTTATCTTTTCAAGCTCTTCGGGGTGGGTGGCTCCGACGACAGCGCCCAGGTATCCGAAGTTTCCGTCCCATTCCATAATCTTGTCGGCTACGGAATAAAAGGCTTCGGCCTTGTCCCGAGGGTCGTCGCTACGGACCACAGGCAGGTCCTGAAAATCGTGGGCGCCCTTGTTGCTCGTGCGGAGCAGCACATAGGCGCCGTGTTCGTCGGCGTTCGTTTCGGAACTGCGGATAAACGGCCCTACGGAATCGGCGCCCATCCAGGGGGAAACCGTCACGGCGTCCGCCTTGTAAACATCGTAGGCGGCGGTGGCGTAGGCGGCGCTGGACTTGCCGATGTCGCCGCGCTTGGCGTCGAGAATCACCGGAATGCCTGCGCTCCGGTAATCGGCAATCAGCTGTTGCAGCACCAGCATGGCTTGCACGCTCACGCATTCGTAGTAGGCGCTGTTGGGCTTGACTACGGCCGGCTGCACGCCCCGCTTCAATGCGCATTCCAAAATTTCGGAATAGAAACGCTTGATCTTGTCCTCGGCGGAGCCATCGGGGCAGCAGGGGTCAATCAGCTTGAGCACAGGATCCATGCCCAGGCAAATCGGGTTTCCGCACTTGGCAATGCGTTCTTCTAAACGAGCCTGAAAGTTCATTACTTCAGCTCCTCTTGAATCTGGGCGGCCTCGTAGCTGAGAATGCCGTGGGCTACCGCCACGTTCAGGGATTCCAGCTCGCTGCTCATGGGAATCTTTACCGTCTCGTCGGCAAGTTCGATAAAGTAGGGGTTGGTGCCCGCACCTTCGTTACCCACCAAGAAAGCCATCTTGCGGAGCTTCCTTTCCGGAATCTGGCGCAAGGACTGCTTGGCATGCAGGTCGGTCGCAATAATCGTGTATCCCTTGCTGCGTAAGAAATTAATCTGGTCAATCAAGTCCACGTCGAATTCGAAAGGAACACGGAGGAAAGTTCCCGATGAGCCGCGAACCACCTTCGGGTTGAAGGGGCTCACGGTGCCACGGCCAAGAATCATGCCGTCAGAACCGAAGCCGAGGCTCGTGCGGAACAGCGTTCCCAAATTGCCCGGGTCCTGTACCGCATCTACAAGAGTCAACACGCTGCGGCTGGATTCGTAGTTGGGCTTGGTATTTGCAATACGGCAGTGGGCGATAATGCCCTGGGGGGTCACCGTAGAGCTAATCTGCTTCATCTGGTCGGCAGGCATGTCGTGGAGGGTGATCCCTGCCTCGTTGATGAGGTCCAGCAGAGTCTGGTCCTCGAAACCTTCGACGGCGTAAACGGCAATGACCAGTTCGCGATGGTTTTTTACCAGCTCGGTCACCACATGGACGCCTTCGCCCAAGAAACGGCCTTCGCGTTCGCGGCCCTTTTCTGTGGTGAGGGCCAGGAGCTTCTTGAACCAGGGCGGATTGCCGGCGGTTTCTTCTACGGTTTCCGCCTGGGCTGCGCGGGCTTCCAATACGGACTCGTCCAGGTTTTCGTCCTGGAAGGCGTCAGACTTTTGTTCCGGACGCTGGCGGTAAATGGGCCTGCTGGACTTTTCAAAGCCGGCCTTGTCGAACCCGCGGAAAGGGCGGTCTCCATCGCGGCGGCGGTCGTGACCGAACCGTTCGGACCTGCCGAAGGGTCTGTCGTCAAAACGGCGGGGACGGCGTTCGCGGTCAAAGGGCTTGCGCTCGCGGTCGAAACGGCGTTCCCCTGTGCGGCCTTCACGGAGGCTTCCGTCTTCGCGAAGTCCACGGGGGCGGTCACCACGAGGGCCACGGCCAAATTCCCTATCATCGCCGGTTCTTTCTTCGCGGCGGGGGCGGCGTTCATCACGGCTTTCGCTGACGCCGAACTTGCGGTCCAAAGTTTTCCTTATGGTACGCGGGGTCTTGTTTTCTTCGCTCATAGTTTTTCCATCAGTTGTTCGGCGACAGATTCGCCATCGATTTTCAAGAGTTTGTAAAGGTTCTTGATTTCACCTTGCTCCACAAAACTATCCGGGATTCCGAACCGGAAGAACTTCTTGCCTGAATATCCAAGATCTGCGGCGAGCTCCATTACGGCAGAGCCAAAGCCGCCTACTAAGGTGTTGTCCTCGAGAGTGACAATGGTGTCGTGGCTTTCGAACAGACCCCGATAACATTCGGCATCCAGGGGCTTCACCAGACGGGCGTCCACGAGAGTAGGGTTATGCCCATGCTCGCGAAGAATCTTCGCCGTCTTCTTCAGTTCGTTGGTCATGAACCCGGCACCCAGAAGCAGAATGCCCTTGCCCTGTTCCAAGACCTTCGGGAGCTTCACATCTACTGTCGCAGGCGGCTCCAAAAGCTTCTCGGCAAGGGCGGTCCCGCGGGGGTAACGGATAGCCACAGGGCCTTCCATATCGATGGAAGCCTTCAGCATATCCCGAAGTTCGTTTTCGTCGCTGGGCGCAAGAATGGTCATGCCCGGCACCGTGCGGAGGAACGACAGGTCAAAGGTCCCGTGATGGGTAGGCCCGTCGGCGCCCACAAGGCCCGCGCGGTCCAGCACGAACACCACGTGGAGTTTCTGCAGGGCCACGTCGTGCATAATCTGGTCGTAGGCCCGCTGCATAAAGCTGGAATAGATAGCCACCACCGGCACCACTCCGTCGCAGGCAAGGCCTGCGGCAAAGGTCACCGCATGCTCCTCGGCAATACCCACGTCTATCACCCGGTCAGGCAGTTCCTTGGCAACGATGTCCAGGCCGCAGCCCGTAGGCATGGCGGCCGTAATCCCGATAATACGGTTGTCCTTACGGGCAAGTTCCAACAGGGTCTTTCCGAACACGCTGGTAAGGGATGGGTTCGGACTGCCCGGCGAAAGGGGGAGCCCGCTTTCGGGGTCGAAGGGGCCCGTGCCGTGGAACTTGGTGGGGTTCTTCTCGGCGGCGTTCAGCCCGCGGCCCTTCTCGGTCAGAACATGGACCAGGCAAGGCCCCGGCTGGGACTTGACCCGCTCGAGAATCATAATCAGTTCGTTGATGTCGTGACCGTCGATAGGCCCGAAATAGCGAATACCCAGGTCTTCGAAGAAAGCGCCCGGCTTCACGGCGTTTTTCGCCGCGTTTTCCACCTGCAAGAACAAATCGCGGAACCTACTCCCCAGCACTCCGGGGAGCCTGGTCATAAGGCGATCCAAATCGGAGCGCATCTTGTTATAGACCGGGTCGGATATCACGCGGTTCAGGTACTTGCTGAACCCGCCCACATTGGGAGCGATGCTCATCTTGTTATCGTTCAAGATGATGGTCATGTTCTGCTTCGAAATACCCGCGTTGTTCAGGGCCTCGTAAGCCATACCGCCGGTCATGGAGCCGTCACCGATGACAGCCACCACGTTGTTCTTGCGGTTAAAGTGGTTGCGGGCCACAGCAAAGCCAAGAGCCGCCGAAATGGAGGTGGTGGCATGTCCTGCGCCAAAGCAGTCGTACTCGCTTTCGCAGCGTTTCAAAAATCCGGAAATGCCGCCCTGCTGGCGGAGCGTGTCGAACCGGTCGTAGCGGCCCGTCAAAAGCTTGTGCACATAGGCCTGGTGCCCTACGTCCCAGACAATCTTGTCTTCGGGAGCGTTGAACACGTAATGGAGGGCGATGGTCAGTTCTACCACCCCGAGGCTAGACGCCAAGTGGCCGCCATGCTTGGCCACCTGGCCAATGATGGTCTCGCGTACCTGGGACGCCAGGTTATAAAGTTCCTCCACAGAACAATGCTTGATGTCCTCGGGAGACTTTATGTCTTTCAGTTCCATTACTTAACCCGGGTGATAATGAATGCGGCTATGGCCCGAAGGATTTCGGTATCGCAGGAGAGGGAATCCAGAGACTTGATGGACTCTTCGAAGAGTTCCTTGGCCTTTTCCCTGGAACGGTCAAGCCCCACCACGGAGGGGTAGGTGGCCTTGCCCTTCTCGATGTCGGAACCGGCATCCTTGCCCAGTTCTTCGGTAGTGGAGACAATGTCCAGGATATCGTCCACAATCTGGAACGCAAGCCCGATGGACTTGCCGTACTTGCGGATGACCTGGATGTCGGCATCGCTTGCACCGGCAAGCATGGCGCCTACCTGCAGGGCCGCCTCGATAAGGGCCGCCGTCTTGTGGTAATGGATGTAGTCCACCGTTTCCAGGTCCACTTCCTTGCCTTCGCATTCGATATCGATCATTTCGCCGCCGATAAGGCCGTAGGTGCTGAGCAGGTGTGCAAGGACTTCGATTGCACGGGCGTTTCCCGTCTTGCCCATGAGTTCAAAAGCGAGCACGCAAAGGGCATCTCCTGCCATTACGGCCGTAGCCTCGCCAAACTGCTTGTGGCTGGTGGGCTTGCCCCTGCGGAAATCGTCGTTGTCGATACAGGGCAGGTCGTCGTGAATGAGGGAGAAGGTGTGGATCATCTCCAGGGCGACCATGGCAAGCTCAACGCCTTCGCCCTTGCCGCCGAACATGTCAAAAGTAGCCCTAACAAGGGCAGGACGCAGGCGCTTACCGCCCGCCAGCATAGAATAGCGCATGGCCTCGTGCAACCGGCAGGGCTGATCCGTTACCGGAGGGAGGTACTTGTCAAATAGGGCTTCCGCCTCTACAGAAATCTTGGACAGATAGTCCTGTGCAATAGCTGCTTCTTTTTCAATAGACTGCATACCCCCAAAGATACTTAAATCAGGGGGGCCCCCTATCCCGTTTTACCCCCATTTTATCCCCTTTTTCCCCGTTTCGTCATAAATAAATGGACCGAGTTGTGCTTTTTTCTTTTTTTGGAGATAGATTTCAAATAGGAGGTTCCCATGACTACGATTCCCAGTTTTTGGTTCCTTGTTCCTGTCGCGGCCCTGTTCGCCCTCGTTATGGCCTACCTGTTCTACAGGGCCATGAAAAAAGCTCCCGACGGCAACCACAAAATGAAAGCCATCGCCCACTTTGTGCGGGTGGGGGCGTTTGCCTACCTGAGGCGCCAATACAAGACCGTCTCCATCGTCTTTACGGTGCTGTTCGCGGTGTTCGTGGTGCTCGCCATCATGGGCATCCAGAACCCCTTTGTGCCGGTGGCGTTCCTTACCGGCGGTTTCTTCAGCGGCCTGTGCGGTTTTCTGGGTATGAAGACCGCCACCTACGCAAGTTCCAGAACGGCCCAGGGAGCCATGAGCAGCTTGAACCGGGGGCTTGTCATCGCCTTCAGAAGCGGGGCCGTCATGGGCCTTGTGGTGGTGGGGTTTGGCCTGCTGGATATTTCGGCGTGGTTTATCTTGCTGAACTACATCTATGACCACAACGTGTTCGGTTTCGGCGCCGATATTGCAAACAAACTAGCATTAGGCGGCTGGAGCGATTCTCTCTTGCAAAATGACGCCTGGCTCCACGGCAAGATGGTAGAAATCACCACCACCATGCTGACCTTCGGCATGGGAGCCTCTTTGCAGGCGCTGTTCGCCCGCGTGGGCGGAGGCATCTACACCAAGGCGGCCGACGTAGGCGCCGACCTGGTGGGCAAGGTAGAAGCGGGCATTCCCGAAGACGACCCCAGGAACCCGGCCACCATCGCCGACAACGTGGGCGACAACGTTGGAGACGTAGCCGGCATGGGAGCCGACCTTTACGAATCTTACTGCGGGTCCATCTTGGCCACGGCGGCTCTGGGAGCGGCCCTCCCCGGAGGCCTCAACTACGTGATCGCCCCCATGGTGGTGGCGGCCATCGGTATCGTGCTTTCGGTGGTGGGCATTTTCATGGTCCGCACCAAGGAAGATGCCACCACCAAGAACCTTCTCCACTCCCTCCTGACAGGAACGCTGGGCTCTTCCATCATGATCCTCATCGCCCTCTTTGTCATGGTGAAACTTGGATTTATCGGCATGGGAATTTTCGGGGCGGTACTTTCGGGACTTGCCGCCGGCGTGCTTATCGGGCAGTTTACGGAATACTACACCTCCGACGCCTACAAGCCTACCAGGGGCATCGCAGGCCAGGCTAGGCTTGGAGCCGCCACCACCATCATCGACGGCATTTCGGTGGGCATGTTCTCTACGGGGCTCCCTGTGGTGACCATCGTGATTGGCATCATTGCCGCATTTGGATGTGCCGGCGGTTTTGAAAACATGGCCATGGGACTTTACGGCGTAGGCTTTGCGGCCGTGGGCATGCTCAGCACCTTGGGAATCACTCTTGCCACAGATGCCTTTGGGCCCATTGCCGACAACGCCGGCGGAAACGCCGAAATGGCAGGGCTTGACGCCAGTGTGCGCGCCCGTACCGACGAACTGGACATGCTAGGAAACACCACCGCCGCCACCGGAAAGGGATTCGCCATCGGGTCTGCGGCCCTTACCGCCATGGCACTTCTCGCCTCTTACGTAGAAGAAATCAAGATATGGATTGGCCACCTGGCCACATCGGCCAAGGGCCTCTGGAACGTAGGCAGCGTCACCTTCGCGAACCACAGCCAGGACCTGGTAAATGCGGTAGCCAACATAGACGGCGCAAAGATTCTGGACGGCGGTAACCGCGCCGTCTCCGCCAGCGGCGAGCTTATAGGGCTTGTGGCCAGCAAGGCGAACTACGTGGACTTCATGAACATCTACAACCTGAACCTCATGAACCCGCTACTGCTGGGAGGCATCTTCATCGGTGCCATGATGGCCTTCGTGTTCTGCGCCCTCACCATCAAGGCGGTGGGCCGTGCCGCCAGCGCCATGGTCGAAGAAGTCCGTCGGCAGTTCAGGGAAATCCCCGGAATCATGGAAGGTACGGGCCAGCCGGATTACGCCCGCTGCGTGGAGATTTCCACCGTAGGCGCCCAGCACGAAATGGTCATCCCGTCGCTCCTGGCGGTTGTGGTCCCGGTGCTGGTGGGGCTCTTTATGGGCGTGGCCGGAGTGTTCGGCCTGCTGGTGGGCGGACTTGCGTGCGGTTTTGCCCTTGCCACCATGCTGAACAATGCAGGCGGCGCCTGGGATAACGCGAAGAAGTTCGTGGAAAAAGGGAACTACGGCGGCAAGGGCTCCGATACACACAAGTCCGCCGTCGTCGGCGATACCGTAGGCGACCCATTCAAGGATACCGCAGGTCCTTCCCTGAATATCCTCATCAAGCTCATGACTATGGTGAGCGTCGTCTTTGCAGGAGTGATCGTCCGCTTCGGCGGATTCCTGTTCTAGCCTACCTGGATTCGGACTTCTTGAAGGTGGCGCTGGTCACACGGTTGCGGCCTGCCTGCTTGGAGGCATACAGGGCCTTGTCCGCACGGTCGAACAGGCGCTTGGGATCTTCGCCCGCAACCATTTCGGCGATACCGAAGGAACAGGTGACCACCTGCTGCTTGATAAGCTGGGTCGTCTCGATGGCGTGACGGAGCTTTTCGGCCAAGAACTGGGCGTTCTGGATAGGCGTGTCGCCGCAGAGGATTACGAACTCTTCGCCACCCCAGCGGACCAGGGCGTCGGTGTTACGGATCTTGCCCTGGATAAGCTTGGTGAGGTTCACCAGCACCTCGTCGCCAACGTTGTGGCCCCAGGTGTCGTTCACGTCCTTGAAGTGGTCAATGTCCAGAATCACGAAGGAAACGGGGCTTCCGTTCTTTACCAGTTCCTCTTGTTCATGCATAAGCACGCTGCTGAAGCCCGCACGGTTCAGGCAACCCGTCAGCGGGTCTTCCTTGCTGGACTTCTCGTATTCGCTCTTCTCGATTTCCAGGGCCTTCAGGTTCTTTTCCAGTTCCTCGCGCTTTTTCTTGTTGGAAGCCCGTTCACGGCTGTAGTCGAAGAAGCGGATAATCAAGATAATGAGGAAGGTCACGAACCAGATGGCGACGATGATGGTCACCAGGTCGGCCCAGGCAATCTTCTTGCCCTTGAAGCAGAGACCGCGGATTTCCATGGTACCGTAGCCCAGGGGAGCGTTGGTGCCCGTCTGGATTTCGATGAGGGGCACGTTGGACAGATCCACACGGGCCTTGTGCACGTTGATTTCGTTCTGGGCCACCCACCAGCCCGCCACGCGGAATTCCTGGGGCACGAACACCGCAGGGTATGTCTCTTCTAGCGGGAAAAATTCCAGTTCGTTGAATTTCAGGGAACTTTCGTCGCCTTCGCGGTAAATGGACGGGTCGTAGCTGCGCATGTAGAGGCGCACCGTTCCTTCGCCGCGGGGCTTAATCCACACGAAAATACTGTCGTAGTGGGAAAGGTCCAATCCTTTGGTCTGGCCATCTCCCAGCAAAATCTTGATACCCGCAAAGGGGTAAGCGTAGCCTTCCCGCAGTTCGTAGTCCACCACCACGGAAGAATCCGTACGGATCAGTTTGACTGCGGAATTACCGCCGTCGGCGGAGTCCGTCTGGGCGATAATGTAGGGGTAGTCGGAAAGGTTCAAGAAGACAATGTCGTTCAGCCCCTTGTGGTAAGCCGTAAGGGCGATAACCGTAGCGGCAAGGAGCGCAAAAATCAGGATATTCATCCTGAACAGGGCATATATCTTTTCCATCAACCAAGACATCTAAAAGATTCCGTTAAACTTGCATTCAAAATAATACAAAACTATTGCGAAAACAAGAGTTTACCTGCTCAAAAAACCTCCTAATCGTCCAACTGCGAAACGGAGGGTCTGCGCAAGCTCTTCTTGGGAGTGTGCGGAGGGGTGACCGTGGAGCGCGGTGTTCTCTGTCTGGACCAACTTGTACTCCAGGTCCTTGAAGCCCTTCGCCTGCTGGTCTTCGAAAACCTGTTGCACCGCAGGAGTCATGGCGTCGTTAGGCCAGGTCTTGGTAGATACCAGCAGGAACTTCACACCGGGGTGCAGTTTGCGGAGCTTGGCGAGCAAGGCATCGTAGGCCGCCTTGAAGGCGGCAGGGTCTGCGTAGGGAGGATTGCCCTGAAAATCGTTGATACCCACAAAAATCACGATGACCTGGGGGTGGAAGGTCTCGAAATTCCAGAGTTCGGATTCCCCCTGTTCCGCCGCACCAAAGACGGTGTAGTCGTAGAGCCTGCTCAAAGGCCAGTCGGGCACAATCCCGTCGTAGTTGCGGACCAGGCCGCGGCCGCTCACCGCGTTAATCTGAAAGTCCGCCTTGTATCCGTCGGCCAGCAAGAACGCGTAGCTCTTGGAGGCGTTGGTCTTTTCGAAAACGGAGCCGTCTTCGGGGCCGTTCGCCTCGTTGCCGTAACCTACACTGTAGGAATCCCCGATAAATTCGATGCGTCGGTTGGAGGCCTTGGGCTTCGGTCCGAACTCGCCTCCCTTGCCGAGGTCGATACCGTAGAGGTTGATCTTTCCCGGATTGGACTCGCTTACCTTGATCAGGCGGAACTGGTGGACGCCTTCGCCCTGGACTTTTACCTTGTGGGTCTCGCGGGCATCGATGACGAAATACTCGGCGGTCTTGCCGTCGATATCCAGACGGTAGCGGGCCTCCCCTTCCAGGTCAAAGGAAAGTTCCTTCGTGGTAGCGGCAAACTGGACCATGACTCCGGGAGCGCTTGCGGTAAGGGCCTGGGGCGAAACTTGCCAGCGGCCCGTCAAGAGAACGTTTTCCAACAGGGGATGATTCATAGGACCTCCGAAAGAGAAGGTGAAAAAGCCAAACACCAAAAGCAAGAGGGCGGCAAAGGAGATGTGCGTTTTTTCCGTGTTCATTTGTGCTGAACAATATATAAAATGAGGGACAGGAGGGAAGGTGTGAGTGATGAGTTGTGAGTTATGAGTTGTGAGTGGTGAGTTGTGAGTTGTGAGGTGTGAGGTGTGAGGTGTGAGGTGTGAGTTGTGAGTTGTGAGTTATGAGTGGTGAGTTGTGAGTTGTGAGGTGTGAGGAATGTATTCGTCATCCTCACCCGTTCGACAGGCTCAGGGCAGGCTCTGGTGAGGATCCGCTTACTGCAATCTAGCAGATCCTCGCCTCCGCGAGGATGACAACGTTTAAGACCCGAGCCGCACATTCCACACCTCCCTAAATCTTAACCCCTAGATCCTAAATCCTAACCCCTACCCCCTAATTACTATATTCTCCCCATGCGCCGTTCGTTCAGAACCCTGGGAATCGCCCTCTGTCTTGCAGGCTACGGCCTGGTTCTTGGCGACCCGGCGCCTGCAGGAGATGCGCCTGAGCCAGGTTCTCCCGGAGACACCCTCACCAGAGAAGACAAGCGCATGGCCTACCTGGTTTATAAGCTCCTGGACAAAGACGGAAAAATCAAAGGGGCAAACCTGGAACGGGGCAAAAAACTCTTTTACCAAAACTGCAGGGGCTGCCACAATCTCGACGGCAGGCGAATCAATTTCACGCCGATGGAGGCAAAGCCCACCTACCTGGGGCAAAGGGCCCGGGACGACATGCCCACATTCTGGTACCAGATGAATTTCGGCGACGAGACCCGGGAGGGCATGGAACCGTTTTACGACGAGCTCACGCTGGACGAAATGGTGGACATCGCAGGCTACGCCCAGACACTGCCCTAAAAACGCTTTCGACTAAATCCGAACTAAGTCCGAACTAGACGGATTTTTTCTGCATGACCTTGACTTCTTGGATAAAGGAGAGAAGCAAGGGGTGGTTTTCTTCGCTGCCCACTTCCTGGATTTCGGCGTTGAAAGGCGCCTTGGACAGGTGCAGGGAATGCACGTAGAAGGTGATTTCCTTCATCTTGTCGCTGCGCTTGCCGGGGTCTTTCACCTGGGCGCCCAGCAGGGTTCCCGTCACCTTCGCATAGCGAAGCACCTTCACCAGGTCAAAGGTATCCAGCTTGCGGTAGAGACTCCCGTACTTGGTGGCGTCCAGCGAAGACTGCATGGACGATTCGTCCTGACCGCCGCGCAGCTCGTAGTCCGGCGTGCCCGCCTCGTAGCGCGGGATACAGAAATCCTTGCGCCATTCTTCCGTAGGAGCCTTCTCTGCATTTTCCAAAGCGCGAGAGGCATTGGGGCAAAAACCGTAACTTTCCAGAATGCTGAACACTCCCTCTTCCCGCTCCGGCTTAATCAAGAAGCCGTATCCCGGAATGAACTCTTCCACGTTTTCCATGAACTGCGGGAAAGCCGAAAGTTCGTTCAGCGCCTTGGCGTCGTCAATCTTCAGCAGGCGCACCGTGCGGACCCGGGCCCCGTAAAAAGAACCGTTCCATTCGTCCAGCGCCGAAGACACGTTGTCAGGCGTCTTGACGCCGTTCCTAAAATGCTCGATTTCCGATTCCGGAAAACCGCTGCGGAGCCCCGAAAGGTAAGTCTCCTTGTCCAGGCTGAAACAGAGGAAGGTCTCGTCGTTCTTGGAAACCGCGAGGGTCGAAAGTACAAACAGGATTCTCGGCGACGTACCTACGGAAGCCACGATGTCAAAGTTCGGGAGCACTGAAACAGACGCCTCGGGCATGGGCATCACCGATGTTTCCAGCCATTCCAGGCCGCTTGCGTTCAGCGCCACCTGTTCCACCTTGTGCACGCCCTTCTGCCCGGAGAGGGTAAAGTCCACAAGTCCCAGGAGCCACGCTTCCCGCAGGGGGCGGGGCAGGTTTTCCCAGCCCAGGTGACGGCTCTTGTCCAGAATGCGGAAGGTGGGGTCCAGCACCCAGAAAATCTGGGCGGCGTCCTGCACAGAGGTAACCGTGGAGAGGTTCTTGAAAAGGCTCTTGCAGAGCATGCGGTCTTTCTGGAAACGGACGCACAGCCACCAGGAGAGAATGTCCTGGTGCAGACGGAAACTGTTCTTCTTCAAAAAATCCAGGGCCTTTTCCGAGGGGTAAAGGTTCGTGCCCACCAGGGAAAGCCAGCGGTTCTGGGTCAAGAAACTGAAAATCAGGGTCAGTTCCGATTCGGCGGCGCTAGACCACAGCTTGGAAGCCGACGTAAAGGAATCCAGGCAGAGCTGCCGGCTGCGGCGGTGCAGGGTCCCGTTGCCGTTCACCTTCAGTTCGCCCCGCTGGGCAAGCCCCAGCACCTTGCAAACGTGCCAGTCCAGAAGGACGCTGTATCCCACGTGTGTGCCCTTGGAAGGGTCCACTGGTTCGGGAACGTAACGGATGTTCTCCTCGAAATTCCTAAAACCGTAATACACGACGGCGGTAGGCGTCGAAGAACGCCACGCCAAAAACTGCTGGCAAAGGGAAATCAGAAACTTCTGGAGCTCGGCGCTCTTGGCCGCAGGCACAGAAAGACGCAGCTCGTTGTAAGAAAGTCCACGGCTCCCGCTCAGATAAATCAGGTCCAGACAATGCCGCTGCCAGCTCTCCAGTTTTTGACGGATAGACTGCATGCGTTCTTCGCTGGAATAAAAGGACACCACCTCCGACTGAATCAAGGCGTTGTTCAGCAGGCCCTTTTTGCCGTATGCCGTAGCGTGGACCTCACGCAGCATGGGCTTGGACATTCCATCGAAAAATACAGACAAATCCATCATAGCGCATCCCCTGAAATAGGGTCGCAAATTTAGCAAAAAAAGAGCCTGCCGTCAAAGGGCGTTCCCCGGCCCCTAACGCAGACGCGGGTGTGAAGTGTGTAGGGTGGGGTGATTATTCGAAGATGTTCTGATTAGCCAGACTTACCTGACGAATAAGGCTTTTCCTACTTCTCGCTGTCAATTAATTTTGTCACGGCGTCTACAAGCCTGCGGTAGTTCAGTTCTGACATAGTAGAAACCTTTCTGTCAAAACAGAACTTGTTGACCGCACCGATAAGGTGAATAACCGCAACGGAATCCTTCGGGAGACCCGTTTCTTCCTTTCGGAACAGAATGTTCGGCTCGTGGCCAGCTCTTTCGAGATTCGAAGTAAAAGGAATCGCAACGACAGTGTTCAGATTCTTTATGCCGAGCAGATCATTTTGCATCACGACCGCAGGGCGAATCTTGGACGGAAGGCTGCCAACGGGGTCGCCAAAATCGATTAGCCAGACTTCACCATGTGTCATTCTTCAATTCCTCCCACATGGAGTTCATGGAACTGCGCGTCACATCTTTTTCCAATTCGGCGAAATTTTCTTCGCGCCGTTTGGTCTTCAATGACTCCAACATCTTGCTCATCAGCGTAAGAGTCTGCTCATAGGAAAGAGACAGTATCTGCTCGGTAAAATCGGCAAAAGCGACATCAGACATACTGCACCTCCTTATTCATCTAATCTAAATATATACAATTTCCGGTATTAAAGCAAGCGAACAAGCTTTTAAAAACACTCCTTCCTTGGGCGTTCCCCGGCCAGGGGCCGGGTCGGGTGCTGCTCGCCGAGCACGCTCGGCTCATCGAGCCGCTTACGCGTCTCGCCACCGCGTGGCGGTGCGACGCCCCCTAACGCGATTCTAGTGTGGAATGTGAAGTGTGAAGTGTGGGATGATTGTTTATCGGCGGGTTAGTCGGAGTCCTTGAGGCAACGGACGGAGTCCCCGTAGTTCTTATGGTTGCCGTCGTAAGTCAGGCCCGCACCGTTGTTGCGGTAGTCCAAACCCATGACGTACGCGTAGTAGGTGGTTTCCTCAGTAGAACTCCAGAAGTACGTGCCACGGCCCCAGTAGTTGTAATTCCCAATGCCGATGTTCCTGTAGCCGGCAGGAAGCGCCGAGAACCCGAAGGCATCCTGTTTGGTGATGCCGCTGTACGACGACCAGCAATTCGCGGACGCGGACTTGAGCTTGGTACCCGCCGTATTTGAAGACGTATATTCCGTAATGGAACCGTCAACGGCCACAATCAGGGCTTCCCATTCGCTTTGACTGGGCAAATGCCAGCCCTTGGGGCATGCACCACGAATATCTCCCTCACCAAGGTTGCATGCATGATCAATACCACACTCGTCCTCCGCCCTGCCCACTGCAGCAGCCCAGGTATAAAGACGACCGTACTTGGCACAGTTGCCTTCCGTAGTTCCGCTTCCGCCGCCGCACCAGCTGTTATCCGTCTCGTAGTTCAAGTTCTCGGCCATCCACACCTCGGAATAGCCAGTGCCCGCGGGGGCGATGGTCACCGTCTTGTAAATCTGTCCATCACGTTCATCGGTAAACTCGCCATAGTTAATGTCCGGATTCAAGTAATCCCAGGCGGTTTTGCTAGACCCCTCGACATCGCTCGGGGTGACTCTCGAAGAACTAGAGTTGCTGGACTTGGTCGATGTTCCTGCCGAAGAAGGATTGTTCTTGCTGTCGCTGGACTTGTCGGTCGCTTCGGCGGGTTCGGTGGACTTGCCGCTGCTGGAGATTGCTTCGTCCTTACAGTCCTCGCAATGACGAGATGACGATGACATTTCGGCACTGCAGCTCAGGGCGCTTGTTTCGGTTTCGTCACCCCCCGCCGACGAAGAATCGTCACAGGCGGAAAGGGCGAAACCGAGCACCCCCGCAAGGGCGCAGACTGTAAACATTTTCGCGAATGTGTTTTTCATAGGAAAACCTTTTGGAATTTATTCAGAGTCCTTGAGGCAACGGACGCTCACTGCAATGACCTTACTGCGATTAACCATGAGTGCACTCGGACGTCCATAATACATATTCACGCCATATACATAATAGCCATCAATTTCGGAAGAACTCCAAAAGTCTGTATAATCGCCAGCATTGACAAAACCATCGGTTGGTCTCGAGCCCACAGGCAACGCCGCAAAACCGGATGCGTCCGTACCGTTACGATTATTAGTCCATCCCGTCTGAGATTTGAGAGCCTTACCCGCATCATCTGTTCCGCCAACTTCATCAATCAAAACATTCCATTCGGTTGTATCAGGCAGATGCCACCCCATCGGACATAAACCCTGAACTTTTGAAGGTAGAGAGCAGGTCTTTTTTCTGCCACAGTCCACTCCATTGCCGCTGTCGTAAAGTGCGATTGAGTCAATCGCCGCGGCCCAGGTGTAAAGCCGACCGCCATACGCACATTTTTCCTCATTGTATTCATAGCACCAATTACGTTCCAACAAACTAGGCGTTTTAATACTGTCGGCATAGTTCAAATTCTGTGCCATCCATATCTGCTCGCCAATCTGAGCAGTCTTATAAACCTGACCATCGCGTTCATCGAGAATTTCGCCATACTTACCCGTTTCAAGGAATTCCTGGTTCAAGTATTCTGTCGTAACACACTTATACTTCGTGCAATCGTATGTTCCAGACGGCATGACCTTTGCTTCGGCGTAACTTTTCGGAACCTCGCCTTTACTAAACGAAGACTCGACCTTGCTCGCAGAACTGTTGCTTGACTTTGTGCCATTTCCAGACGAATTGGAGTTGCTTGACTTGGTCGATGTTCCTGCCGAAGAAGGATTGCCCATGCTGTCGCTGGACTTGTCGGTCGATGAAGAAAAGTCGCAGTCCATCTTCTCGATGAGAGTCCCGATAACCCAGCCGTTGTTACCATCGCACACAGCCATGTCATGGTATTCCGTCAGATAGGTGGCGACACACTTCTGGCTCTTGCCGCAGTCATAGTCCGACAGTTCCATGAATGTCTCGACGGTGTCGGGAATACCCCCACGATTGCCGCCGTTACCATTATTGCCACCCGCCGATGAAGAATCATCGCAGGCGGAAAGGACGAAGATTGTCGCGAGTAGAAATACATACTTTTTCATAAGAACATCCATTACAAAATTTTACCCCTTAGTCAATCTTTCAAGCAGCGGAGATTATACGAACTCTGTTGCATTGCAACCGCATTAGAATATGAATCCATTGTAGAAGTGCCTTTTTTCAAAGCCAAGTCGAATCTCATATTTATACTGATTCCTGCATCATCCCTTGAAGATGTCAGAAGAACAGCCTCGGCTCCACTATTAACCCCAGTAGTGAAAGAACTGGTTCCACCCGGCAAAAGAGCAAATCCATATTCATCCTTAAAGCCATTGACCTGCATTACTTCGATATCCGTCTTGCCGCTCGATTGAAAATAACCCATGACAAACGATCCTTCCGTATCCCATGCTGGCGGTGCAAACAACATGCTTGAATGCGACGCATCGACACCGGTTGTTTCAAATAGTTTTTCGAATTCAACAAGGCTTGGGATATGCCATCCTTCAGGACATATTCCACGGACAGGTTCGCTTAAGTTCGTAGAGTCAACAACAGCTTTGATCCAGGAATAGTAACAACCGTAACGATTCGCACCACAGTTATATTCCAAATTTTTAGCCATCCAAGTCTGTTCGCCAATGGTTACAATCGGATATTCTTTTCCATCCCTTGAATCGGTCAAAATTTCGTAGGACTCCATATTTTGCTTTACCCCGTCGGCCATCCACTCTTTATCTTTACATGTGAAAGACAGTACCCAAAACTTGCTAACAGACTTTGTTGCGGACGCTCCCTCGTTATAATCGCCGCACCCTTTCTTAACATCTGTTTCAGATGCGGACGCTTCCCTAAACGCTCCGGATTCGCATACATAAAAAGAACTCGTATCGACAGCACCCGCTAAAACACTTCCGTCAGCGTCGCACTTGAGGCCATGGGTGTTCTGCTCCAAGGCTGTCGCCTTTCGCCACATTCCATCATCGCAAATAAAGTAGACCCCATCATTTTTACTGTAAGTATTTCGGGCAGCAACAATCTTCTTATCGAAGTTGTCAGAACACTCGCCCAGTTTGTACTCTGCGGCAACAAAGGAGTTTATGTAAGATTCAAAGTCTGGGATTTTTTCAACGCCACCACTTTCCTGGATATTCTTTCGCACTTGTACGAAATCCAGGTCCACTGCAAAGTCTGCCGCATCCGCACGATTATCCAAATCGTTCCATTCTCCGTCCTTTTTAAAGTCAAGAGCGAACATCTGTAGGCGATAATCAAAACCAGTTTCCGATTCATTCAGCATAAGGATCGTCATAGCCAGCAGTGCCGCTCCCCCATCGGTATCGGAGTAAACGTTCAGTTTGTTCAATTCGTCAAAGTTTCCTTCAAAGCCAAAGGTCTTGAAAAGTTCCTGTTCGGCCTGCTTTTTGGCATCATAGATAGACGCTCCATAATCCACCAACTCTTCGATACGGCTATAAACCAGGGCGGTCGCGACATTGAGGTTTGCACTGTTTTTTTGCTTTAGGTTTATGACGCCCTTTAGCGATGATTCCGATGAAGAAATGGAGCCTGTAACGATATTGTAAAATTTACCTGTTACCTTTGCATAACCATAGTTGGTTTCCGAGGAGACTTCCTTTATGGAATATGCCCCATCATTGTCGGCAACCTCACCGGTGAATTCCTCAAAGACCATAATGAAGGTTGAATCTAACCCTTGAATGACAATGTCGCTTCCTTCCACAAAGGGCCCCACCTGCGCAATTCCCGAAACATCTCCAGAAAAGGGTTCGTTGGCATCCTTGGCAGATGTCTCGTAGGGAGAACTAGAGGAATCGCTTCCGCAGGCGGAAAGGGCGAAGAATGCCGCCAACAAGAAGATGGTTAGAGATTGCTTCCCCTGAAACAAGTTCAGGGTCGCAATGACACGCTGGAAAGACTTC